>BFBZ01000049.1_pt4 | contig 113088 bp, 107 predicted proteins | sample 1888401 | NCBI WGS metagenome assembly BFBZ01 (sample SAMD00112614, study PRJDB3348) | symbiont metagenome | host: Chara braunii
AACGTCACCAACGAATTGCTCCTGGAACGCGGCATCAAATACGACCACTCGCTGATGCACAACGACTTCACGCCCTACTATGTGCGAGTCGGCGACAGCTGGACCAAGATCGACTACTCGAGGAAGCCGTCCGACTGGATGGTGCCGCTGAAGCGCGGCCATGAAACCGGCCTCATCGAGATCCCGGCTTCCTGGTATCTCGACGACCTGCCGCCGATGATGTTCATCAAGAAGTCGCCGAACAGCCACGGCTTCGTCAATCCGCACGACATCGAGCAGATGTGGCGCGACCAGTTCGACTGGGTCTATCGCGAGATGGACTATGCCGTCTTCCCGATCACCATCCACCCCGACGTCGCCGGGCGCCCGCAGGTGCTGATGATGCTGGAACGACTCTATGCACACATGATCAAGCATCCGGGCGTGAAGTTCGTGACGATGAACGAGATCGCCGACGATTTCGCCAAACGCTCCCCGCGCAAGAAGTGAGGAACGGAGCCGGGCGGTGCGATCCGCCCGGCTTCTCCAGCTCAAGGAAACAGCACATGTGTTCGCTTTGCGGCGTTCTGGGAGGCAACGAGCATTGGGCGGATGCGGTCGCCCGGCCTGGCGTCTATACCCGCAATGTCGAACGGCTCGACCGACGGCGTGAGCGGGCGCGTCGCGTCGTCCTCGCCAACCGCGTGCTGTCGGCCTTCGGCATCTCGATCTCCGACTGGCAGGGCAGCGCCTTCCTGCTTTCGACCCGCACCGGCAAGACGGAGATCATCGAGGACCTCGGCCATCTCTGGCCGGCGGCGGAGCGGCTTTGCGCGCGGCCCTGCGACCCGCTGGCGCCCGACCTGATCGCGCGGCTGGAGGGTTGCTCCAGTGCCTGACGCCTTCCCCTCCTTCACGCCCGTCAACCTGCTCACCGGCTTTCTCGGTTCGGGCAAGACGACATTGCTCAAGCGCCTGCTCGCGGACCCTGCCCTTTCCGACGCCGCGGTGCTCATCAACGAGTTCGGCGAGGTCGGGCTCGACCACCATCTCGTCGAGCGGATCGACGAGACGATGGTGCTGCTGCAATCGGGTTGTCTCTGCTGCACCGTGCGCGGCGAACTGGCGGCAGCAATCGCCGATCTGCATTCGCGGCGCGAGCGCGGACTCGTCGCTCCGTTCCGTCGCCTGCTGGTCGAAAGCACCGGGCTTGCCGATCCCTTTCCGGTGCTCTCGACGCTCAGGGCGCACCCGGTCATCCGCCATCATTTCCGTCCCGGCAACGTCATCACCACGGTTGACGCGGTCAACGCCGTTGGCCAGCTTGCGACCTATGTCGAGCCGAGCCGCCAGATCGCCGCCGCCGACCGTATCGTACTGACCAAGACCGATCTGCCTATCGCCTCGGATACGACCGCGCTCGTCGATCGGCTCCTTCGCATCAATCCAGACGCGCCGATCCTCACGACTGCCGACCCCGCCTTCGATGCCGAGGATCTCTTCAGCGAGAGGCCGACCGCCTGCAGCACCCGCCTGTCGGCAAGCGGCTTCTATTGCGAGGAGCCGGTAGTGCTTTCGACAGCCGACGGCGGGCGGCACGAAGCACGCATTTCCTCCTTCGTGCTGATTGTGGATGAAGCCATCGACTGGACGGCCTTCGGCATCTGGCTGACCATGCTTCTCAACCGTCATGGCGACCGCATCCTGCGCGTCAAAGGCATCCTCGGCATCGCCGGCGAGGACAATCCGGTGGCGATCCATGGCGTGCAGCATCTGGTGCATACGCCGGTGCACATGGGCGGCTGGCCCGATCGCGAGCGGCGCTCGCGCATCGTCTTTATCGTTGACGGACTGGACGAGACCCTGTTGAAACGCTCCTTCGAGGCATTCAACAATTCCGGCGGCGGCCAGCAGCCCGGCCGGGAGGCCGCCCGAGCCAAGGAAGCGCAGTCCCGTTCATGAACAAGCATCAGCCGACCTCGGCGCTCGCGGCACCCGCCGCGCACACGGCCAGCCGGCCGAAGCTGCGCATTCTCGGCACGGCGATTTCGCTGCTGGAGGAATTGCGTGAGGGGGCGGAACGCGATCTCGGCATCGACATCGAATTCGACAACAACGACTTCCTGACGACCCAGTACAAGGCGGCGCGTGAGCCGGAAACCTGGGACATCTAYGACCAGTGCTTCCACAATCTGGACATCGTCTGGTACTGGCGCGCCGTGCAGCCGATCAGCGTCGGGCGCATCGCGCTCTGGGACGAGATCACGGAACTGACCAAGAGCGGCCATATCGGGCCGAACGCCCGGCTGGGTCAGGGCGACGCGCCGGTCCGCAAGCTGTTCGTGCAGCCCAATCTCGAACTCGGCGACACGCCCTCGCCTTTCATATCGATGCTGCCGACGCATCATAATTTCGACAGCTTCGCCTACCGCACCGATCTTGCCGGCGCGCCGGCCTCGATGCGCTCCTGGGCGGCCTTGCTCGACGACAACCGGGCCGGCCGCGTCGCACTGGTGGACGAGCCGGCCATCGGCATCTTCGACGCAGCCCTCGCCGCGCAGGCCCGAGGCCTGATGGACTTCGACAATATCGGCAACATGTCCATCGCCGAGATCGACAAGCTGATCGACATCCTTGAACAGCGCAGGAAGGCCGGCTTCTTCCGCGGCTTCTGGAAGACTGCCGAAGAGGCAGCCACCCTTATGATCAGAGACGAAACCGATATCCAGAGCATGTGGTCGACGGGCGTGAACATCCTGAACGGTGAGCGCGTGCCGGTGGAGCTTGCCGTGCCCGCCGAGGGCTATCGGGCTTGGCATGGCGGATTGTGCCTGTCACGCCGGCTCTCCGGCCGCATGCTGGACGTCGCCTACGAATATCTCAACTGGTGGATCTCGGGCTGGCCGGGCGCCGTTGTCGCACGACAGGGCTATTACATCTCCACGCCGGAACGCTCGCGGCAATTCATGACGAAGGCGGAATGGGACTATTGGTACGAGGGCTTGGCGGCGGCGGTCGAGCTTCCCGGGCCGGATGGCTCGCTGCGAATTCCGGCCGGCGCTGTCAGAAGCGGCGGCTCCTACTGGCAGCGGGCCAACTGCATCGCCGTATGGAACACGACGATGGACGAGCACAACTATCTCGTGCGCCGCTGGACGCAGCTCGTCGGCGCGGCCGCGGCCTGCTGAGGACGACGACATGAACGACATTGCCKCCAAGGCCTCCCTCTCCAGCCTGTCCGTGCTGCTGCAATCCGGCGCGCTGGACGCTGTGGAGATGGCAGAGGCAACGCTTGCGCGCATCCGCGCCTTCCGGGACCGGTCCGTCTTCACCTGCCTGACTGAGGAAAGGGCGCTCGCGGAAGCCGCCGCATCCTCCGCACGGCTGAAGGCCGGCCGGTCGCGCGGACTGCTCGACGGCATTCCGGTCGCCTGGAAGGACCTGTTCGACATCGAAGGCATCGTCACCACCGCAGGCTCTGCCGTGCTGGCGAAGCAAGCGCCCGCGGCGCGCGACGCCAACGCGGTGATCGCCCTTGGCGCCGCCGGCATGGTCAGCGTCGGCCGGGTCAACATGAGCGAGTTCGCTTTTTCCGGCCTTGGCATCAATCCGCACTACGGCACCCCGGCAAACCCGGTGGCCAAAGACACGCACCGGATTCCTGGCGGCTCCTCCTCCGGTTCCGGCGTCGCGGTCGCAGCCGGCCTGGTGCCGGTCTCTATCGGCAGCGACACCGGCGGCTCGGTGCGCATCCCCGCGGCGCTGAACGGGATTGTCGGCTACAAGGCGACGCGCGGTCGCTATTCCATGGCGGGCGTCTTTCCGCTAGCAAAAAGCCTCGATTCGCTTGGCGTCCTCTGCCGCACGGTCGCCGATGCCGTCTGGACCGACGCGGCCATGCTCGGGCTGACCGCGCCAACCGTCATGCGCGGCGATCTCGACGGTCTCGCCCTCGTCATTCCGGAGAACGTGGTTTTCGACGGTATGGAGCCGGAAGTCTTGGCCGCATTCGAAGCGGCGCTCGGGCGGCTCGACAAGGCGGGTGTGCGGATTTCCCGCCGGCGCATCCCCGCCTTCGACGCGATCTTCGAACTGATGGGCAAGCATGGGCCGCTTGTCACGGCCGAAGCCTACGTGTTGCATCGCGCGCGTCTTGCCGGTCCGGAAGCCAAGGCCATGGACCCGCGCGTGGTTGCGCGCGCGAAGCTCGGCGAGAAGATCGGGATGGCCGACTATGTCGAAACACTTGTGGCCCGAGAGCGGTTGATCGCAGAAATCGCCGCCACAGTGGGCAAGAACGCGCTGATCGCCTTTCCAACGGTGGCGCATGTCGCCCCGCCRCTTGCTCCGYTGCTCKRTGAYGACGAGCTGTTCTTCGCTACCAACGCCAAGACACTGCGCAACACGTTGATCGGCAATTTCCTCGACTGGTGCGGGGTGTCGATTCCTTGCGGCACAGGCAGCGCGGGCATGCCGGTCGGACTGCTGCTGTCTGGCCTGCCACATTGCGACGGACATCTGCTGTCACTCGCATTGAGCGCCGAACCGGTTATTCGTAACGATCTTTCGCCCGCGTGACGCCGACCGGCTCGGACCGCAGGGACCATTCGGCGCGCGGCGACGCCGTGTAGCAGAGACCCCTTGCACCGGACGCGGGCCTCAATTGGGGCAAGTTCCCGCTCGGGAGGAGTGTGCCGGCCGGTCGGCTGTTCGGGCTGAGGTGGAGAGGAACGCGGGATCAAGCCTGCCTAAATGATCAGGCGAGGATTCATTTCGGCGCTGACACATGTAGCGCCGCAGCGCGGTTCGCCGCCGTGAGGCAGTCCCCGAACGGTTGGCCCGCCGCCATTGCACACGCGAGGGTCCCGACGAACACATCGCCTGCGCCTGCGCTTCCGGCAACAACGCCGTTCGCTTGTGGCGCTCCAGCGACTCAAACCCGTCGTCATAAGACGTCATCGGGAGAGCGACCTACCCAAGCCTAAGTAGCAGCTAAAGGAGGATTCGCCATCAGTTATCAAGGATCCTCAGCGACGAGGCGAGCAGCATCCGCGCGCCCGCGACGGCCTGGTCCGGCTCGACATATTCAGCCTCGTTGTGGCTCAGCCCGTCTCGGCAAGGCACGAAGATCATCGCTGCGGGCGCTACCCGGCTGACAAACAGAGCGTCATGGAAAGCCCCGGAAAGCATTGATTTCGACGTGAACCTGAGGCTGTCCGCGGCCTCGTGCAGCCTTTCAAGCAGCACCGGGGAGAAGACCGTCGGCGGCATGTCGAAGATGCGGCGCAGCGTGGATGTACAGCCGCCTGCCGACGCATCCTCAGCGAACGTGCTCTTGATCAATGTTTCAAATCTGTCGAGCGCCGCGCTCTCCGGGTGGCGCAGATCGATGGTGAAGGCGACCCTTTCGGGAATGGCGTTGACGGCACCGGGCTCTACGGCAAATCTGCCAACGGTAAACCGTGCGCGCTCGTCGCGCGGCATGATCTCGGCATAAAGCCTGCCCAGCCCGCGCACAGCAGCGGCCATGGCATCCCGACGGAAAGCGAGCGCTGCGGTGCCGGCATGAGCTGACTGGCCGTTGATCTCGACTTCCAGCCAGCGTGTGCCCTGTATGCCTTCCACGATGCCGACAGGGATATTCTCGTCCTCCAGCGAGGGGCCTTGCTCAATATGCAGTTCCAGATAGGCGGCGATCGGAAAGCCGACTGGACGCATTGCTGCCTCCGGCAACGCCTCGAGCGTCGCCTGCAGCTCGTCGGCGAACAGGGAGCCATCATGGCCGCGTAGGGTGAACCATTGCTCAGGGATCGAGCCAGTGGCGAAAGCCATTGAGCCCATGCAGCCTGGCTGATAATGGCTGCCTTCCTCATTTGTCCAGGCCACTGCCTCAACGGGGAATGGCGCCTCGACGCTCGCATCCTCCAGGGCCTCCAGCACCTCGAAAGCAGCGAGTGTGCCGAGCGCGCCGTCGAAGCGGCCACCGCTCAGCTGACTGTCGAGATGGCTTCCGATCAGAACGGGCGACCTAGAATTGTCCTTGCCTTCGCGCCGAATGAACAGATTGGCAATGGCGTCCTGATGAACACCGAAGCCGCGCGCCTGGGCCAGTTCAGCCAGAAGTCGCCGCGCGCACCGGTCCTCCGGCGACAGCGCCTGCCGGTTGACACCTCCCTTGGGCGTGGCGCCGATCCTGGCGAAGGCGTCGAGGCGACCGAGGAAGCGCTCGGCGTCTATCCGAGGCTCGCTCATGCTCCGTCTCCATAGGCAGCATCGTGAAAGGCGATTTCGAGCGCCTGCACGCGGCCGAAGACGGCGCTGAGCCGCGCCCGCCCAGCCTCGTCGAGCCCGGCATCCGCGTCGTCGATCTGCTGCCTCAGCCATGCAGCCTGCCCGGCGAAGGTGTCGTCGGCGTGCATGGCCAGCCACTCCTCTAGCAGAGGATCGGCGATGGCCGCAGCCGCGACGCGCTTCGACCACGTCCAGTACATCCATTCGGCAGCAAACATCGCGACGACGATGTCGAGGAACGCYCCYTTTTCGGCGATRTCCAGCATGCCSGCGCAGAACGCCTCCACGCGCGGCTCGGCCARRTYGAAGCTGGCAGGATCGATGGCGCGGGCCGCCAATGTCCGYTCGAAATAGGCGATCTGCTGGTTGGCCAGATCGTCAAGCACGCCGATCAGCCAACGCTTCTGTTCGATCCTGCCGGCCTTGSCGGTGGCGAGCGCGAAGATGGAGATGGCCGTATCCACGAAKGCRCCCTCRTAGACGAGRTAGCGGTCGAACACCTCGCCCGGCAGATGGCCGGCCTCGATGTCCGTCGTGAAGCGATGGCGAACCATGGCTTCGAAGATGGCCTCGTTGTCGCGCAGGATGCGCTCCGACAGCGTCTCGCCCGCCATCCATCAAGCTCCCAGAGCCGGCTCGGCGGCGGCGCGGAAGGTGCGGACGCGCTCAACGTCGACCGGATTCCACCACACGCCGTCCACCTTCAGCGATGAGGCGACGATGACGCCGCTGGTACGCTTGAGGATCTCCACGACATTGGCCTTGTTCACGCCGGAGCCGACCAGCAGCGGCAGATGCGTGGCGGCGGCGATCTCCTCGATCTCCTCGACGGTGGCGGCGTTGCCGGTGCGCTGGCCGGTGGCGATGACGCCGTCGGCATCAAAGAAGGCAAGGTCGCGCGTCAGTTCGGCGATGGAGCGATCGGCGACGATGGCGTGGCTGCCGTGCTTGACGTGGCTGTCCGCGAAAACCTTGATGTGCTCGGCCCTGAGCGCCGAACGATATCGCATGGCCTCGGCCGCGCGGCCTTCGATGAAGCCCTCATTGGCGACATAGGCGTTCGCCCACTGGTTGACGCGGATGAACTTCGCGCCGCCGGCCAGGGCGATGGCGAAGGCCGGTATCGGCGCATTGGCCAGCACATTGACGCCGAGCGGCACGCCGACGGCGCGCGCGATGCGATCGGTGACAACCGACATGAAGGCTGCCGTCTCATAGCCGATGTTCTCGGGCTTGGAGAACGGCACGTCGCCATGGTTTTCGATCATCAGGCCATGCATCCCGCCCTCGATGAGGGCTTCGGCGTCGCGCATGCAGGCATCGTAAATGGTGTTCATGTCGGCCCCGCGATAGCGGGGGGCGCCGGGGAAGGCGGGGCAATGGATCATTCCGATCAGAGCCTTGTCGCGCCCGAATATTTCCCTTATGGCGCTGGCGGGATTGTCCGAGATTTGCTGCATTTCAAGGTCCTTCGGAAGAGTGTTCATGCACGCGTATGTCATAGGCAATGTGGCGGTGGACGAGACCATCCGGGTCGACCAGTGGCCCGTGGCCGGAGCTTCGATCTTCGGCAGCCACGGCTCCAGCGACCTCGGCGGCAAGGGCGCAAACCAGGCGGTCGTCATGGGCCGCTGCGGCCTGAGCACCACTCTCCTCGCGCCGGTGGGTGTGGAATTCCGCGCCCAGAGCATCGCCGAACGGCTCGCCGCCGAGCCGATCGAATGCCGGCTCCTGCGGCAGGAGGGCCGGAGCAGCGACTTCTCCATCATATTCACCACGCCCGACGGGGAGAACGCCATCGTCACCACGACGGACGCGGCCGAGAACCTTCGGCCCGCGGATGTGCTGCCGGCGATCCGCGCGGCACAGCAGGGCGACCTCGCGGTCTTCCAGGGCAATCTGAGCGGCCCGGCCACGGAGGCGCTGCTCAGCGAAGCGCGCCGGTTCGGCATGGTCACCGCCTTTAATCCGTCGCCGCTCAGGCCGTCCTTCCAGGATCTTTGGCCGCTGGTGGAGATCGCCTTCCTGAATGCCGGCGAGGCTCTCGCGCTGACCGGCGCCTCTGGTGAGGCAGCCGCTGCCGTTCTGCATGCCCGCGGCGTGCGCGATGTGGTGCTGACGCTCGGCGCGGAAGGCGCCCTGCTCAGCGCCGGCGGTGCTCCGCTGCGGGTGCCAGCGGTGCCCACCAACGCCGTGGACACCACCGGAGCGGGGGACACCTTCATGGGCGTGGCTTTGGCTTCCGCATTCCTGCGCGGCACGCGCCTGGACGAACTGGCGCTCATCCACGCGGCGCGRGCAAGCGCRCTCACCGTGTCGCGGAAAGGCACGCTGGGCGCCTTTCCGAGCATCGAGGAGATGAAGGCTATCCTGGCGCAACTTTAAGTCAGCGCTCGGCCGTCAGCCAGCCGAGGATGTTCTTCCACAGCCTGCCGTAACCTTCCCAGGCACAGAAGGCCGGCGACAGCCAATGCGGGCCGATGTCGGACGTCCAGGCCGCGGTGCGGCCCCCGCCGTGGCGGCCAACCACAAGAAGCGGAAAGCCACCTTGGTCCTGCGGCAGGCGCGCAACCAGCTCAGCATGGGGATCCTGGCGAAGTTCAACCTCGTTGACGCCAAGCAGCGGCGGCCATGCCTGGCCAGTCAGTCCCGCCATCACCGGATGATCCCTGGCGACAATCTCGGCCACCGTGCCTTCGGGTATCTCGACGCGGTCGTCATAGGGCAGGCAGGTGACGGGCAGAGTGTCCTCTACCGGCGTGCGGCGCCAGCGGGCTTTGCCGTCGATCCCTTGGAAAGAGAAGTAGCCGCCGACCATAAGCAGGCCCCCGCCCTTTTCGACCCAGGCCTTGAGCAGTTTCAGCCGGTTCGGCACGGTGCGCGAATGCAGCCACACCTCCGGTGGGAGAAGCAGTGAGTTCGCCCCGATGTCGGACAGGATGACGGCGTCGTAGACGTCAAGCCCCGCCATGTCGAAGGGCAGCTTCTCCACCGCTTCATGGGCCGGCATGTAGGCCAGTTCATATTCCGAACCCTCAAGCGCCTTCACAAGCGGCTCGGCGCCGAGATGGAAGGTGACGGAACCGAACTGATCGAAGCCCTTGTAGTGGGTGGCCGAACTTACCCAGCTTTCRCCGACSAGGAGAACCTTCTTTGTCATGTCGTCTTTCGCTTTCTGTCTTTGGGAAATTTGGAGCCTTCCAGCGTCAGCCCGTCGCGTCGAAGACCGAGCGCGGATTGTCAAGCATGAGCCGCTTGAGCGCGGSCTCCGCCACGCCGTGTCGCCTCAGGCGCGGCAGGAAGTGCTTTGGCACATAGGCATAGCCGTTGCCGCCATACTGGGTGAGCATCATCTTCAGGAACACGTCGTGGGAGATGAGGATGCGGTCCAGATAGCCGGCGTCGATCAATCGCRTGATGCCGCGCGCCGCCTCGTCGTCGCTCGGACATTGCACCTGCTGGTCGGCGTAGAAGAAATCCATGCCGACCATGTCATATTCGATGAAGGCGCCGCGCGCGGCCAACGACGATTGATAGGCGAAGTCGTCATGCGAGGGGTTCATGTGGCACAGCACCGTGTGGCGCAGTTCCGCCCCCTCCTCCTCGACGAGGTCGAGCACCTTGTGGCCGAAGCGGAACCAACCGGGCAGATGCACCATCAGCGGCAGCCCGGTCAGCCGCTGGGCGCGGGCGGCACCGCGCAGCGACTTCTCTTCGCTCTTTGTGAAATCGGCGGAGACGCCGATCTCGCCGATAAGCCCGATTTTCACGCCGGTGCCGTCAACGCCATCCACCGCCTCGCGCACGATCTCGGCAGCAATGTCGTCGGCCGACATCGACGCTACCTTGGCAGGATGGGACGATGCGAGATAGTAGCCGGCGCCCATGACGATGTTGAGCCCGCTCGCCGCCGAGATTCGACGCATGGCCAGCGGGTCGCGACCGATACCTTGGCAGGTGGGCTCGACGAGGGTGCGCCCGCCGACGGCGGCGAACTGCTTGAGCTCCTTCACCGCCAGCGCCTCGTCGTCCAGAGTGATGTTGTGGCGGTTGACGAAAGGATCCTGTCGCAGCTCCGACAGGATCTCCATGCACACGAAGCCGCCTGCCAGATATTGCCGCTCGGGCTCCTTCGGCTTGTGCCACCAGCACAGACAATCATTCAGGACATGCTCGTGCATGAGCGTCATGCCAAGGTCCGCGGCGGCGACGGGTCCGGTCACCGTCATCACCTTGCCCGAACGGACATGCGCCTCGGAGAGCGGTGTCGCGGTCATTTCGCCTTGCCTCCCGCCCTGCCCGGCAGCCGGAACTTGGCATTGAAGATGCGGGTGTTCAGCCAGATGGCGATCAGGATGATGGCGCCGGTGACGATCTGGGTGAAGAAGGGCGAGATGTGCATCAGGATCAGGCCATTGCCTATCACGGCGATGGTGAGTGTGCCGAGCAACGTGCCGAGGATGGTCCCGCGCCCGCCCATCAGCGAGGTGCCGCCGAGGACCACAGCTGCGATCACTTGCAGCTCGAAGCCGACGGCCGCGTTAGACGAGCCCGAGCCGAGACGCGCGGCAATGAGGAGGCCAGCGACCGCGCAGGAAATGCCCGAAACCATGTAGACCGAGGCGATGATCCAGCGCGCAGGCATGCCGACGCGACGCGCCGCCTCCATATTAGAGCCAACGGCCACAACCTGCCGGCCGTAGCGGGTCGAGCGGATTGCGACATAGCCGACGGCGGCGACGACCACGGCGATGAGCGCGGGAATGGGAATGCCGAGGATTTCGCCGCGGCCCAGCATGAGGAAGCCCGGAACGTTCTCGATCGGGATCGAATAGCCCTGGGTGAGGTAAAGTGCCAGTCCGCGCAGGATGGAAAGGCCTGCGAGCGTGACGATGAAAGCCGGCACGTCCTGATAGGCTACGAACCAGCCCTGGCTCAGCCCCATCAGGATTCCGAGCACCAGCATCGCCAGCACGGTGACAGGCCATGGCAGGCCTGCAGCCATCAGGATGGCAGCAAGCGCATTGACCAGTGCCACCTGCGAGCCGACTGACAAGTCAATGCCAGCTGTGATGATGACGAAGGTCATCGCCACGGCGACGATCAGGATTGGGGCTGCCTGTCGCAGGATGTTGAGAATGTTGCCAATGGTGAGGAAGGTGCTCGTGCCGACGGTAAAGAAGGCGATGCATGCGATGAAGAAGATCGCGATGGAGAGAATCTGAGCGTTCTCGGCCAGGAAGTCGGCCCATGGCGAGCCTTTCGCCCTTTCGGTGTAGACCATTAGTGTGAGCCTTCCCCGACGATGAGTTTGACAATGTCTTCGAGGTCCGTTTCCCCGATGCGGCGCTCGGCGACCTTGGTGCCTTCGTACATGACAGCGATGCGGTCGCAGACGCGAAACAGGTCCTGAAGGCGATGGGTGATAAGGATGACCGAGACGCCGCGTGCCTTGACGCGATTGATCAGTGCCAGCACTGCCTCGACTTCCGCCACGGCGAGCGCCGAAGTGGGCTCGTCCATGATCAGCACCTTCGGGTTGAAGGCCGCGGCGCGGGCGATGGCGATGGCCTGCCGCTGGCCGCCCGACAGCTTCTCCACCTTGGCGGTGAGGCGGGGGATGCGGATCTCAAGCGACTCCAGCATATGGCGTGCGCCTTCGAGCATGGCCTGATGGTCGAGGAACGGCCCCTTTGTGCGCTCTCGCCCAAGGAAGAGGTTGCCCACCACGTCGATATGATCGCACAGGGAAAGGTCCTGAAACACCATCTCGATGTTGCGGGCACGCGCGTCTGCCGGGCCCGAGAGCACCACCGGCCGRCCTTCAATCGTGATGGTCCCACCATCGGGAATGTAGGTGCCGGATATGATCTTGGTCAGCGTCGACTTGCCCGCGGCGTTGTCGCCGACGAGRCCGAGGCACTCACCCGGATGGATGTCGAGGTCGACGCCGCGGAGCGCCTGGTGCGAGCCGAARGTCTTGACGATGCCGCGCAGTGAAACGCGTGGCACCGCGTCGGCGGCGGACACTCCGGCAGGCCGGGGGGACATCCCCCCGGCGGCGTCAGACATTGCGGCCCGGTTTTCGGTCATTTGAAAACGGCCCGATACGGCTCGACATTGTCCTTGGTGACGATGGTCACCGGCACAGCGACGTTCTTGTCCACGCTGCCGCCCTTGGTGATGGTGTCCAGCGATTTTACGGCGGCCTCGCCCATGCCGGCAGGATCCTGCTGCACGACGGCCGAGACGTAGCCCTTGTCGATACCCGAGATCGCCTGGGCGGTCAGATCCCAGCCAAAGATCTTGATCTGGTCCTGCTTGCCCTGGCTCTCCACGGCAGCGATGGCACCCAGCAGCGCTGGCTCGCCGGTGGCGTAGATGGCGTTCATGTCGGGATTGCCGGTGATCAGATTTTCGGCGGCGGCAAGTGCGGTGTCTTGCACGTTCTGGCCATCGACCACAGCTATCGTTTCGATGCCGTCCTTACCCTTGATGGCGTCCTCAAAGCCTTTCTGGCGCACGTTCTGAATATAGGAGTTGAGCGCGCCGACGATGCCGATCTTGGCCTTGCCGCCCATATTGGCCTTAACATAGTCGAGGAAATGCGCACCCATGTCGGCACCGGCCTTGGCGTTGTCGACACCGATCTGCGCCTTCTGCGGACCCTCGGGCAGGATGGCGTCGATCGCCACCACCGGGATTTTGGCGTCTGCAGCCTGCTTGACCGCCGCCATGATGCCGTTGACGTCGATTGCCACGACGATCAGGCCGTTCACCTTCTGCTGGATGTAGGTCTCTACAGCGCTGTTCTGGGCCGCGGCGTCATTGTTGGCGTTGAAGATTACCAGCTTGGCGCCGGCAGCGTCCGCGGCCTTCTGTGCGCCTTGATTGATCTGGTTGAAGAACAGCGCCTGCTGGTTGATCTGCACCAGAGCGTAGGTCTTCTGATCTTGCGCGGCGGCGGGCGAAACCGCGCCGGCAAAAATACCGAGTGCGGTGAAGCCGAGGGCCGCAGCGAAGGTTCTGCGTGTTGTGGTCAAGTTCATATCCAGTTCTCCTCTGTGAAGTTCTTCCATTGCCGGCTTAACGTTTCGCGGGCGGGGCAACGGATTCCCGCACCACGATCTCGACTGGCATCAGTTCCTGCGGCGCCGGCGACGCGAGATCCTGCCAGTTCGTTTCGAGAAGCAGCGCCAACGACCGTCTGCCGATGTCCCGCACGGGCTGGCGCACGGCCGTCACCGACGGCGCGAAGAGGTGGAAGGGCGCGACATCGTCGAACCCAACAATGGAGACGTTACCGGGAACCGAGACGCCTTCCGCGCGGAAGACCTCGATCATGCCGATGGTGATCTCGTCCGAGGTGGCGAAGATCGCGGTGGCCGGCATGCCCTCGGCGATAAAGCGACGGGCGGCCTCACGGCCGAACTCGATCGTGTAGTTCCCGCGATAGCTCGCCGGTGCGATGTCTTCGCCCCAATGCTCGCAGAGCGCACGGCGCAGCCCATCAAAGCGGCGGCGGCCGCTGATCATCTCCTGCGGACTGCCGACGAACAGCACTTCGCGATGTCCGTGCGCCGCGAGATGGCGCCCCGCGAGGTAGCCGCCCTGTTCATTGTCGCAGAACAGTTTCGGCACATCCGCACCCGGCACATCCTCGTCGGCGATGACGACCTTTCCCACCTGGTTGATGTGAGTGGCGAGTTGGCCGTCGTCGGCATGGTTGGTGACGAAGATCAGCCCGTCCACATGCTTGCGCTCGATCAGCTCCAGATAGGCCAACTCCCGCCCGGTACGGTTGAGCGTGGCAAAGAGCGAGACTGCTAGGTTGCGGCTGTCGGCTTCCGCCTCGACCGCGGCCACGAAGGTGGCGAAGAAGGGATTGGCGATATCCGGGACGACCAAGCCGATCGTGTCCGAGCGGCCGCGGCTGAGGCGACGCGCATGCGGGTTGGGCCGGTAATTGAGGTTGCGGATTGCGGTCTCGATGCGCTTGCGGGTCTCTTCGGGAAGAGTCAACGAGCCATTGAGCAGGCGCGAGACAGTCGCGACGGAAACGCCGGCCGCCTCGGCGACGTCTTTCAGGCTGGCGGTCTTGTCGCTCATGCCGTTCCCCTGTTCGCAGCGTCTTGTAAAGCGCTTTAGTAAACCGCTTTACAATCCAATGGGACGTAAGCTTTGTCAAGCCTTTCGATTGATCCCCAATAGTGGCCGGCCGCGTCCTACCCCAGAGCGACACATATTGATCGGGAAGGAAGAATGCACATGGACGAGAAACAGTTGGCGGCGCTCCTGAGCGGTGGCGAGGCGACGATCAGGAACCAGGACTTCACCAATTACGACCGTGAGACCCAAGCAATGACGAGTACTCGCTTAAGCAGGAGTCTTCGTTGGAAATGATAAAATGGCTGGTGCCTGGTCGAATAATCAGGTCTGCGACCTCACCCCCCGCCTGTGTTGCATTATCCTTGTGCTGCCCGGCGAGAACCAGGCTTCCAGCGCAGGCAAGGCATTTCGCGGGTCGCAGCGACCGCACATGAAGATRTCGAGGGCCGCATAGCCGGTCTCGGGCCAAGTGYGRATRCTGATATGGGATTCGGCGAGCARGGCRACSCCSGTGATGCCGCCGSYCYCGCCGAAACTRTGCAACATCACGCCMAGGACCGYGGCGCCGCAGGCCGCCGCRGCCTCGMGCAATACCTGCTCGATYCCCTCGGCATCGCGCAGGCCACGGCACTCCCAGAAATCGACAAGCAGATGCAGACCGGGGGCGAAGGGTTGGGCCTGCACGATCCCAGCCTGATCGGTGATCCGGGTATCCATCAGGACCGCCCCTGCTCTTGCGCGAACAGCACCCGCTTCCAATCGGTGCCCCTCGTCTGCAGGCGCCAGATCAAGGCGTCGAGGATGTAGTGGGTGGCCTGAGGCACGGCGAGCAGCGGCGCCAGCCAGATTAGCGCGTCGGAGGAGCCGAGCGGCGGGAGGGCACTGAAGGCGCCGAAGAGGCCGCCATGCTCGCGCCAGACAAAGCCATCCCACAATCCCTCTTCGACATAGGCGAAGCCGAAGAGAGCGGCCATGTAGACAGGCACGGCTTGCCAGGTGAAAAGACGGGCCATCCACGGCGCCAGCAAGGAACTGCGGCCCCTTTGGAGCCGCGCCTGGTTGCGGCCGTAGCCCCAGATCAGCGCGATATAGGGAATGCCGTGGGCGATGATGTTGGTGCCGGTGAAAACGAGGTCGTTGTCAAACAGCACGATGCCGATGAACCACGACGCCGCGGTGCCGACGAGCAGCAAATTGCGCGGCAGGTTGAAGCCGATGCCGCGGCGCAGCAGTGCGACTTCCTTGACGACATAGGCCGCCAGAATGGCAGCGTAGGCGAGACCGGCCACGGTGGCGAGCCTCGGCAGGTCGAGGCGGATGAAATCGCCCTCGACGAACCAGGAGAATTGCCGCCAATGGCAATGCCAGTAGATCAGCGGATAGATGGTTGCGCCGTAGATCGCCGCCTTGTCGATGCTGGCGCACGAAGTGGAACACGGCGGCATAGGCGAGCACGCGCCAGAACACGAGGCTGCCGCACCAGTAGAGCAGGCAGCCTCCTAGCCAGGCCAGCAGGGGCGTCAAGCCGTAGAGCCAGGGCCGCGCACTCAGTTCGGCGCGGTCGAGATAGGTTCGGAACAGGGTCGAATAGACGTGGGCCACGTCGACGCCGACCACCAGTATCAGCCAGACCCAGGGCGGCGTCTCGCTTGCCGCGCCGCCGAACACAGACCAGGCCAAAGCGGCAAGCGTCACCGCCAGCGCCCGCGCCAGGATGAAGCCCAGGTCGAAGCGGGCAGAGAATATCCAGGGCTGGGACTTGAGGAGGAAATGCGCCATCACAGCACCGTCTCGAAGGGATGGCCCAAATAGGTCATGGCGTTCTCGGCCGCACGCACCCCATGTGTATATGCCTCCTCGAAGATAGAGATGCCGCTCATATCCGAGTGGGCGGTGAAGACAGGCGGCTTCTGCGCGAGACCTGCGCGCCGCCGCGCTCCCCAGACGAAACCCGGCACCGGCCGGATCATCGCATGCCCCCAAACCCAGACATCGACCCGCCGGACATGGCCTTCCAGTTCAGGGTGGACAGTGAGGAGCTCGCCGAGGAAGATATCCTGCCAGGCCTGCAGTGGCCGCCCGATAGCCTCCCGCCGCGCTTCCTCCGGCGGCAGGTGACTGAGCGGCCAGTAATAGGTCAACACCGTCTTCGTGGGGCGCATCTGGGTGATCTGGTGACCGCCTATGGCGAGCCGTTCTCCGCTAAATCCCTGACCGGAACGATGGCACACTGGTGCAAGCTCGCTGGGCTCCCGAAAGGCCTGACGTTGCACGGACTAAGAAAGTCACTTGGCGTCTATCTTGCCGAGGCAGAGGCCTCGACCAGACAGCTCATGGATGTGCTAGGTCACGACGACATCGATCACGCCGAGCTCTATTCACGCGAGGCATCTCAGGTTCGTCTGGCGGTGCAGGGGATGGATCGAGTCGTGCGGCCGGTGACGCGCAAGCCGATGCTTGGCGAACCTTTTGGCGAACCCGTTGGCGAACCGCCTCGTAAGCCATTGATAAATAACGATTATGGTGGGCCCGGAGGACGACCTCAAATCATTGATTTTATTAACTTTTTCGTGGGCACAAATCGAGAATTTTCCCGTATTGTCCCGTATGGTTCCGCGGCCCATTTAGCTCGAACCCGCGATTCTCCATCGACGCTGCTGGCTTCTGGCAGATGACCTCCATGCCATCCCTGGCCCCGTCAGCTACCGTGTGCCTCGTCCGCGAACTCCGCGCCTATGGCGAGGCGGGCAGTTTTGTGTCCTACAGCTCCGATGTCCAGGCGCAATCGATTTTCGCCGGCAAGCGTCCTGTCGCGGATCTCGCCGGCCGGGGATATGAGCCAGGAAGCAAACTGGGGCGTCCTGATACACTGCTGCCGGACCCGAGCGCATTCCGTCTGAGCAAGGACGCTATCACGACTACTATGAGGCCTTCGCCCGTGCCGCGCTCGACCGGACTACGCCTCCAGTCACTTACCCAGTGGGACAACGAAGGCGGCGCGCCTGCGAAGGGAGTGCGCACCGATGTGCAGCGCAGGATCTAGGCTTATCCCTTTGTCGCCATATGGAAATGTTCCCCATGAAAAGCCATATGCCTACCCAGATCCACCTGACATACTCCGGGCGAGTAATCGGCGTATTATATAAGTGTGCCCAAGGACAATCTGGGCTGCTCGGAGGTTGCCCGTCGCCTTGTAGATGATAGATAGATACCCTTCGTGCGACGAAGGAAATGCCGTAATCCTCAGGGCGCAAACCGATTTACTGCACGCCTTCGTCAACCAGCTGGAATCCGGCCAATATCGACGAGTCTTTGGTGAATTGCATCCGCAGTTCCTTCAATATGAATTCCATGCGCTAGTTCCGCCTAAGTCGCGTTGCCAGTTGGTGAATGTGATCGGCACCGACGCCGCAGCACCCGCCGACGATCGAAGCGCCGGCGTCGACCCAATCACACGCGAATTTGCAGTAGCGCTCGCCAGTGAGATCCTCACGTGTTCTAGTCAGCTTTTCGTTTGCGGCCCTCTCCCCTCCGTCAGGCACAAATGCGTTTGCATAGACACCGATTTCGATCTGACAGTTTGCTTTTTGGAGGGCTGTCGCTGCGGCTTCGACTGCATCCTTCATGATTTCAGGCCGGCTGCAATTGAAGAGCAATGCGTCGACGCTCGACGCTGCCGCCCATTGTGCGGCTTCGGTGACGCTTTCGCCAGACCGAAGACGCGGCCCCTGCCCGCCTTTGCCTGGGCCGTCTTCGAGTGTGAAGGAAATCCAGAGCGGCTTGTTGGTCAAGCGAACGGCGCGTCGCACGGCTTCACCCTCGGCGATCAGGCTCAAAGTCTCACCGAGCCACATATCGATATAGGGCCCCAGCCCGGCAACGAAGATGCTGAGGTAGTCCTGCACCCGCTCAGGCTCGAAGCGCTGTGGTTCGTAGGAGCCGAAAATCGGAGGAAGGCAGCCCGCCACCGACACCTGTTTCCCGGAGTTGAGTGCCGCCTTCCTGGCAAGTTGTCCGGAACGGGCGATCAGTGCGCCCCCCTCGGCATCGAACCTTTCTTGACCAATGTGGAACGGCACCACGGCGTAACTGTTGGTGGTGATCACGTCGGCGCCGGCTGCAATGAACTGCTCATGAACCTGCTGAACAATCTGCGGGGTATTCATCAGCGCCAGTGCGGACCATTCTGGTTGCTTTAGCTCAGCACCCAGGCGGACCAGTTCCCGGCTCATCCCGCCGTCGAGAATCCTGGTTGTTGGCATTCTTCGACCTTTCACATCACCATCGCTTGATCACTGAGGAGAGCGCAAAAGCGGTCAGCGTATCTTGCACGCCCGGCAACGCCGAGACGTCCTGCCAGATTTCCCTTATGCGATCGGCAGCGCCGGCTTCGACGCGAACAACAAGATCGAATTCGCCACTCATCACGTCGCAGGAAACGACCTCCGGAAGGCGCTTCAGCACCTGAATGACGTCACCGCCGCGCATGCGGTCGTGCCTGTAGACGAACATCATTGCCGTTATGGTCGATGCCCGCGGCCGCCCTTCACCGACGATGATCGTATAGCCCTGGATTAAACCGTCACGCTCCAGACGCTCGATGCGTTGGCGCACCGCGTTGCGCGACAGGTTAACCTTCTCGGCCAATTCGGCATGTGGAATTCGGGCGTTCCGCGTCAGTTCGGCCAGGATTTTTTCATCAGTCCTGTCGATGACGCGCTTCATCTCCCAGCATCCCCGCCAACCATCTTTTGCGCGCAGAGAAACGTTGCTTGAGCCCGCTCTTCCACATCGGCCTGACCACCATGCTCCGCAAACAAAGCTGCGGACGCCGCCATAATGAAAGCAGGAAGCGCCTGCCGCTCGCCGACAGAAAGAGATCTTACACGCTCATATCCGCCAAGAAGCGCTTTGGCCCTGTCATCGTTCAGGCGCCCGTCCCCACCCATCGTCCAGTGGACCAGGATGCGAGCGAGTTCGAAAACCAGAACATCGTCGTGGCGGAGACGAAAATTGATTACGCCACTTACCGCGCTGCCGAGAAAGAAAACGTTGTCTCTCGTCAACGCGCCATGGATTGGCCCCCGTGGCAAGCCGGCTGATGCAGCTCTTGTAGGCCTCCGCAAGGTCGCGTGAATTTGTGCAGCGACGGCACCAAGGGTGTCGCATTTCTCGACCGTTACCTCGCTGGATAAGGAACCGGGAACGAAACCCACCACGGCGGCGAGTTTGCCTGATACCGTGGTCGTTGCGGCTCCGGCCTCGGTTCGGACTGTCGTGGGACAGGGAATGCCAGCCGCCGCAAGCGTTTCCATAGTCTGGAACGCTCTCTCGAGGTCCAGCGGCTCCGCCCCGTTCTCGAAGAGAGTGACGATGAAGTCGCCGCGCGCCGATCGGAACAGGAAGGTCGTTTCGGTGTCGCCATCGGCTATACCGATCACGGAACTCAGTGGCCCGAGCCGATAGGCGTTCGCAATCTGATCGCGTTCAATTTCCGTGAGGTCGGTGAAGACTGCCATAGCCTTTTCCCTTATTCATCCGCGACAGCTCGGCTTACGGTCAAAGGGACATCGAAGATTGCCGCAATTTGCGCTGGGTTCAGCACTCCTTGCGCCTCGACGGCCTGCTTTAGTCCAACGCCATCGGCGAGCGCCTGCTTGGCAAGCTTTGCTGCCTTGGCGTAGCCGAGGATGGGATTGAGGGTGGCTGCCAGAATGAGGGACCCGTCATAGAGCGACTTGCACCGTTGCGCGTCGGCTTCGATCCCGTCGACGCAGCGCGCGCGCAGGTTGTCCATGCCTTTAGCGAGCATCCGCATCGATTGCAGAATATTGAGAACGATGACCGGCTCCATCGCATTGAGTTGAAGTTGCCCAGCGCTTGCCGCAAGCGTCACGGTCAAATCATTGCCGATAACCTGGAATCCGATCTGGTTCATCATCTCGGGTATTACCGGATTGACCTTTCCCGGCATGATGGAGGAACCCGCCTGCATTGCAGGCAGCCGGATCTCACCGAGGCCAGCCCGGGGACCGCTCGAAAGCAGCCTAAGGTCATTGCAGATCTTCGACAGCTTGACCGAAATGCGCTTGAGGACACCGGACACGGAAACGAAGGCGCCGGTATCGGAGGTGGCCTCGACGAGATTGCGGGCAGGACGGACTTCGATGCCGGAGATATTTGACAGATACAGACAGGCCATCATGGAGAACCCGTCAGGTGCGTTGATGCCTGTCCCGATGGCGGTTCCCCCGAGATTTACCTCGGCCATGAGCTTGACTGCGGCCTCGAGCTGGTGGGCATCCTCCTCGATCGTCTCAGCAAACGCATCGAACTCCTGCCCGAGGGTCATGGGCACGGCATCCTGCAGTTGGGTACGCCCAACCTTAATGATGCTTACGAATTCGGCGCCCTTGCGACGGAAGGCTGCGACTAGTTCGCGCTGCGCGGCGAGCAATGTCTCGCAGCCCAGAAGCACCGTCAGCCGGATCGCTGTTGGATAGACGTCGTTCGTCGATTGGCAAAGATTGACGTGATCGTTGGGATGGATCGCGTCGTAATTACCTGGCTCCCGGCCGGTTTCAAGCAGCGCGAGGTTGGCTATCACCTCGTTGAGGTTCATGTTCGTCGATGTTCCGGCCCCTCCCTGCATCATGTCCACGGGAAAGTGCGGCGCGAGGACTTCGCCTCCGATCAGCCGATCGCACGCCCGATCAATGGCGCATCCGATGTCCCGGTCTATGAGACCGAGAGCCAGATTGGTTGCAGTCGCCGCCTTCTTGACCATCGCCAAGGACCGGACGAACTCCGGGAAATCCTCAAGGTGCATGCCGGAAACGGCAAAATTTTCCGCAGCCCGCAAAGTATGGATACCAAAGAGGGCATCCGCCGGCAGACTTCGCTCGCCCAAAAGATCAGCTTCAATACGGGTTGTGCCTGACATCTTGATCCCCCCTCGTGGCTCAGTCCGAGAGCGCCTGATCCAGGTCGGCAATCAAATCATCAACCGCCTCGAGCCCCACCGAAAGACGAAAAACCCCATCACCGGCAAAGCGACGGTAATCCTCAAGCTGAGCACCCTCGAGCTGGTAGGTGGAGTTCATCATTTCTTCGGTGTCGAGCAGCACGACGATTGTACGCTGGTGACCAAGCGAGAAGGCGTAATGGGCGACTTTCAGCCGTTCAGAGAGGCGAGACGCGACCTTCTTCCGATCGGCCACCTGAAACGTCACCATGGCGCCAAACACATCCATCTGGCGCTTGGCGAGTTCGTGCTGAGGATGAGCGGCAAGGCCGGGGTAGCCGATGGCCGTGACCGCGGGATGAGTACTCAGAAAGGCCGCAAGGCGGCCCGCCGATTCCGAGGCCACCCGAAGGCGCGGGAAAAGTGTATCGGTCCCACGCATGATGAGCCAAGCGTTCATGGCCGACATCGAGGCGCCGAGATAGACGCCCGCTCTTGCGCGGATCTTCTCCACCAGCTCCTTGCGGGCACAAACGATGCCGCCCAGCGCATCCCCGTGGCCGTTGATGAACTTGGTCAGCGAGTGAATAACAAAGTCGGCGCCAAGCGAGAGCGGTCTCGTCGCCACCGGTGTCGCGAGCGTCGAGTCGACGGACATCAACGCGCCGTTCTGATGCGCGAGCTTTGCCATCGCTGAGAGATCGGTCAGCCGAAGGATGGGATTGCCTGGGCTCTCGCAATGGACGAGTCTCGTGTTCGGCCTGAAAGCAGCGGCGACATCATCCAGCCGGGACATATTCACTGCCGTCACCTCGACGCCGTAGTCGGGCAGGATTCGGCGTGCCAGCTCGCTCGCCCCGGCGTAACAAACGTCGCTGATCAGCAGATGGTCGCCTTTCTTGAGAAAAGTCAGAAACGTGGCCGCAATGGCCGCGACGCCGGTCGCTGCGGCATAGGCATCGTCTGCGCCTTCCAGCGAGGCCATCCGACACTCGAGCTGGCGAACCGTGGGGTTCGTCCAACGTCCGTAGAGGAAGGGGAGCGCCGTCAGATCATCCACGCCGTCGGCAGAGAACGCGCCCTCCCCAGGCGTCAGGACATTGTTGACGGACATGGAGATGTTCGGCGCGATCGCCTTCGTTGCGGGGTCGATCACCAGCCCGCCGTGAAGCGCAAGCGTTTCGCGACGCAGCCTGTCCGGGCCGCGACCGGCCTGGCAATCGTTGGACAGATCTTGGAACAAGGTGGCAGACATGGGTCGGTCCTGCGTCTCGGTTTCGTCGACTCTAGTCAAATTTTGCTGATTTCCGCCGCGAAAGGTCATGATCTTGTGCAGAATTGCCTCGCAATTCCGCGCTTTCGCGCGGAGGAACCGATCGTCAGGCGATCAGGCCCGCATGCTGCATGGCGCTGTCGATTTCCGCTTGAACGCTCTTGCTGAGTGGAACCAGCGGCAAGCGGACAGCGGGCATCATGCGTCCGAGGCGCGACAGCGCATATTTGGGACCTGAAGGGTTGGTCTCCACGAACAGCGTCCGGTGAAGGGGCATCAATTTATCCTGGATGGCGAGCGCGCGCCGAAAGTCTCCCGACAGGCAGGCGCTCTGGAATTCGGCGCAGAGCCGGGGCGCGACATTGGCAGTGACTGAAATACAGCCATGGCCGCCATGAGCCATGTAGCCGAGCGCGGTCGCATCTTCTCCCGACAGAAGGTTGAATCCGGCGCCGCATGCCATCCGCTCCAGCGACGGCCGCGCCAGGTTTGCGGTGGCATCTTTCACGCCGACGATGTTGTCGCAGTCTCTGAAAAGGCGAGCGAGCGTCTCCACCGAAACATCGATCACGCTTCGCGGTGGGATATTGTAGACGATGATGGGAATCGAGACCTCGGCGTCGATCGCTCGATAGTGCTGGTAAATCCCTTCCTGGGTCGGCTTGTTATAGTAAGGCGCCACGATCAGCAGAGCGTCCGCGCCACCTTTTTGTGCGTGGCGACAAAAGTCGATTGCCTCGTCAGTGCTATTTGAGCCCGCGCCCGCGATGACGGGCACACGGCGATTGGCCGCCTCCACCGTCAACTCAACGAGCCGCTTGTGCTCGCCGTGCGAAAGAGTGGGACTTTCGCCGGTCGTACCGCAGCGAACCAGACCGTGACTGCCTTCCGCGATCTGCCATTCGACCAAATCCGCGAAGTTCTTTTCATCGACTTTGCCATCCCGGAATGGGGTTACGAGCGCGGTGATCGAGCCGGTGAACATTCGTATTCTCCATATGCAGTATCGAGCGGCGTCACCGACGGATCGGAACTTGCCCTTCAACGAACTTGAAAGCCCTGCTGATGAGCAGCGTGAGGCAGACATAAAAGACGGCCACCACGATCAGCGGCTCGTAGACGAGCAGCGTGTCCTGTCTCACCTTGTAGGCGACGGCGTAGAGCTCCATGACCGTCACAGTGAACGCGATCGGTGTCGCCTTGAGTTGCAGCACCACCTCTCCGCCGATTGTGGGCAGTGCAATGCGAATGGCGCGCGGCAGCCAGATCCGGCGCAAAAGCGTCCAGCGCGACATACCGAAGGAGCGGCCTGCCTCCAGTTCGCCTTTCGGCACGGCGAGAAGTGCGCCACGCAGCACCTCGGCTTCATAGGCGGCATAGTTCAATGTGAAACTGACGGCAGCGAAGAAAAATCCTTCCCGTACAATAGGCCACAGGAAGCTGGCGCGAAGGCCGGGCACCGTTGGCAGCAACGAGCCCACGCCGTAGTAGAGCAACCAGAGCTGGATCAGGAGCGGAGTGCCGCGCAGACAGGTGCAGTAGCCTTTGGCGAACCACTTGAGCCAACCCGGGCCATCGACTTGCGCTAGCGCCAAGCCAATCGCCAGGATGAAGCCCAGCCCCACCGAGATCACCAGCAGGAGCAGGGTCTGCAAAGCACCGGCAACGATGAGAGGCCAGTAAGCGGAAATCCAGGAAAAATCCATTGCTGCCTTCCCCTCAGGCGTGCTGCGGCTGTCCGCGCCGGGCATAAGCCTCAAGGCCGGAGAACGCGACATTGGAGACAAGCGTGATGGCGAGGTAGATCATCGCCGCCGCGAGGAAGAAGATGAAATAGTGCTTTGTATTGCCGGCCGCGAGCCGGGTGGCCATGGCCAATTCCTGGTAACCCACCACGGCGATAAGCGCGCTGTCCTTGGTGACCGACATCCACAGGTTGGCCAGTCCGGGAAGGGCGTTTGGAAGAAGGGCCGGCAGGACAACCCGGCGGAATCTCAGCCATGGGCGCATGCCGAAAGCGTTTGCCGCCTCGATCTGCCCGATCGGTATGGCGAGGATCGCGCCGCGGAATACCTCGGTCATATAAGCGCCCTGCACAATGCCCAGCACTGCGACAGCCGCGAAGAAACCATTTATCTCGATCGAGGGAAGTCCTAACGCGACCAGCAGCTTGTTGATGCCATCGGTCCCGGCGTAGTAGAGCCCGATTATCAGGATCAGTTCCGGTATTGCGCGGACTCCCGTCGTGTAGAGATCCATCACGAAAAGGATGATCCGTCCGCCCTTGAGTTTTCCCATGGCGCCCAAAAGGCCGATCAGCATCCCCATCAGATATGCTCCGAGCGAGATCGTGATCGTGGACACGGCTCCGGCCAGCAGCACGCCGCCCCATCCTGGCGGATAGGGCGAAAGCAGTTCCAGCAGAGATGCATTCGATGGCATTGAGCTGTTCCTCAATGGTCTCATGGCGTGTAGCAGCGCTACCACGCGCTACCCGTAGGGCGGACTGGCCGGTGGCGAGGATGCGGGGCGTCTCGTGAAAGCCCCGCTCACCGCGTCATTCGCCGTAGGGATCGAAGTCGAAGTATTTCTTCGAGATTTCGCCATACTTGCCGCTCGCGCGAACTGCGGCGATTGCAGTGTTCAGCCGCTTGAGAAGTTCGGTGTCTTCCTTGCGCAGACCGCCGCCTACCCCGATGCCGAGAATGGCGGGATCATCCTTGACGTCGCCCCTGTCTTCGCAACACTGCTTGCCGAAGTCCGAGTTGGCAAACGCCATCAGGGCAACGGAGTCGCCGAACACGTAGTCGATACGCCCGGCTGCAAGATCCTGGAAAGCCTCGTCGAGTGTCGAATAGGTTTTCTCGGAGGCCTTGTCGGCGAAATACTTCTTGTAATATTCGCTCTGGATGGTGGAGACCTGAATGCCGATGGTCTTGCCCGCCACGTCGTCCGGCGAAGCGCCCTTCGTTCCGCCCTTCTCACCGATTAGCTTGCTGGGGGTCTTGTAGTATTTGTCGGTGAAGTCGATGGCTTTCTTGCGCTCGTCGGTAATGGACATCGACGACCAGATGACATCGAATTTCTTCGTCTGGAGAGCCGGGATCAGACCGTCCCAGGACATTTCGACGACAGAGCATTTCTCCTTCATTTCCGAGCACACCGCGTCCATCAGGTCGATTTCCCAGCCGACCCATTTGCCGCTCGCATCTTTGGTGAAGAAGGGCGGATACGCTTCATTCTCGATTCCGAAGCGAATTTCAGCGTTTGCACTGAAGCCCGAAAGAAAAAGTGCTGCGGCCCCGGCAATGAGAAGAGTCACGGCTTTCATGTCATTCCCCTTTTTTTAGCTTGAAGTGAATTAATGGCGAGAAGAACCCGTGAAGTCCTTGCACCGGACACTCTCCGGTGAACCAAACACCTGCTCTGGCGGCCCTTCCTCCTCCACGCGTCCCTGGTGCAGAAACATCACGTGGCTTGAGACGTCGCGGGCGAACTTCATTTCATGAGTGACCAGCAGCATCGTGCGCCCCTCATTGGCGAGGTCGCGGATGACTTTCAGCACTTCGCCAACAAGTTCCGGATCGAGAGCGGACGTTGGTTCATCAAACAACATCACTGCCGGATCGACGCACAAGGCGCGCGCAATCGACGCCCGCTGCTGCTGACCGCCGGAGAGAAAGGCTGGATAGGAATGGCGCTTGTCGTAAAGCCCGACCTTCTGCAGAAGACCCTCGGCTTTTTCGACCGCGGCCTTCCTGTTCATACCAAGCACGTGGACCGGTGCCTCGATGGCATTTTCGAGAACCGTCATATGCGCCCAGAGATTGAAGCTCTGAAAGACCATGGCGAGGCCGGTGCGAATTCGTTCGAGCTGTCGCCAATTGGCAGGATGAGGCCGCCCATCCCTCCCCAGCTTCATCATCACTTCCTCGCCATTGATGACGAAGCGGCCGCGGTCCGGGATTTCGAGGAAATTGATGCAGCGAAGGAATGTGCTCTTCCCCGACCCGGACGATCCGATCAACGAGATGACGTCGCCTTTCCTGGCAGTCAGCGAGATGCCCTTCAAAACTTCATGCGGACCGTAGCTTTTGTGTACGTCGTCGACATGCAGCGCTTGGGAGTTGTTATTGCCCATGCCTTTTGTTCCCAGGTTGGGTGTGGCTCGTTTGAATTATCATAGGGAGGCCGCGGCGCGGCTTTCCCGCGCAATTGCCTTCTTGTGCGGGGAATTGCCGCAAATTATTTGCGATCGTCGCCTTTCTCGCGCGCTATCCGCGATTGATGCAGACGACTTTCGGCTGTGTCATGTCCTCATAAGCGAAGCGCACACCTTCCCTCCCCATGCTTCCGTATTTGAAGCCGCCGAAGGGCATCGCATCAAACCGGTAGTCCGAAGAGTCGTTGATCATCACGCCGCCTGCATCGATGCTAGCCGCCGCGTCCAAGGCAGTTGCGAGGTCGTTGGTGAAGACGCCGGCATGCAGGCTATAGTCCGGGTCGTTGGCCATGCAGATCGCCTCGGCGAGCGTATCGAAGGGCGCCAGAACCACGACCGGGGCGAAAACCTCTTCTCGCCAGAGCCGGCAGGCGTGGGGAGTACCCTCGACAACCGTTGGCTGGTAAAGCGAGCCCGTGCGACGATTCCCGCAAAGCAGACGGGCGCCAGAAGCGACTGCGTCCCTGACCGTTTCTTCGGCCTTTGTCGCTGCTTGTGCCGAGATCATCGGGCCAACGTCGGTGTCTTCGCGGGATGGGTCGCCAACTCTCAACCTCTCGGTAGCGGCCACGAAAGCGTCGCGGAAGCGCTCGTAGATCCCGCTCTGGACGAGAATGCGCTGGGCGCCGATGCAATTTTGGCCAGCAGCCCAATAGGCGCCGGATACGCAATGGTCGACCGCTTTTTCGAGGTCGCAGTCCGACATGACAATGACCGGTGCATTGCCGCCGAGGTCCATTGCCATCTTCTTCAGTCCGGCCGAACGGGTGATCGCTTCTCCTGTCGCGAAGCCGCCTGTGAACGAGACCATGCGGACATCACGTGCTGACACTAGCGCCTTGCCGAGGTCAGCTCCGCCGATGGCGATTGTAACAATCTCCTTCGGCAACCCCGCCTCGATGAGGGCGTCGACAAGCCTGATCGCCGAAAGGGGCGCCAGTTCAGAGGGCTTGAGCAGGACCGCGTTGCCGCCAGCGATAGCCGGGCCGAGCTTGTGCGCCACCAGGTTCAACGGATCGTTATAGGGTGTGATGGCGGCAATGATGCCGAGCGGCTCGCGCGTGAACCAGCCCTGGCGCCGGTCCGATCCTGCGTAGGAATCAAACGGAATGATTTCGCCGGCGTTGCGCTTGGCCTCCTCCGCCGAAAGCTTCAGCGTATTGACGCAGCGCTGCGTTTCCTTTCGCGCCTGGACGATGGTCTTGCCGGCCTCTAGCACGATGGTTCTGGCAAACGTCTCAAGGCGGCTCTCGACCAGATGTGCAGCCTTTTCGAGGATGCTCGCGCGATGGTACCTCGGTAAGGCGCGGGCGAGAGCAGCACCCTTGCGGGCGCAAGCCACGAGTTCAGCGATTTCATCTGCGCCGCTCACACTGACCGATCCGATGAGGGATCCGTCATAAGGATTGTGAACAGCCAGCGTGTCGTCGCCTGGCGCAATCTGAAGTGTCGCGGCGTTCATTCTGCCGCTTCCTTCTTCATGACGCCCGCGCAATCGCGATGGATGGCAATGATATCGGAAAGAAGTGCGTAGGCTGTTTCGACGCGGCCGGCGCCTGGGCCGGTGACAGTCGCCGCACCGAGCAACTCGGTCTTGAAGGAAACGGCGTTGATCGCACCGCCGACGCCTGCAAGCGGGTGCTCGATTGGCAGTCGCTGAGGCGCAACGGATGCCTGGATGCGACCGTCCGGATAGCGCGCGGCCGAACCGATGAGCTTCCAGCGGCAGTTCTCGTTGGCTGCCGCCTCCACATCAGCGAGCGTCAACGACGAGATGCCCTTGCATACGACGTCTGCTGGCGCAAGGTTCCCGCCGAGCAGTTCGTTCGCCAAGATAACGACCTTGAGCCGGACATCGTGGCCTTCGATATCTGCGGTCGGGTCTGCTTCGGCGTAACCGAGAGCCTGTGCTTCCTTGACGGCCTCGGCGAAACCAAGCCCAGCCTCCATCCGCCCCAGCACAAAATTGGACGTTCCGTTGAGGATTCCCTCGAACCCGGTAAGTCCCGCTCCGGCGAGAGTCTTCCCGGCCATGCGGATGACCGGGGTACCGCTCATGACGGCGCCTTCGTACTCGAAGGAAACGTTGTTCTGCGCGGCGAGCGCCTTAAGCTCACGGGCAGCGAGCGCCACCGGCCCCTTGTTGGTCGTCACGACATGCTTGCCGCTCTCCAGCGCCCACCGGCAATGAGAAAGAGCCGGTTCGCCACCGTTGGGGTTGGTGAAAGTGGCTTCAGCGACGATATCGGCAGGTGCCTCCTTGATTATCCGCTCGTTGTCGGCTTCTGCCGAGCCACCGGACAGCCGGGCGAAACCGCCCTTCTCGAATTTCGTCTCGACCAACATACGGCCCTCAATGCCGTTGGGCGACATGACCGAGCCCAGGTAAAGGTCGGTGACGGCGACGATGTTCAGTGTAAAACCAAGGTCGGTTCGCCAGCGGTTGTTTCGTTCAGCGATCAACTTGGCTAGTGCGCGGTTCACGCCACCAAAACCGATGAGCGCAATATTGTACTGGGCCATTTGATGTCCTCGTCATTGGGCGACACGAGAACTATGACGGGCCAAATGCGCAGCGCGAAGATTCCAAATCGGCCAAATGTTAGGCCTATATGCGCGGCATGCATGGCTAATGCGCAGATTGCGACCAGAGGCTGGGCTTTTCGAGCATGAACTGCGCACAAGCAGCTTACAGTGCGGTCTGTCCGCGTGATGAACGGATATCATTCCCAGAAACCCTGGGAGAACAAGTATGATCGATCCGCTTGACGAGTTCGACCGCAAGATTCTGGAGATCGTGCAACTGGATTGTCGCGCGAAAGCGGAAACGATCGGCGATATGGTGGGGCTTTCGGCTTCAGCTATACAGCGGCGCCTGAAGCGGCTACGGGACTGTGGTGTGATCTCTGCGGAAATCGCTGTGGTCGATCGCAGCATCGCCGGCAATCTGATGACCTTCATCGTCGGCATGGAAATCGAGCGCGAGAACCATGCTGCGCTGTCGAAATTCGGCGCTTGGGCGGACGAACAACTTCACATCCAACAAGCCTACTATGTGACGGGCTCGGTGGACTTGATCGCGGTCATCATCGCGCGTGATGTTGCGCAATTTGATGAGATCACGACGAGGCTGATGTCAGAAAACCCCCAGATCAAGCGCCTCCGTACCAATGTCGCGTTCAAGAACATCAAACTTGGCATGTACGCACCGATCGTCCCATAAATTCGAAAAGTACTCGGCTCGTCATGATCCGCCACGCTGGCGTCGCTTCATGCCCCAAGGTCGCGAGTCTGAGACCCACTATTGGTCTCTCGGCCTTCAGAGGCGCCGCCGCGCTAACGCGGAATTCGTGACAATGGCCCCATTTCAGTTGTGCCGCAGCAGTTGAAGCGGCACTATTGCAGTCTGCCCGCGCCAATGGCACGCATAGTGCACAAAATATCCCTGGCATGGATTGTTCCGATGGAACCGATTGACGATTTCGACCGCCAAATCCTGGATATTGTCCAGTTGGACTGCCAAATGAAGGCCGAGGCGATCGGCGACTTGGTTGGACTTTCGCCTTCAGCCGTTCAACGGCGCCTGAAACGGTTGAGAGACACCAGTGTGATTACAGCGGAGATCGCACTTGTTGATCGGAAAGCCACAGCTAGTCCGATGACGTTTATTGCCGGAATGGAAATCGAACGGGAGAACTACGATGCCCTCTCGAAATTTCGGAGCTGGGCTGACAGACAAAAGCATATCCAGCAGGTCTATTATGTGACCGGTTCTGTGGACCTGATCGCCGTCATTACCGCTCATGATGTCGCCCAATATGACGAGATTACCGCGCAGCTGATGTCCGAGAATCCTCAGATCAAGCGTATTCACACGAACGTGGTGCTCAAAGACATTAAGTTGGGGATGTATGTACCTACCTCAGGGTGACGTCGCTATCCTGCTTTGGCGCACTCATAAACTCATAAGACAGCCTTCGGTACTTCATCGCAGTCGAATTGCCATCGGCACGGCAGCGAAGCTGCACTTCGGAAAACCGGGGATGCCGTATGCTGCTTTTCCGAGGTCAAACACCCGGTCAAGCCACTGATTCAGGCCGCTCAGCCGGTCGCCAAGGCCATCGAATGCCTTCATGAGTTGCGCCGTTGCGCCGTCTGTTCCTACGAGCCTCCGTTCCCATCGGTCGGCGCCCAAGCAACTCGAACGATTGGGTATGGAATTTGTGCGTCGCGATATCCGGGTTATGCGATATGATTCTGACGTCGGCTGCCTCCTCCCGGCAGCGGGCTTTTTGTTTGTACGAGGCAATGCTGGCTCATCGCCCAATCGCCGGCTTAACTGCTCAGTTGGGACACGTGGGTCGGAGCACGAGCTTTGATTTACAGTATCACCCGAAGAGTATAGCATTCTATAGGTGGCCCAGATTGCGATAACGTTGGCTTATCGCGCCGACTCCGGGAGTTGTATACGCGTGTATTTCGAAACTACTTTTAGCGACGCGACTGAGCAAGAGACGTCTCTGCCGGGATGGCTGCAGGAGTATCGCCAAGTTTCCACGGGCGGTTACGATGGCAGAGTTTCGGCAATACTGCTTCCTGGTGTGGAGATATTGAGAGAGACCATTAGTGTCGGCACTGAACAGTTGTTCTCGGCACCCGAGGAGAGCGTGGTCTTCTACTACTATCCAAGGCGAGACAGCACGGTTTTAGCTCGCGGCGAAAGGCCTAGAGGCGCATCAGGTTTCGCACTAAATTGGACAAACCGAATTGGCTTTATGGATGCCAATAGCGATCTCCTCATGCTTGTGCTGCGGCGTGACGCTGTTGCATTTGAGGGCATCGCCGCTTCAAGCGGTCTTGCAGAACCTCCTACAGAACATGCGACATTCCTCGCAGAATGGCTTCTGTCCTTGCTCGCCATAGGCGGGCAACCGGCGGCTGATCATGCGCATGGTAATATTGAGAATGTCCTCGCGGACATGATCAAGGATCGCTTTGAGCTGTTGCTTCAGCGCAGCGTATTGCGTGAAGAAGCGAATATGGTCGGCACCGAACGTATATACGGAAAAATTCGGGATAGGCTTCATGACGAGCCTGACGTACCACATACTGTAAGATCGCTGTCGCGTGACCTCGGCATTTCGCCCGAGAAATTGAGACGTTCCTGTCACAACTTCACACAGATACCTCTCGATAAGATGTTGACTTTGCTCCGGCTCAACGGGGCGCGGCGCGACCTGCTGCGCTGTCGCGGTTCGATGACGAAGGTGTCGGACATCGCGATGGAATGGGGCTTCTTCCACTGGAGCCGGTTTGCGCAGAGATATCGCATGCTGTTTGGGGAAACCCCGTCACAGACGATGAGAAACTGATCTCGCGCAGCCGCTTCGCAGTCATTCGCCCCAGCCGATTATTCCCTTGACCTCAAGGAAATCGCGAATACCCCAATCGGCATATTCACGTCCATTACCGGATTGCTTGTAGCCACCGAACGGAGCATGCGTGTCCCAGGGGGCATAATTGATGTAGACTGAGCCGGCACGAAGTTCGCGAGCAACAGCTCTCGCCTTCTCCGGGTTGTGCGACTGCACGTAGGCCGCCAACCCATAGATTGAACTGTTGGCGATACGCACTGCGTCGGCTTCCGTCTCATACGGCATGATCGATAGGACCGGACCGAAGATTTCTTCTCGTGCAATGGTCATGTCCGGCGTTACGCCGGCGAATACCGTCGGCCTGACATAGTAGCCGACCTCAAGTCCATCGGGTTTTCCGAGCCCCCCGGCCACCAGAATCGCTCCTTCATCGATGCCACATCCAATCAGCCGTTGGATTTTGTCGAATTGTTGCTGGCTGATGACCGGACCAATATCCGCGCCATCTGAGCACGGGTCTCCCACGCGCGTTGCGGCAGCTGCGATCTTTGCGATTTCGATAGCATCCTCGTGGCGATCTGCCGGTACCAACAGACGGGTCGGCGCGTCGCAGGACTGGCCAGAATTGCTGAAGCAAGCCTGGACGCCTTTGGCGACCGCGTCACTCAGGTCGGCATCAGGCAGGATGATGTTCGCCGACTTTCCGCCGAGCTCCTGTGCGACTCGCTTGACCGTCTCCGCAGCAGTTTTTGCAACAACGATGCCCGCTTGAGTGGATCCAGTGAAGGAGACCATATCAACGAGCGGATGGCCCGCTAGATACTGGCCGACATCCGGCCCGGTACCGTTGATGAGATTGAAAGCGCCCTTTGGCACGCCTGCCTTCTCCAACACCTCAGCGAAGATAATTGCGCTGAAGGGGGCGATTTCAGATGGTTTGAGGACAACCGTGCAGCCTGCGGCCAACGCAGGCGCAACCTTGCAGACGATTTGATTGAGCGGCCAGTTCCACGGCGTGATCAGCGCGCAGACACCGATCGGCTCCCACGCGATCATCGAGGTTCCGCGGCGTTCGTCAAAATCGAAATGGTCCAGCGCCTCTATGGTGGACTCGAGGTGGATACGGCCAGCCCACGCCTGCGCGTCACGCGAAAAGGCCAGGGGCGCGCCGAGTTCCTTGGTCACCGCCTGCGATATATCTTCATAACGCTCGTTGTAGCATTCCAGGATTTTTCGCAGGAGCGCCAGTCTCTGTTGCTTGCACGTACGGGAGAAATTTGGAAACGCGCGAAATGCAGCCTCGACCGCCCGATCAGCGTCGGCGGCTGTGCCGACACCGATCCGCATGAACGATCGTTCGGTTGCAGGATTGATGACATCCAGCTGTTCGTAAGCGCTGTCCCGTTGGCACCTTTCGCGCGTGGTCGTGAGCGACGATGTTCGGAGCCTTTGAGGGCTTCGACACATGACGATTTCAGAGCTTACGCTTAAGTCCAGCGATCCTGAGCCGGCGCGACGTTTCGAAGTGTTCACGGGTTCGGGCCGACGGCGCGAATGGTTGCCGGAGGAGAAAGCRCGGATTGTGGCGGAAAGCTACGATGCCGGCGAGACCGTGAGCGCGGTGGCCCGGCGATATGCATTGTCCCCGCAGCAGCTGTTCGCCTGGCGCCGGTCCGCGCGGGTGCCATTGGCGAATGCGCCGGCACCGGAGCCATTGTTTGTTCCAGCAGTGGTCGCGGCACCGGAGCCCGAACCGGCGGGGAAGCGCTCGAGATCGACGCGCAAGCGAAAGGCCGCGCGAGAAGTTGGCGTGATCGAGCTTGAGATTGACGGTGTCGCCATGCGGGTCGGTCGTGGCGCCGACGCCAGGACGGTGGCGGCGGTGATCCGTGCGCTGAAGGCGTCGTCGTGATCGGGCCGACGGGTGCGGTCAAGGTGATGGTCGCGACGAAGCCGGTGGACTTCCGCAAGGGCGCCGAGGGTTTGGCCGCGCTGGTGCGCGAGACGATGGGCGCCGATCCGTTCTCCGGCGCAGTCTACGTCTTCAGGGCCAAGCGCGCCGACCGGGTCAAGCTGGTATACTTCGACGGCACCGGCGTGTGCCTGCTGGCAAAGCGCCTGGAGGACGGAAAGTTCTGCTGGCCTGCCATCACCGATGGCGTAGTGAGGTTGACGGCGGCGCAGTTGCARGCGCTCCTGGARGGGTTGGAYTGGCGKCGCGTGCATGACGCYCGSGAGACRCGCGCGCCGGTCGCGGCAAGTTGATTCCACGGACGGCCAAGGCGCTGGCAAAGCATTGGAATGCATGGTTGAATCGGCTTTGTGACCAATCCGGCCGAGCCACTGACCAACGATCCGATCGCGCTTCAGGCGATGCTCGCGGCGGAGCGCGCCGAGAACGAGCGGTTGCGCCAAATCATCAAGGAGCTGCAGCGCCACCGCTTCGGCCGCAGGGCAGAGAGCCTGCCCGTCGACCAACTGCTGCTGGGTCTGGAAGAGGCAGAGCAGGTCGAGGCCGAGGGCTTCGCGGCGGAGGACGCCGCCGATCCCGCCAAGCGCGAGGCTCGCGCCAGGAAGCGGCGCGCCAACCGCGGTTCACTGCCCGCGCACCTACCGCGTATCGAGCAGGTCATCGACATTCCCGACAAGATCTGCCCATGCTGCAAGGGAATGCTGCACGTCATGGGCGAGGATTCTTCCGAGCGCCTCGACATCGTGCCGGCGCAGTTCCGCGTGATCGTCACGCGCCGGCCGAAGTATGCCTGCCGGAGCTGCGAGGAGGTCGTGGTGCAGGCGCCGGCTCCATCGCGGCTCATCGAAGGCGGCATCCCGACCGAAGCGACCGTCGCCCATGTGCTGGTCGGCAAGTACGCCGACCACCTTCCGCTCTACCGCCAGTCTCAAATCTACGCGCGCCAGGGCGTGAACTTGGACCGCTCGACGCTCGCCGACTGGGTCGGCAAGGCAGCATTCCTGCTTCGKCCGATCCACGAGCGGCTGTTTGAGCGGCTGAAGGCGTCCGACAAGCTCTTCGCCGACGAGACGACTGCGCCGGTGCTCGATCCGGGCCGAGGCAGGACGAAGACCGGCCAACTGTTCGCCTACGCGCGTGACGACCGGCCCTGGGGCGGAATCGATCCGCCCGGTGTCGCCTACCTCTACGCGCCCGATCGGAAGGCCGAGCAGCCACTTCGGCACCTTCAGGGCTTCGTTGGGATCCTCCAAGTCGATGGCTACGCCGGATACCGGGCGCTGGCCGAGCGCAATGCCGTGAGGTTGGCCTTCTGCTGGAGCCATGTCCGTCGCCGCTTCTACGAACTGGCGCAGTCCGGGCCTGCGCCGATTGCCACGGAGGCGCTCCAGCGCATCGCCGAGCTCTACAAGATCGAGAGCGAGATACGGGGATACTCGCCCGAAGAGCGGCGCACCGCGCGCCAGGAGAAAAGCCTCCCCGTCATCGATGCCCTCCAGCCATGGCTGCGCGAGAAGCTCGCGCTGATCAGCCAGAAGAGCAAACTCGCCGAAGCAATCCGCTACCCACTGTCGCGCTGGGCTGGACTTGGTCGCTTCCTCGACGATGGCCGCGTCGAGATCGACTCCAACGTGGTCGAACGCTCGATCAGACCAATCGCCCTCAATCGAAAGAATGCGCTCTTCGCCGGTTCCGACGGTGGTGGCGAGCACTGGGCGACCATCGCTTCGCTCATAGAAACCGCGAAGCTCAACAGCGTCGACCCGTACGCTTACCTCGCTGACGTCATTGCCCGCATCGTTGCAGGCCATCCGCAAAGCCAGCTCGACGACCTGCTGCCCTGGGCCTACACCCCTGCGCCACTCAAGGCTGTGGCCTGAGAACAGCGGTTACAGCTGTTCTGCACCTGCCGGCGATATCCAATCGCCTCCGATGAAGAACTTTCCGGCATTGTCTGAGCGCATTCGTTACCTCCTTCGGAAGGACGCGACCCCACGGCGCCGTGTTAGCGACGCACGGCGTCCGCAAAGCCGGTCAGCAGACCGACCACGTTCTCGCCGATGGCTTCAACGGCATAACCGCCCTCCATGACGAAGAGCGTCCGCATCCCGAGGGCAGCAAGATGGGCGCCAACCTGGGGAAAGTGTGCACGCGTGAGTTTAAAACGGCTGATGGGATCGCCTTCGAACGTGTCCACACCAAGCGAGACGATGAGCACGTCGGCACCAAACTGCCGAACCTCGCCGAGGGCAAATTGAAGCGCATCTCGCCATGGCTCCCATGCAGTCCCTTCGGGAAGAGGAAGATTGAGATTGAACCCTTCCCCTCGACCGGCGCCTCGTTCGCTCGCATAGCCTGCAAAGAACGGGTAGTCGAAGTGCGGATCCGCGTGCAAGCTGATGAACTGGACGTCATTTCGCTCGTAGAAGATTTCCTGGGTCCCATTTCCGTGATGGTAGTCGATATCGAGGACCGTGATCCGCGCGGCGCCCTCGTCCAGCAAGCGCTGCGCTGCTATGGCTGCATTGTTGAGGTAGCAATAGCCGCCATTGAAATCCGTCCCAGCGTGATGTCCTGGTGGGCGGCAGAGCGCGAAACACGCGGATTCCCCGCCCACGATCAGGTCAGCAGCTGAGAGAGCTGTGTCATGCGATGCCTTGACCGCGTCCCATGTCCCGCTGACAAAACCTGTGCTGCTGTCAATTGAATAGTAGCCAAGAAGGCCTTCGATCGAGGTCGGAACAATATCCTTGTGCTTGCCTCTCGCGGGCCAGGCATAGGGAAGCGCAGTGCCGTCCCGTCCGGCCTGAACCCAAAGCAGCCACGCAGATTTCAGAAAATTCAGGTAGCCGACCGAATGAACCTTTTCGGCCACCTCAAGCGTCTGCTCTCGAGCATCCAGAATTTCGCCTAGTCGCGCCTCGCGAATACGGCTCGTTATGAAATCCGCTCGAAGGGTGTTCTCGAACCCATCAACGAGGGCGCCGTTGTATAATTCAACGTGACCGGAATGTTTCTGCTGGATCGTTGAAAAAATTGTCTTCATGAATGCATTCACTGGCGAGAGAACTATGACGGCATTTCCGATCCGGCGGTGGTTTAATCTATCTTTGTGCGTCGATTGATGACGTAGAGGCAAAGAACGAGCGCGAGCGATATGACAAAGAATACCGCAGCGATCGCGTTGACCTCAGGCGTTATGGTTCGCCGCACCTGTCCCAGCATGTATGTCGGGAGGGTATCCTGGCCCGCTGTTTTGACGAACTCGGTGATGACGACATCATCAAGAGAGGTGACGAAGGCAAGGATGAAGCCGGCCAGGACTCCTGGGAACAGGAGCGGCATTGTGATGTGGCGAAAGACATTCCACCGTGAAGCGTAGAGGTCGCTTGCAGCCCGCTCCAGACTGAGATCCATAGTCTGAAGGCGCGCCTTGATTGGCAGGTATGCAAAGGGGACGCAGAATGCAGTGTGCGCTGCGATGAGGTAGCCCAGGCCGGTATATCCCGTCCAGCGCCGCATGGTGGACGACACCACCAGTAGCGCCACCGCCGTAACGATTTCGGGCACCATCAAGGGCACCGAAATGGCACCATAGGTGAATGTCCACCCACGAAAGCGTGGTCCGCGTGTCATTGCCAGCGAGGCCAGGGTTGCCACGGCAGTCGATAGAATGGCGGATATCGCGGCAAGCTTCACGGACAGGATCGATGCTGAAATGACCTGCTGATTTTGGGCGGCACTCTGGAACCAGCGCAGCGATAGGCCACTCCAGTTGGCAGCGCTGGTCCCGGCGTTGAATGCAAGCACCAGCGCGACGGCGAGTGGGGCATATAGAAAGAAGAACGTGGAAAGCGCGACGAAGCTGAAGCCACGCTGGTGCGTTACGGGGAACGATCTACGCATGTCCAGGTTCCTCGGTCTCACCATGGCGGATATAGACAAGAAGCGCGACCATCACGATCGCCATCAATGTAAGGGAGAGCGCTGAGCCAAATGGCCAGTCGTGACCCTGGCCGAACTGGAGTTCGATATAGTTACCGATCATCAGGTTCCTGCCCCCGCCGAGCAAGATCGGCGTGACATAGGTTCCGATGGCAGGGATGAACACAAGGATGGAGCCGGCAATGATCCCTGGTTTAGCGAGCGGTATAATGACCTCCCACAGTACCTTGGACGGGCGAGCATAGAGATCAGTTGCTGCTTCGAGGAAGCTCCGATCGAGACGCTCGAGGCTTGCGTAGAGAGGCAGTATCATCAACGGTAGATATACATAAACCAGCCCGAGGAAGATCGCGAAGTTCGTAAACAGCATTTGTATCGGCGCTGAGATAAGCCCGGTCTTCAGTAGAATTGTGTTTATAATCCCTTCGTTCCGAATGAGGTCCTGGATTGCAAAAGTGCGGATCAGAAGGTTCGTCCAGAAGGGAACGGTAACAAGCAACAGCCATACATCACGGTTGATCTGGTTTCGCGTTGCGATGAAGTACGCTGTCGGGAAACCGACGACCAGGCATAGTAATGTCGTCGCTAGTGATAGAATAAGTGATCGAACCAGTATGGCGATATTCGTCGCGGAAAGCGTGAGAGTCCTGTCGAAAATGTCGCGATCAAAGAGAACTTGAATCCATCCGTCGAACGAAAATTTCCAACTCACGCCGCCGGTCATCCCTGGCGCCAAGAATGAATAGACCAGAATGACGACAAGCGGCGCAATCGCGCCGAGAATGACGATCACCAATGCCGGGCTGATCAGGAGCCAACGAATACGGCGTTCGGTCCTCGCTCTTGCTAACTCAATTCCGGACATGTGCCGCTTCCTCAACCCGGCAAAACGCGAGCTGTGTTTGCAATGAAGTCGAGGGAGACCATTTCCCCCGCAGCGATTACCATGCCGCCTTCGTCCGGTGCATTGTAGCGTCGGACAAGCAGGTCCGAAGATCCGTTCCCCAAGCCCACGCGGTACTGTGTCTCCGCGCCGCAGAAGCTGACTGTCTTCACCACGCCGGATAGCTGGCCGGGTCGATCTTGCCTGAGAGGGGCAATTCTTATGTGCTCAGGCCGAATTATGACGTTTACGATCGCGTCCGGATCGAAACCGGCCTGCGTTGGGATAGCGACGTTGCCGACACCGCGCAGCTCGATCAGGGCACCGTTCGCGCCTGATGATACGCCTTTGCCCTCCAGCAAATTTGTTTCACCGACGAAGTTGGCCACAAATCGGTTCGCCGGCGCATCATATACCTCACGAGGCGTGCCAACCTGCATGATTTCCCCGGACGACAGGACCGCGACCCGATCAGACATGGTGAGCGCTTCTTCCTGGTCGTGCGTCACGAAGATGAAAGTGATGCCGGTCGCCGCCTGAAGCGCCTTGAGTTCCATCTGCATGTCTTTGCGCAACTTATAGTCCAGGGCGGATAGAGACTCGTCCAGGAGCAGCACCTTCGGGGCAGAGGCGAGCGCGCGGGCCAGGGCAACGCGTTGCTGCTGGCCTCCGGAAATCTGATTTGTGCGCCTGTTTGCCAAGTGTTCCAGACGCACCAGCTTCAGCATCTCATCGACACGGGCAGCTGTCTCGGCCTTTGACCGCTTTAGCATCTTCAGACCGAAACCGACGTTCTCGGCGACCGTCATATGAGGGAAAAGTGCGTAGTTCTGAAAAACGGTATTGATCGGTCTCTTGAAGGGTGGGACCGCCGTAATTTCAGACCCATCCAGTTGGATCGTGCCATTGGTCGGATACTCGAATCCGCCGATCAATCGCAGGAGCGATGTCTTTCCGCAACCGGACGGACCAAGCAACGTGAAGAACTCGTTCTTGAATATATCAAGAGTCGTTTTCTTAACGGCCGTCACAGCCACGTTCCCCGATCCGTAGGTTTTGGTGACGTCGATCAATCTGATTGCAACGCTCGACATCTCATCACCGGTCATAGGTACCTCGATACAGGCCAACTTGCTGGCAAGTTTTCGCTCTACCGGCGGCAGGTCCATCCCGCCGGCGCTATTAGTGTGCAGAGCGCAGCAAAAGCGCTTAGAGTATCCGCGCTACTTCTGCACATCCTGCCATATGCGGCTGTACAGCTGGGTCGTCTCCGGGGGGCAGAGAGTCAGCAGCCCGCCTTTTGACTTCATGTTTTCCGGGATCGTCATTTCAGGCGCCCCCTTCATATCGTCGGAATAGAACTTGTCCGCGCCGACAATGGCCGCCCCGTATTTGGCGAAGGACGAGTTCATAGCGGCGTTTTCGGGAGCCATGATAAAATTCTGGAACAGCTTGGCGTTCTCAAGGTTTGGGGCATCCTTCAGGACGACAACATTGTCGGAGCCGTAGGTGAACCCTTCCTTGGGAAGCCCATAAGCGACGGCTGGATTCTCGATACGCCGCTTCAACGCGGATCCGCTCCAGTCGAGCGAAGCTCCTACGTCGCCGGTTGCAACCTTCTGGATGCCGGCATAGTCGATCGAGAGCCAACTTGGCTTTGCCTCGAGAAGGCGATCCCGCACCTTTTTTAGAAGGTCCTTATCGGTCGTGCACCAGTCGCCGCCCTCGTACTTGATCGCGGCAAACATCAGATCGTTCATCTCAGGAACGATATTGATTTTTCCCTTCAGTTCGACCGGGGGATCAAACAAGAGCTTCCATGTGTTTATGTCGCCTTTGTAGACGGAGGTGTTTACGGTTATACCGCTCGTGTATACGAGCCAGGGCGCAGAATACTTGCGGCCGGGGTCGAACACCGGGTCACGCCAAATCTCCTCCAGGTTCTTGGCATTCTCCATCTTCCCTGGATCAGTTTCAGCGAGCAGGCCTTCTTGGATATAGGTCGGGATGAAGCTTTGCGACGGAACGACGACATCGAAACCAGTCGAGCCCTGCCGCACTTTCGCAAGCGCGGTGTCGTTGGAATCGAAGTCCGTCAAGGTCACATGGACGTCATATGTCTTTGAAAATTTATCGATCAACTCGGGGCTGGTATAATCGCCCCAGTTGTAGATATTTAGGTTTCCAGCAGCTATAGCTGGGGAAGACATAATGGCCATCAGTACGATAGATGACACTCCGAACTTTTTCATATTCCCCTCGCTTGTTTGTTCAAGGTCGACTATTGACTTTCTGAGCGCTGCTGATCCGAGATGGGTTCCCGTGATGCGGCTTGGTCGAAGAAGGCGCCTACGCTGATCCCAACCCGCAGAGTTAGGCCGAACAGAGATCAGTCGGTCTAGCCACCCCGTTGCCTAAAAGGCGGGCACTTTGACGAGTTTCACGCGGGCCGCCAAAGTCCCTCACGTATAAGGTCGCGTGCGGTGGCTTCTATTCCCTTGCGCAGCGCCTCCGTCATGCTGTCGATCTGCGATCGACTAATCGTAAGCGGTGGAGACATCACGCACATGTTGATCAGCGGCCTGACGAGCAGTCCGTTCTCCTGGCAATGGAAGTCGATCCGCTTGCCGACGGTGAGGTCGAGATCGAGGGGATTTTCGGCTCGTGCATCAGCCACACATTCGATGCCGGCCATTAGTCCGGCGCCGCGGACCTCTCCGACCAAAGGGATATCTTCCAGGGTGCGCAACTGAGCCTGAAAATAGGGCGCAATCTCGCGGACGTGCTCAAGCAATCCATCTTCCAGCAGCTCAATATTGCGTATAGCCACTGCGCATCCGATTGGATGGCTTGAATAGGTAAGCCCGTGAACGAACGCCGCCTTCGGATGGTTCGATCGACGAAGGTCATCGATCAGGCGGTCCGAGACCATCACGCCCCCGAGTGGAAAGTACCCTGAGGTGACACCTTTTGCGAAGGTGATCATATCCGGCTGAATGCCAAAGACATCGTCGGAAGCGAAAATATGCCCGAGCCGGCCGAATGCCGTAACAACCTCGTCTGCAATAAAGAATATGTCATTCTCTGCGCAGACGGCGCGCATTCTCTTGAGGTAGTTGGGCGGAGACATCAGCACGCCACCGCTTGCCTGGATGGGCTCGGCGATGAAAGCCGCGATGCGATCCGCACCTTCTTTCCTGATCAACGCGCGAAACTCGTCGATCAGGAAATCGTCGAACGCCTCAACCGAGAGACCCTGTGGTCGATGGAAAGGGTTCGGGCAGGACAATTTCCTCACCAGGTCGCCAGCACCGTCCATCCAGTCGTGGTCACGAGGACGCCCATTGAGCGATGCGGACAGGTATGTCGACCCGTGATAGCTGCCCTGGCGGGATACCAGGAGTTTCTTCTGGGGGCGCTCCCGCACATTGTTGTAGAATTGAACGAGCCGTATGGCTGTCTCTACGGCCGAGGAACCACCGGTCGTAAAAAAAGCATGATTGAGGTCGCCTGGAGCCCGCTCGGCGAGCATTTCCGCCAGTTTTTCTGCAGGCTCGTTGCTCGTATACCAAGGCGTCGAATAAGTAAGCGACATGGCTTGGTCGCGCATGACATCCGCAAGAATCTGATTGCGGTGCCCCACGTTTATGCACCACATGCCGGCCGGGCCGTCGATCAGCTTCCTTCCGCTGTCATCGGTCACATATATGTCTTCTGCCGAGGTGATGAGCTCTTTGGCCTCAGTACCAATGCTTCCGGCGGTGGGAGCTGCCTGGATAAGATGGACCCGCCTTTGTGGTGACCTATCGGCCTTGTGACGTAGAGCGTCCGCGTTGTTGACTGGCTTATTCATGCAAAATTTCCATGTTGCAGCGGCGATGCAACAAGTGAGCAAAAGCGGCTGAAACTCTCTAGCCACCCCGAGGAATGTGGCTGCCTATTTTTTAGGCATTCGATACTATCGAGCATAGGCTGCCATGGCTCGCAAGCTTTGCGACCTAATAATTGCTGTGTGGACTCGATTGGGGGTAGCGGTCGGTGCCTCTTGATACTTTCCTCAAGGCCTGATTCTTCTGTGCCTTGTCGCGCAAACGCTCGAAGCAGCTACGGTTGCCCTAAGAGCTTGCGGAGGTTAGTTGGATGCCCCCTGGCAGTGGACGGCACCCGGCTACCAATACCGAGTCCGGCTTCCTGGTCGCGGGTATGACGGCTCATTCAAGGTCAATCGAACCTATCGCATTGGCAGCCAATATAGCCGCTTTCGCAGCGGCAACGGCCGAGACCAATTCGCCCGCGATAAAAAACCGTGCGTTGGTTGCAGCTTCGGCCTCAAGTGCACCGCCCTGGGCGAGCACCGCAGCCTCAGCCAGATGAGCTCCAGCGACCACCGTGGCAAGGGCGCGCTGGAATGGCACTGCAACCGCGAGTGAGAGCGAACCGCCGGGCGCATCGCCGAGCATTTTCGCCATATCCATTGTGTCAGCTACAGATTGCATGGCGGGTGAATAGCCGGCGGAGGCGGACAACGCTCTCCGGCAGGACCCCAGAACCTGAGACAGCGTCTCGCCGCCCTCGAGGAGCAATTTGCGCGTGACGAGATCAATGGCCTGAATGCCATTCGTGCCCTCATAGATCGGAAGAATACGGGCATCACGATAGTATTGCGCGACGCCGGTCTCCTCGATGTAACCCATGCCGCCGTGGACCTGGATTGCGGTTGAGGTCACTTCCACCGCGATATCCGTCGAGTACGCCTTGGCCAATGGCGTCAATAGCGAGGCTCGAGCGTAGGCGTGCTGCTTTTCATTCTCTGGCTGCGCCTTCATGCTCGAATCCAGCGCGGAGGCCGTCGCCATGCACAGCATTCGCGCCGCCGCCGTCCTGGTTCGCATCTCGAGCAGCATTCGCCTGACATCGGGATGGTGGATTATGGGGCTTGCATTTTCGTCCCGGCTTGGAGCACGGCCCTGCCGACGCTCCCTCGCATAGGCGAATGCCGCCTGCGTTGCCCGCTCCGCGAGCGCGACACCCTGGGTGCCGACCAGAAGCCGCGCATTGTTCATCATCGTGAACATGCAGTTGAGGCCGCGGTTCTCCTCGCCAACGAGCCAGCCTCTCGCGCCTCCGTTGTCGCCATAGGCCATGGCGCAGGTGGGCGAACCATGGATGCCGAGCTTGTGTTCGAGCGAAAGACACCGCAGATCGTTGTGCGAGCCGTCAGGAAGGATCTTCGGAACCAGGAACAGGGAGATGCCGCGCGTGCCTGCGGGCGCGTCATCGAGCCGTGCGAGCACCAGATGGACGATGTTCGACGAGCAGTCGTGCTCGCCATAGGTGATGAAGATCTTGTTGCCGGTGATGCGGTAGCTGCCATCGCCCGCTCGTTGGGCTTTGCATCGAAGATTTGAAAGATCGGAACCGGCATGTGGCTCCGTCAAGTTCATTGTTCCGGTCCAGTCACCGGCCACAAGCCTGGGCAGGTAGCGGTCCTTGAGTTCCCGAGAGGCGTGTTCGGAGATGGCTTCGATGGCGCCCGCGGTCAAAAGTGGGCAGAGAGCGAAAGCCATGGAGGACGAATTCCAGAGCTCGGTGCAGGCCACGGCCAGCGAGATCGGAAGCCCCTGCCCGCCATAATCGGTTGGTCCTGTGAGGCTGTTCCAGCCCGCCTCGCACCAGTCCTGGTAGGTTTCGTTCCAGCCTGGCGGCGTGGTGACCTTTCCGCTTTCGTCGAGGGTCGACGGCGTTCGATCGCCGACCGGATTCAAGGGTGCGATGCGCTCGCTCGCAAAGCGCCCTGCTTCGGATAGGATGGCCCGGACGTCCTCCGGAGACAAATCTTCGCTCTGCAAAGCGGCGAATCGATCGGCAGTCTGCATCGCCAGAAGGATTTGGGGGATGGGCGGATTATAAGTCATCGCGAACGTCAACTCGCGTCGGGTTCAAGACGCTTGGTCTTTTTGGAAAAGAACGCCTCCAGCCGATCCCGAATGTCGGGGTTGGTCTGAACCGCCATGGCGAGCAAGCCTTCCGCGAACAGGCCGTCCGTGGTGGACATGTCGTTGATGCGCGATATGCCAGTGACGATGGCGAAATTAGTGGTCGGCGGGTTGCGGGCAACCTGTGCGGCCAATTCCCTTGCGCGTGGCAGCGCCTGACCGGCCTCCACCAATTCATGACACAGGCCGAGGTCCAGGCCGCGCCGCGCATCGTAGGTACGGGCCGAGAGCATCATGTCGACCATGCGCGCCGGGGTGACGACGCGGGCTACGCGCACGGTTGCCCCGCCGCCCGTAAAAATGCCACGCTGGCCTTCCGGGAGGGCAAAGAAGGTGCCTTCTTCGGCGATGCGTACATGGGCAGCTGCCGCCAGCTCAAGCCCTCCGCCGACGACCGCTCCCTTCAGGGCGGCAATCACCGGGATTCCGCTGAACTGGATGACGTCGAACGCGCGATGCCATTTCTGGCACATCGTCATGAACTCGATCGGGGACCGGTCCTTGTCATAGTGCTCCCGAAGATCCAGCCCGGCGCAGAAGTGGTCGCCCCTGGCCGCAAGCACGAAGGATCGCGTGCCCTCCGGCGGCGCGCGAAACGCGTTTTCGATTTCCAGCAGCATGTCTTCGCTGATTGCATTGCGCCGGTCCTCGCGCACCAGCGTAACGATCGTTACCGGGCCGTCCGTCTCGATGGTGATGTAGTTCGGTTTCGTCATGGCGTTGTTTTCACTTTTTCGCGCAGTTTGTATTTTTCGATCTTTCCCGTTGAGGTCTTGGGCAAGCTCTCGAAGACGTAGCTCTTTGGAACTTTGAAGCCGGAAAGATGCTGGCGGCAAAATTGGTTCAACTCGTCCGCAGTGACACTTGCACCCGGCTTCAACTCCACGAAGGCACAGGGCGTTTCGCCCCACTTGGCATCCGGCTTGGCCACGACAGCGACGGCGCTGACGGCTGGGTGGCGATACAAGGCGGATTCCACTTCAATCGAGGAAATGTTCTCCCCGCCGGAGATGATGATGTCCTTGTAGCGATCGCGTATTTCGAGGAAGCCGTCGGGATGCTGTACGGCGACGTCGCCGCTGTGAAACGCCTCGCCGACAAAGGCGGCTTCCGTAGCCGCTTCATCCTTATGATAGCCTTTCATGATCGTATTGCCGCGCAACACGATCTCACCCATTGCGATCCCGTCCCTCGGCAGACGTTTTCCAGATTCGGCATCCCGGATCTCGGCCGCCTCCATCATCGGGAAACGCACGCCCTGGCGCGCCTTTACCGTCGCGCGCTGCGCGACATCCATTTCGTCCCACTCCTCCTCCCAGATGGACTGAACGACGTGGCCGTAGGTTTCCGTGAGGCCGTAGACCTGCATGACCTCAAAGCCCAACGCCTCGACTTTCTCGAGGATTGCCGCTGGCGGAGGGGCCCCTGCCGTCATCACGCGCACCTTGTGAGGAAGCACCGGCGGTTCCGCTTCCGCGGCCTCGACCAGCATCCCCAGCACGATCGGCGCACCGCCGAAATGGGTGACGCCGAATGAACCGATGGCATCGTAAACGGCCTTGGCCGATATCTGCCGGCAGCAGACGATCGTCGCAGCGAGCGCGGTCATGGTCCAAGCATGGCCCCAACCATTACAATGGAACATGGGCACTGTGTAGAGATAGGTCGGGTGACCCGATAGACTCCAGCCGGCGATGGTGCCGAGCGCCATCAGGTAGGCGCCGCGGTGATGGTAGAGCACCCCCTTCGGCCTGCCACTGGTGCCGGACGTATAGTTGAGGCATAGGGTCTGCCATTCTTCGGCCGGGAACTCCGGGCGGAAATCGGCGGGCGCCGATCGAACCAGATCCGAATGGCGCAGGCTGTCGGGCAAGGCATTTCCCGGCCCGCCGAGATCGATGATGACTGGTCGGTCACCTTTGATGCGTTGCAGCGCCTCCTGCGCAATCGACGCATACTGCCTGTCCAACATCAGGACCCGAGTCTCCGCATGATCCAGGATATAGGCCACAGTGTCGGCATCGAGACGGATGTTGATAGTGTTGAGAACGGCACCGGCCATCGCGACGGCAAACTGGGCCTCGAACATCTCCGCCGTATTGGGAGCAAGCACGGAAACCACGTCACCCGGCTTGACACCGATATCCATGAGGGCGGCGGCCACAGCTTCGCAGCGTTGGCGCACTTCCCGCCATGTGAAGCGTCGATCCTCATCGATAAGCGCCAATCGGTCCGGATAGAGTTCGGCTGTTCGCCCAAGAAATGAGAGGGGCGTCAGCGGGACATAGTTGGCGGGTCTGGGCCGCAGATAGGGTGCGTCGGCGCTCATAGGAATGGGAGCTCCACAAGCCGCGCAGTGGTCGGACCGCCGGGGCGCTGAACGATGACAGTCTCGCCTGCCCTCACGTCGACGGAGATAAGGGCGTATCCGATGTTCGCCTTCATGCGAGGCGACCATGTGCAATTGGTCATCACACCGACCCTGGTGCCATCGCGCGTGATATTCTCGCGTTTTGTGCCGAGCGGCGCAGAGGTTTCGCCGTCGAGCACGAGACCCAGTTGGTGCCGCTTGGGTCCCTCGACCTTGATCCTGCGCAGCGCCTTGATGCCGACGACGTCGTCCGGAACATCGAGGTCCACATATTTGCCCAGCCGCACCTCGAAGGGATTGGTATCCTCGTCGGTATCCCCGCCGACAGAAACCAGCCCGCTCTCCGTGCGCTCAGCCGTCGCCGGCGCCCCCGGTCCGATCCCCCAAGGCTTGCCCGCCTCCTTGAAGATGTTCCAGAGCTTCGTGCCCTTCGTCGCATCCTTCAGATAGATCTCGAACCCGCCCTGTTTTGACCACCCCGACCGCTGCACTGCGACGGGAATGCCTTCGATCTCGGCCTCTTTGAACCAGAAGTACTTGAGAGCGCGCACCCAATCGCCGACGACGTGAGCCGCCACATCTTCGGCCTTGGGTCCCTGAAGCGCCATCGGAGAGACGTCGGGTTCGCTGATCTCAACCCTTAGGCCACGCTCCGCCGCGATGGCGCTTGCCCACAGCCACATGTCGCTGTCCGCGATGGAGAGCCAGTAGAGGTCGTCGGCGTGTTTCAGCAGGATAGGGTCATTGATGATCGTGCCGCGATGATTGCAAAGCGGCACATATTTGCCCTGGCCGAACTTGCAGGTGGAGAGATCGCGCGGCGACAGGATCTGCGCTAGCCGTCCGGCGTCCGGTCCCTTGAGCTGCACCTGGCGTTCCACGCCAACATCCCACTGTGAAACCCCGTTGATGAGCCGCCAGTATTCGCCCTCGGGATCGCCGAAGGATGTCGGCATTATCATGCGGTTGTAGACATTCGCGGCCACCATGCCCTCCGCTACGACGGCTTCGAAGAAGGGCGATGGGCGGACGCGGGCTGTTGGAAAGAACGAAAACATGGGAATCCCCCAGGCTGTATTATTGACTGTAGTTGCTGCCTTCCTCATCGAGGACGGCCCTGATTTCTCGCAGGTGAAGGTCGGCGAACTCCGGATGCTCCGCCCATTCTCGTGCTGTCTTTTCGGCTACGCCTCCTGCCGTGCCGCGAGGGATAAGTGAGCTAAGAAATGTCCCGCCAGAGCGGGTTGCGTCAAACAACCGTTTCGGAGATAACGACCCTGTTTTTGTTATGCATAGGTTGGATGTGGCTCATGCAACTCGATCTGCCGCCTCTCATCTGGCTGCGCGCCTTCGAGGCCGCTGCGCGACACCTCAGCTTCACCAATGCCGCCATGGAGCTGAACCTGACCCAGGCCGCAATTTCCAAGCACGTCAAATCCCTTGAGCTTCACCTGCGCCATCAGCTCTTCATCCGCCGCCCTCGCAGCCTGCAATTGACCAAGACCGGCGAGGCCTATCTGCCGAAGGTCCGCGACGCGTTCGAGCGTCTGGCTATCGGTACCCGAGAAGTGTTCGGTGGGCGCCGCGCGAAGGAGCTGACCGTGCGATGCGCGGTGTCCTTTGCGGTCAATTGGCTGGCGCCCCGCCTCACGGAATTCCTGGACCGTAATCCGGGCAAGGATATCAGGATAATCTCCAGCGTCTGGAACGATGCCTTCGACACGGACGTCTTCGATCTCGACATCCAGTACGGCACCGGCGGTTGGAGCAGCGTCCGGAGCCATCGTTTGACATGGGAGACGATAACGCCGCTCTGCGCCCCTTGCCTCGCCGAAAGGCTGCCGCTGAAGCGGCCCGACGACCTGCGGGAACACCGGTTGCTCCATGTGCTCGGATATCAGGAAGGCTGGGGGATCTGGCTGAATGCCGCCAGGGCGAAGGCGGTCGACCCCGGGCAGGGCCTGCAACTCGACACCTCCCTGACGGCCTTCGAAATCGCGGCACAAGGCGGCGGCGTGGCACTCGGGCGGCTATCGCTTGCAGGGCGAGAACGGACATCGGGCAGGCTGTTCGCGCCATTCGATCTCGAAGTTCCGATCGACGAGGCCTTCCACCTTCTGGAACCCCTTGGCGCGGACCTGCATCCCGACACTGCCCGCTTCGTCGACTGGCTGCTCGAAGCCGCGGCCCGCGAGCGCGCCGCGGCATGACATACCTGGCGATCTACCCCAGACCATGTGCGGCAACTACGCCTAGCTATTTTGCTGACGCATTCGACTGCGGGGGGGGGGGAACTCGTCAGTTTGAGCTGAGGATCGTTGAGACCGCTGCAGCTAGATGGGAGGCAGCAGAACGAGCTGCATGAGCCGCATCCAACCTATGCATAACAATAACAGGGTCGTCGTCTCCGAAACGGTTGTTTGACGCGATCCGCTTTGCCGGGACATTTCATAGCCCGCTTGTCCCTTGGACATGACAGTACGGACCGACTTGGCCGCCGCCTTCCGCTGGGCCGAACGGCTGAACATGCACGAGGGCGCGGCTGTCAAAGCCTGAACTCGGGATGTTCGGCGCCCCGGTAGCAACCTATGGACAGTGATGAACGCTCCTGCCAGTTTGTGCGCGAAGACGGCTCTGCGCCAGCCTGAAAAAGTCTCCACGGCATCCAACCAGCCGTTTGATATCGCAGTGCTCGCGTTGCCAGGGTTTTCGCATCTTGCGCTCCACGCCTACATAGAGCCATTTCGCCTCGCGAACTCCTTGTCGAAGGTACCCTTGTTCCGCTGGCGGATTGCAGGAATTGAGAGCCGGTCCGTTATCGGCGCGAATGGCGTTTCCATTCCGGTCGATGTCACCATTGATGCTTTGCACACCGGCAACAGGGATCGCCTCAGGCTCGACCAACTCGCGATCGTAGCGGGCGAGCTGGTCGAAAAGCAACTCACGTCGCAGTTACACACATTCCTCAGGACCCTTTCGAGGCGAGGCATCTCAATATCGGCCTTAGGCACCGCAACGTGGCTACTGGCACAGTCTGGCCTTCTGACGGATACCCGTTGCACCATTCATTGGTCGAGACTGGCGGCGTTTTCTGAAGTGTTCCACAAGCCCCGCATTCTCGACTCCCTGTTCGTCAAGGACGGGCAGTTTTCGACCTGCGCCGGTGAGCTAGCCGCCTTCGACCTGGCTGTAGATCTTATCGCTTGCCATGCCGGCAGCCACATCGCTCAAGAGGTTTGCCGCCACGCAACCGCCGAAGGTCACCGATCCGGCTCCAACCGTCAGACCGGCCCTTCAGGCTTGGCTTTCGCCGGCGCCAGCGACAAGCTCGTGACCGCGCTGCATATCATGGAAGGTAACGTGGAATATCCATTGCCACTGAAAGACGTTGCGAAACTCTCCGGAGTCTCAAGGCGCCAGCTTGAGCGCCTGTTCGCTACACACTTAGGAGTTCCGCCTGCCCGGCATTACGTGAAAGTTAGGGTAGATCGCGCGAGGCGCCTGATTGAAGGCACCCGCATGCCCCTTATCGACATCGCCATTGCATGCGGTTTCGCCTCGGCGTCACATTTCTCGAAGTGCTTCCGGATCATTCACGGGACCTCGCCGCAGCAATGCCGGCTCATCATTCCAGCTTGGATCGGCCCTGGTCTTGGTCAACGCGCATCAGGAGAGTGCTAAGCGTGCCTGAATCGATTGCAAAACTGGCGCTGGATTTTGGCGTAGACAGCCACGCGCCGTCCGGCGGCCGCACGAAATCGCTCAGCGCAGTCAGCACGGGCGGCGGTTTTTTTTGCGCCGCCCGCGAGCGCTACAGCCATCAGTTGCGGCACCTTGCGGGTGGTCAAGCCGAACTGTTGAACAGATCACTCGGTCCAGCAAAATAATCGTTCGAAGTTTCAATTGGAGACGCCAGCTGGACGAGACGTACACATTTTTCGAGGAGCTGCAGCGGAGTCAGACGACCGCCGAGATATGCACTTCCTTGCTGATTTACGCGGCACGATTTGGTGCCACCAATCTCCTCGCAGGAGTCATTCCGCCACCATCATCGTCGCGGCGCGAGCAACTCTCGCATGTCCTGCTGGACGCTTGGCCTGAGGAATGGGCAAAGCGCTATTTCTCGAATGGCTATCTGTATCGCGATCCGACGATTCGGCTTGTCAGTCAGGGCAATGCACCGTTTTGCTGGAGCGAGGTGGGCCATCTGTGCAAGGTTTGTTCGCTTGGACACCGCATCATGCAGGAGGCGTCGGAGTTTCACTTAGGTGAAGGTTTGACCGTGGCGCTCTTAACCATCGAAAGGCATGCGGTTGGCTTCTCGATCGCCGGCGATAAACTTTGCGTTGACCCGCGCGAACGATTGGCCCTGCAACTCGTGGTCTCCTACGCGTTTGGTTGCGCTTCCGCCCTCGTAGGAAGGAAAACTGATCGTAAGCGTGCCCGTTTGTCGCCGCGTCAGCACGACGTCCTGCATTGGGCATCAGAAGGTCTGACTGTTCACGACATTGCTGAGCAAATGAACATCAGCAGTAATACCGCGGATACCCATCTGCGCGCTGTTAGAGAAAGGCTTGGCGTGTCCAGTACTACCCACGCTGTGGCCGAGGCATTGCGACTTGGCTTGATTCGCTGAATCTCACCGGATCACGTGATACCGAAATCCTTTTAGCACGCTCAGGCTCGGTTGGTTTCTACTTGTGGAGATCACCGATGCTGTACATCGTGACGAGCGAAAATATCGACTCCTACCGTGAAGAGATGGAGCAAGCGTTTCGACTAAGACATAGAGTCTTCGTCGAAGAGAAGGGGTGGACCGACCTTGCGCGGGAAGAAGGCCGCGAGATCGACCAGTTCGACAACGAGCACGCGGTCCACATGGTCTACGTCGACGGCGGCCGGGTGTTTGGCTACCAGCGGATGTTGCCGACAACTGGGCCGCATCTGCTTTCCGACGTGATGCCGCAACTCTGTGAAGGCGAACCTCCGGTTAGCCCTCACATCTGGGAATGGACACGCTATTGCGTCGAGGCAGGCCATCGGGAGCGCGGCCGTATTTTAAGCCCGGTCGCCAATGTGCTTCTGGCCGGTGTCGTCGAATGGGGCCTTGCGACCGATGTCGACACCATCATCATCGAGATGAACCCGCTTTGGTTGTTGCGCCTCGTGCAGCTCCATTTCCGGGTGACGCCGCTAGGCGTGCCGATGACCATCGACGGCGAAGAGGTCGTTGCCGTCTCCGCTTCATTCGATCATCGTACGCTCACCAGGTTACGGGCAGTTCGGCAAGGTGCAATGGCATCGGACGATCCGACCACGTCGGTATTCGCCAACCGGCAAGATCTTCCAGCACGGCGCGGATAGACATGCCGGCTGGCCAGCAGTTGCCGATGTTCGATGACAAGATCTTTCAGCGGCAGCTCCCGAAAATGCCAAGATCGGTGCAACTGAAGACGCTGAGGCTCTGCTTGGTCGTCGCCGAGCAGGGCAGTTTGCTCAAGGCGGCTCAACACTGCGCCATTCATCCTTCAGCGCTCAGCCGGCGCATTCGGGAACTGGAGCGTGCATTGGGCGAGCCTATTTTCGAGCGGCAACCGTGGGGCATGGCTGCCACGGTCAGCGGCCAGGATTTTCTCGCCCGGCTTCGCCGGGCACTGGCTGAGCTCGATCGCACGGTCCATGCCTTCAAATAGCACGATCAGATCGATCCAAGTTCCGCCGTACCTTCGCAAACCCGCGATCGGTGGCCATGAAGCGGGAAATCATTGGGACGATCAGTTTTGCTGGATCGGCGACAGACTGACCCGCCTCGCGCCCGAGCGCCTCGGCGTAGGCGACCAGATCGCGATGGACGGCGGCCGGCAGCTCGAGCGTGACCTTGACCGGCCGGTCGTCGGAAATTGCGGAGAGCTTCAGTCTGGTCATGACGGATCCTTCGTTGTGCCGTAAGGGGCGAGCACAAGGTCGCGGTTAACGAGGACACGGATAGGAAAACCCGGCCGAACGGTGAGCGTTGGCTGGACACCAAGCTGGCTGCGCACGATCTGCTGACCGAGAGTGCTCACCGAATCCTGGGTGCCCTGGCGAATGGCTCTGGCAATGTCGCTTTCGTTGTTGCTCGAACCAAGCGACGTCCCGACGCCGAGCAGGGTCGACAACGCGGCGGCCCGAAACAGTTGACCCCAGTGATGATCGACGTCGTCCTCCAATCCAGAGAACCCTTGCGCGTCGGCGCCCTGCTGTCGCTCCAGCACGATTGAGGTGCCGTCAGGCATGATGAGCCGGCTCCAGACCAGCAGCACCCTCGACTGGCCGTAGGTGACTTGACTGTCATATTGGCCGATGAGTTTTGCACCCTGCGGGATCAGCAGATACGCCCCAGTCGGGCTGTCGTAGACATTCTCCGTGACTTGGGCGGTGATCTGTCCCGGGAGGTTGGAGCGGATGCCGGTGATGAGGGCAGCGGGAATGATCGTGCCGGCCTGCACGACATAAGGCGAGGCCTGCCTGGCAAGACGGTCGGCACTGACCGTGCGCCGATCCGGCTCCGCCTGGACGAAGGCAAGCTTGCGATCCTGCATGCTTTGAGTTGCACCCTGACTGTCGGGGCCTGGCGGTTCGAACGGCGCTGACAAGCTGGACACGGTGTCCTTGACAGCATTTCCCGCGCCAGCATCGGTTTGTGCCGGATTCGGACGCGCGTTGGTGTTGGCAAACAGCTTCGCGACCCGCGCGGCCTCGATTTCGGCCAGGCGGCGTTGTTCTTCCGGATCTGCGCGCGGCGTTGTGATGTCCGGTATTTGGGGTTGCTGTCCGCGCTCCTGTGCGCGCAGGATCGGCCGTCCGAGATCGCCCGGCAAGGCGGGGCCGAGTTTTGGAACGCCCGAATAATCTTTCGGAAGGCCCTGCAGGCCGTCGGCGATCGTTCGATTGTCCGTAGTGAACAGTTCGGACGGCTGCTCTTTGCCGCGCTGCCTGGTGTCTAGAGCCCAGATCAGCGAACCAAGGATTGCAGCGCCGGCGACGCCGCCGAGGCCGATGAGTACCTTGCGCGACAGGCGTGTCACCCGGGTCGGCTCAGGTCGCAGGCGCAGTGCGACCTTGATGTCCGGGTTCGACGAATTGGCAGCACCGCTCATCGGAACAGCCCCACACTGCGCTGGGGCGCTTTTCCGTCGGTGCGCACGATCCGGATCCGCTTTTCGCTCGTCTTGTCGCCCAGCCTGAGTTCAGCCGCGGCGAAAAGCCGGTCGACGACGTAGAAATTCTGGCGAGCGCGGTAGTTGACCAGCTCGGACCCACCCGAGGGCCCGATCACAAAGAGAGGCGGCATTTCGCCTTGGCCGATGCCTGACGGAAACTCGATGTAGACCTTGGCGCCGTCATCGAAGGCGCGAAGAGGCCTCCACGGCGCGGCATCGCCCTCGATGCGATAGCGAAAATTGAGGTTCTGGATATCGACGCCCGACGCCACCGGGTTGGCCGCCAAAGCCTCCGCATTCCGGCGCCGGAGCGCGATCAACTGGTCCTGCGGATACTGCCAGGAGACCGAGGCCATGTACGTCTTGTCGGTCGACCGCAACTCCAGATGATAGGTGCGGCGGTCGCTGTTGATGACGAGGTTGGTCTGAAGATCGGGGCGGATCGGCTTGACCAGAATATGGACCTGCCGGTTGTCCCCTGCCCCGCTTACGGTGTCGCCGACAATCCACCGCACGGTATCGCCGGCCGCCACCGGCCCGGACCCGACCAACTGCTCGCCGGGCTGCAAGGCGATGTCGGTAACCTGCCCCGGTGCCGCGTAGACCTGATAGAGCGCGCCCTCGCTCCACGGATAGAGCTGGATGGCGTTGACGAAGCCGGCGCGCACGGGCTGCATCCGCGCCGCCTCGTTAGCGCTCGAGATCCGCGCCTTCGGATCGACCGGCTCGGGCTTCTCCTTGGCTACATCGACCTGCTTCAACTGGCCAGGCAGCGGCAGCGGCTTGGGAAGTTCGACGACCTTCACCGGGCCTGGTGGATCGGCCTTCAGGACCGCTGGGGCAGCATCGTCGTAGCGGATTTCCGGCGGGATGTATTTCTTCCCCGCACAGCCGGCGAGCATGGTCGCCGCAAGCAATGCCGAGACCGATAACCGGCTCGAGACGACACGTTTGCGGTCACGCTTTCGACCGTCGGAGCCATTGCCGCGAACCGCGTTCGCAAGATGGTTTCTCACTGGGGCTTCTCCCTGCATTACGAAAACTCCTTCGACCAGTTGATGGCGTTGACGTAGACGCCGAGCGGATTGGCCCTCAGCCGCTCCTCGGTACGCGGCGGCTCGACGACGATGGTGAGGATGGCGCTCCAGCGCTCGGTGCGGGCGAGAGCGCCGTTCTCGAAATGACGCTCTGTCCAGGCCAGACGGAAAGAGTCCGGCGAAGCGCGAATGACGCTCGACACCTCGACGGCGACCTGGGCCTTGCCGATCTTCTCGAAGGGATCCGCGCTGCGGGCGTAGTCGTTGAGGGCGGTGGCGCCGCGATCGGTCGTGTAGTCGTAGGCCCTTAGCCAGTCTTGTCTCAGCACGACAGGATCGTCCGGAATGCCACGCACCGCCTCGACGAAACGCGCGAGATGCCAGGCGATCTGCGGATCGGTCGGGCGATAGTCGGAGACGGCGGGCGCAGCTGTTGCCGCGGCGCCGAGCTTGTCGACTTCGACGACCCAGGGCACGATGGTGCCTCGCGTCGATTGCCAGACGAGCGCGCAAGCGAAGCCGCCGGCCAGCATGAGTGAGCCGAAGGCCATGAGCCGCCAGTTCCTTGCCTGAACGCGGGCGGAGCCGATCCGGTCGTCCCAGACCTGGGCTGCCTTCTGATACGGCGTTTCGGGTTCCAGCGTGCGCGCATAGCGCACGGAGGGGCGCTTGAAGAGATTCATTTGCGATCATCCTGATTGAGATTGACAGACATCGAGCCGCCGCCGTGGTCGCCGGAGCGGACCGCATGGGCGGCGGTGCCGACGCCGTGATGCACGGACTGGCTGCGCTTCATGCGCCTGGCCCATTCGGGCGGGGACTGCTGCGCGGCGTCGGAACCGGAGCCGGTGGCGGCACCCGTGTCGGAGGCTGCGGACGGCGAACCACTAGGCAGGGCATCGCTGGCGGCGTCGGCGTGGCCGGGGTTGACCTCGTTCACGCCGCCGGTCGCCCTCCATGCGGCCGCCTGTCCCGAATAGTAGCTGGAACGCATGGATTCAGAGGCGCGCGCCGCGGCTTGCCTGCCCCGGTTGAGAACAAGACCGGCTCCGGCCTTGGCGACACCGGCGAATGCGGCAGCGCCGCCGCTTGTCCCTGTCGTTCCCACCGAGGCGTCGCCAAGGCCGTAGGCTGTCCGCACGCCGCCGGCGAGAGTGGCACCGCCACGCGCGGCGCCGCCAATAGCGCTTGTGGCCATGCCGACGCCGGCGCGGGCGCCCATATAGCCGGCAGCGCCCAGGCCAGCGGCAGCAAGACCGGTTCCAACCGCCGAACCTGCGCCGAGCTGCGGTGCGCCGGAGACAAGCCCCGTTGCGATGGCGGGACCGAAGATCGACAGGCCCAACAAAGCAAGAGCACCCAGAACCAGAGACAGCGCATCCGTGATGGAAGGCTGGTTGCCGCCGAAGCCGGCGGTGAACTGGTTGAACAGCCCCGAGCCGATGCCGACGATGACGGCAAGGACCAGTATCTTGACGCCGGAGGCAACGATGTTGCCGAGCACCTTCTCAGCCAGGAACGCGGTCTTGTTGAACAGAGCGAAGGGGATCAGCACGAAGCCGGCAAGCGTGGTGAGCTTGAACTCGATCAGCGTGACGAAGATCTGAACGGCGAGAATGAAGAAGGCGACGAGCACGATCGCCCAGGCGGTCATGAGCACGACGATCTGGACAAAATTCTCGAAGAAGGAGACGTAGCCCATCAGTTCGCCGGCGGCGTTCAGGATGGGATTGCCGGCATCGATGCCCACCTGCGCCACGCGGCCGGGCTGGAGAAGGGCCGAGCCGGAAAGCGAAGAGCCGCCGGCCTTCAGGCCAAGCCCGGAAAAACTCTCGAAGACGATGCCGGCGAGACGATTGAAGTTGCCGATGACGAAGGCGAAGAAGCCAATATAGATTGTCTTCCTGACGAGCCTCTGGAGCACGTCCTCGTCGCCGCCCCAGGCCCAGAACAGACCGGCCAGCGTAATGTCGATCACGATCAGGGTGGAGCTCAGGAACGCCACATCTCCGCCCAGCAGTCCGAAGCCGGAATCGATGTAGCGGGTGAAAGTCTCCAGGAACTGGTCGATAATCCCCGTATTGTTCACGGCGACACCGGCCGGCTGACAGGCGGATTGGCCGGCTTCTGCGGCATGCCCGTCTTGTCGCCCTCGCCAAAGCGCTCGGGCGCCGGCATGACGGGGCGATTGGAGCCGTCAAGGCCAAGGAAACGGCGCCGGCTCTCGGCCCACGCCCTCTTGCAGCCGTCATCGTCGATCGCCGCCACGCCGAGGTCTCGGCAACGGGTGAGTTCAAGGCTGGCAGGCTCGCCGCCCGGATGGCGGAGGCTGAGGGAGGCGGCATCCTCCGTGCCCTGGTCTCGCAGCGCCATGAGGGCGGCAGTCATGGCGGCGATAAGCGCGAGAACGGCAAGCATCCGGGCGGCGATCTTCATGTCCATGATGGGGCGCCGCTCAGTCGTGGAACATCTTGACTGTGGCCGGGCTGTAGCCACTGCCCGCCATGAAGCGGCTGAACTGCTCGCGCGCCTGTTCCTGCGCAGCGGCACGCCGCGCGGACTCCAATGCGCTGGCGCGCCCTTGCGCGGCCATCATGGCCGTGAGGTCGGCGATCTGGCTCGCCTGCACGGCAAGCAACTGGTTGCCGGCCTGCGTCGCCTGCAGAACGCCGACTGCCGCCTGGCTGGCGTCGACCAGCGACGTCGTCTGCTGGCGCGTGCCGTCGATGTTGCCGACGGCGACCGCACCGGTCTTGAGCGCGTCCTCGAAGGCCGAGACGGACCCCTGCCAGCGCTCTCGGGCGCCGTCGACCAACTGTCGCTCGGTCAGGTTCGGCCCAAAATTCTGGTAGGTGTCCTTGAACTGCTGGTCGATGTCCCGGACGCTGTAGGCAAGCTTTTGCGCCTGCCCGAGCAGACCCTTCATCTCGGCGAAATTGCCCTCGATGCGGCCGAGCATCGAAGTCGGCAGCGAGGTGAGGTTCCTCGCCTGATTGATCAGCATCTGCGCCTCGTTTCGGAGCGAGGCGACCTGATTGTTGATCTGCTCCAGCGCACGCGAAGCGGAGAGCAGGTTTTCTGCATAGTTCCTGGGATCGAAGACGATCAGCGCGGAAGCCGGGTGCACGGACAGGGCGGTGCCCGCAATGATTGCCGCCAAGGCCAGACGGCAGATGCGAATACGGCCGGGAATGGGACTCATGGCGAGGACTCCTTTGCGGATTGGTCGATGACGTTGGTGAGATCGGGAACGAGGTCGGCGGCCCATGCGAGGCCGCGATGCGTGAGCCAGGCCCCAAGGAAGTGCTCGCGGGGCGCCTCAGTGAGGATGCGATCGATAGTCGCCTGGTCGGTCTTCGACGATGCCGCGCAAAGCGCCAGCGCGATCGGGCCGAGGCCGAGCTCGAACAGCCGGTTGCCGCGCCGCGACTGACAGTAGTAGTCGCGCTTCGGTATGGCCCGCGCAAGGATCTCGATCTGGCGGTCGTTCAGGCCGAACCGGTGATAGATCGCCGCGATCTGCGGCTCGATCGCACGCTCGTTCGGCAGGAACAGCCGCGTCGGGCAGCTTTCTACGATGGCCGGGGCGATTTTGCTGCCGTCGATGTCCGACAGCGATTGAGTGGCGAAGACGACGGATGCGTTCTTCTTGCGAAGCGTCTTCAGCCATTCGCGGAGCTGGTCCGCGAAACCGCCGTCGTCCAGGGCGAGCCAACCCTCGTCGATGATGAGCAAGGTCGGGCGGCCGTCCATCCGCTGCTCGATGCGATGGAAGAGATAGCCGAGCACGGCGGGAGCGGCAGCCGTGCCGATCAGACCCTCGGTCTCGAAGGCCTGGACGGACGCCTTGCCCAGATGCTCATGCTCGGCGTCGAGCAGCCGGCCGTAGGGGCCGCCGACGCAGTAAGGCTTGAGCGCCTGTTTGAGCGCCGACGATTGCAGAAGAACGGACAGGCCCGTCAGCGTCCGTTCCCCGACCGGAGCGGAGGAAAGCGAGGTCAGCGCCGACCAGAGGTGCTCCTTGACTTCCGGAGTGGCGACAACGCCCTCGCGCGCGAGGATATCGACCAGCCAGTCGGCGGCCCAAGCCCGCTCCGGTGTGTGGTGTATGCCGGCGAGTGGCTGGAGAGAAACGGCGCTTGCATCACCGGCGAGGTCGGAGAGCGCGAGCCCGATCAGCGGATCGTCTTCGTCGCGATGGCGTACCGCATTGCCGCCGAGATCCTGCCAGTCGCCGCCCATGGCGAGCGTCGCCGCCCGGATCGAGCCACCGAAGTCGAAGGCGAAGACCAGGTTATCGGGATAGCGGCGAAACTGCAGCGCCATCAGCGCGAGCAGCACCGATTTGCCGGCGCCTGTCGGACCGACGACCAGCGTGTGACCGACATCGCCGACATGCAGCGAAAAGCGAAACGGGGTCGCGCCTTCGGTCCTGGCATAGAAGAGCGGCGGCGCGTCGAAGTGCTCGTCTTTCGCCGCCCCTGCCCAGACCGCCGACAACGGGATCATATGCGCAAGGTTGAGGGTACTGATTAGCGGCTGACGGACGTTTGCATAGACGTGGCCGGGAATGCTGCCGAGCCAGGCTTCGACCGCGTTGACGCCCTCGACGATCGAGGTGAAGTCCCGGGCCTGGATGACCTTTTCGACCAGCCTGAGCTTCTCGTCGGCGATCGCCGGATCGGCGTCCCAGACCGTCACCGTCGCGGTGACATAGGCGCCACTGACCTGGTCGGAGCCCAGGTCCTGAAGGGCTGCGTCGGCGTCGGCGGCCTTGTTGGCGGCATCGGTGTCGAGCAGTACCGAAGCCTCGTTGGTCATCACCTCCTTGACGATAGCCGCGACCGACTTGCGCTTGGCGAACCACTGCCGCCTGATCCTGGTGACGAGCCGTGTGGCGTCGGTCTTGTCGAGCATGATCGCCCGCGTCGACCAGCGGTAGAGGAAGGCAAGCCGGTTGAGATCGTCGAGGATTCCCGGGAATGTCGTCGTCGGGAAACCGATGATCGTCAGCGTGCGCAGATGGAAGTCGCCAAGCCTCGGCTCCAATCCACCCGTGAGCGGCTGATCGGCCAGAAGCGCGTCGAGGTGCATCGGTGTCTCGGGCACCCGCACGCGATGGCGCCTCGTCGATATGGTCGAATGCAGGTAAGTCAGCGTCTCGGCATCGTCGAGCCATTCCGCTTCCGGCACGAAACCTTCGACCAGGTTCAACACCCTGTCGGTGCGGTCGATAAAAGCCTTCAGCAGCTCCCACGGGTCGACGCCGCTTCGCTCGCGCCCCTCGTATAGCCAGGCCTCGATGCGGGAGGCTTCCTCGGCCGGCGGCAACCAGACTAAGGTCAAGAAATAGCTGTTCTCGAACAGCAGCCCGGATTCCTCAAACTGCTCGCGCCGCTCGGTTTCGACCAGCGCGGATGCCGGATCCGGAAACAGACTCGCGGGATAGTCGGTGGCCGGATTGCGCTGCGCCTCGACGAAGATCGCCCAGCCCGAGCCGAGACGGCGGAGCGCGTTGTTGAGGCGCGCGGTTGTGCCGACCAGTTCGGCCGGCGTCGCGCTGTCGAGATCAGGACCGCGGAACCGTGCCGTCCTCTGGAAGCTGCCGTCCTTGTTCAGGACGACGCCCGGCGCGACAAGCGCTGCCCAGGGGAGGAAGTCGGACAGCTTGGCGGAGCGCCTGCGGTATTCGGCGAGGTTCATCATGGCGAACAGGCCTCAGACACCGAGATGGGTGGGATAGCGCAGATGCCGGCGCACAACGTCGACGAACTGCGCGTCGCGCCTGGCTGCCCAGACCGCTGCGAAGTGACCAATCGCCCAGATGAGCAGGCCGGCGATCCAGAGCCGAAGGCCGAGGCCGACCGCGCCGGCGAGCGTGCCGTTGGCGATGGCGACGGCACGCGGCGCGCCGCCGAGAAGGATTGGCTCGGTCAGCGCACGGTGGACGGGCGCGAAGAAGCCGCGGACGTCGTCTTCCGGCATCAGCGGTCCGGACATCAGATGAGCGCCCCGCCGCCGAAGGAGAAGAAGGACAGGAAGAACGAACTGGCAGCGAATGCGATCGACAGGCCGAACACGATCTGGATCAGCCGTCTGAACCCGCCAGCCGTGTCGCCGAAGGCGAGTGTCAGGCCGGTCGTGATGATGATGATCACTGCGATGATCTTGGCGACCGGTCCTTCGACGGATTCGAGAATCTGCTGAAGCGGCTGCTCCCACGGCATGGACGAGCCGGCTGCTTGCGCGGGCGCAGTCATCATGGCTGCGATCACAGCGGCCGCTCGCGCGGACGCGCAGACCGCGCCAAGTCTACGGTTAGAGGACGAGGTAAGGCGGATCGGGTTCATTCTGAGGCTCCATTGAGGATTCAAGGTTGATGGCGCGGCTGGTTTCGACCTTGGCCTCGAGGAGGCGGTAGTCGCCGGTGACGGGATCGAGATCTTCAACCAGCGCGATCTCGACGAGGCGGCGCCTAGAGCCGCGACCCGCGAGCACGGCAATCAGGTCGATGGTTTCGGCAATCAGGGCGCGCGGAACCGTCACCACGGCTTCCTGCACGAGCTGCTCCAGCCTGCGCAGCGCCCCAATCGCGGTGCTGGCATGGATGGTGCCGATGCCGCCGGGATGGCCGGTGCCCCAGGCCTTGAGAAGATCGAGCGCCTCGGCGCCGCGGACCTCGCCGATCGGAATGCGGTCCGGCCGCAGACGAAGCGACGACTTCACCAGATCGGAGAGCGAGGCGACACCGTCCCGGGTGCGCAGTGCCACGAGGTTAGGCGCTGCGCACTGCAGCTCTCGCGTATCCTCGATCAGCACCACGCGATCGGAGGTCTTGGCGACCTCGGCCAGCAAGGCGTTGGTCAAGGTGGTTTTGCCGGTCGACGTGCCGCCGGCCACCAGAATGTTCTTGCGCTTCTCCACCGAGAGCCGTAGCACGTCGGCCTGAGACCCCGTCATGATGCCGGCGGCGACATAGTCGCCAAGCGTGAACACCGCGACGGCCGGTTTGCGGATGGCGAAAGCCGGCGCCGTGACAACCGGCGGGAGCAATCCCTCGAACCGCTCGCCCGTCTCAGGCAACTCGGCCGAGACGCGGGGGCTGCCGGGATGCACCTCCGCTCCGACGTGATGTGCGACCAGGCGCACAATGCGCTCGGCATCTGCGGGGATCAGCGCCTCTTCAGTGGCGACGAGGCCTTCGCGAAGCCGGTCGACCCAGAGCCGGCCGTCCGGGTTCAGCATCACCTCGATGATCGAAGGGTCTTCGAGATAGCCGGCGATCGCCGGACCGAGGGCGGTACGCAGCATGCGCGCTCCGCGCGAGACCGCTTCCCTGCCGTGATGATGGTGAGTTGCCACGATGATCCCCGTCTACCGGCCACATGCGGCACCGCGCCGCGAACGGGGATGATTAGAAGAGGCAGGATCGCGGTCCTTGCAACAAGCAGTTCAGGGCGATCCTGCTCCGGCGTGAATTGACCTGCGGGATTCGGTCCGACGCCTTGGCGTCAGCCGCCGGAAGACCGCCCGGAACCAGAATCATCCTCTTCGACCTGATGTGCTGCCGGGATGTCCTCTGCGATCTCCTGCCTCAGCTTCGGCCCCTTGGCCAACCGCCGGCCCAGCGCTGCGACGAAGCCGTCATAGCGTTGCAGGCCCTTGGCCCGAGCCTCGGCCTGGACGGAATCCGGCAGCGCCGGCGTGGAGGAAAGCCAGAAGCGCACGAACAGCGCCATCGTCTCGGTCGCGATGCCGACGTCGCGCTCGACACGCTGGATGCGCCGGTCGAGCTGATCCAGGCGGCGCGTGACGGCCGCCTCCTTACGCTCGGCCGCGTCCGGCGACAGGAAGGAAGCAATGGCCGCTTCCGCGATCAGCGACAGGGACACGTCGCGCCTGACCGCATAGTCGGCAAGCGCATTCATCACGTCCGGATCGAGATATGCGGAGAGTCGCTTCTTCTTCATAGCGGTCAGAGTTCAACCCCGTCGTCCTGGTCCATCGATGCCTGCCTGGCCACCTGACGCATCGTCCGGTCGAGCGCACGTCGCCGCGTCGCGTCGTCGTCAGGCTCGTCCTCATCGAGTTCAAACTCGCGTTGGACCGGCTTCTTCGGCTCGATATCCTCGTGATCCGGCAGCTCCGGCTCGCGCCGGATGCCGCCGTTGGCGAGATCGCCGCTACCCATATCCCGCCCGCTTGCGGGACCCGGGTCCTCTTGCCCGGACAAGACTGGAAGTCCGTTCCAGTCATCAGGATGCGGAGAGGTCTTCGCCGATTCATCGACCTTCGGCGGCGGCATCACGCGCTCGGCAAGCCGCGGGTCGGCGAAGTAGCGGGCTTTCTTCGCCCTGATGGGGAACAGCCCCGACACCATGACGATCGAGTCGGTCGCCGGCAGTTGCATGATCTCGCCCGGCGTCATCAATGCCCGGGCCGTCTCCTGCCGGGACACCATAAGGTGTCCGAGCCATGGCGAGAGTCGGTGGCCGGCATAATTCTTCATCGCCCGCATCTCTGTCGCCGTGCCGAGCGAGTCTGACACACGCTTGGCCGTGCGCTCGTCATTGGCGGCGAAGCTCACCCTTACGTGACAGTTGTCGAGGATGGAGTTGTTCGGGCCATAGGCCTTCTCGATCTGGTTGAGCGACTGGGTGATCAGAAAGCTCCGGATGCCGTAGCCGGCCATGAACGCGAGGGCGGACTCAAAGAAATCCAGCCTTCCCAAGGCTGGGAACTCGTCGAGCATGAGCAGAAGCTGCTGCCGCCTCTCCTTAGCGTGCAAATCCTCGGTCAGCCTGCGGCCGACCTGGTTGAGCACGAGACGGATCAACGGCTTCGTACGGGAGATGTCCGACGGCGGCACGACCAGGTAGAGCGTGGTCGGCCGCTCGCCCTCCACGATGTCTGCGATGCGCCAGTCGCAGCGCGACGTGACTTTTGCAACCACCGGGTCGCGGTAGAGGCCGAGGAAGGACATCGCCGTGGACAGCACGCCGCTTCGCTCGTTTTCGCTCTTGTTGAGCAGCTCGCGCGCCGCGGACGCAACGACGGGATGCGGACCGGCCTCGCCCAGATGCTTGGTCAGCATCATGGCGCGCAACGTCTTCTCGATCGGACGGCGCGGATCGGAGAGGAAGTTGGCGACACCCGCAAGCGTCTTGTCCCGTTCCGCGTAAAGGACATGAAGGATGGCGCCCACCAGCAGCGCGTGACTGGTCTTTTCCCAGTGATTGCGCCTTTCGAGCGAGCCTTCCGGATCGACCAGAACGTCGGCGATGTTCTGGACGTCCCTAACCTCCCATTCGCCGCGCCGCACCTCGAGCAGCGGATTGTACGCGGCAGATGCCGCATTGGTCGGATCGAACAGAAGCACGCGACCAAAGCGCGCGCGCCAATCTGCCGTCAGCTCCCAGTTCTCACCCTTGATGTCATGGACGATGGTGCTTCCGGGCCAGGTAAGCAGCGTCGGCACCACCAGCCCGACACCCTTCCCGCTACGGGTCGGTGCAAAGCACAGCACGTGCTCCGGTCCGTCGTGACGCAGATAATCATGCTCGAGGCGACCAAGAACTACGCCGTCGTGTCCAAGCAGGCCTGCTGTTGCGATCTCGTCGCGCGTCGCCCAGCGGGCTGTGCCATAGGTCTGGGCGTTCTTCGGCTCCCGCGCACGCCACACGGACATGGCGATCGCGACGGCAATGGCGATGAAGCCACCGGATGCCGCGATTGCCGCACCCTCGTAGAAGATGGCGGGAGCGTAGGCGTCGAAGAAATACCACCACCAGAAGAAGGCCGGAGGCGGATAGAGCGGCCATCCAGCCAACTCGAACCAAGGTACGCCAAGCTGGGCCTGAAACCCGAGCCGCCATGCCGTCCACTGCGTCGCGCCCCATGTGGCCAGGAGCACGATAGTCAGGACAGTGAGGACTTGTCCCCATAGGATACGCGTTGCGGACATCTCGCCTCCACCGACCGGGTAAAGGCATAGATTGAGATGGGCGGTGCTCAACCTCTGCAACCGAAAACCGCCCGATGCTGTGGTTGATCGTGTTGCGGCGTGAAAAGACAGGCAGCCAGGACTGTCAGGAACCACAAACAAGTGAACGCGGATCGGCTGGAATTTCATTTTTGTCAGCGGATGGATAAGTGGTCTCAGCAGGATGCCTTAAAAATGATAGACATCGCACTGCCGTTCACATTGACTACGGCAGTCTATTGAACCCGTATCGTTTGGTTAGTGGAGGATACGATGCGAGTAATTCTTATAGCTCTATTCATCATCACGCCACTGTTGGTCGGTTCGGCACAAAGCAAAGATGTGACCGTGGCGACCGTCCATTTTGATCCAGTTCTAGGTGATGTAGCCGGCAACCGCAGCCGCCTTCTCGGCCTTGACGAGGAAGCCGCGAAAGCAGGCGCCAAGATCATCGTCAACACCGAGATGGGAACGACCGGTTATGCCTTTTTTAGCCGAGCCCAGTTCGGCAAAGTTGCCGAGCCCATCCCTGGACCTACAACACACGCATTTGGTCAGTTGGCCAAGAAATATCGGGTCTACATTGCAGTGGGGATGGCGGAAGTCGATCCTGAGACACAGCAGTACTACAACACGGTCGCCTTGATTGGGCCGGACGGCCGCGTCGCAGGCACATACCGCAAGCGCAACACGCTTCTCGAAGCCTCTTACAACGCCATCGTCACCGGGCCAGTACCCGTGTTCGAGACACCCTACGGCAAGATTGCAGTGGTGATCTGCGCCGACCTATTCTATCCGCAGTTCCCTCGCCTCGCGGCCGTCGCTGGCGCTGACATCCTGCTGGCTCCGGCAAATGTTGGCGTCGACTTGAGCTTTCTGCAGCAGCGGGCCAAGGAAAACGACCTCGCGCTAGTCGTCGCCAATCGATACGGCACAGAGACGAAAGGTAGCCAAATCGACGAGTTTGACGAAAGCACATTCACCATCGCGTCGCCGTTCCCTTATGATTTTTCTTACGGTTCGCTCAGCGCGATCGTCGGCCATGACGGCACCCCTATTGTTGAGTGGGACAAGCCTGCCGATCATGTGCTCCTAGGTAAGATCAAAGTGCCAACTGAACACGTTTTCCCGGTCATTCGCCGCCCAGATCTATACTCACATCTCAACCAGGACACACTCGAGGACTACACCTTTGGAGAACTCGGATTGCCCGCTCCGTTAAACGCCACCGTCGGCGCTGCCGATCTTGGCAATGGCAACCATACAGTCTCTGACGTTGACGGCATGGTTCAAAAGGCCGTTCGTGCGGCAAGCGATCAAGGCAAAGCGCTCAAGCTCCTTGTCTTTCCCATGGGCTCCTTTTCGACAGACGACGCTAGCATCGTTTCAGGCCTGGCAGATCTCGCCAAGCGATCTGGGGTTGACTTGGTCGTACCCTTCGACACGGCTGGCTCATCTCGTCAGCCTACAAGCATTCTGTTCGCAGTCGATGGCGGAGCCGTAGCACAGTATCGCTACAAGCGCACTCATCGCCTCCGCAATGAGAAGGTCATTCCAGGGGAACACTTCACGATTGTCGACCGCCCCTATGGGCGCCTTTCCATACTCCAGGGAAGCGATTTGTTGGCGCCCGAAACAACTATGGTTATGGAAAAAATGGGGGTCGACATAGTTGCGGTCTCCGCAGCCTCTGCCGATGCGTCGTCAGACGTCCTTTGGCGAACACGAGCGGGTGACTATCTGGATTTGGTAGTAGCTAATTCGAGCGGCGACGAAGGGGTTTTCCTTGGAGGTTTTCCTCCGTCCCCCACCGAAAAAATCGGCGAGGGATTGGTCATCTTTGATACCGCCATTGCCCATGTTCGAAAGAAGAAAGAGCCAAGGCATGTCGACACGGCTCCCCTACTTGTCGGATGCGCTCACTCGAGGTGCTAGTGTAGTCTTAGTTCCCTCCCCGATCACACATCACAGTCCCAATTCTCGCTTCCGGCCCAACGACCAATCTACGCCGCTGCCGCGCGCAATGCCGGATACATGCCGGTCGAGATGCTTCTCGATTGATGGGGACCAGGGCACGAGCTGGAAACCGAGCCCGTCGTCGATCATGGCGAAGCGGCCGGACGCGAGCGAGAATCGCCGGCTATAGATGCCTGAGACATTTTCGCCGTCCGCGGCCTTCACAAGTGGCAAGCCGGTTTCAGTGGCGAGCCGCTGTCCAAGGGCATCGATCTCCCGGTCGCGCAGCGTGGCGATCAGATTGCGTGCGAGGATAACGCGCTGGCCGGCGCGTCGAGCGAGACCCTCCTCGATCAGGTGCTCGGTGCGGGCCTCAAGTGCTCCCTTCACCTCGCGCCCGAAGCCGCCCTCGCCGAGTTCGGCCGGGTTACTCGCCACAAGTTGCCTGTCGAGCCATGTCGCACCATTGGCGTGGACCTGCCCGGCGATCGAGATGTCCGAACGGACTGCCAGCGCGACGCGGCTGCGGCCTGCCCCATCCTCATAGCGGCGAAGCTCGACGATCGAGCCGGGCGCGGAATCGCCGGTTGCTTCCAGCGCATGGAAGCGGATGTGATGCGTGCGGCCGTCTATGCCGTCGACGATCGCGTAAGCCGAACCACGCGGCTCGTCGTGAAGCCCTCGTTCCAGGAGCCGGCCGACGATCGGCGTGTCGATCTCCTCGGCGGACAGCACGTAGTCGGCCGGCCCCCGATCGAGGCCATGCGCCGTCAGGCTGCGGTGCACGCGCTTGATGATGTCGCCGCGCTCGCCCAGCGCTCGCAAGGTCGGCTCCGCTTCGTCCCCCATGACCCATTGGCCGGGGCCGATTTCAGCGGCGAGGCCCATGCTTTCGAGATATCGCAGCCTCCCCACCTTGAATGCCATATACTCGTCCGCAGGTTTATCGGGAGACGGCGCAACCTCGATGATCCCTCGCCGATCGGAATCTTGCCGGAGCTGGCGGTCGAGCTGTGTCCAGCGCTCGGTCTCAATCTGACGGTCCAGCGACTGGCGTATATCGAGATCATTGCGAGGACCGAGTTCCTGCGTGATCAGATCCTGGGCGCGGTCGCGCATGCCGGCCTTGATGTAGTCCCTCGATATGACGAGGTCCTGCCCGTCGGCGCGGCCGCGCAGAATGATGTGAACATGTGGATTGTCGGTGTTCCAGTGGTCGACGGCGAGCCACTCCAGCCTAGCGCCGAGGTCAATTTCGACCTGCGCCATCAGGTCCCGGGTAAAATCCTTCAGGTCTGCCATTTGAATGGCGTCTTCCGGCGAGACGATGAAGCGGAAATGATGCCGGTCGTCTTTGCATCGCTCGGCGAAGTCTTTCACGTCTGCATCCTCGGCTTCAGGACCGAACATGCGGGCCTTCTCCCCGTCGCGGGTAACACCCTCACGGCGCAAATAGCTGAGGTGCCGGGCGAGCGGAGCATTCGATCCCCGGTGGCGGACGACCAGGGCCTTGACCGTCGAGAGGCGCGACCGGCTGGTGACGAGGCGATTGGCGCGCACGCTGGCCGCCCTTCCCCGCCCAAAGGCCGATCTGCGTTTCGACGTGATCCTGCCGTTCCGCGAGATGCCCCCACCGGCCTTTCGCGCAGCGGCGAGCGCCTGGGCGACAAACGGCTTTGCTCGTTGGGTCTGCCGTGAACGAATGCGGCCTGGCCGCACACGGAAATCGTCATCTCGGCTCATAGGGGATAGGCCCGCGAGGTGCGGCTTTCGCAGATTTCATTGATGAAGATCACGGTGAGCACCCTGCGTACGCCGTCCGCGAGGTGCGGATCGGGTGAAAAGACCAGTCAAAACAGCCCGACCGACCGAGCCGCACATCGCGGCCTTTTATCTTGCCATCCCTCTCCGACTTCGCCTGTCGTCCGCTCTCCGACCGCCAATCCCGCGACGGAACAGGTCGGAACGCGAGTTGCGAGAAACCTGGCGATCATCGAGACACGCCGGAGAAGCGTCGGACAAACAGGTCGCCCGAATCGAGCTTCGGCGTGACGCCAGGTCGTTTCGGTGCGATTTCCGATGGCGCCTCGAGCGCCGTTAGATCGGTGATGAAAGCGCCCGTCTGCTGCATGCCCACCGAAAGGATGGTCGCAAACATGCCACCAAGTGCGTTGTTTGGGCTTCCTCGATCGCTCAGCTTAGCGTCGCTCGCTACATCCGCAACGTCGTCGAAGAGCGGCGAATGATCCGCACTCGACCTGCTTTCCACCTGCCGCGGGCAGCGTGGGATTTCGGCAGTCCCTTTGATCAGCGGCATAAGCTTCGCGACGTAGTCGATCGTCTCCCGAGGAAGCGGGCGGCCCTTTGAACGATGCTCGTCGTAGCGCTGGGGCCCGGCATTGTAGGCGGCGAGAAATCCCCTCGCACCGAAGCGGTCCCGCATCTCGCGCAGATAAGCAGCGCCGGCCAGAATGTTGTCTCGAGGATCGAACGGATTGCTGCCGAGCCGATGTTTGATGCGCAACTCCTGCCAGGTTGTTTGCATGATCTGCATCAGGCCCAGCGCACCTTTTGAGGAAACCGCACGAACATCGCCACCGCTCTCGACATAAATGACGGCGCGTATCAAGCGCTCGGATATGTCGAAACGCTTGGCAGCTTCTCGAACGAAGATGGACCAGTCGATCTTCGATGCGATTGCAGGGTTTCCGCGAAGCTGCGGGAGCGAACACGGCACTTCCGCCGCAGCGACTGGAAGCACGGAGCCGAGGAGTGCGCATAGCGAGAGCATCGCCATGGAGCGGCGAACGATAGCGCGGAGCTCAGCGTTCCGACACGCCGACAGCCTGCCGCCGTGCTCGCATCGGTCAAGGGCAAGGCTGCGCCGCCCGGACCTACCCGCAGAAAACGTCCGGATCGCAGGGAAAGTGGCCGGCCGCCCTTGACCGTCGCTGCGCGCAACGGCCGCCGGGCAGGCGATCGGGTCGAAGGGTTTGACCGCGGCCCGATCGATCAAAGGGTTTGCGACAGAAGGACCTTGGGCGCGCAATCGCGGCATCGAATCATGCCCGCTCATCGCGCTTTGAAGGCCGGCTCCAGTGCAGGTTCCAGACATCCTTCTCGGATGCGACCTGGAACAGGCTGGCGCGGATCGGTTGCATGAAAGTCGGATCGTCGAGGAGGATAGACAGCCAGGCCCCCGCCTTTTCGCTGGTGCGATCCCACGCGGCGCCAATCTCGACGCCTTCGCAGTAGATCCGGTGTTGCGGTGCGTTCTCCCCGTCCGCTTGTTCGGCAGGCAGGATGGCGAGCTTGGCGTCGATCGTGAGCGTGCAGATGTTGCCGAAAAAGCCGTCATCATTGCGCGTGAAAGTGCCGATCTGAGTCATGCCGATGTCCTTTCCTAGGTGGAAGAAACGAGCCGTCACGGCTCGCGGGGCGATGGTTCGCCGGATAGGTCCGGCGCCGGAGATGTGTTGGCGTTTGTCCAGACGGGAACCGCCCGACCGACGACTGCGGTCATGGGAAGCGTGCCGAAGTAGCGGCCGTCAAAGCTGTCCGCGACACCCCGGTTCATGAGGAATACTTCGCTATCGCCAATGACGCGGCAGCCCTGCCAGGCAGGCAATGGCCTCCCGACGCTGTCGCGCTCGCGCGCATAGCCATAGGCCACACGGTGTACGATGATGGCCCCACCGCGGCGACAAACTGTTTCTCCGCCAAGCGCCAGGACTTGCTTCAGAAGCGGCACGCCACGGGGCAGATATCGGCGCTCTGCGAGGAAGTCGGCCAGTGGCTCAGGCGGCGTGATGACGGCAAGATCGCCGACATTCACTGTGCTGCCAGGTTCAACGCGATAGAGCCCGATCGGAACGCTCGCCGAGGCGTTCCAGATCAACCAAGGGGCGTGTCTGCTCCCGGCAGGAGCAACGGCAAGCGCCGCGCCGGCGAGCATTGCCGCGACGATCGTTGGGCGCGCGCTCATGGCTCAATCCGCCGGCGCAGCAGCCACGCTTCATGACGCTGCCGTGTGTAAGATCGAGGGTTTTCGCGCGCGGCAAGCCGACTATGGACATGGCGCCAGTATTCCGGTGCGACTTCGATGGGATCGATGCTGATCGCCTCGACGGCGTCGATGACCTGCAGCACCCTTTCCACTTTCGGCCAGCCGATGGCTGTCAGCAGGATGTCGGCGCCGGGTCGCACATAGGCGACCGTCGAGTAGCGTTTGCCAGCACCGACGGCACGCAGGATGTCGACGCGCGAGGCGATGGTACCGAAGTCGTTCGCCGTCCAGCGGACGAACGCGAAGATGCTGCCCGGCGCGAAGGCCACGACCCGTCGGCTTCTGTCAATGATCCTGTTCTCGACGGTCTTGCCGAAGCGGATGTAGTTCTCAATCCGCTTCTTCAACCAAATCAGCTCGACATGGGTGACGTCACTCATGCCGCCCTCCCCTTGGCGTGCCAAGGGGAGGCAAAGCGACCGAGGTCGTCGGTCGACCGATCCGTCACGCGAGGATTTGGGCTGCTTTCGACGGTTTTGAACGCGCGCCGGCTGTCACACGTGGAAGGTCCTTCACAGCTTTTGTCGGTGTGACGAGTTTCGTGAATCGGCGCGGACGCGAAAGCGAGTCTTTGCAGTGGGTTGCCGGAACGGTGTTGGTTCCAAGTTTGCGTACTGGCGCCGGGATGTGCCGAGTTCGTGTACTGAGCTGGGCCGCAAATTGCAGTGAGTGTGTCGGAGATCGCTCGACCAGAAAGCCCAGGAATTGGAGCCTTCTCCAAATATTTTGGTTCCGAGTTTGCGAACCCAGTACGCAAACTCGGCACACAGCCCGCGAATCTCGGCACCAGTTCGCGAAACTTCGCCCCCCGACAGCTTTCCTGAAGCAGGCCTGCCGTTAGAAAGAATCCGAAGGATTCCGGGTTAGATAAGTTAGAGGCCCGAATTCGGCTTTCGGATCTACAGCTTGACCATCGTTTGGGTTCCTGAAATGACGAGAAGCGGGTTCCCGAAATCCCGTGTCCCTGGGTTCCTGAAATGACGAGCTGATTCACAGGTTGTCCTCCGGAGCTCGCGCCTTTCGAAAGCGCATGAAGGGATCCGGGTGGCAGGCCTTGAAGATGAGCAGCGGCTCGCCGGCCTGGGTTGCGCCGAGTTCGAGCCGATAGCCTGGAAGCGATTGGCGGCGAACGATGCTGCGCACGTCGAAGGCGAAGCGCTTATAGGCGGACAGGCTGCCGGATTTGACGTGGAGGTGACGCAGGTCGAACGACCAGCCATGTGCCTGTCGGCCGCCATGTTTTCGCACGAGCCGATAGAGCCAGCGCTCGATGCCGCCCGTCAGATCGAAGTAGGCGCGGTCGATGGTGAGTATGAAGGCGTCGACCAGGATGCCGGCATAGAACCAGTCGGGCAGAACCAACTCGATGCCGAGCGGCCGACCGCGACTGTCGATGCGCTCTTTCCACTCGTTGATCCAGGAGAAGCGGTGCATGCGCCGTTCGGTCAGTTGGCGGATCGAGGTGGCGACAGTGGTCGACTGCAGCCGGTCGAGGGCCGCCTTGAGCAGCCCATACTCTCGGGCAGACGTGCCACGGCCGATGAAGGTCAATATCTCGTGCGGTGTTGCGGCCATCACCCGCGACGTCCGCAGCCCGTTGTCACGTGCATCGACAATCTGCGATGCTGCCCAGATCAGGATGTCCGCATCCCAGATGGTTGCCATTCCGTGGTCGATCGTCGCTTCGACGCGGATCGCGATCTCGCCCATGCGAAATTCGATCGGTGTGATGCGGCGCGACTTAGCGAGCGAAAAGAACGGCCAGGCCATCAGATCCTGCGCGTCACGCAAGGCCATCTTGCCGGGCCGCGCATGAAACAGCGCAACAGGTTCCAGGTCTGTGGGCGGCGGGCGCATTTCGATGCCTCAGCGCTGCTTGCCGGCATAGGCAGGAGCCCGCGCCGCGTGCGGCTTCGCGGGGGGAAGCTCGATGGCGTTGGTGTCGCTGGTTGACGTCCGGGCGCCCTGCTCGATCCAGGCGTGCAGGTCATCGATGTCGTAGAGGACGCGACCACCGATCTTGCGATATCTGGGGCCGGTGCCGTAGGTCCGATGCTTTTCCAGTGTCCGGGCACAAAGGCCGACGACAGGTGCAGCCTCTTTCGTCCGAAGATATTTCTTGGGCGCGCCCCCGGGGCCACTCGACATTGCTCGATCTCCATTCGGTTTTGCCGTCGTCCTGGCCTGCCGGGACGCGCGAAACGGACGATGACCGAATTGAGAAAACGGAAGGGAGGGCAAAGATCGGGACAACGTTTTTGCTACCCTTTGCCGAAAACCTCAGAGGTCGGACTTGTGGCCTCGGCTTTGCGGGTAGAGCAAAAGGTCGCGATAGCCGCCGGCGACCAGGCGGTCGGCGCGACGCAGGATGGCGCGGACCTTGTGGCGAAGATGATGATCGCGCCAATCGCGCGGCGCGATGGGTTCGCGGGACAGGAGTGCTTCCGCGATCTGGCGATAGGACGCCCTGGCACACCTGCCATCATAGGCACGCAGGTTGAGTATGTGTCTCAGTTTCGTCTGTTGCGGCAGAGAACCATAGTCTGGGCCGGGAGATCGGCCGTTCAGCGCCCTCCAGAAGCGGCGCGCCGCGTCGAGCCTCGCCTCAAAATTTTGGTCGAGTGGCAACATAATGGCGTCGATGCCACGCGAGCTGTCGGATTTGCTGGAGACGACCTGATGCACCTGGTGCGCCGACTGCCAGACGCTGTGGACTTGATCAGTCTCGGCCCATGTGCGAGCGCCGTCGAGATTGGCAGGTTGGATGGCTGGCTGCGAAGTGTCAGTTGAAGCAGGCAGCTTTGTCGCGCGAAGAACCCGAGGCGAAGCCTGTTCTGTCCAGACGATGTGCTTGGACGATAGAGGTTCGTCGCCAGCGGCAGTGAAATCGCGCGCCCCATCTTGCTGCGAAGTCTGGCGAGCCGATCAATTCTCTGGGCGCCACTACAGCCGACTCAAGCCGGTCAGCCTCCACAATGAAGCCGTCGTTGCGGATCAGATATTCGGCGGCGAATTCCGCGGCTTGATAGCCACGCATGTGTTTGTACGCCGCCGGATCGGTCCACTCGCTTCGCGACATGGCAACGGTCCTTCATCCGATGCCCGCAGTTGGTCGCGAGCTTCGGAGTCAGCATCCGAAGCGACGATTGGCTTGAGAAGTCAGAGATTCGGCAAACCGGTTTGCTGATTCAGCACAGCCCCGAAACGCCGGCGATGCCGCTCAGTGCGGAGCACCGCCGGCAAGCAGATATTTGTAGCCGCTGGTCGTCATCCATCGGGCGCGGGCAAGATGGGTCTCCCATGCCTTGAAAGCCCGCTCCGGTTCTTTCGCAGGATCAATGTGAAGGACGATCCTTGCGACCTCTTGCCAATCCGCGTTTTCGGCTGCGGCGTCGAGAAGGCGAATGTAGGTGAGCAGGCGCTCCTCGTCGTAACCAGTCAGGACTGTGGAATCCGGCGCAACGTCGGCGACATCGGGATCAAGCATTGGCTTAAGCACAGGAACCAGAAGCCTCCGTCGCCAGCAATATGAAGAATTCACCAAGATCGAATTGGGACTATATCGAATAGGAACGATCGTTCCTAGAACGATAATTCCTCTTCTGGTCCCTAATCCGTCATGGATCTCAAGGAGATCATGGCGATCAACATGCGTCGTTTGCGCCATGACCAGAACGTGACGCAGGAGGAATTGGCAGCACGGTCCGGGCTTAGCATGCGCTACATTGGTTCGATCGAGCGCGCCCGGGTCTCGGCAAGCGTTAGTGTTCTTGGCCGGATTGCTGCCGCGCTCGAAGTCGATCCGTGTGAGCTCATCAAGTCAAAACACTGATCGCTACGAGCTCTTCCGGTGCTGCTCACATTCGGATGATCCGCAGGATTAATGTGGTTGGTAGCAAATGTGACTGCAGTCGCATCGCGAGCCGGGCGGAGCCCGGCGAGCGGCGACCACCGCGCGAACGAGTGGTCTGCCAGAGATTCTAGGGATATCTGCGCGGCCAAATGTCAGCCGCGCAGCTGCGTGGCGGTCAAGCAGTCTTTTCCAGCAGCGCCTTGGCCTTTCCTTCAAGCGCGAGACGGCTGTCCTGATGGGATTTGGCTCGTGCATGCGCGGTCATACCCTGCACGAAATCGAAGATGCTTTCGGGCGGCCTGCCCTCCTCCTGCAAGACGGTTTCGATGATCTTCCCGGTCTCGGCCTTGGAGAAACCGCGCTTACGCAGGAAGGTTTCACGGTCGTCATCACTGTGGGCGACGATCCGTTCGCGGGCGGCTCTGATGCCGGCGATGAACGGCGCGGGCGATGAGTTGGCAAAGCTCGTCAAGGCGGGTGCGGCCTCGTGGGCGAAACGCTGCGCAGCGAACTTCGAATGCCGAATGCTGATTTCCTCGAAGCCTTCCACGCCCCACAGGTTGCGGTTCATGCATACGGCGCGGAGATAGAAACTGGCTATCCCAAGGGTCTTGCTGCCGACTTCGCTGTTCCAGCAATAAAAGCCCCGGAAATACAAATCCGGCTCTCCGTTCGGCAGGCGTCCGGCCTCGATCGGGTGTGTGTCGTCAACCAGAAACAGAAACACGTCTCGGTCGCTGGCGTAAAGCGTGGTGGTGTCCTTGGTGATGTCCACGAAGGGGTTGTGCGTCATTGTCGCCCAATCCAGCACGCCGGGAATCTTCCACATGGTGTCGCCCGTGCCGTTGCCGGCGATCTTCATGACGGCAGCCACAAGTTCGTAGTCCCAGATGCGGCCATTATCCAGACTCTGTGTACCTGTCTCACAGACGTCAGGGTTGGCGATTAGTATCGCCGACGGTCAGACACACAGAATCGTCGAGTGATGCCGGTGTGAAGTTTTTGCCGGGGGCGGGCTCGAGCCCGTCCCCGGCAAAAACTTCGGCGCCGTTGGGAGGCCCATGCCCCAGTTGTTCTTCACCGATCTATCCGCAGTGCACCGCTCCGTCACGGTCGATGGCACGACATACGAGTTGTCGTCGGACGAGATAGCCGCCGCGGGCAGCATCGGCCTGATCGACGGCATGCCGTTCATTCTGGGAAGCGACGGTGCCTACGATCACCACCTCAACCGTTTCCTCCGAGCGTGCCCGACCATGGGCGTGCGCTCGATGAACAGTCTTCGTGCCTATGCGCGGGACATCCTCGTCTGGATGCGCTTCCTCGAAGAGTGCCGGAACGGCAAGTCTCTCTGGTCGGCCGACCGCGATGATATCGCCGCATTCCACGAGGCTCGGCGCATGTCCGAACCGCCGTTCCGGATATCGGCTTCGTCATGGAACAGGATGATCGCGGCGCTCGACAAACTTTATCGATGGGCAATCGACGAGAAGATCATTGCCGCCGCTCCGTTCACCTATCGGCAGCTCTGGTCCCGCGCATCAGCGTCAGGTGCGGTCATCGCCATGGTGTTGAACTGCGCCAAGGAAAGCGGAGCCCGCAATGGCGACATGCGGTTCCTCGACATGCCCCGCTATCTGGCGTTCCGCGAGGTCGGGCTGCGCGGCAGGCTTCCGGACGGCCGGGAAGACCCGACATGGCGAGGCCGCAACGGAGAGCGCAATGCGCTGTTTGCGGAACTGCTGATCACGACCGGCCTGCGGCTGCAGGAAGCATCGAGCCTATTGTTGAGCGAACTACCGGAACTGGACACCCACACGGATTCCACTGCCCGATCTCTGGCCTTCCGACTGGCTGCTGCTATCGCAAAGGGCTCGCGCGGCCGGGATATCCGCATGCCGATCCGCTTGATCGGGCGGTTGCAGGACTACGCCCGCATCGAACGCGATAACGCCCTCGGACGCGCTCGGCGGAGTGATCGTATCCGGCAGGCAAGCCCGATCCTGGTGGTCGAATGCGAGCACCGTGCTCTTCGCTTGGCCGCCGGCGATCGCACGGTGAGGGTAAGCGTCGATCAGGTGACGCCTTTGGAGCGGACGCGCCTTGTCGACGCCAGGACGGGCTTGCCGCTGGCGCTCTGGCTGACGGAAGACGGCGAGCCGATGCCGATGGCGTCATGGGAAGCCGTGTTCGGGCGTGCCAGCGAGAGATGCCGTCGCTTCGGCTTCGCGGATATGCACGTCACCCCTCACATGCTGCGCCACAGCTTTGCCGTCCACATGCTGACGCTGCTTCTGCGCGAGCAGGTCGCCTGGGTTGTCAGCGAGCGATCGCGGCATCTCGGCTCCGCCTATCGCCGAATGATCGGCGATCCTCTGCTGAAGCTGCAAAGATTGATGGGGCATAGCAGGATAGAGAGCACCTACATCTATCTCGATCACCTCGCGGACAGCCAGGAGATCGTCGATGCGGCGGCGGGCAATCTCGGCCTCGACGCGACCTCCGGGGAACTGGCGCCATGAGCCGGGGGCGATGGGCAACATTCCCGCCGCAGTCGGATGCTCCGGATAAGAGCGCCGTTACCTGCGTGACCGTCGCCGATCCACGCCGCTTCGCTGTGCGCGTCGACACGGGCGGCGAGATCATCGTCGATCTCAGTTCCTGGTCGAACCCATCCTTCGTTGCCGAGATCGCCCCGCTGGTGCGGGAACGCATCCGCCAGATGGGGCCGACGCCGATCGGACGCTCGGTGCAGCGCAAGGTGCTCAATCTCCGCCGGTTCTGGTCGTTCCTGGATGATCGGAAGATCGTCCTGCACGGATTGGCCGACATCACCGTCGAGTTGATCAACGATTATGAGTCATGGCTCGACCAGAATGCCGGAAGCCGATTGTTCCAGCGGCATCTTCTCGCGGCGCTGATCAGCGTGCTCCGCATCGCGGCCGAGGACCGTCCCGACGCGCTGACGCCCGAAGTGGTATCACGCCTGCGCTATCTCGGACACGGCGATAGTGGCGGCAGCCGGCCCCGCGACGCCTATAGCAGCGGCATCGCCGATGCACTGCGTGCCGCGTCACGGGCTCAAATCGCTGAAGCTCGCCAGCGCATTGCGCTCGGCGACGATGTTCCGCCGCCTCCGCCGGGAGTGGATGCATGCGCGCGGCTGCGCGTTCATCATGACGCCGTCATCGCCGAGATCGTGCGATCCGGACAGATCGAGACGCGGCACCCTGCCTTCAAGCGCTTCGTCAATCTCGCTGCCTACCGTAAGGTCGATCGCAGAATCGAAGTGCCGCATCGCGGGTTCCACCTCACGCCGATCGATCTTGCCGCGTTCATGACCCTGCTGTCGCTGGAGACCGGCATGGAGATGGAATGCCTGATCCGCCTGCAGGCCGACTGCCTGCGCAATCCCACCAGGGGCTATGTCGAGATCGAGTATTACAAGCGCCGGGCACGGGGCTCGGAGTGGAAGCGTCTGCGCGTACGGGACGGGTCGAGCGCCACGCCCGGCGGGCTGGTCAGAATGGCGATCGCGCTCACCGAACGTGCTCGGCGTCACACTGGGTCGGATCGTCTGTGGGTACTCTGGACTATCGACGGCCTGCGCCCGGCCAACGAAGAAGGCGGCCAGGGCATCGCCACCTTCGTCGATCGCTACCACCTGGTCGATGACGACGGCGCGCCGCTGCGGCTGCGACTGTCTCGGTTGCGCAAGACCCACAAGGCCGAATGGTATCGACGCACGAACGGCCAGCTCGAGCAGTTCGCAGTCGGTCACTCGATCGGCGTCGCAGCCCGTCATTATGCGGACATACCCGCCCTTCGCCATGTTCACGAGCAAACCTTGGCCGCCGCGTTCCACGATGCTCTCGACGCTGCGCTGAAGCTGCGCATCGCCACGAGCGAGCGGGAAGACCTTGTCGTGGAGCGGCAAGAGCCGCCTCCGGCGACGGAGGAACAGGATGTCTGGCTCGCGCGGTGCGGCGGCTTTTACGAGAGCCCGTTCACGGAAGCCGGCAAACCCTGTCCGACCCCGTTCTGGGGCTGCCTCGAATGCGAGAACGCCGTGATCACAGAACGCAAGCTTCCGGCCCTTATTGCATTCCAGTCCTTCATGACCGATCAGCGCGCCGTCCTCGACGCCGCCGAGTGGTCGATCAAGTTCGGCCGCCCCTGGCACCGCGTCACAAAGCAGATCCTGCCCGCCTTTGCGCCGCAGGCCGTTGAGGCGGCACGGATCGCGGAGCAAGGGCCGACGGTCCTCTATCTACCGGTGGAGGCGACGGCACGATGACGGCGATCAACAGCGTGCAGGCTCCAGGCCCGTCGGCGATACGCAGCCACAGCGACATCGTGCTCTGCTCGATGAAGCTCAAGGACGGGACCGATCGGAAGACGCTCTCGCGCTTCGGCGACGACGTATGGGATCTCGATCCGGTAATCTTCCATGTCACGGCGCGCAATGCATTCCGCACGATCGACTTCACCGACATCGTTTGTCCGGTGGAGAGGCTGACGGCCAAAGAATACATCTTCGCCTGGCTCAACGAACGCCTTCCGGATCGCACCGGACGGCTGCGGCCGTTGAGCGCGCGGGCAGCGCTTGCCACCCTGCGCCAGTTCATGGCGTTCGTTCGGGAACGAGAGGGCCGGTTCGATGCCGCGCTCATCGATCAGGATCTGCTCGACGCTTACCTTGCTCTCCAGAAGAGCCGTTCCGTGTTGCCGACACGTGTTGGCGCCTGCCTCAGACCGGCCGCCCAGCTTCACCGGCTCGCGCGCTTCCTGACCCATGGTGGTCTCGACTTCGTGCCCTGGAACGGAACGCCCATCTTCAAGGTGGCCGGCTGCGGCGGTCGGCCATATGAGAACATGACGCCACGCATTCCCGAGCCGGTGATCGGCGGATTGCTGCGCTGGTCGCTGCGCTATGTCGAGCTGTTCTCGACCGATATCCTCGCTGCTCGCGACGAACTCGATTCCCTTGAGGCCGCCTATGCAGCGCGCCCGCGCTATGCCCGGCGCGGCAGCGTCGAAGGCCGGCTCGTGGACTGGATCGAGCGGCGACGGCAAGCGGGGCGAGGCATTCCCGTCTGGAACGAGCCCGAGCGCATGGGTGGTATCTGTGGTGCGATCGCGCTCGACCAGCGGCTCGACGGCCATGTCTTGAACATCCGATTGATCTCGTTGCAAAGCGGCGTGCATCCTACCAACCTCATCCAGAACAAGACGGCCTATGGCCTGCTGCTCGACGCTGTGAACGAACTCGGTGTCGAGCAAGGCGGCATGGACACGCCGATCTCCAACGATCCTGACAGCGGCCAACCATGGCGGTCGCGCTTCGATGCCTTTGTGCTGGCGCACGAGGAACGCCAGCTTCAGACCGCCGCCTATGTCCTGTGCGCCTATCTGACTGGCATGCGCGACAGTGAAGTTCAGGCCATGCAGCCCGGTTGCCTTCGACGCAAGCGTAGCGCCGACGGCATGATCGAGCGGCTGACAATACGCAGCGTCGTCTACAAGGGTCGGCAGGAGCGCGGGGACCCGGAGGAATGGGTGACGATCGAGCCGGTCGGTCGCGCCGTAGAGATTGCCGAACGTCTGGCGGCAAGGCACAGGCCGCGGCGCAAGGACGACGGCATCTGGATCGTTCTGCATCGCGCCGTTGCGCTCGATCGTGGCGTGCCCCATGTGGTGCGGCAGATCAATCGGTATCGCGAGCATCTGGACGAGCGCTTCGGCGCGCCGGACGAGCCGACAATCCCGCTTGCCGAAGGGCGGAACTGGATCTTCAACACACGGCAGTTCCGGCGAACCGTGGCCTGGTACATCGCCAACCGGCCGTTCGGCGTGGTCGCCGGCAAGATCCAGTACAAGCATGCCTCTGTCGCAATGTTCGACGGCTATGCCGGATCGTCGACTTCCGGCTTCCGCCAGGAGGTGGAGCAGGAACGCCATCTGGGACAGCTCGACGACATCGTTGCACATTACGAAGGGGCGCAGCGTGGCGAGCGGCTTGCCGGCCCCGGCGCTTCCCGCGTCAAGCACGAGATCGAGCGTGTTGCACAGGAGATCGGCCCCCTGCCAGGCATGATCGCAGACGGCAAACGGGTGAAGGCGATGCTCGCTCATCTCGCGCGCACGCTGCACGTCGGCTATCTGAACGACTGCTTCTTCGAGCCGGCGACCGCGCTTTGTCTTGGCCGGTCGACAGGTTCGGAGAGCCAGCCCATCCTGTCGAACTGCGCCCCTGACCGCTGCCCGAACTCCTGCATTGCCCGTCGTCATCTGCCGCCATGGCAGGCCGCGATCGCTCACGCCGAGGCGATGCTGGAAGAGAAGCGATTGTCGAGTGTGCAGCGGACCGCGATCCGGCAGGACCGGGATCGAATGCGCAAGCTGATCGCGCCACTCTTGGAGGAACGCTCGTGAAGCCGGTCAGCACTTCAACAGAGGGAGCGCTTCGCCAAGCGCTCGCCCGGCTTGTCTCAGGGAACGCATGTAGATCGGACGGCCGCCTGACGGTTGCCGATCTGGCACGGGAAGCCGGCGTCAGCCGCGCAACCGCGAACCGTGCTCCCGCCATACTCGCGGAACTGCGGGAGGCGGCCGAGGCGGCGAAGCTGTGTCGGCTCAAGGAGCCCCGCCCCCCGCAGATTGACGTGGAGCGGCAGCGGCGTGATCGGGAGAACGTGATCGCTCAGCACGTCCAGGTTCGCGCTTTGCTACAACGCGCCGACGAGAACAGGAGAAGCAAGGTGGCCCGCCTCCGTCTCATCAGTGACGTTGGATGATGCGGGCGCAGGTTGCTGTTCGTGCATCCAATCGGCTGCCTGCTGTGCCCTGCCGGCAGCCGTGAAGATGGCGCGGGGGTCGTCCTTCAATACTTTGATCCACGAGGCAATGTACGCGGCATGATCAGGGCGCGGATGGTGGGCGATGCCGAGATCGGCCAGCACAAGCCCGCTGAGAATCTCCACACAGCACTCCTCGGCCGCGTAGGCAGCCGAGCCGAACCGGCCCGAAAGATCGCGGTCGAGCCTGTGCTTTGCCCCGGAGGCGTGGCCGTTCTCATGCAGCCAGACCCCATAGAACGACGCGGCATCCCGGAAAGAAGCGAAGTCCGGCATGCACACCGTGTCCGAGGAAGGAACGTAGCAGGCTTCCGAACCGCCGAACACGGTCTTGATCCCGAGGTTGGCGATGAAGGCCTCGGCGTGGGCCAGACGCTCTTCCTCCGGCAGGATGCTCGTCGGCGGACGTTCGTACCCATCCACCTGCGCGATGTTGAACACCGAGAAGGCCCGGGCGAACATCCGAACGCGGCCGCTGTCGTCGCCATCATCGTTCGCCGAGTCGGACGAAGCGATCTGCTTCCACAACACGACGGTGGTCGAGCGTTCGCCCTTGCGCACCTGCGCTCCGGCATCCTGCCATTGCCGATAGGTGCCCCACAGGCCATCGCTGTAACCGTTGGCCATGGCTGCGACCCAAAGCGCCAGCGTGTTGATGCCGCGATAGCGCTTGTTCGATGCGACGTTGGTCGGACGGGCGGCGCTGGTTCCGTTGTGGAACCACGGCGCGCACCAATTACCTGCACCTTCTTCGATTGCTGCAACGATCTCGGCGGTGATGCGCGTGTAAACGTCGGCACGCGCTCCCGACTGTATCCTGGAAGACATTGTGATAGCTCCTTGGGATCGACGCGAGCGCACGGAATCGCCGCCGCTCGCGGGCGGCGTCGGGCTCAACGTCGGTGGATTGGGATCAGTGAAAAGCCGGTGAGACAGCTTGACTGTTTAGATAACTCCCGTAGTCCGGCCCGGTCACGGCGCGAAGTTCGATGCGTCCGTCTTCCGCCTCCAGTGTTTTGACCAGTTCGGCGCGATGCGACAGCAGGCCATGCTGCAGGTTGATGCCGGCGAGCGGCGCGGGAAGCTGGCGCATATAAGTCGCCGGCGCACCGACTAGGCTGCAAAGCTGGCCAAAGCTCCAATGTGTGGGCACAATCGGCTGCTCCTGCCCGGGGACGAGAAGCGAAAGCCGCTCCGCGTTTTCCCGGCTTGCCTCGATGCGGACGGCGCGGGTTTCAACGGTGCGGGCTGTGGCACGATCCGCGCGGGCGCGCACCGCGTCATAGAGTTCGGTCAACGACAGATAGCGCTCATCATCGGGGCGCGAAAACCATTCCGACGAAACCCGGCCGATACGGTCCCCGCGCGAGATGTCGACGCGGAAACCGGCGGAGGCGGTCTGCTGGTCGTTGTCGGCGCTATTGATTGTCGTGGTGATGTTCATTGCGGTCACTCCTTTTCGTCAAAGCCGAAGGCATGTCCTGCGGCATGCCTTCCGGGGGCGCGTGAGCGCGCGGGAGTGATGGGGGCCAATGCCGACGCGCGGAGCCGGGTTGCACGGCCGAGCGGAGCTGATGAACTCGTCGTGCAGGCTGTCAATCATTGGCCGCTCTGCGAGCCGGCGGCCCTGCTCTGCACAGACGGCATTGGCGGGGAAGCGAGGGGAAAGTCTCCTCGCTTCCCTGACAAAGATCGGAAACTCGTCCGCTGTCGATCAGAACATTGATGTGAGGCTAACTGCCCAAATATTCGTGCTGGCCAGCAAACAATTCATTATTCGCTTGATCTGCGGCTCAATCTGCACAAATAGCAGATCGACGTAACAATGAACCCAAGAGGAAAGCACCTTACCATGTCCGACGAGCCTCAGGATAATGCCGATCTTGTGTCACTTGCAGCCGATATCGTTTCCGCCTATGTGTCGAACAATCCTGTGCCGGTGGCAGAACTGCCAAAGCTGATCGGGGACACCCATGCGGCCCTCAGGGGGATTGGTAATGCTGTAGTCGAACCTGTGGCCAAACAGGAGCCGGCTGTCTCGATAAGGAGATCTGTGACGGCGGATTACATCATCTGCCTGGAAGACGGAAAGAAGTTTAAATCCCTGAAGCGCCATCTTGCCACGCATTACAATCTGAGTCCCGAAGAATACCGGCACAAGTGGAGCCTGCCTGCAGATTATCCGATGGTTGCCCCAAACTATGCCGCCGCCCGCTCCGCTTTGGCAAAGGCGGCTGGGCTCGGTCGCAAACCAACGACGGCAAAGCCCGCTCGGGTCACGGCGCCGAAACGGACAGCACCGGCCGCTGCGGCGAAGGCAGCTGCAGCGACCGCAAAATCTCCGGTCAAGAGAACGCGCAAAGTTGCCGCCAACGCCTAGCCCGCCGCATCCCGTGATTTAGTGTTCAGCGCGGCGGCGGACATGAGCAAGCGAAAGCCCCGTCCGGCGGACGGGGCTCTCTTTTTTGGACCGAGCTCACTCGGCTGCGCGACGGGACCAGATGAGCGAGAACTCGCCCTCCGTTTCGGTCTCGACCAGGCTTGCGTAGATCGGAGCCGGGAAGCTCGGATCGTCGAGCTTGACGGAGTGGTAGTCGCGGCCTTCGCGCGAAGTCTTCTTCCATGCCGCCCCGAACTCGGTGGCGCCGGCGAAGATGCGGTAGTCCGGACCCTTTTCGTTGTCGCCCTCGGCGGGGACGAAGTCGACGGCCTTGACGTTGAGGTTGAGGGTCTTGACGGAGCCCTTGAAGCCCTTGGCGGTGCGGGAGAAAGTGCCGATCGTAGCCATTGCGGTGTTTCCTTCTGCTGATCGGGCCGCGCCCATCGCGGCCTCGATGGTGGTCGTGAGACCGGAGACGATCGGTCCGCACCCGAAGGTGCCGAAACGAAGTGGAGGACGGCCGACGGCTGGCTTTTTTGTCTCGCGATGCAAAGTCGGCCGCAGGCCGGCGGCGGAAAAAAGCCAGCGGCGGACGTTGCGGGAAGACGATCGAGGCGAAGCTGGTCTTCGGTCAGACCCAATCCATTCGAGGCCGCAGTGGGCGGGCTTGCTAGGCGGACAGGAATGATCGCATGGCGATCTGTCAAAGAGCTTTTCGACCGAGTTCAATGGCCTCTGACGGCCTGCCAAGACAGTCGATGCGCCAACCGACGAAAGAACTACTGCTCACCTGCACGCGACAACAAGGTCGGTCAGGCTTCCTTGCTTCTCATGTCAAAAAGCCACCGCGTTCGAGCGACGTGGAGAGTGCGCACAAGAAGAATCGTCCACACGGCACCGACCATGCCGAAGGAGCTCAATTCCCCGGCCGTTTATTGCAGGCGCAGTCGAAACCGCGGGCAGAAGATCCACTGAAAACCCTGTTCCATTGTCGCGCTGCCAGATGCTACGGCCACCATATGCCTCGCTACCTCGCGGGGCTTTTTGGCGAAGGTCCGGCGCCGCAGTCGTTGGCATCATCGGATTCAAGCGTGACATGGGTGAGAATCACGACACCTGACGTCGCCGAATCCAAAGGACGACCATCGAGAGCCAAAGTCAAAAATAACCCGCAAGAGCGGTATTCCTGACTTCCCTAAAGCTGTGCAATAAGGCGAACGTTCCAATCAACAACGGAGGGGATGGAAGATGGCTGTAAACACCAATGACCTGGCGGAGCGTCTTGCTACGGCGCACGGCCTGTCGAAAGCACAGGCCAAGACTGTGGTCGAGGACGTGCTGAAAGGAATTACCGAGGCCGCCGCCAAGGGCGATGAAGTGTCTCTGAATGGCTTCGGCAAATTCAAGGTGCAGAACAAGCCGGCGCGCGAGGGACGCAATCCGTCGACCGGCGCCACAATCAAAATCGCCGCATCGAAGAAGCTGGTGTTTCAGCCCGCCAAGGCTCTCAAGGAAACTGTGAACAACGGCTGACGCGCCCCCAGGGCGATGGGACTGTCGGCCATAGCGACACGCAACCAGTCCAGGTTTTCGTCGGGCGGCGACAAGTCAAAATGGGCGTGCATCGAGCTTGCGGCTCTCCACGCTTGCGTTGAATTGCAGATGTCGTGCTCTCGAGGTCTCGGCCGCGCTGATCAGCGCGGCCGAAAATTTTAGGCGATCAATGGAAGAAGTGCCGGAGCCGTCGAAACGGCTCCGGCTGCAACTTATTCGGCTGCGATATGGAGTTGTTCGCCTTCGTCGGCCGCATCACCAGTATCGGAGGAGTCCGCTTCTCCGGAGGGCGCAACCGCCTCGCCCTCTTCCATCACCGGGTCGGCGGCCTCGTCCTGCGATCTCGCCTGTGCTTGAGGCTCCGAGGTTCGCAACAGGCTCGGGAGCCAGCCAGTCCCGGCAAGCAGTTGCTCGGCGGCTTCCGCCATCGGCTGCTTCTTCATCGTAAGAAGCCGCTCGGCTGCCTCATCGCTGACGGCCTCCCGCACGGCGCCAGCGATATGCGCCTTGGTGATCCGCCCGAAATAGGTGCGCGCCGTGGGCCGCCAATGCGCCGTCATGTCGAGTGCGACCGCCGTTGCCAGCCTGTCCGCTGTCTCATGGGCGCGCGGCTTGCGCTCCCAAGGCTGTTTCACGGAATTGACCGTGAGCGAGGCGCAGTGTGCGAACAGCGCCATAACGCTGGCGTGGTCGAGCGAGGCGATAAAGCCCCACAGGTCGGCCACGTCGCACGGCATGTCCGCTGCCCATCCCGCATGACGATCCGCCAGCGCCTTGCCTGCCGCCGTGTCCTCGATTCCATCCGCGTGACTGGCAAGGTAGGCGCTGGTCGGCCGGATTTCGAGACAGTGAGCTTCCACGCCCTGATAGAAGGTCTGAGCGGCAAGTGCATGTGTCACTGCGGTCATGGCGATGTCCGGCTGTTCGCCGAGCGCAAGCCGAAGCCCAAGCGTCCGGTGGGCAGTCAGGTCGCGGACGAGAAGGTCGGACAGCGGCTTGCCGTCGTCTTCGGTATCCTCGTCGCCTCCGATATCGGGGGCGGTCTCAACGTCAGTGTCGATGATTTCGCCATCTTCGCTCACGCTATAGCTGATCCCGTCAGCGCTGGTTTCCGCTTCTGTCTCGGATAGCTCGTCCACGGCGCGGATGAAGCCGCGCTCGATACGGGCCGTTCCGTCATGAGACAGAACGACGAACATGCCGCCACGCGCGATGTCGCCGGGATCGTAGGCATTGCGAAGCGCATCGATGCGCTCGATCTCGACCTCAAGCTCCCCGAAACGCTGATCGACATCGTCGGGCAGTTCCTCGGCGCCGTCCCATTCCGCTGTCAGCCGGTCGAATGCTTCCGATGCCGCCGTGTAGGCGGCTTCGTCTTCCTCGGACAAGGCGACCGGCTGCGAATAGGTTCGGCGTAGGCCATGGGCATGTGGATAGTCGATGTGAACGTCCGCCCATTTCCAGCCTTCGCTTTGCCTGACGCTCTCCGCGATCCCTTCCAGCTTCTCAATGACCATGCGGTCAAGCAAGGCCGGGTCGTCATAGAAGCCACCGCGATCATCGGTGAACAGGTCGCGGATGATCATGCCGCCGGCCTCGATGTAAGCCTCTGCGCCGATGAACATCGCGCGGCGGTCAGTCACCTCCACGTGCGTCCGCGTCAGTTCTCGGCGGATGATGTAAGGCTCACGATTGTAGGTCAGGTGTTCAAAGACCTGCTCCTGCCGGGCATGATCCTCGGTGATGGCAAAGGCCATCAGATGGTCCAGAGTCAGATCGCCATCGCGGTAGACCTGCACGAGCTTCGGGCTGACCGCGCCCAACCGCAGACGCTGCCGCACGACGTGAAGGGTGACACCGAAGCGGGCGGCGATTTCCTCCGCGCCCCATCCATTTTCCTCGTTGAGGCGACGGAACGCCTCGAACTGATCGGCAGGGTGCATGTCCTCGCGGGTGATGTTCTCGTCAAGGCTGATTTCGAAGGGATCGTTCTTGGCGTCGATCACGCAGCGGATCGGTTCGGTCTTCTTAATCTCCTTGCGTTTTACGCGAAGCAGTTGCGCCAGCCTGCGGCCTTCGCCGATGCTGACGAAATAGGAGCCGGTTTCCGCTCCGTCAACGTCAAGCTCTGGTTCCACCACGAGGTTTTGCAGGATGCCCTTGGCGGCGATGCTGGCCGCATAGGCTTCGATGATCGCCTCGCTATGCGGGGTCTTGCGCGCATTGCGAGGCGACTTCTTCAGCTTGTTCAGAGGAATGAAAACCTCGGTGCCGCTCTCGCCGGTAGTTGTGATTTTTGCTTTGTTTGCGTTGGTCGTCATGGTTTTGGTCCTTTCCGTTACATGCCGAAGGCATGCCCCTCGGCATGCCTTCCGGGGGCGCGTGAGCGCACGGCAGAGCGGGGGGCGAATGCCGGCGAGCGGAGCTGGGCTGCGCGTCGAGCGGGGCGGATTGGATTGGATCAGTTCAGTGCGGTGAGGATCATCACCGCCTTGCGAGCGGGCGGCCCCGCTCTGCGGAGGAGGCAATCGCGGGGGAGAGATGGCCAAGACCATCGCTCCCCTGCTGCGATCGCAGAAAATCAACGTGTTGCCGGTCGATAAACGGACCCCAACCTCATTCTATCGAAATCCCGTCGCCTCACCTTGACCTAGATCCGGTCAGGATGACGGACCCCGCGAAGGAGCATTGCCTGGCCTCGGCATTGACTCGTTCGGGAATGTAAACTCAAACTTGGAAGTGGAGTCGAGGGAAGAACGGTGCCCAAATTGGTCGTCGCGCGAAGCTCCGGGAGGGTTAGAGAGCGCGATGCACGGGCCGGAAATACTCATTCGAACATTATCGTCTACGACCCGCCGAGACCGGCTCGGCAATCTCTGGCAATATCATTCGCGCAGCGACCATCACTCGAAAGTCGCCTGCTGGGGGGTCATTTTCGATCTACTTGCGACAACGCCGCTTCTTCGGCGACACGTCGAAGCCGGCGTTGTGTGCTTCGGCATCAATCACGAGATGCGCGACTTCGTGCATGATCGCAAAAAGAATCTCGATCTCGTACTTTGCACGCCGAGCGGGACTGCGACCGGTGACACGCTGGCAAACATCGCGGCTGCCTATGGCATCGACTTGACCGAAGCGGAACGTGCGGTCCTGAGAGGCCTTCCGACTCTCGTCCGGGCGCCAGTCGGGTCGGTGATCATGGCGCTCGAAGCCAAGGCCTGCATGACGGCGCACCAGCGCGCGCTGCCGCGTCTCTACGACGAGCTGAACTCTTCGCATCTTACGGTTCATGGATCGAGCGAGCAGGCGATTGCGGTCGGATTCACGATGGTAAACCTCGCCGATCATTATCTGAGTCCCGACCTCAACAAGAAGAACCGGGCGACCGACCCAGAGTGGAGCCAGCACAAGCAGCCAAGGGACGCTCAGCTCGCGATCGACAAGATCAAACAGCTTCCGCGACGCTCGAAGGTCGGCGACGTCGGGTACGATGCGCTGTCGATCATCGTCATCGACATGCCGAATGACGGCTCTCCCGTCGGCTTGATTACGGCTCCGCCGGCGCCCCGGCTAGGTGACATCTATCACTATGATACGATGATCGCTCGCCTATCAGCGATCTACGCGACGCGGTTCAAGGATCTTGGCTAGTTTGGCGTGAATGCGATCCTTCTCGCACTCCCAGACGACGACAACGCGATAGCCCTCCTGCCGGAGCCGACTGATTGCGCGCGCATCCCTGTGTCGATTGTCGCGAAACTTGGCCGTCCAGAAATCGGTGTTGGATTTGGGTATGGACGCCCTCCGGCAGGCAGTGTGATGGTGCCAAAAGCAACCATTGACGAAGATGGCCCAGCGACGTGAGCGGTTCGCAAAATCCGGATTGCCCGGGAGCTGTTTGACGTTCTTGCGGTAGTATAGATGCAGCTTGCGCAGGACGGCCGCGACAACCGTTTCAATCTTCGTGCCCTTTTGTCTGATACCCGCCATTCGCGCCGAAGTGGCTGGATCCGGCCTCGCCGCTCTCATTCCGCAGCGACGGCCGGTTCCATTTCGTTCGCGCTCTCAGGCACTTCCATCCTGTAGAGATGGCCGCGGACGCGATCCTGGAAGCCGTCGGCAAACCGCAGCACTGCGCGCTCCGTACGAGAGAGAAAGCCCCGTGTGGCGCGCGCGGACAAGGGTTTGCCCTCATGCCGGAGAAACTTGGTCAGAGTTGGCCGCGTTTTCCATTGTGGATAGGCATTGATCGATACGGCATGCCGACGATTCCCATCGAACCGAGCTGCCTTGGGCCATCGCCCATTGATGGGTAGTTCGCGATCTCGACCGATGTCGTACGAAGAAGGATTCGAGAGGCGTTCGCCGAGCCATTCGGCAACGGGCACGGAAACCGCGTTTCCGATGAGCGACCAACGCAGGGATGGACGGCCGACTCCTTCGGCCGGCTTAGTCCAGTTCTCCGGGAAGCCTTGAAACCGTTCGGCATCGCGAATGTCGGGTGTAATCACATCTCCGGAGGGCAGCAGGATCGCCGGCGGCGAGGCGATGCCGACGGTCGATCCGTTCTTGAGCGTCGGAATGGCGTCCGGCGCCCATCCGAGACCGCGAACGCCTTCGGTCCAGTAGAATCCGTGCGCTCGAGCGTTGAGATCGGTTGGAGCCAATCGAGGCTCGGCTTCGTCCGACAGAATTACCGATGCAGGGTCGATGTCGGTGGTCGTCGCGACGAAGAGGACGCGCTCCCGGCGTTGCGGCAGGAATGAGAGACTGTTCACTACGCGATAAGCCCAGCGGTAACCGCGCTCCTCGAAAGCCTCAATGAGGACGCGCATCGCGCGCCCTTTGTCCAATTGCAGCATGAAGGAGACGTTCTCAAGCACGACCCACGGAACGCGCCGCCTGTCGAGCAGCCGAAAGACTTCGCCGACGAGCCCCGACCGGGCGCCGCCGATACCGGCCGTCAGCCCGGCTTGGCTGAGATCCTGACAGGGAAAGCCACCGACGAGAAGTTCAACCTCCCCAGGTAGTGCGTTCAGGTCGCAAACGTCGCGTTCGCAGGGCACTTCGGGCATCCTGGTCGCGAGAACCGTGCGCGCGGGATCCCAGATTTCGCAAAGGAGACTCGTCTCGTGCCCCGCCGCGGCGAGGCCACGCTCCAACCCTCCGATGCCCGCGAACAATCCGGCAACTTTCACGCTTTACCCTCCAAATGTGCCCACGCCGTCGATCGTAACGCCAGAATCGCAATGCACAACGTTCCGATTTTGTTCTTGCTTGTCAATCCATTCTAGACGCGAAGAAGGTACCGTTCGGCCCATTCTGCACGATGAACGGTACGTCCATGGCGCGCAGCTGATCGGCGGTCGGCGCCATCGGATCGAATGCCACCTCGCCTTCAATCGTCCACGATCCGACGCCCTGGTCGAAGAAGATCGTTCCGGATCCCTTGGGTGTGCGGAAATCGAGGCGTCGCCGATGGGGAACGTCCTGGTGGAGGAGGAGCTTTGCGTTAGGGGCAACCCGCGCGAGCAGGTGATGGAAGACAACGTTGCGATCGGCCATGTCCGGCCAGTCGTCCTTCAATGTCTTGCCGATGCGAGGACGGCGATTGTCACGACGCTGTATGAGCGTGTCGACGAAAAGGGCAGTATTCGCGTCGGCGAAACCGGCGAAGAGTTCGGTCACCAGCCGTACGACCAATGGGCTGAACAGGTATCGATCGGAATAGCGCAGTTCGGTGCAGGGCTCCGAAAAGACAGTCGCAAGGGTCTGATTGCGGCCGATCATGAGCGCCTTCAGCCTCTTGCCAAAACCACTTGCTGGGCCATCGAGCTCGGCATCCAGCTCGAAGATCGTTTCCCGCACCCGCTCGACCAGAAGCAATCGCGAATCGATCGCCACCGGGGGTTCGCGCCTCAGTTCCGGTGTTCCGCGTACCACGGGCGCATCCGACGTGCTCGCCCAGCTGGAGCCGATCCGATAGGCATCGCGATCCAGCGAGCGCCAAGCGGTGACCCGGTCCGCGGCCGTCACAATGGCCAGCATTTCGACATCCGCTACTGGCAAGACACAGAGCGACGCTCGGGCCCGTTCGATCCAAAGAGCAATACGACGCCGAGTGACGGCATCGGCACGGTCCAGCGCCGTCTCGTCGACCTCGATCGTGACGCTGCGGCCACGCGCGCCCCAACGCTCGACAACCGGCGCGATCGGCCACGCGTCGAAATCCCATGCTGCCGCGTCGCCATGCAGTACGACGCAGAGTCCGGCCGTTGGGTCGGTTGTCATCCGCTCGTTCAGCGCGTCGGCGAGCGCCGCAGACTCGTAGACGGTCGCGGGTCCGAACAGCCGATGTTCATCGGGAAGCGCGATGCGAGTCAGCGTGTCGGTCAGCAGGGCGAACGCCGCGGCGCGATCGGTCGCCTCGACGGCGTGCTGCGCGTCGGGCGCGAGGACGCAGCGGGGACAAACGCGCCCAGCATCTGGATCGCCGCAGCGGCCCGGCAGAGCGCAGTCGAGGAAGGTTCGCGCATCACGCAGGAAGCCGACGGGATCGCGGGCGACAGACGCGGAGAATCCGGCGCCGCCGCTCGCCCGGTCGAAGATCACCATGCTCCAATTGTCGCGCCCCTGCGGATTGGGCGCGGCGGGCGCCGCGAATCCTATCTCGTCGGCATCGACGCCAAGGCGCTTCGCTACGGCTTCGCGCAAGGCGAGCGCGATCGTCAAAGCGACGTCCCGCGCGCGGCAGTCGTAGAGCTGGATTTCACAGAGATCAGTCCGGATCTCATGACCCAGCATCAGATTGCGCGTGACTGCATAGGGCGCGAATTCGGGTGCCCCCGTGCAGGTGAGGCCGTCGATCGCGGTTGGAGCGCCCCGCAAAGGCCTGTGCTCCGACAAACCCGGACCCCCTGAGCCGTCGGCCTCGGCTTCCGCGCGGCCGCAGTGGAGGCACAGCGCATACCCGTGACCGTTCTCGCCGGGGTTAAACCAGAAGACTGTGCCATTCGGACTAGCACGCACCCGCCCAACCGCCGGGTCCGGCAGCGACCGCCAAGGTGCCTCGCGCGCCGAGACCCAAGGATCGACCACTTTGTGGCCACCAACATCGGATGGATCGTCATGGATCTTGAAACGGACGTCGACAGAGAAGCCCCCCGGACTCAGATAGCGAGCTGAGATCAGGCTGCTCGATCCGCACTGGGCGCAGGGGGTCTGTTCGATAGCGGAAGGTTTCGACGACAAGGCGCCGCAGGTCTTACAGGACCACATCGTCCTCAGACTCTGGATTTCGCGAAGCCCTGCTTCGGACACAGGCCGCTGCCAATTGAGCGTGACACCGGCGGACTCGCGGACCACGCCATCGACGACAATGGCTCGGCCCGGCGCATATTCGTAGATGCCGACTTCGCGCGACCGCGAAGGATAGCCGCGCCCGAAGCTGCGCTCTTGCGGCTCGCCACCATCGTCGCTCACCCGCTCCTTCGCCGATTTCTCGCTCGCAGTCTCGGTAACGAACTGAACTACGTGGGTGGGAAACCCGTAGGAAGGCAGGAAACCCCTGCCGGCCAATTCGCCGAGCAGGTAGCCGCGCTCTACGCGCCGGCGCTGAAGCTCGCGAGCCTTGTTTATGGCGGCGAGCTCCACGTCACCTGCCGGACTCTCGCTGGTGGCGCTTGCGAGCGCCTCCCATTCAGCCCGCAGTTCGGCGGCAATCCGTTCCATTCGGGTACGAAGTACCTCAATCAGGTCCCAGCCCGACGCGACAGGTGTCCCCGCGAGCAAAGTCGACAATTCGGCCGTAAGCGCAAGGTCCGACGGGACCGCGTCGAGCCAGGCCAGGAAGGCAACGGCAGGCGGTGCTCCGGTTTCCAGAGTCGCCTCGATTGTGAGTGCGAAGAACGTACCATTGCTGAGTTTGTGGAGTTCGGTCCCAAGGCCTGCAAGGAAGCGAGCGAGGAGGAACGCGGCGGCGTGGCGCGTCGCGATGGTCGGACTTTCGAGACTGACCCTAGGCGTCCTGACTTGGCGTTCCAGATATTCGAGCGGGTTGGCAATTGCCATCCGATCGAGCGGACGATCCTTGCACAATGTCAGGCCGACCGCGATCGGCTGGCGCTGGCGGCCCGCGCGACCGACGCGCTGACGGTAGTTAGCGATCTGCGGCGGGGCGTTGGTATTGAGGACGGCTTCAATGCTACCGATGTCTACACCCATCTCCATCGTGGTGGAGCAGCCGAGCACGTTGATTTTGCCCGCCTTGAATTCTCGCTCGTAGCGCCTGAGCGTTGTGCTGGCCTGCTGGGCCGAGTGCTCGGCGGCGCGCAGCCATGGCGAGAATTTGGCTGTTCGATCTTGCTGGTCACCCCACTGACCCGCCTTGCGGAGCGCAACGACGGTCGGATCGCTTGCGAGCCATGCATCCATCGCGTCTTCGTCAACAGCATGGCCATCTGGGCTACGGCGCCATGGAAACGGTAGACATGGCAGCGTGATGGGCTCAGCCCTCGGGTGGATGCCATCTACGTCGTAAGGACTCCTGCCTCTCATCGTCGTGTCGAGGACCCGTCGTGTCGTGGGACACCAAAACGCTTTCTCGACCTTCGCAACAGCGAGATCGCCGAGCTTGAGACGGAATCCGTTGTCGGTCGGCGTCATGTAGCGTTGTAGGGAACGCCAAGCATCGCTGAGGATTTCGCCGACCTTGTCCTTATCGACCTGGTTGTCGGGATCCAGCTGCAACGCTTGGAAGAGCAGCCGAACGACTCTTGTCAGTCGCATACCATAGGGGTTGGGCCAGAGGCGCACGTACAGGCTAGATTTCTCGCCCGGTGCCCAAGGCTTGACCTCTACGTGGCTTTGGCGACGATCGATCCAATTCAGCCACCAGCGAGGGAAGTCGAGCGCGACGTTGGTGCGCAGGAAATGAGTGACGAGAAGCCTAAGCAAATCGCGCCATTCCTCCCCTGTCATGCCTACCGCGAGAGCGGATGCGGGAACGTGCGGCGGGGCGTCATCGATCCCGGGTAGCTCGAAACGGAACAGACCGAGGGTTTCCGCCGAATTGGCGCGCACCGGTCGCCGCATTGCTTCACGGTAGAGAAGGAATTCGGCGAGCGTATTGGTGTCCTGGAAGCGATCGTCGCGATTGGTGGTGGTCCAGAGCGCCCGCAGGAAGTGATCGACGGTCGTGTGTCCGGCTAGTCGCCGGACGAGATCGCGCCAGGGTCGCGCAGTGCCACCGACCATTTTCGCGCGTTCACGTTCGAGATCGTTGGCCATGCCAGCGAACATGGCATCGCCTGGATGTTCCCGAAGCCGAGCTATCTTTTTGTCGATGGCTGCCAGCGCCTCAGCGTCAACGTCTGGCCCTTCCTGAACAAACTGGTAGATAAATCCGCGTACGAAAGTGCGTTCCGACGCGATCTGGATATTGGCAGCATGTCGCGCGGTGCCCTGACGGGCATCCGTAAAGGTGATTAGCCGGCGACCCTCGAACGGAAGGGGATCCCCCGACACTGGCTCTGGCGACAGGTCGGCGAGAAACCCGGGCGTGATCTGCGCCATGAGAAAGGGCGCGCCGGCGACCACCGGCCGCATCGCGCCGCGCTGCGGATCGACGCGATTAGGGGCCTTATTGCAGTTGGGGCACTCAGAGATGTCTCGGCTGGCGGAGAAAATGATCCGCCGCTCGGCCTCGTCGTCAGCGATGCCTGTGGTGAGCTCGACGCTCAAATGGGGGGAGCCGGCCTTGATCGGCAGGCTCAGATACCTTCGTGAAACGATCGTCGGCACGTCGGCGCCACGGGTGTTCTCTTCTTCATCGTCGGCGGCGTCGCTAGGATTTTCGCGCTCGAGTGTCTGCTCGAACTCGTCCTCGTTGTCGCCGTCGCTCCACGCGGCGATGCGCGCGCCCCCATCATACTCTTCGGCTCTAAGGGCGCCGTCGCCGCAAAGAGTGCAGCACACCCATTCCAGCACGATCGACGCGCAGTGCGGGCAATGTTCCCGCGCCTCGGAAAAGATTGGCCCATAGGCCCAATCAGAGCCCTGCTGGCGAGATGGGCTTTCAGGGCAAGCGGGATTGATACAGGCCCACAAACCCGCGACAGTCCGATGAAACAAGTGGATTCGATTGGGTAAGATGGCGTCGCCCCCGCTGGCGGCCATCACCGGGTCGGCGTGAGGATCCTTCGCGCGTGCAGCCTCGATGAGTAATTGCGTCGCATCAACCGCGCCACTGGCGAGTGTCGACGCCGTTTCGTTCCAGGCGCGCCATGAATATATCTTTCCTGTTCGCAGTTCTTCGCGCGTGGCGCGCAGCTGAGCAGACTGGGCGAGCAGGCGGCCACTGTCCAGAGGGTGGAGTTCGGCGAGCGCGCTCGGATGGAGCGGACGCTCGTCGTAACGTGGTGGTTCTGGCGGGAGCGGCGCCCGCTGCCCTTCAACAACATGGATTGCCTCGGCCGGCGCACCCGATAGGTCTTGCAGGAAACGAAGAAGATCCGCCTTAGCGCTCGCGCCTCCGATCGTTGCGGACGTCGCCACGTAGCGGATCTGGTCAGGTGTGCGGCCGAAGGCAAGCGCGACCCGCCGCAGGAGAAGTGATATTTCGGCGGCTTGCGCGCCCATGTAGGAATGAGCCTCATCGAGAACGATGAAGTCGAGCTTTCCTCGCGACGCCGCGAGGATCGGCGCGTCATTCTGGCGGATGAGCATGTATTCGAGCATCGTGGCGTTGGTAACTAGGACCGGCGGCGGAGAAGTGCGAAGTGCTCTGCGATCCCCGACCTGCCAAGGCTTATTGGCACGAACAGCGGCACGCGCTGTCTCGGGCGTCTCGCCATTGTAAAGGCAGTATCGGAGCGTTCCTCCGAACGGCTCGAACCATCGGTGAAGTCGCTCTTCCTGGCTGCTGATCAGAGCATTGAGGGGGTAGAGCATCAGGGCGCGCACGCCCTTCAACGATCGCCTACCACCATCCGACTGCCTCACAAGTCGATCGAGGATCGGAACCAAGAAGCATTCGGTCTTGCCGGAGCCGGTGCCGCTGGAGACGATCACCGAGGATGGACGTTCGGCTGTCAGATGTTGCCACGCTTCCACCTGATGCTCATAGGGTGGAAACGAAACGGATTTAAGGACGTCGATCGTCCGCGGATCGAGTAACCCCGGCTTGAGTGCCTGCCAGCCACCCTCCAACGTCAGCCACGGAAATGCGCCTTCCACGAAAGGCTCTGCGATCAGCGAGCCGGCGCTGCCGGCGGGCGCGCCCCACCTAGTCCGCAGGTGACTCACGAGGGTCCGCGATTTCGGGCGCAACATCCCCAAGATTGCGTCGGCGGCCTGTTCCGGCAGGCGCGTCATCATGCGATCAAAGTCGATCATGATCTTTTTTCTCCACCCCCCGCGAAGCCCCGAAGGACCTCGTCAATGCCTATCGGCACCATCGCTTCGAAATATTCGGGATCGTAGAGCCAGGCGTCTCGGCATCGGCGCAGTTCGCCTCGATCGAGGGGCGTGCGCCCGCTCGCATGGTCTGCGACCACAAAGGGCGTCGCGATGACGTCCGCGAAGCTCGGATCATAGGGCCCCCAACGCAATTGCTGGGCGGCTCGGCTTCTGGGGCCGAGCAAGCCCTGTGGCGGTAGGTCCGCGTCGTCGTGGCGGCCGATCAGGCGGTCGATCTCGCGCCGTACCCCACCGCCCCCCCCAATTTGCATGAAATGGACGGTCGCGCCGTCGACCGCCCGGTTCTCCCGCGCCATTTCGGGCGCGATCTGCATCAGAAAGACCGCCTTTGCATGGCCCGCCATTTCGGGTCTCAAGCCAACAATGTCGCCGAGAGCGGTGATCACGCTGCGGTAGACGATGCTGGTATCGATGCCAACTTCGGTCAACCGTGCGCGCGCATGATCGATCCGAATTGAAAAGGCGCGCAACCAGTCGCCCACAGTCGTCGAGGACCATAGGAACGGCAAGTCGCGCTGTAGGTCCAGCAGCCCCGCGCGCTCATCGAGGGAGTCGCTAGAGGCGAGCAGCAGCACGGCGAAGCCGGGCGAACGGCCTAGTGCCTTCAGTGCGTCAATCGACGAGATGGGCAGGCCCTCCCGTCGAGAAAGCGTGAGAAGATCGAAGATTGTACGGCGGTCTCGCGGCGGAATTTGATCGGGTTGCGCATAGGCCTGAATGAAAGCAGTCTCCCGAGCGGCGTATGCATCCACGCCGATCGCTCGTTCGAGTAAAGTTTCCTCTTCCCTAGTCGCCCTCGCCGTCGCGGGCACGATCCTCGGCCGGATCTTCGCGCCTTGCCGACGCCGACCGTAGATCAGCCATGGGCCGGGTGGGAGCATGCGGCTCAGTTCAGCACGCATGGTAGCCTGACTTGCGGGACCCACGAGGGACACGGCGCCGGCGGCGGGATGGGCGACCGCAATGCCATGGAGATCTAACCCGTGCGTGGTCGCGAGTACGGAAAAGGGGTTCGGCTGGCCCGCGGCAAAGGGATCGATGTCCTCGGCGTACCAGCGTACTTCGGCGATATCTGCCGTCCCGCCGATCGTGCACAGACCGACGCGGGCATCGAGGCTCTCTGAGCTGCCGAGCAGTTGCGTGATCGCATCGGCGAAGGCGGAAAGAGGAATCTCGCCGGATATGCGGCGCGCAATTGTCAGGCGCGGAGCATCGTTCGCGCGCAATTCCATGCACAGAGATACCTCGCGCGTGGCAAGGATGCGCAGCCCCCTCAGGCCATCAACCGAGAAGGTCGAGCGCGGCGGGATCAGGGCGTCGTTGCTGTCGATTAGGCGCAGATCATAGCTTGGATCGGTAAAAGTCAGGGCGAGCTCAGCATCCCAGCGCGGTCGGATGGTGATCGTGGCCATTCCCGCGGGGGGGCCGAGTCGAACGACCGCCAACTCGCCTTCGAACCGGACATTTAGATTGGTGGCTCCACGTGCCGCGAGCACTCGTGTGTCGAGCCCAGTGATGCGAAGCTCCCTCCTGCCGCGATCCGCCACGACGTCAAAAGCCGGCGGAACGATGGAGGCCTCAATCGCCAACCGGAGCTCGCCATTCTCGATGACGGCAAGCTCCACGTTGCCCCACGGTTTGCTGCCATCGACTGGCCGCCAGGTTCCTCTTCCACGCGGGCGCCAATGGAGCGCTTGACGCCTGGGTGCAGTGAGGTGGCCATCTCGCTCGATCCATAGCTGCGGCACACCGATGAATACGGACTCCCGCACCTTGGGCACGAGATTGCCGACGAGCACAGGGCGCGCGTCGACGTCGCGCTCCGCTGCCGTCCTCCACGACCGGCGCGCGCCATCCAAATCGAAAGCCGCAGATCCGCTGAAGCTGACCAGACGACGGTCCGATCCAGCGCAACGCCCGAGATCGGTGAAGCCCGCCGAGAACGAAACGGCGTGGAAATGCTCGTCGCGCACTGCGAGCGCGAGCAAGGGCCGGCTGGTCTGAGCCGGTGACGATCCCAGGACACGCAGGCTCGTTGGGGATTCGTTTTCGTCGATCTGATCTATTTGGAGCGCAATTACGGGATCCTGCAGCGCCTCCCCGCCGGGGGCGATGAACTCGCCGACTGTGGTGTTGCCCGACTGCACGAGTAGTCGTGCCTCGTCCTCCAACGCGAGCGGCGCGTCAAACTTGGCCACGAACGCACGCAGCTCGTGCGCCAGCGTGCCGTCCTTCTCGAATGTCTCGATGGCGGCCACAGCGGTCAGCTCTTCGCAGAATGGAGGGCGCGGAAAGATCCTGACCCGGCGGCCGTCCTGAACGGCCTCAACGACCGAGGACGGCAAACGCCTCAGATCGATCCGTCCGGACAAGCCGAGCGATGCCCGCGCCCGCCATTCGTCGCCGGCGCGAATGAGGTGTCGAGCGACGTCGAGCGCCGCGGCGCCATCATCGCGAAGGCGGACAATCTCTTCGACCATCGACCGAATGTCCTCACATTCGACGTCGAAAGGCAGTTCGCCTCGCCAGCCGGGCCTGTTCTGATCGAGATAGTCGACCGGATCGCCTCGCGCTTCTGGCGGCGGGAGGTGTGCGCGCAGCTCGACGATCTTATCACAGAGATCGATCGCCGGATCGAACAGCGCCTGGGCCAAACGGTCCGACACCCGCCAAGCCTCGGCGCCGACGGCATCACGGGTCGAGAAGCCTCTCTCGGCGCACAACACCGAATTCTTCAGCCACGACGAGATTCGAGGGTCCTCACGGACCGACGCAACCGGAAAGCCTGCCTCGCGCACGATGGCAAGGAGCCGCTCGCCGCCAGTGGGTCCGGGCCGGCGCCAAACGCGCAACCCGAGGCTCACCAGGCTTTCGACGTCACGATATTGGACCTGTGCAAAAGGCCCGTAGTCGTAACCGATGGCACGGAGTGGGCGGATCCAGTCCCAATGTCCGCCGGTCCGCTCGCGTCTGAACCACTCCGCGACGTGCGATACAATCAGAGCCGCCCCATTACGATCATCAATTGCCGAAGGGCCATGTCGCCGCAACATCGCTCCGATGCGGTCGAAGTCCGTGCGTGCGAATCTGTAGGCGTAGAGCGGGCGGCCATCGGGATGCACCAAGCCCCGCGACTCCAGCAGCGACTGTAATCCGTCCCTAAGCTCTGCTTGCGCTCCCAAGTTCCTTCCCCGCGCCGAGTCTTTGCGCCTCCACGACAATGCGCCCCATCCGTTAGACAATAACACCCCGTAGGCGATAACTATTGTCAAAGCGACTCAACCCCTCGTATACCTCACGCGATGTAATCAGGTATTGCAATAGCGTGAACGATTTTGCAGAAGTCATTTCGGCAGAATCTCCGGACCGCATCGACTAGCAGGTGACAGACTGGAAGTTCGGGGACGAACTGACCTACCACGCGCCCATGCTAAGAGCGTCCTCAGGCAATTGCAGTTCGGAGTCTTCGCGATGCGCCTTCCCCCCTTTATGTCAGTGGACCGAATTGCAGCGCTCTGCGATTGGCCAACAGCAGATCGCCGACGGCTTGTGAAACAACTCTCCCTTTTGGACCCCGACGGTATCGAGATCGACTGCCGCGACGAAGCTGCTTTCTGGAATGCCATCGTCTTTCGATTCTTTTCGAGTCCGATCGCCTATAGAACTCTGGTCTCTCATCTAGGGCAGCTTTCGAAGAAAGCGTTTAGGCGACGGCTCGATCAAAAGACGTTTGACCACCTCGTCGCAAAGGCGCAGTTTCCTATCTCATTCCTAACAAATACCGATCAAAGAGATTTTCTCGAGCGCGTTGCGGCGCGCGCAATCGATAATAAAATGGCCGGCGAATTCGCGGAGTGGCTGTGGGCGGAGTGGCTTTTCCGAGCCCCAGCGCCGAGAGTTGCGGCGATCATCGATGCTCATGAAGCGTTGCGGAGCCTCTTTGGCACTTGGCGCCCGACGACAGAGGCGCCGAACGACGTGCCGACGGAAGAGGATGAGCACGTGACCACGGAACCTACGACATCCAACGATGTGGAGGTGCTGTTTCGCGAAATTCGCGCCAGCATTGACGAGTCTGAGCATCTGGAAGCATACGAGCCACTGGCCGATGCAGCTGCCGCAATCGAGAAACTTGCCGATCTGCTACGCGCCCGAAAGGAAGAGGGAGAACGACTGGAGTCCGTCCACGCGGAGATTCGACTTATCTGGGAGAACCTCCGGACGCGCGAGAAGCCAGCCGACAAGCAGGCCGCCGCAAGACTCAACACTGCGATTGACCGTTTCGGTGATCACGCGTTTGGAAAGCCTTATGTTGAGGCTAGGCGCTTTGCTGACGAGATCGGGCAACTGATCGAGCAAGCGGACGCGGCACGGTCCAGTTGGTGTGCGGCGGACATGGCACATCGGGAAGCCCCCTTCGACCGTGACATTCGTCAAGCAAACTTCGATGCGCTCGAACTTTATGCACGGGCTGAAGGCCACCTTGCCGAGTTTATCGAAGCGCCAGCGAATGAGAGCGGTGAATTTCCGAATGCTGTGCGGTCCGGAGCCTCCGTGGAGACAGTTCGCGCTGAGGCCGATAAGACCGGCGGCATCGCATCCTTCGCCGCAGCATCGGGCAAAGTCTCCGAGTCAGTAGGGGACAGGAACGATGGGGACTCGGGCGAGCCGGAGACAAAGTCGATCTATACCGAACGCGGGCCATCCCTCGCGGAAGGACGGGACGAAAAAGAAGAACCGCATGCCAAGGAGGCGGTCGTCATCTTCGATAACTGGGACCCGGCGGCTTTGGATGAGGTAAAGAATGCGGCTAACGAGCCCGTGTTGCCAGAACATACCGTCGCGCAAGCCGCGGAAAATCCCGCCGTCACTTCCCGGATTGACAAGCGTGCAAACGGCGAGCTGATCGTCAGCAACGAAGAGGCAGAGCAACTTGCGTCGACGTTCCTACAGCGCGGCGACATCGGTTTGTTCGAGATCGCCTGCGCGGCAGGGAAAGGCCTCAACTACCGCTTGCCGCAATCGGCGATTTCTCGCCTTCTGGGTCTGTCAGGATTGCAGGACGCAGAAACGCAGCTTCGTTTCACGGAGGCTTTGCAGGTCCTTCTTGCGGCTGCCCATGAGCCGACGCACAAAGGCGAGACCTGGCTCCGCTTTGCGGCACTCAGCTTACCAGCGGTCACAGATCCTACATTGCTTTGCCGAACGGCCCTTGGGCAATTGAAACTTGACGACCCGATGGTAGTCGAGGCCAAAACCCTTCAAACCGCCATAGTGTCTCTTGATCGCGCCTATCCGGCACTAGAGGCCTTCGCGCGATCGAATTCTCCCGAAGCCGCGCAGGAATTCAGAGACGCGCAGGCGGCGCTTCTTCGCTATGTCGGGTCCCTGAAAGGCAGCACCCTCGCTTACCAAGCAGCAACGGTTGTCGCCCACAAATTGGCGCAGGCTTACGAGAAGATTGCGGCAACCCACCCTCTTGATCCGAATGCGGTGGAAGGCCTCCTTGACGCAGTGATGCGCCCCGAGGAAACCGACGCGGCGATCATCCAGCGTCTCGACAGGGAAAGCCGCGGTGCCGCAGCCGAGCGCAAGCCCATCGAAGCGCGTGCGCTCACTCGGCTCAAGGAAATCGTGAAGGATTTTCGGACACTGGCGGCGCGGTTGTCGCGCGCCGCAGACCTTTTCCGTGAGGAACGCCGATCAAACGCGCAAACCATTGAAGCGACAAAACGGATGGGCCGAGACCTGCACCGACGCTTCAATTCAGCGTCGGAGGCGTTCGAGGGCCTTGCGAAGTTCCAGTCGGGCGTCGACGATTTCGCGGTCGCGTGCGCGGTGGTCGCCGCAAGTTTACTTCGCCACCATGCACAAGCCATCGCAACCGGCTCGGCATCCAATCCATTCCGGCAAGCCCTTGAATGCGACCAATTTCGTTTGCCGGGCGCCACCCGGCGGCCAGATTTGACGCCCGAATTCACTTGGAATGCGCTTCAGGAACTCGCGTCAAGGTCGGCGATGAACTGGCTTCAAGCGTTCGATATCGCGATGGATCGGAGAGAGCACGTCGCAACTGGAGCGTTGCTTCCGTTAGCGACGCCTTTGGCCGATAGCCGGCTGCTGGGTGCCGAGCGAGAGGAGGCGATCGCCGCCGCGCGAAGCTACGTCGAGAACGAGCGCGCCAGGCTGCGTGACGATCTGTTGACCGTCATGAATTACGCTCCCGCCGGCGAAACTAGCCTCGATCCGCTTTACCAAGGCGTTGCGCAGATTGAAGTGAAGGCGTTGCCGAGGGACTGCGGTGGGATCCCCGGCGTGGGAGGACGGGTAATCCTCGATTTTCCTGACGCGCTCACCGAAATCGAGGCGGCGAGGGGGAGCGTTCGTCGCGTGCGGACGAGCGCCCTGAAAGCACTTGAGGATCGCATTTCAGCGATAGAGGGAAGAGCGCCGACCGATACGATCGCGTCGCTCCGCCAGCTGGTTGAGAGTGACGAGTTGATCACGCTCGCGGAGGAATTGTCTCTTGTCGAGCGCGGGCAGGACATAAAAATCGCTAGCCCGGGGGCGATCGCAATCGAGGACTTCTCCCGATTCCTCAGTTCGCATGCGACCCCCAGCAAAGGGATTGCAGCGTGGGAGCGCTCGCAAGACTTTCCAGACGGGTCGCGTGCCCGAGCATTAATTCGCAAGTGGTTGAACCTGCAGACTTCGCAAGGCGAGCCGCTCAAGCGCGCGGTTCGGGATGCGCTCGGCGAATTGGGTTTTGTCCCAGAAAGGGAGGACCCAGTCGCGCTCGGTGCATCGGGTGGAAGCCGCATTCGTCAGTTTAGCGTGAAGGTGCGCACCATTGCGGATCGGGAATTCTGCTCGATCGCCCAATTCGGCAGCGAGGCCGAAGGCCAATACAGAGTTGTATTGCCGAGCGAGGACGCGCGTCCCAATGAGATTGTTACGTCCGTGTCCGATGGCGACGCAAGGGCGACGCTCGTTTTCGCACAGAAATGGTTGACGCCAGAGGAGCGGCGCGCGATTGCCGCAGAAGCTCGTCGGCTCGGGCGGTCTTTCTGTCTCGTCGACGACGGGTTGTTGGCTTTCCTGTGCACCCGACAACGTGTCCTGCACGACCTGTTCGCCTGCGGAATTCCGGGCGCCGCTGCTACGCCCTATATCACAACACCGGGCAGCATTCCTGTGGAGGCGTTCTTCGGCCGCGCCGCCGAGTTCGAAGAGATTCGACGGCGAAACGGTAGTTGCATCGTCTACGGCGGCCGCCAGCTCGGCAAATCCGTGCTCCTCGATCATATCGAGAAACGCAGCCGCACCGCAGACAAGTCTGTGACCGTGCGGCTCGATTGCCAGGGGCTCACCGACCGAAGAGACATTCTAGGCCTGATTGATAGAAAGGCGCGTCCCGAATCCGCCCATTCGCGGCTTCACATCCTCGCTGCCATGGAGAAGTGGCTTGAGGAGGACGCCGAGCGGACGATCCTTCTGATGCTCGACGAGACGAATAATTTCGTGCGCGCCGATGCGCTGCACGATTTTCGGCTCCTGGTTGAGTTTCGTGGCCTGATGGAGCGAACTAACCGGCGCTTCAAGGTAGTGCTATCGGGGCAAAACAACGTGCTTCGGCTGGCGCATCAGCCGAACACGCCTCTTGCTCATTTTGGTCGACCCATCTGTATTGGGCCATTAAAAGGTGCCGACTACAAGGCAGCACGCGACCTTGTGACGGAACCGCTCGCCGCGGTGGGGTATGTGTTTGATAATCCTCAACTTGTCTCGCGCATACTTGTCGAAACGCAATTCTATCCGAAGCTCGTTCAGATGGTTTGCCGCGATCTGTTAGCGCACGTTCGCGGCCTTCAAGCGATGCATGCTGCCCAGCCGCCATGGCGTATCACTGGCGAGCATGTTGAGGCCACTCTGCGCAACCAGAAGTTGCGGAACGAGATATTCGAGACTTTTCGGATTACCCTCGATCTCGACAAGCGCTACGAGCTGGTGGCGCTTATCATGGCAGTCGATCGTAGTGATCGCCGAAAAAGGGGCGACGTGGCGACCTCGATGACGGAACAGACGCTCCGGGAGGCGGCCCTTTACTGGTGGCGCCAGGGGTTTTCAGAGACCAACGCGCGCGAGGATTTCAGGGGAGTGCTTGAAGAACTTGAAGGTCTTGGCATCCTGACGCACGACCTAGTTGCGGGCACCTATCAGCTGTCATCGCCAATCATTGCCAACCTCATTGGTTCAGAGGCGGAGATCTATGATCGTCTAATCGCATTCGCGCAGGAGCCGGCACCGCAAGAGATCGAACCCTCAAAGCGCAGGGCGCGACTTGCAAGCATGAGCGAGCCGAAGCACAAGGGCGTTTGGCTTGAACCCCTGACACCGGCCCAGATCAGCAAGGCGACGCGCGGGATCGAGCCGGGGTATGCACAGGCGCTTCCGACCATTCTCTTTGGATCGCCTGCTATGCTGCTCGATCACGTCAAGACCGCGCTTGAGCCTAAAAAATACGACGAGCACGAGGGGTTGCGTATCGTGCTTGTGGAACAGGCTGCAAATGCAACGTCGCTCATGCGGCAGCTCGAACAGGCGAAGGGCAGACGATGCTTTGTTGTCTCGCCGCGACTGCGATGGGACTCCGGATGGGTTGATTCGGCATCGCGCGCGGCGGGCGACAATTCCGTGGTTTTCGTCGGCAATCTCGATCATGCTTGGCGGGTGATCGTTGAGAGTCCGAAAGGACTGAGGCAGTTCGGGAATCTTCGTATCGAAACCCTGGCCCCGTTGGCACCGATCGAAATCGACGACCAGCTTCAGCGTCGAAAGATCACGATGTCCGAGGGCGATCGGAAGACGTTGCTAGACGAAACTGGCGGCTTCCTGCAACCGCTCGGACAATGGACAGATCGGCATCTCGGCACGAAACGGGATGCTTTCGAAGTTTTTCCCAGTTTCGAGCCGATTCCCGATGTCGCTCGCGCGATGCTCGCGGATTTGATCGCCTATATTCAACCCGATGACGCGTTCGACGTAGCGGTTATCAGCGACTGTTGCCGAGGGCAGGATCCTGCACGGATTTTCGACTGGTTGATGTTGACCGGCCTCGCAGAGCCGGTTGTCCGGGAACGCGAAAATCTCCGTTTGAACCGTGTGTTCTGGGCGCCACCGGTGCGCAAGGCACTCACCCCCGCGCAATGAGCCGCGCCCCACGCCTTTGGACGTTACCCGGTCCGTCCACGTTCGTCCGCTCGGTCGCCGAAATCGCCACCAACGACGGCATCGTGGCTATAATCGCCCCGCCCCATTGCCCGCCTCAGCTCGATGCCGCGCTCGAAGCAGCTCTCCATCAGCCCTGGCTGCCGGCGCTCGATGCCCGATCGGACGAGCCGCCACTAGCAGCGCTATCGCGGGCTTTTGAGGCAGACGTGCGGAGCGCCGCAGCCCTTCCCGTGGATCGCGCGGCTGAGGGCAAAGCTGTCGTTGTCCACGACCTCGATGCTGGCTCCTGGCCGCGCTGGGAAACGACGTTGAGAGCCTGGGCAACTGGCTGCGCGCGGCGTCCGCGCTTCGGCGCCATTCTCGTCGCCATCGTAGGCCCGGCCTGCGAGAGCGCGATCAAGTCCGTTGGTCTGCGATCCTTACCTTGGCGTGACGTGATCGGTTCGCGTGACGCCATGCTTTGGGCGCTCGATCGGGTTCCCTCCACGCTTGATCCGTTGTTCGGTCGGCTTGCGGTCGAGACCGCCATGGCGCTCGCTGGCTGGGATCTCGACACGGTCGCGCAGTTCGCTGAGAGCTTCGCGGCGTCGCCACGCCGGATGTTCGATGTTCCGCCCTCCCGCGCCGATGGCGTCCTCACGGCCTGCTGGGCAGAAGGAACGACCGATTTGTTGGACGGTGTAGCATTCCCCCTGCTTACCTGCTGCGGCCAAGAGGAGGTATCACGGCGAGTCTGGCGTGCTCAGGCGACGGTTCTTTTCGGATGGCTGGAGACGGAAAGGAGCGGTTTTGTCAGGCGACATCACCGCATGCTTCGTAACAGGGTCGACCGGGCTCGGGCGCCGGACGTCGACCTCAGCACACTGGAATGGGCCGAGATCGCGCGGCTCTCGAAGGCTGCGTTCGCGGCGGGCGACCGCCGAATTGCACTTGCTGAGGAGGCGCGCACTGCGCGCAATGCGCTCGCCCATCTCGAGCCCATCGACTATTCGCACTTCGCGCGCGTCCTATCGCTTACGCGTGCCGACCGGAATAACGGGGGTGATGTCGTTCGAGATTGAACGCCAGGAGTCCAGTTGCGCGAGCGGGCTTTCGCCGAACCAGCATACATAATGGGACAGCACGGCTAACTTTTCCGCCTCAGTCCGTCCAATCCATCATGGAGCTCGATAACGAAGGGAGGTGGTCTGACCCCATGCTCATGGCTTGAAGGAACTGCCGCTTTCAGCCGTAACAACGAAGCTGAAAACCACAACAGTGTGGGAAGTGGGGGCGCCCCTGCGCCACTATCGTTGAACACTTCCGATTTTGCGGATCAAGTTTTCCGGCCTACGCCAAGACAGCATGGTGGCAATTGCTCGCAGTGCTATTTTTGGGTAGTCAAATGGATCCCTCCCCAACTGGCGAAGCCGAAGATCCTACGCTCTGTCAAGCTTCCGTAGTGCTTCTGCGCGTAAAAACACGAGGCGAGTCTAAAGCCGCCTGTGAAATCGAACGCGGCCGACACACCATCATTATGTCTCATCGACCTTCGCGCCGGCGACCGCCGGCGCGCCAAGCAGGAACGGCGTATAGATCGCAGTCCTGCGCGCGTCCGCAACACAGACGATTGTCGCGCGTAGGACGGAGGAAATTCGCCGCCGCCGCGGGCGGTGAACAGGACAGCCGTAGGAGCGTCAGCATAGCGCCGGCCGCAGGACGGGACGCGGGACCGACTGTCCCCGTCCACGGCGGTCCGCATGTTTGCCTCAGGATGAAAGTCGACCGGCCGAGATCGCGCGCAGTTTCGGTCCTCGACAATCCGACAGCTGATCTGCAAAGGCGTTCTGCCTCGGCGACCAAGGCATTGCCCCCAAGGATGCGTAGTTAGCATCAACTCGCTTCGCTCAGCGTAAGCGTCCGGCCTGAGGCGTCTTTCGGCGCGACGACGATCACACGAAGATAGTGTCCACTTGTCGGGATAATGGACACTTGCTGATGTTGGTTGATGAGAGAGAAGCTCCGCCGGCACGGAAGATCATCCGACAGGCGTGGAGCAAGGAAGAGAAGTGCCGGATCGTGGTGGAGACGCTGGTGCCGGGCGCATCGGTTTCGGAGATAGCCGCAGCAGCGAAGCCTGAACTGGCAGTCCGAAGAGTGTGTGGAAAGGCGGTAACGCTCTCCCGCTACCATCGATCCCCACACATCTGTGCGGGTTTTGTTCGCTGTGGGTGAGCGCTTGTAGCGCTCCAGCGACTCGAACCCCCGACGCTTGCATCGAAGCGTTCCACTGCCAGTCATTATCCGATTTGCACGTCGCCACTCCCTTTTGCCGAATGCGCTGGAGGAGCAGCTTCCGCACGACGCAATCTCCCTTACTTAGGGCAGCAAGGCCTCGGCACTGCCGAAAGGTACTTGTATGCAAACTTGCGCGTCGACTTTCTCGAGGCAGCGTCCATGAAGAGTGACGCAATCTCATATCCGCCGCGGGGCCTCTCTCGCGAGGAGGCAGCCCGCTACATCGGTGTCGGATCGACACTTTTCGACGAGATGGTTGCGGACGGGCGCATGCCGAAACCTAAGAGCATCAACAGTCGCGCCATCTGGGACCGTGTGGCACTCGATATCGCGTTCACCTCGTTGCCCAACAAAGACAGCGATCTCCAGGATCTGTTGGAGCGGAGCAAGCGGGCTGGCGAAAGGAGACAATAGCAAACTACGCTCCTTGCGTATACGCTGTAGGCGTAGTACAGTGATAGCTTGGGCGGAAGGCGTGACGTGAACGAGAATGAAAAGCTTGCTCAAGAAGTGAAAGCCTGGCGGGCCAAGGAAGGGTTCACTGCTGAAGCTGCGGCCAAGGCGCTGGGAATACCGAGGCGCACATTTGAGGGGATCGAGCAAGGCAGAGGCTTCCCCTATCCGCTGCTCCTGCGGATCGCGATGGAAAGCAATGCTCTTTCACCCAACGCAATGCAGGAGAAATCGTCGCGTAAGGATTAGCTGCGGCAAAAGTGCCGGAGGAGATTTAATGCCCAGACCCTTCAAGGATGCTCGCTATCCCGGCGTCTCTTCGCGCACAAAGAACGGCAGGATCGTTTACCGCTATCGGGCAAAGGGCATGCCCGAAGTTCGACTTCCCGGTAAGCCGGGCGATCCGGAATTTGAAGCCGAGTATCAAAAGGCCACGCAGGGTTTCGGCAAGAAGGCGGCGATCATCGATCTGCCTGGTCGGGCGCTACCAAAAACGTTCGGCCATGCCGCGCGCCGGCTTGAGACCACGATGGAGTGGCTGGACTTTGACGAAGCGACGCAGAAGAAAAATGTGCGGCTAATCGAGCGCTTTCTCAACCTGCAGGTTGATCCAAACTACCCCCTGACCTGGCGCGATACGCCAGTCGAACACCTCGATGCGGATCGGCTTCGTGCCATCATCGAAGGCATCTTTGCCACAAACCGCACGGTTGCCAAGCACATGCTGGTCGCCATCAAGAAACTGCTATGGGTGGCGATCGAGATTGAGAAATGGATCAAGCCGCAAGACGATCCCTCGCTATCCATCCGAGTGCGCGTGCCCAAATCGACCAGGAACCCCGCTTGGCCGATCGCGGTTCGCGAGAAGTTCGAGGCAAGACACCCGATCGGTACAGCCGCGCGCACCTGCTACGCGCTGGGCTTTTGGCTCGGGAATCGGCGCGGCGATATCGCAGCCCTGGAGTGGGACGACCTCGTAACCGAGGAGATTGAACTGTTCGACGGCTCGCTGGAGTTGATCGAAGCCTTTGATTTCCGCCAGAAGAAGAACCGCAATCGCCACGGCGGAAGGGAGATGTTTATTCCCGTCGTCGACAAGCTGGCGGCGGCCTTGGAACCGCTCGACCGCTCGAAGGGCGGCACCGTCTTGAAAAGTGCTTACAAACGGTCGTTCTCGGAAAAGAGCCTGACCGGCATGATGCAGCACTGGGCGCGCCAGGCGGGAATTCCCGATGGTTACACGCTCCATGGCTTGCGACGCACCTTCGGCACATACCTCGCCGAATGCAACGTTCAGGCGCGCGCCATTATGGAGGCTATGGGGCATTCCTCGATGACCGTGACGGACGACTATGTGCGTGAGGCAAACAAGAAGCGGATCGCGGTGGATATCGCTCGTGCCATCAATGATCGCGAGGCCAAACGCGATGCCATGAAGCAACGAGCGATCCTACGAGTCGTCAAGTGATCAGATCGAGCCGGAACAAAAGGTGGCTGACGTCGCATAACTGGGCCCATAATGGGCCCAAAACGTTTTGGGCCGAGGTCACTTTTTATCAATAAAATCAAAAGGTATGGTGGGCCCGGAGGGACTCGAACCCCCAACCAAGCGGTTATGAGCCGCCGGCTCTAACCATTGAGCTACAGGCCCCACGCGCGCTGGCTTAGTGTTTTTCGCCGCGCGGCACAAGGCTTTCGAAAGCGCTGGCGGCAAACGTCAAAATCAGCCCATATTCGCGCCGTAGAGCGGCCTGCGCCCATAAGGTGCGTGAACAGGTCCGGGCTTTTGTGCGCCGCGCTGCAGGCAATCGGCGCTTTTTCGTACCGAGGCGGAGGCGGCAAGGGGTACCGGATCGCAGATCTCGAGGAGTTTTCATGACCAGACACCTTTTGCCCGTCGCGCTCGCTGCCGCGGTCGCGTTTCCCGCGCTGGCAAGCGCTGCCGACATCCAGCCCCCTCCCCGCATCGTCGTGTACGGCCAGGGCGAGGCGACCGTGCCGCCGGACATGGCGATCCTGACGCTCAGCGTCATGCGCGAGGCAAAGACGGCGCGCGCGGCGCTCGACGCGAACAACGATGCCATGGCRGCGGTGATCTCGGCGATGAAGGCGGCCGGCATCGCGGATCGCGATCTGCAGACCGCGGGCATCCAGATCAACCCGCGCTACAACTACACCAACAAGGCSGATGGCAGCCAGGAGGCCCAGCTCGTCGCCTATCAGGTCACCAACACGCTCTCGGTGCGCGTGCGCAATGTCGACAAAACCGGCGAGATCCTCGACAAGGCAGTGTCGCTGGGCGTMAACCAGGGCGGCGGCATCGCTTTCACCAACGACGATCCGAAGGCCACGGTCACCGAGGCGCGCAAGAAAGCGGTCGCCGACGCGATGGCCAAGGCCAAGACGCTCGCTGAAGCGGCCGGCGTCAGCCTCGGCCGGGTAATCGAGATCACGGAACAGAATGTCGCCCCGATGCCGATGCCGATGAATGCCAAGGCCTTCGATGCCGCCCGCGCGGCAGTCCCTGTCCAGGCTGGCGAGAACACCTATAACGTCCAGGTCAACGTCACTTTCGAGCTGAAGTGATATTGGCCGGCCTGGATTGGTCCGCATGAAAAAACCCGGAGGAACCGATCCTCCGGGTTTTTCCGAACGGCGCGCTTCGATGCCGGTTGAAGGGGGAGCGCCCCTCGCGGAGAATCGCCCCTTAGAGCATGATGCCTCAGCGGGCGATGATCGGGCAGCCACGCTCGTTGGCGAAGACCACCACCACCCGGTCGCCATACTGGCGGCCGACCACCCTCACCGTGCTTCGGTTGACATCGACGATGCGGGCGCGGCGCAGACCCATGCGCTCCGCCTTGCCGAGCGCGCGATCCGGCGAGCAGCCGCGCCAGTCGCGATCCCGGCGCCAATCGCGTTCCCGGCGCCAGTCGCGTTCCCGGCGCCAGTCGCGACGGTAGCCATCGCCGTCGCCGGTGTAGACACCGAAACGCGGGTCCTGGTTGTTGCCGAAGCCCAGATAGAGGCTGTCCGCGTGAGCCGGGATGGCGCCGAGCGTGCCGAGCCCGACAAGGGCCGCAAGGGCTGCCGTCTTGATCCGGTTGATCATCGTTCTCTCTCCTTGTTGCGGGCTCTCGCCCAGTCGAATTGGTGATTGGCGATGGTCGGAGAATGCCTCTTCCTGTCTGAACTTTTCGCGAACCGGCCGTTCATTCCCGGTTCATATAAGCGCGAACCCGCAGGGTTCGTCGCAAAGCGCGAACCCGCAGGGTTCGTCGCAAAGCGCGAGCCCGCAGGGTTCGTCATCAAGATGCGAGCCCGCAGGGTTCGTCATCAAGATGCGAGCCCGCAGGGTTCGTCATCAAGATGCGAGCCCGCA
>BFBZ01000005.1_pt193 | contig 113006 bp, 113 predicted proteins | sample 1888401 | NCBI WGS metagenome assembly BFBZ01 (sample SAMD00112614, study PRJDB3348) | symbiont metagenome | host: Chara braunii
CCGGTGAGCGGGAAATCCTTGCGCAGCGGATGACCGTCGAAACCGTAGTCGGTCAGCAGCCGACGCATGTCCGAGTGACCGGTGAAGATCACGCCGTAAAGGTCGTAGGTCTCGCGCTCGAACCAGTCGGCACCTGGGAAGACGTCGATGATCGACGGCACTTGCGTGGTCTCGCCGGCGTGCGCCCGCAGCCGCACCCGCTCGTTCAGGACTGGCGACAGGAAATGGTAGACCACGTCGAAGCGCAGCTCGCGGCCGGGATAGTCCACCGCGGTGACGTCGATCAGGTTGACGAAACGAAACCGCGGATCATCGCGCAAGGTCCGCACGATCTCCACAATTTTGCCGGCCTCGACGGTGATCGTCAGCTGGTTGAAGGCGACGCTGTGGTCAAGCGCAGCGCCGGGCAGCGCTTCGACAATCGTCAGCCCCAAAGCGTCCAGTTTGGCGTCGTCCATTCCTGAGAGCCTTCAGCGTTACAGACTTAACGTTCGAGAAGTTTGGCGTTCGCGAGATTAGCGTTCAATCGTACCGGTGCGCCGGATCTTCTTCTGCAGCAGCATGACGCCGTACAGCAGCGCTTCGGCCGTCGGGGGACAGCCCGGAACGTAGATATCGACGGGCACGATGCGGTCGCAGCCGCGCACCACCGAGTAGGAGTAGTGGTAGTAGCCGCCACCGTTGGCGCAGGAGCCCATCGAGATGACGTAACGCGGCTCCGGCATCTGGTCGTAGACCTTGCGCAGCGCAGGCGCCATCTTGTTGGTCAACGTGCCGGCGACGATCATGACGTCGGACTGGCGCGGCGAAGCGCGCGGAGCGAACCCGAACCGCTCGGCGTCGTAGCGCGGCATCGACATCTGCATCATCTCGACGGCGCAGCAGGCGAGCCCGAAGGTCATCCACATCAGCGAGCCGGTGCGCGCCCAGGTGATCAGATCATCGGTCGCGGTGACAAAGAAGCCCTTGTCGGCGAGCTCGTTGTTGACCTCGAGGAAAAAGCGATCGTCCGCCCCCACCGGTCGGCCGGTGCGCGGATCAAGTACGCCGGTGGCGGCCTGCGCGACTGCTGGCTGGCTCAATCCCATTCCAGCGCCCCTTTCTTCCATTCATAGGCAAAACCGATGGTCAGCACGCCCAGGAACACCATCATCGACCAGAAGCCGGCGGCGCCGAGCTTGCCGAAGGCCACCGCCCACGGAAACAGGAACGCAACCTCGAGGTCGAAAATGATGAACAGGATGGCGACCAAATAGAACCGCACGTCGAATTTCATGCGGGCATCGTCGAAGGCGTTGAAGCCACACTCGTAGGCGGAAAGCTTTTCCGGATCCGGCTGCTGGTAGGCCACGAGGAAGGGAGCAATCAGAAGCGCCAGACCGATGACCACAGCGACGCCAATGAACACGACAAGGGGTAGATAACTCTGCAAGATGCCGCCCATCGGCGATCCTCGATCTCAGCGGAAGAACCGTTCCGCAGATTCGCGAAACTTTGGAATGGTTCTGGATTAGCGCAGTGCAACAGGGGTGGCAAGACAAGGTATTTTGAGGGTTCCTGCCACTAGCCCCAAGTGGGGACAAGTCTTTTTCGCTCGGCCGTGTCAGACACAATTATTTAATCGGAATACCCCCTCTCCGCCTCCAGCATGCCGGCCGCTTTCGTGGTCAGACGGTCGATATAATCCAGCAGCAACTGCTCCTGCGCGGCCGTCAGGCCCTCTAGCAGATCTTGCTGGCGCTCGACCGCTCCCGCCACAATCCTGTCATGCGCCGCCAGCCCGGTCTTGGTGAGCGAGACCAGCACCTCGCGGGTATCGCGGGCGTTGACGGCCTTGGCGACCAGCTTGCGTGTAACGAGGCCGGCCAACGCCCGGCTGATCTGGCCCTTGTCCATGCCGACGGCCTCCGCGAGCCGCACCACGCTCATGGGCGGCCGGCGGCCCAGCGAAGCCACCAGCCCGAACTCGACCGACGACAGTCCGGCCAGGCGCTTGTAGCGCAACAGCGCGCCACGCTTGAGCAGGTTGGCCAGCACGATCAGCCGCGACGACATCATGCCGGTGATCGGGGCCAGCGCCTGTTCGCTGCCGCCGTCCTGGGACTCGTGCTCGGGCGTCTCCGGGATCTTCGCCATCTGCCGACCTCTGCCAAGAAAACCCCGCCAAGCCAAGAGCGCCGTGGGCATCATGCCCGGGATAGTCGCCTGCACCAGCAGAAGGCCCTTTCCACCCCTTTGTGATAATCGTTGACATTGTCATCGATCTACCGTCCAATTTTGAAACGTTCAAAAATGCCGCGGCCGCAGCAAGCCGCGCTCCGGGAAGGACCACGCCATGACCATCAGCGCCCGCGATACCGGCACCGGCTACGAAATGAAGCCGTCCTCCTACAAGGCTGACCTGACCGAGGTCGGCCGCGGCAAGCCGATGGGGGAGCTGCTGCGCCGCTATTGGCATCCGGTGGGGCTGTCGCGCGATGCCGGTGACGTCCCGGTGCGCGTCCAGGCCCTGGGCGAGGATCTGGTCCTGTTCCGGGACCGGCAAGGACGGCCGGGCCTGCTCCACGCCCGCTGCTGCCACCGCGGAACCACGCTCTATTATGGCAAGGTCGAGGAGAGCGGCATCCGCTGCTGCTATCATGGCTGGCTGTTCGACACCCAGGGGCACTGCCTGGAACAACCCTGCGAACCCGCCGGCGGCAGCTTCAAGGATAAGGTCCGGCAGCCCTGGTACCCGGTCGAGGAGCGTTATGGGCTGATCTTCGCCTATATGGGTCCGCCGGACAAAAAGCCGGTACTGCCGCGCTATGACTGCCTCGAAACCATGGACGACGACGAGTTCGTCGAGGCCGACGACAGTTCCATCGGCGGCGGCGGCCCCGCCATCATCCCCTGCAACTGGCTGCAGCATTTCGAGAACGTCGCCGACCCCTACCACGTCCCGGTGCTGCATGGCTCATTCAGCGGCCCGCAGTTCACCAACATGATGGCCTCGATGCCAGAGGTCCGGTTCGAGACCACGCCCCGCGGTGTCGCCGTCCGCTCGGTGCGCCCGCAGGACGACGGCAAAGTCTTTTACCGGGTGACCGAGGCGGTCTTTCCAACGCTGCGGGTGGTTCCCAATCCGCGGGTGGCGCAGTTCGCCCGGGTGGAGTCGATCGGCTGGACGCTCCCGCTCAACGACACATCATTCCGGATCTATGTGGCCGGCCGCGTCAAGACCAGCGGCGACATCGGCCGCATGCGCTCGAAGTTCAACGGCAAGTTCTGGTGGGACATGACCGAGCGCGAGCACCAGCAATTTCCCGGCGACTATGAAGCGCAGGTCGGACAGGGGCCGATCACCCTGCATTCCGAAGAGCATTTCGGACAAAGCGACCGCGGCGTGCTGATGGTCCGCCGGATGATCCGCGACCAGTTGGAGGCGATGGCCGCGGGGCGCGATCCGGCCGGCGTCAGCTTCGACCCGGCCGCGGCGCCGATCGTGTTCGAGGCCGGCAATTACATCCGGGAGGCCTGACCGGCCGTTCCGGTCACGCTCACTCACAAACGAGCTCCGCACCATCGCCGCGATGGCAAGCGGGCCAATTCATAAAAACGTCGGGGAGGATGCACGATGGTCGACTACGCTCCAGAAGCGGCCGCGCCGCCGCAGGTCCGCACGGCGTCGCCGGTGCGGCGCTACTATGTGCTGGGGCTGTTGACGGCAATCTATGCCCTCAACTTTCTCGACCGCACCATCTTCAACGTCCTGATCGAGCCGATCAAGAAGGAGTTCGCGCTCAGCGACACCATGATGGGGCTGCTCGCCGGCTTCGGCTTCGTGCTGTTCTATTCGATCCTCGGCATCCCGATCGCGCGCATTGCCGACCGCCTGAACCGGCGCAACATCGTGGCGGTGGCGTTCGCCTTCTGGAGCGCGATGACATTTTGTTGCGGCCTCGCCTCGAGCGTCACGGCCCTCGCGCTGGCCCGCATCGGGGTCGGCATCGGCGAGTCGGCGGGAACGCCGGCCTCGCAATCGCTGGTGGCCGACCTTTTCAGCAAGAACGAACGCCCGCGCGCACTCGGCATCTACGCCATCGGCACTTATCTCGGCGTCTTCCTGGGCTATTTCATCGGCGGCTGGGTCAACCAGCACTATGGCTGGCGGATGGCGTTCATGACCGCCGGGCTGCCCGGCATCGCGCTGGCAGCCGTGCTGTGGCTGACGGTGGCGGAGCCGACACGCGGCGCCATGGATCCCAAGATTCTGGATCCCACAACGGCTGCCGCCAGGGCCGAGCCGCTGGGCGCGACGCTGGCGTTCCTGTTGACGCAAAAGACCTTCGTCATCGTGCTGATCGGCTTCTGCCTGACCACCTACACGAACTACGCGACCTCGGCCTGGATTCCGCCCTTCCTCGCCCGCGTTCATCACCTGACCAGTGCGCAAATCGGCACCTATGCCGGCACGTTCAAGGGCCTGTTCGGCATGGCCGGCACGCTGGCCGGCGGCCTGATCGTGGCGCGGATCAGCCGCCGCGACGATCGCTGGAAATTGTGGGCCCCGGCGATCATGTCGGGACTGGCCGGGCCGGTGTTTGCGGTCTGCATGCTGACGCCGGACTTCGACCTGATGGTCGCGGCCCTGGCACTGACGTCGTTCCTGGTCGGCTTTCACCTCGGGCCGATTTTCGCCATCGCGCAAACCGTCGCCCGTCCGGGCATGCGCGCACTGGCATCGGCGCTGGTGCTGTTGACCGCCACCTGCTTCGGGCAGGGCGTGGGCCCGCTGGCGGTCGGCATGCTCAGCGATAGCCTGAAGGCCGGCTACGGCACCGACGCGGTGCGCTATGCGCTGCTCTCGGCCGGCGTGACGACGACGCTGGGGGCGCTGCTGTTCGTCTGGGCGGCCGGCGCGATCCGCGACGACATCGCGCGAACGGCTTCATCGGACTGAGGAAAATTTTCGAGAGCTGGAGTTTTTGCGCTCGTTGAGACGACGTATCAAAACGAACATGCAATCTATGTGGCGCCGCCAGGTTTTGGCCAATTGCTCGGCCGAGCAAAGCTCGTCGGCACGCGCGGCCGTCGGACATATTGCGTCCGGCGGCGGCGCACCCGGGACCAGACAGCACTCCCGCCACGCTCCCCCGCTCTATCGACCACATCGCATCTTTAGCCAGCTCCCGCCGAACATCGCTCTCGAGCAATGGGGAAACGCCAGGTTTATTTCCAACTGTTGCCGAGTCATGGTTCGCTTGGTGGAAGTCCGCTGCGGCTGAAACCCGCCGGCCAGATCCTTCGCACCATGACCGGTGCGCGGAGACCGATCGCGGACGCGCAGAACGTTGTGCGGGAGCCGAATCGCCCGACGTCCGACGGGTTGGACGACAGCCGGCTTTGATGCCAAGACTAACCATAATTGAGACGACGAGAATCAAGACGGCGACAAGATCAAGTGGCGGAGGCCGAGGCCCGAACGCCGCAACACACGGGGGAGACGAACCATGCAAGATCGCTTCTGGACACGCCGGCGTGTCGTTGCAACCGGCGCCGCGGTGCTGGGCCTCGCAGGCCTGCCGCGATCGGCGGGCGCCGCCAGTGTCATTCGCTGGGCCACGGTGCTCGCCACCACCCATCCATTCGTCATCATGATGGAGCGCGTCGCCAAGCAGGTGAAGGAGGAGACCGGCGGATCCCTCGAAATCCAGGTTTTCCCCGGTGGTCAGCTTGGCACCTCCCGCGACGTGATCGAGGCCACGTCGACCGGCGCGATCCAGCTCGTCGACGAGGGTGCGGCACAGTTCGGCCAGTTCGTGTCGCAGTTCGGAATTCTCGAGGCGCCCTATATCTGGCGCGACCCGCAGCACCTGCGCAACGCCCTCACCTCGCCTTTGATGGACGAGTTCAACCGGCAGCTCGTCGACAAACGCGGCATGCGCGTGATCGGCTCGGCGTACTATGGAAAGCGCCACGTCACATCGGGCTCGAAAGCCATCAATACCGTCGACGACATGAAAGGCTTCAAGCTCCGGATTCCGGAGGTCGACACCTTCCGCGCCATGACCGAAGCCTGGGGCGCACGCCCCACCCCGCTCAATTTCGCGGAACTCTATCTTGCCTTGAGCCAGGGCCTGGTCGACGGACAGGAAAATCCACTGCCGACGATCCAGAGCGCGAAGCTGTTCGAAGTGCAGAAATATCTGGTGCTGACCGGGCACATCATCACGCCGCGGCTGATCGTGGTGAATGAAGCGGCGTGGAAGACGCTGAGCGACAAGGAAAGCAGCAGCCTGCGCCAGGCCATCGCGACCCACAGCAAATGGCAGGACGACGAGATTGTCGGCCAGGAGAACAAGCTGGTGGACACGTTCAAGACCGGCGGAATGACCGTGATCCAGCCAGACCTCGACAGCTTCCGCAAGCCGGTGCTGGCCAGCGTCCCGGCCAAGTTCGAAACCAAATGGGGCAAGGGTCTCTGGGATCGCATCGCCGCGCTGTGACGGCAGCGGACAGTCCGGTCACACCACCACCACCAACAACAACCAACGCGCCGAACGCCATGATCCTCCGCGCCATCGCTTTGTTCGACCGCAGCGTCGAGGTCCTCGCCTGCACGATCCTGATCGCGCTGCTGTGCTGCGTGACCTTGGGCGTGATCACCCGCTCGCTCGGCGATCCGCTGATCTGGACCGATGAAATCTCCCGCTTCCTGATGATCTGGCTCGCGGTGTTCGGCTGGATCCTGGCGACACGCCGGCGCACCCATGTCCGCATTCGCTTCTTCCAGGACCTGCTGCCGAAACCGGCATGGGCCGTGGCAGAGTTCCTCATTCAAGTCGCCCTGCTGGTGTTCGGGCTGTGCACGGCGGTCTATGGGGTCAGCCTCACCCTGCGCAACCTCGACCTCGAAGCCACCACGGTGCCGATCTCGTTCGCCTGGATGTATGCGCCCATGGTCATCGCCGGCGCGGTGACGACGGCGCAGGCCACGGCCGAACTCTGCAACATCAGCGGGCGGAAACCGGCGGCCTCGCCACTCAATGAAAGCACCGTCGAATGACCACGCTGATGCTCGAGATCGGCGGCGTCTGGGTGCTGTCGCTGCTCGCCGGCCTGCCCCTGTTCGCATCCATGGGTCTCGCCGCATTCGCGTTCGTGGCGCTGGGTGGCCTCTCGCTCTCCATCGTGCCGCAAAAGATGGCGCAGGCGATGAACTCGTTCCCGATCGTCGCCGCACCGCTGTTCATCCTGATGGGTAACCTTTTGGGCGCAGCGAAGATCACCGACCGGATCGTCAGTTTCGCCACCGCCGTGATCGGCACGGTGCGCGGCGGCTATGCCCATGCCAGCATCCTCTCCAGCATGATCTTCGCCGGCATGGTCGGTTCCGCGGTGGCGGATGCGGCCGGCACCGGCGGTGTCGAGATCCGCGCAATGCGCAAGGCGGGCTACCGGCCGGAAACCGCAGCCGCCATCACCGCGGCGGCAGCCACCATCGGGCCGATCATTCCGCCAAGCCTGCCGATGGTGATCTTCGGCGTCACCGCCGACGTCTCGATCGGCCGCTTGTTCCTGGCCGGCGTCATTCCCGGAATTCTGATGGGACTATCGCTGATGGTGATGGTGGCGATCATCGCCAAGCGCGAAGGCTTTCCGCGGCAAGCCTTTGTCGGGTTCGCCGGACTGGTCAAAGCCTTTCGCGACAGCATCTGGGCGCTGCTCGCGCCGGTGATCCTGCTCGGCGGCATGTTCAGCGGGCTGTTCACGCCGACCGAGGCGGCCGCGGTCGCCTGCCTGTACGCACTGTTTCTCGGCTTCGTGGTCTACCGCACGCTGGAATGGAAGGCCCTGCCCGGCATCCTCATCGAGACGGTGGAAACCAGTGGCCTCGTGCTCGTGCTGGTGATGGCGGCCGGCGCGCTCGGCTGGTGCATGTCGATCTCGCGCCTGCCGCAGATCATCGCGCCGGAGATCGTCGCGACCATCAAGCACCCGCTGGTCTTCCTGTTGGTATGCAACCTGATCCTGCTGGTGGTCGGCTGCTTCATGGAAGCGCTGGCCGCGCTCTTGATCCTGATCCCGATCCTGGTGCCGGCCGCCCACAGCTTCGGCATCGATCCGGTTCAGTTCGGCCTGATCATGATCTTCAACCTGATCCTCGGCACCATTCACCCGCCGATCGGCGTGGTGCTGTTCGTGACCGCGCGGATCGCCAACATCTCGTTCGAGACCATGTCGCGCGCGATCATGCCGTGGCTGGTGCCCTTGCTGATCGTGCTCGCCGCAATCACGATCTGGCCACCCCTGACCACCTGGCTGCCGCATCTGCTGATGGATCGCTGAGCCGCTGATTGCAGAATTTGCCGCGCCGGAATTCGTGCAGCCGCACGTTTTATCCTGATTGGAGATCTGCGAGGTGCAGGCGTGGGGATGGCAAGCGTGAGCCGGCTGCTGGTACAGGCGGCCGAACATTACACCGCAGGCCGCCCGCAACCGGCGAACGCGCTGTGCGCCGACATCCTTGCGGCACAGCCGGATCATCTGCCGGCACTCCATCTCGCCGCGGTGATCGCTCTCGCTGAGGGCCGCATGGACGATGGTCGCGATCTGCTGGGACGAGTGTTCCGCCTCGATCCGAATCACGTGCCTGCGCTCTCCACGCTGGGCGATGCCCTTGCCGTGCAGGGGGAGCATGACGGCGCAGTGACCGTGTTTCAGCGCGCTGTCGCATTGCGGCCGCTTGACGCATACCTCCACGGCAAGCTCGGCGTTGCGCTGTCAGAGCTCTCGCGCTTCGCCGAGGCCGAAGCGGCGTACCGCTGCGCGCTCGCGCTCAATCCCGATCTGGTCCAGGCGCGCTTCAACCTGGCGACAGCCCTGGCCGGACAGGCGCGGTCGGCGGAAGCCGAGCAGATGTACCGTGCCGTCATCGCGTATGATCCCGATCATCAGGGCGCCTGGATCAATCTCGGGAATTTGCTCGCCGATCAGGACAGGCCCACCGACGCGGTTGCCGCCTATCGCAAGGCTCTTGAAGACAAGGCTCTTGAGGACAAGGCTCCCGAGGATATGTCGGGCCATCATGATCGGCAGGCGTCAGTCCGTGGTCGCGGTGCCGCCGCAGCGCTGGCCAATCTCGCCGGCTGTCTCTGTGAACTCGGGCAGCTGGATGAAGCCATGGAGGCGTGTGAACGCGCGCTGTCGATCGATGCCAACCATGCGCCGTCCCTGACCAATCTCGGTATGATCCTCGATGCTCAGGGCAAGTTCGAGGAGGCCGTCGGCGCGCACAAGCGCGCCGTCGCCGCGGACCCGGCCTACGCCAAGGGCCACGCCAATCTTGCGGTCGCGTTACGCATCACAGGCGCGCTGGACGAAGCGCTCGCAGCGTCACACCGGGCCGTGGCCCTGCATCCGGATGATCCGCTGATATGCTTCAATCATGCCCATGCCCTGCTGATGAACGGACATCTTGCGAGCGGCTTCGAAGAGCTTCGCTGGGGTAAGTCGTGCAGAGGTTGGTCGGACGGTTATCCGGACTTCGCCGACCCCGAATGGCGGGGCGAGGCATTCGCCGGACGGACGCTCCTGCTCTACGCCGAAGCGGGCCTCGGCGACACGCTTCAATTCGTGCGCTATCTGCCGATGGTTGCCGAGAGAGGCGGATCAATCGTTCTGCAGGTTCAGCCTTCGCTCGTGCCGCTCCTGCGCGCGCGCCCAAATGTCACCGTCGTTGCCCGCGGCGCGCCCTTGCCGCGGTTCGATCTGCATGTGCCGCTGGTCGGCTTGCCACGTGTGTTCCGAACCACCCTCGACACCATCCCTGTCCCCGCCCCCTATCTGCATCCGGATTCCGCAAAACTCTCGTTATGGCGCCGGGCCCTGGGCGACGAGACCTCACTGAAGGTTGGCGTCGTGTGGGCCGGTAATGCCCGGCACAAGGGCGACCGCCTGCGCTCGCTGGCCGCGGACAAGCTGCTGCCCCGGTTGGTGATGCAGGGCGTCCAGCTTTACAGCCTTCAGAAGGATCTCCGCGCAGCCGATGCGCCGGCCATTGCGACGCTTGGCCGGGATATCGTCGATCTGGCGCCTGCGCTCGACGATTTTTCCGATACCGCGGCTGCCATCGCAGCCCTCGACCTGGTCATCACGGTGGACACATCGGTCGCGCATCTCGCAGGCGCGCTCGGCCGTCCGGTCTGGATGTTGCTGCCCTACGCGCTGGACTGGCGCTGGTTGCGCGACCGAGAGGATACGCCCTGGTATCCAGGCATGCGCCTGTTTCGCCAACGCACACCGCGGGTATGGGACGACGTCATTCTGCGGGTGTCGGCCGAACTCGCCCGCGTCGGCGGCGGCGAACGCGACCTGCTTTGGCCACCCGGCTATGATCTTGCAACCGATGGGCGAAGCGCGGCGGCAGAGGAGGCCTGCGGCCAAGCCGGTTCCGATCCGGACGGTACAAACGGTGCAAGGCTGCATGGGACGCTTGGCGCGGCTCTCCATCGGCAAGGCAGGCTGAACGACGCGCTCGTCCAGTATGGGCGGGCGGCGGAACTGGCCCCGCATGACGCGGCCGCATTGCGGCCATTTGGGCTGGCCCTGCATGAGGCCGGACGCACCGCGGACGCCATCGAGATCTATCGGCGGGTCATTCTGATCGATCCGACCGATGTCACGATCCACAACAATCTGTGCGGCTGCCTGTGCGATCTCGGCCGGTTCGCCGAGGCGGCCATCGCCTGCGAGCAAACCCTGGCGCTCGATCCCGGCTATGCGAAGGCGCACATCAATCGGGGCCTCATTTTCGAATATCGAAACGACATCGACGCCGCGATCGGCGCGTATCGCTGCGCCATCTCCGCGGACCCCAGCAATGCCGACGGCCATTCCAATCTGGCCGTGGTTCTGCACAAGACCGGAAAGATCGACGAGGCGCTTGCCGTCTCGCACCGTGCCGTCGCGCTTGCGCCAGAGCATCCGTTGATCCACAGCAATCGCGCGTCGATCCTGCTCGACAACGGAGACATCGACGAGGCTCTTGCAACGTCGCATCGCGCGGTTGCGCTTGCACCGGAAAATCCGCTGGCGCGCTTCAATCATTCGCACCTCCTGCTGATGTGCGGCGATCTCCGGAACGGCTTCGCCGATTATCGCTGGCGGCGCAGATGCGCGGCCTTGTTCGACACGATGCCGGATTTCGGCGTCCCCGAGTGGCAGGGCGAGTTGTTTCCCGGCCGCACGCTGCTGCTGTTCTCCGAACAGGGCATCGGTGACGTCCTGCAGTTCGTGCGCTACCTGCCGATGGTTGCGGCCCGGGGCGGAACCATCATTCTGCACGTACAGGCCATCCTGGCGCCGCTGTTGCTGCAGTTGCAGGGCGTCACCGTGGTGGCCCGCGGAGCCACGCTGCCGCCGCTTGACCTGCAATTGGCGCTGATGGATCTGCCGCATGTGTTCGGCACAACGATGGATTCGATTCCATCCGATGTCCCGTATCTGCACGCCGATCCGGCAGAGGCCAAGGCTTGGCGGCAGGCTTTCCGCGACACAACCGCGCTGAAGGTCGGGATCGTCTGGGCCGGGAGCCCCACGCACAAGCATGACCGGTCGCGTTCGCTGGCAGCAGAGACCGTGTTGCCGCGCCTCGTCATGCCGGACGTGCAGCTCTACAGCCTTCAGAAGGAGCTTCGCCCCGCGGATGCACCGGTCCTCGCCGGGCTTGGGTCCGATGTGATCGATCTTGCGCCGGGGCTCGGCGACTTTGCCGACACCGCCGCCGCGGTGGCCGCGCTCGACCTCGTCATTGCGGTCGACACCTCGGTGGCGCATCTGGCCGGCGCCATGGGGCGTCCGGTGTGGGTCCTGCTACCGTATGCGCTCGACTGGCGCTGGCTGCGTGATCGCGAGGACACGCCCTGGTATCCAGGCATGCGCTTGTTCCGCCAGCGTGCGCCACGGGTGTGGGATGACGTCATCGCACGGGTGTCCGCGACACTCGCCGGCGTGGTCGGCGGCCAACGTGATCTGCTTTGGCCGCCCGGCTGGGACAGCTGAACTGGCCTCCCCGGGTCAAGCCCGGAGGGCCGGTTCGCCGCGTCAGAGGTAGCCGCGCTTCGCCAGGTTGCGCATCAGCGCGCCGATACCGAACTGCCAGGCCTCGCATTCATCGCTGGTGCGCATGCGGTTGGTGAGCTTGCCGAGCTTCGGCGTCTCGATCGTGACCATGTCGTCGCGCTTGTGGGTGAACCCCTCGCCCGGCGCACCGCGGTCCTTGATCGGCGCGAACATGGTGCCGAGGAACAGCGCAAAGCCGTCGGGATACTGGTGGGTCGATCCGATGGTTTGCGCCACCAGGTCTTCCGGATCCCGGCTGATCTTGCTGATCGAGGAATGACCGTCGAGAACGAAACCGTCCTCGCCCTTCACCGTCATGGCGATATCCATGTTTCTGACATCGTCGAGGCTGAAGGTCTTGTCGAACAGCCGCAGGAACGGTCCGATGGCGCAGGACGCATTGTTGTCCTTGGCCTTGGACAGCAGCAGCGCCGAGCGCCCTTCGAAGTCCCTGAGGTTTACGTCGTTGCCGAGTGTGGCGCCGACGATGCGGCCGCGGCTCGACACCACCAGCACGACCTCCGGCTCGGGATTGTTCCAGCTCGATTTTGGATGCAGGCCGGCATCCATCCCAGTGCCGACCGAGGACAGCACCGGCGCCTTGGTGAAGACCTCCGCGTCCGGGCCGATGCCGACTTCCAGGTACTGGCTCCACGCCTGCTGCGCGACCAGTACCTCCTTGAGCCGCATCGCCTCCGCCGAACCCGGCTTCAGCTTGGAGAAGTCGTCGCCGACCAGACGCACAACTTCCGCACGGATCGCCGCCGCCGAGGCCGGATTGCCCCGCGCCCGCTCCTCGATCACCCGCTCCAGCATGGAGACCGCGAAGGTCACCCCGGCGGCTTTGAGGACCTGGAGATCGACCGGCGCCAGCAGCCATGGTTTGCCGCTATCACGTCGGTCGGGCGGCGTGTTGGCCAGGAGGCCATCGAGATCGCCGATCCGTTCGCCAGCGACACCGCGCAGCGCGGCCGCAGGATCTGCCTCTTCCGCCAGCGCGCTGATAGTGGGAAAGCGTGCGGTCACATCGAAGACGCCGCCGTCGCGGATCGCCACCACCGAGGGGCCGGCGGCGGCCGGCAGCCAAGCACGCCCCACCAGCGTACCCGCCACGCCGTCATCCGGCAGCACTGTCGCAGCGTTCAAGGACACCATCGCTCATCTCCCAAAACCGGTTTCTTGTTGATTGCTGCCGTATCACCTGCCGCGCGCGGGGCCAACCGGCCTCGTTGCAAGGCTCGCAGCATTGTGTTGCCCCAGATCTTGGGACGCGGTTGCCTTGGTTGGAGAGCCGTCGAAGGGCACTTCCCTACGCGGAGTTCGTGGCGACGCCCCCTTACCCGCGCCGCGCAAGTGCGCGGCAACCTCTCGCCAACGGGGCGAGGTGAAGCACACGTCATCGCGCGTCAGACCGCTTGGCCCGGCGGCTTCTTGAGAACGCATCCCACGATCTTCAGGCTGCCATCAGGCTGCTGCTCCAGCGTGTACAGCGCCTCCCAGGCTTCGCCGTCCGCGTCGATGATGTGCACGTCTTGCAGGATCTGGCCGTCCGACGTCCGGGCCTCTCCAAACTCGAAACTCTTGTGCCGGTAGATCGGTGCATAGCTCCGGCGCACCATCGACAGGAAGATGTCGGGGCGCGGGAAGATATTCTGGATGGCGGGGGCGGCAAATCCGTACGCTGCCGTGGCATCGTCGCGCCCGATGGCATCGGTCTGCGATTGGATGGTGTTGCGCGCGGCCGCCATGTCATCTCCTGCGGCAACGGGAACTGTAAGGCCGATGATAAGCGCGAGGCAGGCGAGAAGAGCACGCATGTGGCAGAAACTCCCGATTAAAAGGGGTCCGGCATCGCTTGCATGACAGTGTGCCTGAAGGCGGCAGGCAACTCTAGCCGGTCACTTAGTGGACCCCGAGACCCGGTCGAACCTTGATTTCCGAGGCGGAGTTCACCAGCATCGCCCTCCCATAACCAGAGGCGGACTGCCATTGCTGAAAACGTTCTATCGCTGGGCGACCACACCGCCGCAGGCCTATCTCGTGTACCTGGTTTTGATCCTCGCCGTCGGCAGCCTGTCCTTCATGGCGGGCAGGCTGAAGCCGAAGGCGACGTTCGGCGTCATTCCGCAATCCACGTCAACAGCACACAACTGAAACACCCGCTCCCGGGGGTATGCTGGATCTGGCGTCAAACGATGTAATTGGCCCGGATGTCGGTTCCAGATGGTCGCGACGGCATGGGACTGCGACGACCACAAGGCGCGAGGTGTCCGGCCTTAAGTATGGCCTAGTCCGACATTCTGCTAAGTGCTTGAAATTGTTGGCGCGAGAGACGGGGCTCGAACCCGCGACCTCCGGCGTGACAGGCCGGCGCTCTAACCAACTGAGCTACTCCCGCATGGACGGCGATCAACGCCTCCGCGATGGATGTGGGACTTAAAGGGGCATCCGGCGCAAGTCAAGGCGAACTCTTGCGAAAGTGTCGCAAATCCGACGYGTTGCGTTTTRCCCTATCCTGCAAGGGGTTTTCGGCGGCGCGATGTAAAWAATGCCCTGTTTRAAGGCSTTRCAGCRTAGTCAGGGCACGYCCGAATCATYTAAGCCCTGATTTGCCGTTATTTCCGACRWGCCACAAACCGAGGAGGGCCAAACATGGCGAAGAAAGCAGCGACCCCAGCCACCGTCACACTCAAGCATTTGGCCGCCGGACTGGCCGAAGACCATGAGCTGTCCAAGAAGCAGACCGAGGCGATTCTCGGCGATCTGGTCACCCGCGTCACCAAGCACCTGAAGAAAGGCGAGCGCATCCGCATCGTCGGCCTGGGCATCCTCCAGGTCCGCAAGCGCGCCGCCCGCATGGGCCGCAACCCCGCTACCGGCGAACAGATCCATATCAAGGCCAGCAAGAAGGTTGCCTTCCGTGCGGCCAAGGAACTCAAGGAAGCCGTCTGATATCGGCTCGTTTTCCTCTTGAAGCCTCCGTTCCGACCGAGTCGGACGGAGGCTTCGGCGTTTTGGGCACGGTTTCTTGACGCGGAGCGGTATCCACAGCACGTCAAAACGCTCTAAGATCGCCTTTGGGGCAAAGCGCAGCGACTGCCCTGGAATGATTTCCCTGTGATCGCTGCGGCGGCTTTCACAGTGACCCTTCCCCTGCCCTTTACCTACACGGTGACCGAGCGCTTCCTGCGCTACGTCACCATCGATACCCAGTCCAACCCGGACTCGCCGACCTGCCCCTCCACCGAGAAGCAGAAGAACCTGGGCCGCCTGCTGGCCCGGGAGCTCAAGGACATGGGCGTTCGCGACGCCCACCTCGACGAACACGGCTACGTCTACGGCACCATCGCCGCGACCACGTCGAAGACGGTCCCCGTGATCTGCTTCTGCTCGCACATGGACACCTCGCCCGACTGCACCGGCAAAGAGGTCAAGCCTCAGATCGTGGCGGACTATCAAGGCGGCGACATCGTGCTGCCGGCGGATCCGTCCCAGATCATCCGTGTCGACGAACATCCGGAGCTGCGCAACCAGATCGGCAACGACATCATCACCACCGACGGCACCACGCTACTGGGCGCCGACAACAAGGCCGGCGTCGCCGAGATCATGGACGCGGCGCGTTTCCTGATCGAGCATCCGCAGATCCTGCACGGCACCATCAAGATCCTGTTCACGCCGGACGAGGAAATCGGCCGCGGCGTCGACAAGGTGGACCTGAAAAAGCTGGCAGCGGATTTCGCCTACACCATCGACGGCGAGAGCGCCGGCCACCTGGAGGACGAGACCTTCTCGGCGGATGCGGCCGTGATCACCATCCAGGGCGTCAGCGCCCACCCCGGCTTCGCCAAGGGCCGAATGGAGCACGCGATCAAGATCGCTGCGGGCATCGTCGAACGGCTGCCGAAGGACACCTGCTCACCGGAAACCACCGAGGACCGCGAAGGCTTCCTGCACATCACCCGGCTCGAAGGCGGGCTGGACAGCGCGCAACTCAGCCTGATCGTCCGCGACTTCACCGAAGCCGGCCTCAAGCAGAAGGAAGAGCTGCTCGAGTCGATCGTGAAGGACGTCATGCGAGACTTTCCAAGATCGTCCTATCGCATGGAGATCAAACAACAATACCGCAACATGAAGGAGGTGCTCGACCGCCATCCGGAGATTACCGCCAACGCCATGGAGGCGATCGGGCGCGCTGGCCTGACACCGGTGCGGACCAGCATTCGCGGCGGCACCGACGGCTCGCGCCTGTCGTTCATGGGACTGCCCTGCCCGAACATCTTCGCCGGCGAACACGCCTTCCACTCCCGGCTGGAATGGGTCAGCGCCCAGGACATGGAAAAAGCCGTCCAGACCATCGTGCACCTGGCGATGATCTGGGAGGAGAAAGCCTAGGCGATAGCGCGAACGGATTTGGATGACGGGCAGCCCAGATGAGCGTGCAGCGCGATATCCGGGGACAACGGTTCGCTTGATCTCCGAGGTCGCGGAGCCTGTCATCGGGCGGCGCTTTCGCGCGGACCCGTTGGCTCGCCCGGGCGACGGTGCTGAATGCGTCAGGTCAGTTCCTTGGGACCAGCCGGCGTGGCGAGCACGGCGCGATACCGAAGCTCGTCGCCCCGGCAAACCGCCGGGGCATTGGCGGCGGCGAGATAGCGATAGAGTTCGGCGACCCGGGCCGGGTCCGGATGTTCGACGGTAAACGACGTCAGCCTCACGCCGAGATCGGGCATGGTCGGCGCCGGCGTGCCGCGCGGGCCCCAATCCATCACCGAGGGCGCAACGCCTGCGCCGGGCCGCGATCCATCCGGCGGGACCAGGAAGTGCCAGGAGCGGCCGCCACGCGACACCTGCGTCCGCAGGCCCAGGAAGCGGCCATAGTGGGCCTCGGCAGTCCCCAGGTCATCGGTTCGCGCCACCCAGCCGCGCAGACGCTGCCCGCTGTCCCACGCCGAGCGGATCTCGCTGATATCATCGAGCCCGAACCAGCGCGGCCGCCCTGGCGGCGGAGCATCAGGATCGATGGCGATCACCTCGAGGAAGACATCGTCACCCAGGCGCAGCAGGCGATTGTGCGTGCCCATTTCAGGGTGAGCCCCGCCGGTCGGCATGTCGACGCCGAGGCAGGCGCGCACATGGGCGACGCCCTCCGAAAGTGTCGGCGCGATAACGGTCAGATGATCGAGCTGCAGCATCGGGAGATTTTTGCCAACGCGTGAGACACCCGCGCGGATGATATCACGAACGGCTGCCCGCTCCTCCCCCAATCGGCGGCGGCCTGAGCCAGGCCTCGCTAAGTCGGGCCTTGCTGCGTCAAGCTTTGCGGCAGATGAAGAACACCTGCGAGTTCGCCCACCACGGCAGCGGCAGTGGCGACAGGATTTCGGCCTCGACGACGAAGCGCTCGCGGATCAATCCGCGCAACCAGCGGAAATCGAAGCCCTTATGGGTCGGATTGCGGTCCTCAGGACGCGCGACCGAGCCGCCCATCACGCCGGTCAGCAACTCGGAGGTGGAATAGTCGGATTTGCGTCGGAACAGGATGGAGCGGTTCAACTCCTTCATCAACAGCGCACCGCCGATCATGATCGGGACCGAAACGATGAGCTTGCCGGCCGGCTTGAGCGCATCGCGGGCGTTCGACAGGAAGCGCACCGCATCAGCGTCGCTCAGATGTTCGCAGGTCTCGAAGGCGGTGATGAGGTCCGGGCTCACCGTCAGCTTGTCGAAGTCCGGGATGTAATGAATGCGCGGATCGCTCGCCGCGGGCATATAGGGCTCGATAGCGTAAAGCGTCGCATCCGCGCGCTTGTCGCCCAACGTGCTCAGGAACAGCCCGGTGCCGGCGCCGAAATCCACCACTACGCCGCTCTGCGGCAGGTCCTTGTCCGCGAGCGCCACCGATCTCGCGACCCGGCTGCGGTGCGCGTAACGCGCCAGCGGATTGGGGGAATTAATGGTCTGCCGATCATACGACACCACCGACATCGCGCGCGCCCCTGTTTGTATTTGTGAGAAATCCTTCAGATGTCGTTGACTATATTCGGCGCGGCGACCGTCGATATCGGGGTTTCCCCGTAGCCGCCGCCGGATCGCAGAACATGGTTGCGGAACATGGTTTCCGGCCGGATCCGGCTGGATATCGCGGCGCGAACGGCTTGCGTTCGGCTCCCCGGCAGGGTTAAACACGGCGCAGGGGCGGTTAGCTCAGCTGGTTAGAGCATCTCGTTTACACCGAGAGGGTCGGCGGTTCGAATCCGTCACCGCCTACCAGCAAAATCAACGCTTTAGCGCCAAACTCAATGTGGAGCCGCCATTTGTTCCGCTCCAGCGGAGCAGGCCGGCCATATTCACTGGATGAACGTGTTCGCGACGCGCCGCGATTTCAGAATATAGGAAATCCAGATGACGGCCGAGAGCGCGACCGCGGCCAGCGGCCACAGTTCCTTCGGTTCGAATTTTATGGGTTCGGGAATTGGCTGAGCGGACGACATCGACAACGTCACAGCCACCCACAGCGCGGACATGAGCGGCACGAAAATCACGGCCATATACTCGTAGATAAAATAGCGCGGAAATTTTCGCGATTTCCGAAAAAACAGGAACGTGACGTAGACGACGAACCCGAATAGAGCGAGATTCAGCGCGGCTTCGCCATAAAACGTCATCGGGAATTGCTGAAACAGTTTTGCGTCAACACCGCCATAGTAATCAGCGATATCTCCAAGCAATCGGAAGATGCCGCCAACCTGACCAATCGCGACAAGGATCAACCAGCCGCCGATACCCGCGAGTTTGGGCTCGGCAAACCTGAACTCCGCAACATCGACGATGCCGACTGCCGGCTCTCGAACAGCAGGCTTCGAAGACGCTGGCCGAACCAACCGCTCCGCAATCTCATCCACACGATCAACGGGTTGCCAGCCATCGAAGCCGTCGCGCCACACCAGCGTTTTCCCTGGATCAGGCAGTTGGGCAAGCGCCGCTATCAAATCCGCAAATGCCACCGGCCCCCGCGTGTCGCCGCCAGCGGCGTAGTACCACTGTTCACTCATCTCAAAGGTCGATGCCCCGTTTCCCCACAGACACGATATAATCGCCGGGTTGCACGCGCCAGTTGAAATATCTCGTCGAGGGAGCCGGTATCTGGCTTCGCTGGAAAACGCTCAATAGCCGGAAGCTCAATTCGCGGGCGCTTCGATGTCGGCGCAGTTGGTTCGCCCGGACATCACGCAGTCCTGCATCTTGCTGGCGGCCGTCAGTTCGCGCGCCAGCCACACGCCCACCACCAGCAGCACCACGGCGATCCCCAGACCCACCAGTGCGCCGCGCCGGTTGCCGCTCTCGTCATTATCGCTCATGGATGCGCGACCTCAGAGTCTGACTCAAAAAGCGATCAATGTTTAAGGGGCAGCCAAACGACGTGAGAGGAGCCTGAGATGTGCAAGGAGGAGCCAGGCGACTTCGGTTGCCGCGGTCCCCTCGAAGTCCTTGGATAGGCGGCGGCACCTTCCAAACCAAGCAAAGGTGCGCTCCACGACCCAACGGCGTGGCAGAAGCTGGAAGCCTTTGACACCAGGCGGTCGCTCGACGATTTCGATGGTCCAGGGACCGCAGTGGGAGAGTGCCTTGAGGAGTTGATCGCCACGATAGATGCGATCGGCAAAAACGTGGCGCAATTCTGGGAACTTGTTCCTTAATCCCTCCAGCAATGGGACTGCACCGTGACAGTCCTGGATGTTTGCCGGATGAACATGAACGGCGAGAAGAAGTCCATTGGTGTCGGTGACGACATGGCGTTTGCGCCCGTAAATACGCTTGCCCGCATCATATCCGCGCGGACCACCGGCGTGAGCTGTCGGGGCGCTTTGGCTATCAATGACCCCCGCCGTTGGCTTTGAGGAGCGCCCAAGCTTGCGTCGCGCCTGCCGGACCAAAACGGTGACCATCCTTTGCAGCCTGCCAGTATCGCGCCAAGCATAAAAATAGCCTTGAACCGTCGAGTATGGCGGAAACTCGCGCGGCAAAGCCCGCCACTGACAACCCGTGGAGAGGATGTAGAGCACGGCCTCCATCACTCGGCGTAGATCGGTTTTACGGGGTCTACCCAATCGATGCGGTGGCGGCAGCAAACGCTGCAGCAACTTCCATTCAGCATCGGTCATATCGCTTGCGTAACGCAATCCTTCACGCTGATACTGGGCGCGAGTGGTCTCTGTCCATGGCATGGCGATCTCCCTCGAATCTTCGCAAATCCGATGGAATCACAACCGGATGAGATCACTCACCCCTTTTTCAGTCAGGCTCTCAGGTGGCAGGGCTTGGGGCCCTGGTGTTGTCGTGATGATGTCCGCGCGGCCCTGCGACATGCGACGTGACAGTCAGAAGCAGAGATTGGTGACGAGGTTTCCGCGCTTGTCCTTGATTGCGTAAGGACACTCCGCACGCCTGAGCGCGGCCCTTGCATCTTCATTGCCGAGCGCCGCCGCCTTCTCATAGTAGGCTTTTGCTGCAGCAGTGTCCTGCGCACCCCCGCGGCCGCTCTGGGCAAATGCGCCCATCCGCTCCAGCGCCCCGGCATGCCCCTGCGCGGCGGCCTTCTCGAACAGGCTCCGCGCGGCCACGTCATCCTTGGCGCCACCAATGCCCTCCGCCATCATCATGCCGAGCTGATACTGCGCCTCGGCATTGGTCTCCGCCGACCTCGCTAGCAAGGCGCGGGCCCGCACCGGATCCGCCGGCGCGCCGCCGCCCTTGGAGAGCGCCGCGAGATTGGTGACACCGCGCGCATTGCCGGCTTCCGCCGCACGCTCGAACAGTTTGCGCGCCTGGGCCTCGTCCTGGGCGACGCCGGCGCCGGTGGCGTACATAACGCCGAGTTCAACCATGGCCGAGGTGCTGCCCTTGTCGGCCGCCCTGCGATAAGCCGCGACGGCCTCAGCTCCCTGCCGGTTGGCAGTATAGGCGCGGCCGAGCTGATACATCGCCCGGCGTGATCCACCCGACGCCACCCGGCAGAACTTGATCGCGGTGGCGACATCGGACGCAGCAATCTCCGCAACACCCTTGACGTCGGCCGGCTTGTCCGGGTCGGAGGGATCGGCGGCGAGCCGGTCGCACAACACGAGGTCGGCCGATTGCGCGTAGGCCAACGAAGGAACCGCACTCATCAGCGCCAACACGATGACCGGGATGGCGACGGACGCAGAGCGAGATCGTTGTGTCATGAGGCACGTCTGGTTTTCGGCACGCCGCCGCGTTGCGACACGCGAACCTTAAGTCCGCGCGCGGGGCGCTGCAATGGCGCGACAACACCATCGGGATACGACGACCATGATCCCGCTCAAACAACAACGGCGCCCCTGCGGGCGCCGCTGTCAGGCTCATCTGGTCACGTTGGCTTGATCGCCGATCCGTGTGCCGTCAGACTTAGTGCGCGGTCAGACCCGGCACTTCATCCGCATCGGGCTTCGGCGGACGCGAAGTGTCCTCCTCCCACACGATCGGCTGCGGCTGGCGGACCAGCGCATTCTTGATCACTTCATCCATGCGCGAGACCGGAATGATATCCAGGCCGCCCTTGATGGCGTCCGAGATCTCGGTCAGGTCCTTGGCGTTCTCGTCGGGGATCAGCACCGTCTTGATGCCGCCCCGCGCCGCCGCCAGCAGCTTCTCCTTCAAGCCGCCGATCGGGAGCACCCGTCCGCGCAAGGTGATTTCGCCAGTCATGGCGATGTCGTGCCGGATCGGAATGCCGGTCAGCACCGAGACGATGGTGGTCGCCATCGCCACGCCGGCCGACGGTCCGTCCTTGGGCGTCGCGCCTTCCGGCACGTGCACGTGGATGTCGCGGCGGTCGAACAGCGGCGGTTCGATGCCGAAGGTGATCGCGCGCGAGCGGACATAGGACGCCGCCGCCGAGATCGATTCCTTCATCACATCGCGCAGGTTACCCGTCACCGTCATGCGGCCCTTGCCGGGCATCATGACGCTTTCGATGGTGAGCAGTTCGCCGCCGACATCGGTCCAGGCCAGACCGGTGACCACACCCACCTGATCGTCGCTTTCGATTTCGCCGAAGCGGAACTTCGCCACGCCGAGGAACTCCTCGATGGTCTTCTCGGTGACCTTCACGGACTTCTTCTTGGTCAGCATCAACTCCTTCACCGCCTTGCGGGCCAGTGTGGAGAGCTCGCGCTCGAGATTGCGCACACCCGCTTCCCGGGTGTAGCGGCGGATCATCAGCAGCAGCGCCTCGTCGTCGATCGAGAACTCCTTGGAGTCCAGGCCGTGCTTGGACACCGCGGTCGGGATCAGGTGCTTGCGCGCGATCTCGACCTTTTCGTTCTCGGTGTAGCCGGCGATCCGGATGATCTCCATGCGGTCCATCAACGGTCCGGGAATATTGAGCGTATTCGCGGTGGTGATGAACATCACGTTGGAGAGATCGTAGTCGACCTCAAGATAGTGATCGTTGAAGGTCGAGTTCTGTTCGGGGTCCAGGACCTCGAGCAGAGCCGACGACGGATCGCCGCGGAAATCGGCGCCCATCTTGTCGATCTCGTCCAGCAAGAACAGCGGGTTCGAGGTCTTTGCCTTGCGCATCGACTGGATGATCTTGCCGGGCATCGAACCGATATAGGTCCGGCGGTGACCGCGGATCTCGGCCTCATCACGCACGCCGCCGAGCGACACGCGCACGAACTCGCGGCCGGTCGCCTTCGCGATCGACTTGCCGAGCGAGGTCTTGCCGACGCCAGGAGGTCCAACCAGGCACAGGATCGGTCCGGTCAGCTTGTTGGCGCGGGACTGCACGGCAAGATACTCGACGATGCGGTCCTTGACCTTCTCCAGACCATAGTGATCGGCGTCCAGCACTTCCTGCGCGGCATTGAGGTCCTTCTTGACCTTGGACTTCTTGCCCCACGGGATCGACAGCAGCCAGTCGAGATAGTTGCGCACGACGGTCGCTTCCGCGGACATCGGCGACATCTGGCGCAGCTTCTTCAGCTCATGCTGCGCCTTCTCGCGTGCTTCCTTGGAGAGCTTGGTCTTCTTGATCTTCTCTTCCAGATCGGCGAGCTCATCGCGGCCCTCGTCGTCACCGAGCTCCTTCTGAATCGCCTTCATCTGTTCGTTGAGATAGTACTCGCGCTGGGTCTTCTCCATCTGGCGCTTGACGCGCGARCGGATCTTCTTCTCGACCTGCAGCACCGAGATCTCGCTCTCCATCAGGCCCAGCACCTTCTCCAGGCGCTGCGACACGGAGAACGTCTCCAGGATGGTCTGGCGATCGGAAATCTTGACCGCGAGATGCGAGGCCACCGTATCCGCCAGCTTAGCGAAATCGGTGATCTGCTGAACCACGCCGACGACCTCCGCGGAGATCTTCTTGTTCAGCTTCACATAGCTCTCGAAATCGGAGACAACCGAACGCGCCAGCGCTTCCGCCTCGACGCTCTTCGCATCGGTGTCGGCAAGCGCGGTCGCGGCCGCTTCGTAATACTCCGAACGATCGGAATACTTGGTCACGCGGGCGCGCTCGAGGCCCTCAACCAGCACCTTGACGGTGCCGTCGGGCAACTTCAGCAGCTGCAGCACGCTGGCCAGGGTTCCGATCTCGTAAATGGAATCCGGGCTCGGATCATCGTCAGACGCATTCTTCTGCGTCGCCAGCATGATCAGGGCATCGTTCTTCATGACTTCTTCGAGCGCACGGATCGACTTCTCGCGCCCGACGAAAAGCGGCACGATCATGTGCGGGAAAACGACGATGTCGCGAAGTGGCAGGACCGGGTAGGAGTGGCTTTCGCCGTGAACAATCGTTGGCCGAACTTTAGAGGCAGTCATGCCCTTAATCCTTATGTTGCGCCCCCCCGCACGCAACCCGCCTTGTGAGCGCAGCTACCACAGGGTGCCAATGCGCCGGGCAGAACAGGAGCTCTTTTGAGCCATTGACCGCACCGCGATCCCCCACCTGCCCGGGTCGTCCGCTGCGGCGAATCTGAGGTCTTGTCGGTGCCGCAACTGCCATTAGGTGGCTACGGGTGCCGGGGGTGTCAAGTGAACGTCGCAGCACGCTCAACAGAGCAAAAGTCGTGCCGCGAAAGCCCGCGCTGAAACGAAAAACGCGGCAACCAGAACGTGTCCGGTCACCGCGTTTTCAAGCGTTTTTTGGGGCGCGTCAGGCGCTGGCGCTGCTCTCCACCGCGCGATCGGAACGATCGGCGTAGATGTAGAGCGGGCGGGCGGTGGCTTCGACGACATCGCGCGAAATCACCACTTCCTCGACACCTTCCAGGCCGGGCAGATCGAACATGGTTTCGAGCAGGATGCCCTCCATGATCGAGCGCAGGCCACGGGCGCCGGTCTTGCGCTCGATGGCCTTGCGGGCGATCGCGCCCAGGGCCTCGTCGGCGAAGGTCAGCTCGATATTCTCCATTTCGAACAGCCGCTGGTACTGCTTCACCAGCGCGTTCTTCGGTTCCTGCAGGATCTTCTTCAGCGAGGCCTCGTCGAGGTCCTCCAGGGTCGCGACCACCGGCAGGCGGCCGACGAACTCGGGAATGAGGCCGTACTTCAGCAGATCCTCAGGCTCGACTTCGCGGAAGATCTCGCCGGTGCGGCGGTCTTCCGGCGCCATCACCTGGGCGGCGAACCCGATCGAGGTGGAGCGGCCGCGCGCCGAGATGATCTTCTCGAGGCCGGAGAACGCACCGCCACAGATGAACAGGATGTTGGTGGTGTCGACCTGCAGGAACTCCTGCTGCGGATGCTTGCGGCCGCCCTGCGGGGGAACCGAAGCGACCGTGCCTTCCATGATCTTCAGAAGCGCCTGCTGCACCCCCTCGCCCGATACATCACGGGTGATCGAAGGATTGTCGGACTTGCGGCTGATCTTGTCGACCTCGTCGATGTAGACGATGCCGCGCTGCGCCCGCTCGACATTGTAGTCGGCCGCCTGCAGCAGCTTCAGGATGATGTTCTCGACGTCCTCGCCGACATAGCCGGCTTCGGTCAGCGTCGTCGCGTCCGCCATGGTGAAGGGAACATCGAGGATGCGCGCCAGCGTCTGCGCCAGCAGCGTCTTGCCCGAGCCGGTCGGACCGATCAGCAGGATGTTGGACTTCGCGAGCTCAACGTCGTTGTGCTTGGTCTGATGGTTCAGCCGCTTGTAGTGGTTGTGGACCGCGACCGAGAGAACCTTCTTCGCATGCTGCTGGCCGATCACGTAGTCGTCCAGCACCTTGCAGATTTCCTTCGGCGTCGGAATGCCGTCACGCGACTTCACCAGCGAGGACTTGTTCTCCTCGCGAATGATGTCCATGCAAAGCTCGACGCACTCATCGCAGATGAAAACGGTGGGGCCGGCGATCAGTTTGCGGACTTCGTGCTGGCTCTTCCCGCAGAACGAGCAATACAGGGTGTTCTTCGAATCGCTCGTACCGACCTTGCTCATTCCTATCTCCGTCTGCCGCTCGATCTGTTCTGGATCGCCATTCTCTGGATCGTATCGCCCCTGTCTACACCGGGTTGGTATGTAAATAAGAGCAAAAACCGTACCAGAAAAGACCTCTCAAATCAGATGTCACACGAATCGGGGTTAGCTCGTTTACCCGAACAATACTACCTGACAATGCGGCCCGATGTGCGCCATCGAGCCATGGTGCCAGCCGACTATCAAGAATTCACTAATCGGATGGAAGTCCCAACAGCGTGAATCTACCGTGATTTGGGACATTTACACGACCGCGCCGCAGTAAATTCAGGGCCATCGTGGCGAGAATGCCACTTATGCGCAATCCGCGCGCAATGGGAACTCTCGCCAAGCAATGAATCCAAGGCCGGGGTCGGCTGTAAGACCACACCACCCACAGTTGCCGACGCCGAGCCCCGATACTTGCCCGGAGCTCGGCAATGGCGAAGCACCGACCGCTAGACTGCCTTCGGAGCGGACGGCTCGTCGGCGCGCTTCTCGATCACCTTGTCGATCAGACCGAAGTCCTTGGCCATGTCCGACGTGAGGAACTTGTCGCGCTCCAGCGCGTCCTCGATCGCCTTGTAGGTCTGGCCGGTGTGTTTCACATAGATCTCGTTCAGCCGCTTCTTCAAGTTCAGGATTTCCTGTGCGTGCAGCATGATGTCGGTGGCCTGGCCCTGGAAACCGCCCGACGGCTGGTGAACCATGATGCGGGCGTTCGGCAGTGCGAAGCGCATATCCTTCTCGCCGGCGGTCAGCAGCAGCGATCCCATCGATGCGGCCTGGCCCGTGCACAGCGTCGACACCGGCGGCCGAATGAACTGCATGGTGTCATAGATCGCCAGTCCCGACGTCACCACGCCGCCCGGCGAGTTGATGTACATCGAGATTTCCTTCTTCGGATTCTCGGCTTCCAGGAACAGCAGCTGAGCGACCGCGAGCGTCGCCATGCCGTCCTCGACCGGGCCGGTGAGGAAGATGATGCGCTCTTTCAGGAGGCGCGAAAAGATATCGTAGGCACGCTCGCCCCGGTTGGTCTGTTCGACCACCATCGGCACGAGGTTCATGTAGGTTTCAACCGGATCGCGCATGAATCACCTGAGGTTGGAAGAAGCGTCCGTCTCTCTGCGCGGGCAAGACCATGGCCTTGCTTCGAGTGGACGCCCCATGATGCAGGGCTACAGATATGAGCCGATCGTCCCGCGACAAGTGCGGCGCGGACACGCGCCATCGATTGGCTGGAACGGATTGGCCGGAACTCAAAAAAGCAGAACCAGTTGAAGCTGATTCGGACCGGCGCGGCAAAGCTGCGAACCACGCCCCCACACCGTTTCGGGGGGTATGCTTAACACGGCCCGACCGGTTTCCCGGCCGGGCCGCTCTTATTTTGACGCGTTTTCTTGACGCGAACCGGTATCCACTTCGCTGGAAAACGCTCTAACTCGATCAGGCGGCGCTCTTCTCGCCGTCCTCGTCCTTGTAGAGCTCCTCGCGCGTGACCTTCTTGTCGGTCACATTGGCGAGCTCAAGGATGAAATCGACCACCTTGTCTTCATAGATCGGCGCGCGCAGCTGGGCGAGCGCGTTCGGGTTCTTGCGATAGAAGTCCCACACTTCCTTCTCGCGGCCCGGCATTTGGCGGGCGCGATCGACTACCGCGCGGCTGACTTCGTCGTCGGTCACGGTGATCTTGTTCTTGTCGCCGATCTCCGAGAGCACGAGTCCGAGACGGACGCGGCGGTCGGCGATCTTCCGGTACTCTTCCTTCGCGGCGTCCTCGGTGGTGTTCTCGTCGGCGAAGGTCTTGCCGCTGGACTCCATCTCGGCCTTGATCGAGTCCCACATCAGCCGGAACTCTTCATCGACCAGCGACGGCGGCGGATCGAACCGATGCGCTTCGTCGAGGCGGTCAAGCAGGTCGCGCTTGACGCGCTGGCGCGCTGCGCCGGCGAACTCCTGGGTCAGCCGATCGCGCATGATCTCCTTCAGCTTCTCAAGCGATTCGAGGCCGAGCGTCTTGGCGAACTCGTCGTCGATCACCGCATCCTTGGCGACCTCGATCTTGCTCGCGGTGGTTTCGAACTCCGCCGCCTTGCCGGCCAGGTTCGCCGCGCCATAATTGACCGGGAACGACACCTTCAGGGTGCGGGTCTCGCCCGCGCCGATGCCGATCAGCTGTTCTTCGAAACCGGGAATGAAGCCACCGGAGCCGATCACCACCTGGATGTCTTCGGCGGTGCCGCCGTCGAAGGCAACGCCGTCGATGGTGCCCTTGAAGGACACGGTGACACGGTCGGTGGAGGCCGCCTTGGCGCCTTCAGCGGCGTCCTCGAACGAACGGTTCTGGTCGGCGATGCGCTTGATCGCCTCGTCGATGTCGGCCTCGGTCACGTCGGCGACCGGCTTCTCGACATTGAAGCTCTTGAAATCGGCAAGCTGGATCGCGGGCACCACCTCGATCGCGACCGAATAGTTCAGGTCGGACTTGCCGTTGAGGACGCTCTCGATTTCCTTCTCTTCCGTCGGCATGGTGACCTTCGGCTCGGTCGCAAGACGGAAGCCGCGCTCGGTGAAGATCTGCGCGTTGGTGTCGCGAATCATCTGCTCGAGGGTTTCGGCGGCGACCGAGCGGCCATAGACCTTCTTCAGATGCGCGACCGGCACCTTGCCCGGACGAAAGCCGTTGATGCGGACCTTGTCCTTCATGTCGACGAGGCGGGCATCGACCTTGGCGTCGATCTCGGAGGCCGCAAGGCTGACCTGGAATTCGTGCTTCAGTCCTTCGGCGACAGTCTCTTTCACCTGCATGGCGCTAATCTTCTTCCTTCGCCGGTCGTGGACCGGTTCGTTGCAAATCAAAATCGATACGCGGCGTCGCCCGTATCACGGTCCTTCGGACAGATGTCCAAGGGGGCTTACAAGTCTCGTCCGCAAAACGTGGCGCTGATGGTGCGGGCGGAGGGACTCGAACCCCCACAACTTTCGTCACTGGAACCTAAATCCAGCGCGTCTACCAATTCCGCCACGCCCGCGAGGCGCATCACGTTCGGCGGCGATGCCGCGAGCGGCGGGCTTATAACACGGGCTCACCCATTCGCAGCAAAAAAATGGCCGTTTTGGGCTGCTTCCACCCGCCCCGGCCTGCGGCGGGGCGGCAACTGGACACAGGCCCGGGAAAATGGTCCGCATCGGGGATGAAAAGACACATCTCCTGGCCGTCCCGGCGCGGAATTTTGACCGGGGTTGGCGGCATGGCTACGGCGGCGTTGCTGCCCCGAAACGCCGCGCTGGGTCAAAATCGCCCAAGCGCCGGCCAGCCGGGCCTGGCGCTGCGGCTGCATCCAGCCACCGCCGTATTGCGCGACAATCAGCCGCCGTCGGCGGTCTGGGACTTCGTGGCTGAATCGGCGCCGCTGTCCTACGCCCTGCAGTTCCATCAGGGCGACGACCTTCAATTGACCCTCGCCAACGACCTGCCCGCACCGGTCGCCTTGGGTTTCCGCGGCCTTGTCGGCGCGGCTCAGGCCGAGCCGCTGGCGGCGCGGCCGATGATCCTGCCGGGCCAGTCGTCCGCCACGAGCGTTCCGCTGCGCGGCGCCGGGACGCTGCTGTGCGACGCCCGGCTCGCGGGCGATGGACAGGCCCAGGCGCTGCCGGCCCGAGCGATCAGCGTTCTGGAAAAACAGCCGGTGAACGTTGACCAGGATCACACGCTGCTGATCGAAGACTGGCGGCTCAAACCGGATGGCAGCGCCGCGGCGCCGGGCAGCGACCCTGGTGACGCCGCAGCGATTTTCACCGTCAACGGCAAGCCTCGCCTCGATATCCCGACGCGGGCCAATGCCCGGCTTCGGCTTCGCTTCATCAATGCCTGCCAACGTTCTGTGATCGCGATTAAAATCGACGACCACGAGCTGCGCGTGATGGCCATCGACAGCCAGCCCGCCGAACCCTTTCTGGCGCGCAACGGACAAATCGTTCTCGCCCCCGGCAGTCGCATCGACGTATTCGTCGACGCGGCCAGCAAGCCGTCGTCCAGCGCGGCCATCCAGTTGCACGACGGCACATCGCCGCGGCCGATCGCGCGTCTCGTCTATGGCAGCGAGGGGCCGCTGCGCGCCGCGCCGCTGCCCGCCCCCGAACCATTGCCGTCCAATGGCTTGCCGGCCAAACTCGATCTGCAAAGTGCGCTGCGGATCGAGCTGCCGATCGACATCAAACCCGCCCCGTCGGCGCCCGATTGGATCGTGCCGGCGACCATGACGGCGTCGGTTGCGCCGGCCTTCCGGATCAAGCGCGGACGGGTCGCGGTGCTGGCGCTGACCAACCGCGCCGCGACGCCGGCGGTCTTCCATCTGCACGGCCATCCCTTCCGGCTACTGGACCGGCTGGACGACGGCTGGAAGCCGTTCTGGCTGGACACGCTGGTGCTGGACGCCCGGCAGACCCAGCGCATCGCCTTTGCCGCCGCGTACGCCGGCTCGTGGCTGCTGGAGGCCATGGGCACCGACTGGGCGGCACCGCGGCTCGTACGCTCCTACACGGTGGATCAGTAGTCGATCTCGAAACCGTCATAGAGCCGCCGCAGCACCGCGGGCAGCACCTCCGGCAGGTCTTCCGCGATCAGCCCGGGACCGGCCTCCTGGCCGGCTTCGCCGTGCATCCATGTCCCGATGCAGGCGGCCTCGAAGGCCGGAACCCGCTGCGCCAGCATGCCCCCGATCATGCCCGCCAACACATCGCCTGTACCAGCGGTCGCCAGCCAGGGCGGCGCGTTGGCCGCAATCGCCGCGCGGCCATCGGGCGAGGCCACCACCGTATCGGGGCCCTTGAGCAGTACCACCGCACCGGCGCGCCGCGCCGCCGCACGAGTCTCTTCGAGCTTTAAAAGAGTCTCGCTTTCCCCAATTATACTATTGAAAAGTCTTGAAAATTCTCCGGAATGAGGAGTGAGGACAACCTGTGGATCGGACCATTTTTTGATCGCATCGAACAGCTCATCCGGACGCTCTGAAAAGCTGGTCAAGGCGTCAGCGTCCAGCACCACGGCCCGGCCCTCCTGACCGAGCGCCGTCAGCACACGGTCACGGGTGGGCTGGCCGACCCCGGCGGCGGGACCGATCACGCAGGCATTGAGACGCCGGTCCGCCAGCAGCTGGGCGAAGTCCATGGGACTGTCGCAGGCGCGCACCATGACCGCCGTCAGCGCCGCGGCATGGACCGCCAGCGCGTCGTGGGGCGACGCCACGGTCACAAGCCCCGCCCCCGCCCGCAGGGCCGCGCGCGCCGCCAGCCGTGCGGCGCCGGTCGCAGCGATGCCGCCCGACATCACCACCGCATGGCCGCGGCTGTATTTATGACCATCGACCCGCGGGACCGGAAAGACCGCCTGCCAGAGCTCAGGTGTATTCTCGAAGGCCGCCGGGCGGATCTCGTCCAGCACCTCCGCGCCGATGCCGATATCGGCCAGGCGAACCCGGCCGCAGTGCAGCCGCCCCGGCAGCAGCAGGTGGCCGGGCTTGCGCCGGAAGAAGGTCACGGTCTCGGTGGCCCGCACCGCAGTGCCCAGCGCAGCGCCGGTGGTGCCGTTGATGCCGCTCGGCAGATCCACCGCCAGGATCGGCACGCCGCTGGCGTTCATCGCCTCGATGGCGGCCAGCGGGTCCCCTTTGGCCGGACGGTTCAGCCCGGCGCCGAACAGCGCGTCGATAATCAAAGCGGGCGCCCCGATCGATCCGGGCTCGCACGGCAGAACGTCGCCGCGCCATTCCTGCGCCGCGCGGGCCGCGTCGCCCTTCAAGCTGGCCCGCTCGCACAACAGGACAACGGAAACGTCGCGCCCGCGGGCGGCGAGTTCGGCCGCCGCGACAAAACCATCGCCGCCATTGTTGCCGCGTCCGGCGACCACCACGATGGGCCCTTCCGCGACAAGATTGTCTGCGGCCTCCGCCACGGCAACACCGGCCGCCTTCATCAGGGTGAAGCCGCTGATGCCGGAAGCAATGGTCAGGGCGTCCGCGCGCTCCATTTCCGCCGTCGTGAGCAATTCCATCCCGCGCCCTCCCCGGATCGCCTCATCCTCAGGCAATCCGCCAAAACTTGATCCACTCCGATCGAGCAGACCGGTCGATGACTGATCATAAATTAGGCAAGCAGCCTATTTAACGTGCAAACAGTTCGCCAAACACTCGCAGGAATGACCGCTCTTGCCGCTTTAAGAAACTGATAATACTCTCGATTTTCCGCACTTTCCAACTTGGCACAGACCCTGCTTTTAGGAGGCCTTCAATGGTGCATCGTGCCCACCGACCGCATGATCGCCGGAGATGAGACATCAGCGCGAGCACGGCTGCGCGCAAGAAACTGCTGGTTTTGGAAGTGCCGGGGAGACGTTCAGTGAAGAAAATCGAGGCGATCATCAAGCCATTCAAGCTCGACGAGGTCAAAGAAGCGCTTCAGGAGGTCGGACTTCAGGGCATCACGGTGACCGAGGCCAAGGGTTTCGGACGCCAGAAGGGTCATGCGGAGCTCTACCGCGGCGCGGAATACATCGTTGATTTCCTTCCCAAGGTAAAAATTGAAATTGTCATCTCCGATGAGTTGGTCGAGAAGGCGATTGATGCTATCCGCCGTGCCGCGCAGACCGGCCGCATCGGCGATGGAAAGATCTTCGTTTCCAACATCGAGGAAGCCATCCGCATCAGAACTGGAGAATCCGGGCTCGACGCCATCTAGGCCTACCCATTTCAAGACCTCCCTCCTAACGGCCGCGTCCCGCGGCCGCTTCATCACGACCAGCCGACCAACGACCTGACCAGCAGACACCTGACCAGCAGACACAAGGGGTATTCATGAAGACCGCCAAAGACGTCCTGAAAGCGATCAAGGACAACGACGTGAAGTACGTCGACCTGCGTTTCACCGATCCGCGCGGCAAGTGGCAGCACGTCACTTTCGATATCAGCATGATCGACGAGGACATCTTTGCCGAAGGCACGATGTTCGACGGCTCCTCGATCGCCGGCTGGAAGGCCATCAATGAATCCGACATGTGCCTGATGCCCGATCCGGCAACGGCCACGATCGATCCGTTCTTCGCAGAGACCACCATGGTCATCACCTGCGACATTCTCGAGCCGACCACCGGCGAGCCCTACAACCGCGATCCGCGCGGCATCGCCAAGAAGGCCGAAGCCATGGTCAAGTCCATGGGCGTGGGCGACACCGTGTTCGTCGGCCCGGAAGCCGAGTTCTTCGTGTTCGACGACGTGCGTTACGCGGCAACCCCCTACAACACCGGCTTCAAGCTCGACAGCGTCGAGCTGCCGATCAACGGCCAGACCGAGTACGAGGGCGGCAACCTCGGCCACCGCATCCGCATGAAGGCCGGCTACTTCCCGGTGCCGCCGCAGGACAGCGTGCAGGACATGCGCTCGGAAATGCTCGGCGCCATGGCCAAGATGGGCGTCAAGGTCGAGAAGCATCACCACGAAGTGGCGTCGGCSCAGCACGAACTGGGCATGAAGTTCGACACCCTGACGCTGATGGCCGACCAGATGCAGATCTACAAGTACTGCATCCATCAGGTCGCGCACATCTACGGCAAGACGGCCACCTTCATGCCGAAGCCGATCTTCGGCGACAACGGCTCGGGCATGCACGTCCACCAGTCGATCTGGAAGGGCAGCACGCCGATGTTCGCCGGCGACAAGTACGCCGACCTCTCGGAAACCTGCCTGCATTACATCGGCGGCATCATCAAGCACGCCAAGGCCATCAACGCCTTCACCAACCCGTCGACCAACTCCTACAAGCGCCTGGTCCCGGGTTATGAAGCCCCCGTGCTGCTCGCCTACTCGGCGCGCAACCGCTCGGCCTCCTGCCGCATCCCCTATACCACCTCGCCGAAGGCCAAGCGCGTCGAGGTCCGCTTCCCGGATCCGATGGCGAACCCCTATCTCGGCTTCGCCGCCATGCTGATGGCCGGCCTCGACGGCATCAAGAACAAGATCGATCCGGGTCCGGCGATGGACAAGGACCTCTACGACCTGCCGAAGGAAGAACTGAAGTCGATCCCGACCGTCTGCGGTTCACTCCGCGAGGCGCTCGAGAACCTCGACAAGGACCGCGCCTTCCTGAAGAACGGCGGCGTGTTCGATGACGACTTCATCGACGCCTATATCGAACTGAAGATGACCGAAGTCGCTCGCTTCGAGATGACCCCTCACCCGGTCGAATTCGAAATGTACTATTCGCAGTAAGGCGATCGCTCGCGGCCCGTCCGCGACTGGTCCTGCGATCAAGCACAGAAGGCGCCCTTTGACGGGGCGCCTTTTTCTTTGGAACCAAGCCCGCCTCAAAGCGTCGTCGACTGCTTGATCCGTCCGGCGCGTTCGGCGAAGAATAGTCCCCCATTTGAAGACGAGGTAACGAATGACCGCCGCCGCTGCCGACCCCACGCCGCCCCCGCGTTCGCTGGCGTGGTCCATTGCCGCCGGCGGTTGTGGAATTATCACCTTCGCGGCGCTGCTGGCGCTGATCTGGTATTCGGCCGCGACGCTGTTCATGATCTTCGCCGGCATCCTGTTCGGCGTGTTCCTCAATGCGCTGAGCCATCTGCTGGGCCGCCTGACCGGCGGTCCCTACCTGGTTCGGCTTGGCGTGGTTTGCCTGCTGCTGGTCGGTCTGTTTTCCGGCGTCGTCCTGCTCGGCGGCGCCACCATCGCGCAGCAGGCCAGCGCGCTGACCACGACGATCCGCTCCCAGGTCGGCACCGTCAAAACCTTCCTGGAGCACCGCGGCGTCGACACCAGCTTCCTCGATCCCGGCATCTCGCTGTCGTCCACCGCCGCACCATCGGCCACGACGACGCCGTCGGCCACCGCGACACCCGCGGCAGAGACCCTGACACCACGCGGGAAAACGCCGGAGCTGCCGAGCGCCGGCACGATCGCGTCAGGCACCACCGCCCTGCTCGGCCAGACCGCGCGCCTCCTGCTCGGCGTGTTCGGCACCGTCGGCAATATCTTTGTCATCATCCTGCTCGGGGTGATGCTGGCGCTGCAGCCAGAGATCTATCGCAGCGGACTGCTGAGCTTCGTGCCGCAGAAGCACGCGACGTATGCCACACACCTGGTCGACGACGTCGCTGAAACGCTGCGGCGCTGGCTGCTCGGCCAGATCACCACCATGAGCGTGATTTTCATGATCGCCTGGATCGGATTGAGCATCATCGGCATTCCCGGCGCGCTCGTCCTCGGCTTCCAGGCCGGCCTGCTGACATTCATCCCGACCGTCGGTTCGCTGGTCGCCGGCATCGTCATCGTGCTGGCCAGCCTTGGCTCCGGCTGGACGGCGATCGTGAGCTCTTTCGGGCTCTACGTGACGCTTCAGTTCCTGGAAGGCAACATCCTGACCCCGCTGATCCAGCGCCAGGCCATCAACATTCCGCCGGCGACGCTGTTCGCGTCGCAGATCTTTCTCGGCGTGCTGTTCGGACTGTGGGGCCTGGCGCTGGCACTGCCGCTGATCGCCGTCATCAAGGTGGTGCTCAAGCACGTCTACGGCGAAGGCAATACGATGCCGGCGTGAGGCGGTATCCGCACCGCTCCGCCGGCACCTCGCGCTGCAATCGTCAGTCCGTCGAAACCACCGTCTCGGTATGCTCGACTTCCGGCGGCGAGGCAAAGTATGGGCCGACCAGCGCGCGCCACTCGGTGAAATTCTCGGAGCCGCGAAAATCGACGGTGTGGGCTTCCACCGTCTCCCACTTCGCCATCAGCCGGTAGCGCTGCGGCTTCTCGATGGACCGGTGCAGTTCGAAGCCGTGGAATCCCTTGGAGCGGCCGAACGCCGCCTTGGCCTTGGCCACCGCCGCTTCGAAATCCTTCTCGGACCCCGGCTTGACTTCGATCTGTGCAATTTCAGTGATCACGTTTGATGTCCTTTCTGCAGCAACTCCTGCCGCGGCCTTTTTTTTGATTCCGCCATTTCTTGATTTTGTCATGGTGATGAGGCGTTTCGTCGCGCTCAATCCATCGGCAAAGTCATGAACCTTCAAAACAACAGAATCACGATCACCTCTTGCCGTCGAGCGTATTTTTCAGGAACCTGCCGCGAGACATGATCGTCGACGAAGCTTCACCTGCACACTCAGTTGGGAGAACAACGATGCTTCAAGCCAGGCCGCGAACGTATCTGCGCAAACGCAGCATCTCCGCCGCATTCGCTCTCGGTATCGCCCTGTCTTTCGCCGTTTCGGGGTCCGTTGCGCTGGCCAGGGATCTTCCCGAGGCCACAGCCCAGACGGCGGCACGCAAGCCCAACGTGGTCGTACTGGCGACGGGCGGCACGATCGCAGGCGCCGGCGCCGATATCAGCAACAGTGCGACCTACCAGGCCGCCAAGGTCCCGGTCGACAAACTGATCGCCGCGGTGCCGGAGCTCGGCAAGATCGCCAATGTCACCGGTGAGCAGGTCTTCCAGATCGCCTCCGAAAGCTTCACCGACACGCAGCTGGTGCAACTCGCCAAGCGTGTCTCGCAGCTCCTCAAGCAGAGCGACGTCGACGGCGTCGTGATCACCCACGGCACCGACACCCTGGAGGAAACCGCTTTTTTCCTCAACCTCGTGGTCAAGAGCGACAAGCCGATCGTGGTGGTCGGATCGATGCGCCCGTCGACGGCGATGTCCGCGGATGGCCCCCTCAACCTGCTGGATGCGGTGACGGTGGCGGGCAGCAAGGAAGCCGTCGGCAAGGGTGTTCTGGTCACCATGAACGATTACATCCAGTCCGGCCGCGACGTGACCAAGCGGACCAACGTCGTACCCAGCGCCTTCTACAGCCAGTGGGGGCCGCTCGGGATGGTCGTCGAAGGCAAATCCTACTTCTTCCGTACGCCGGCCAAGCGCCACAACATGGATTCGGAATTCGACATCGACAGCATCGACAGCCTCCCGCTGGTGGCCATCGTCTACGGCTCGGGCAACATGTATCCGGGCGCCTACGACGCCGCGGTTCAGGCGGGCGCGAAGGCCATCATCCACGCCGGCACCGGCAACGGATCGGTGGCGAACTACATCGTCGACAAGCTCAGGGATATCCGCTCGAAAGGCACGCTCATCGTCCGATCATCCCGTGTGGGTGACGGAATCGTCCTGCGCAATGCCGAACAGCCCGACGATCAGTACGACTGGGTCGTCGCCCACGATCTGAATCCGCAAAAGGCCAAGATCCTGACCGCGCTGGCGCTGACGAAATCGAACGATACGAAAGAGCTGCAGCGGATGTTCTGGGAGTACTAATTTTTCGTTTGACGTGTTTTCTCCGCGCGAACGCTTTGCGGTTGTCGCGGGGGAATCAGTGCCCACCTCGCCGGAAAACGCTTTAGCTGCGCTTTGGTTGATGCGGCTCGCCTGCACGCCGCACGGTCGCGACGTCAGGCCCGCCGGCCCGCGCGCTGACCGATTTTCATCGCACTGGTTCCCATCGCGATCCCCAATTGCCGCAATGCCAACGCATTCAGCGGGAATTCGAGCACGATGTGCGCCAGGCTGAAGGCAAGCAGCACCGTGAAACCAAAGGCATAGTCATAGAAATACAACGCGGTGGACGCAGCGCTGGCGGCAACGACCAGAAGCAGCCGGTTTCGTGTCATGGTGGTCCAGCGGATCACCTCGGCTTTGATGAACCAGTTCAGGTAGTGATAGGTGTAGACGAAGGCCAGCAAGCTGGTCAGCCTGGTGTCGAGCCGGACATCCGCAACACCAAGCAGCCGCCCGAGCGCCGGAGCGACGTTCGCGAAATAATCATGCCCGGCGTTCGCAAACGAAGGAATCACCGTGGCGGCCGTGGGCGGCGCGATCAGGATCGCGGCAATCGCCATGACATAGAGCGCGACCATCAGCCACTGCATCCGTGCGCCGGATCGCCAGGCGCCGAGCGCCATGAACACCAACGTGAACAGCGACACGTGGATCAGCGTCGGCAGCAGGATGCCCAGCACCGCGATCGACACCCCGCTCGACAGCATCATCGCCGTCAGCACCACCGCGACCATGAACAGGAGCATGCTCTGCAACGCGGTCGTGGTTGCCGTGAGCATGGCGCACAGCACGAATGCGCTCCACAACACGAAGCCGAACCACGCGGCATTGTCGATCAGCGCCGCGGCGATAGCGACGACCGCAAGCCCGATCGCAATGCCTTGCTGCGGCAGGAAATATTTGCGGTCATGAAGCCATGAAATCTCGGTCGCGTAGTGCGCCGGCCCCAGCACGACATAGGACAACAGCAACAGTTCGAACGGTACCAGATAGGTCAGGCCCAGTGCCGCCAGCATCAAGGCGAGGTGCGCAAGGTCCGTCCGGGTCGCCGTCATGCGAGGCCCTCCCCCGACAATCCGTTGGGATACCCCGCGAAGCCGCCGCGAGCGATCGCAACCACGTCCATGTCGGGGAGCAGAGCTGGATCAACGGGCATGTGCGAGACAATATCTGTCGCCCGCGCGCCAACCGCCCAGGCAAATCAAATGGAAAAACAATGGATACCAGAAATCCAGCCACGCCAGATAGCGCGGCCTGCTACAGCACCGGTCGATCGAGAACAAAAGACGGAAAACGAGGCCGATCGCCCTATCGGACCAGCAGCAGTGCCGCGCCGGCAACGATCAGGGCGACTCCGACAAACATGACAAGCGGCAACCGGCTCGGCGGCCGGCCGTAGCGCCCTTGTGCGCGGCGCTCGGAAATCAATGCACGTTCATATTCATCCGAGGATGAAAACAGGCACGCGAAGCCAGTACGGGCGGACGCAACCATCGCATCGAGCGAGGTCAGAGCGGATTGCTGGTGCGGATCGGAATTCGTCAACATGGGCCGATGCTAGGCCCGATATGGTAAACGCAAGGTTACTTTTCGCCCTTTCGGGTCGACCGGAGCCGATCGAATCGGAGCGGCTCCAGCATCGTGTTTTGACGCGCTTGTCGCGAGCGAGCCGGCATCTCCTTCGCTGGAAAACGCCCTAGGCCCCCGCCGACGCACCCATGTCCGGCATCGTGTCCGCCATCGCCCCCGCCTGGCGAACGACGCTGGTGACACGCGCAAGCGTCGCCTGCCCGACCAGCTTGCGACGGCTGCTCTCGAGCGACAGCGGCTCTTCCGTGGCAGTCTCCACGCGATTGCGGCCGCCGCGCTTGGCGCGATACAGCGCGGTGTCGGCGCTCGCCAGCAGCACGTCGAGTTCGGTGTTGGCAGGGCCGCCGGCGACGCCGATGCTGACCGTGGTCGCGACCGGCGCGTCATCGACCTCGATGCCGCAATTCTGGAATGCCTCGCGGACGCGATCGGCTGCGACCAGGGTCTCTTCCATCGAACACGGCAGCATCGCCGCGAATTCCTCGCCACCGATGCGGCCGATCAGATCGGTGATCCGCAGATTGGCGTTCATGACCGCCGAGAACAGTTTCAGCACTTCGTCGCCGGCCGGATGGCCGAAGCGATCGTTGATCGACTTGAAATGGTCGATGTCGAAAATCATCACCGTGACCGGCCGGCCGGCCTTGGCTTCGCGTTCGATCATCCGCGCGGTCGCCTCGCTGAACCCGCGGCGATTGAGCAGCCCGGTGAGCGGGTCGATCGAGGCCGCGGCCTTGTGCGCACGCACCGTCCGGTCGTTCACCATCATGAAGACGACGAAGACGGTGCCCACGGCATAGAGCACGAGTTCGATCGCGAAGATCACGACCCAGGTGTTATGGGTGGTCAGCGCCTCGTCGGGCCCCGACAACAGGCTGCCGAGCACGATCGGCAGCATCAGCACCGCGCCGTGCAGCAGCGGGATGACGATCGCGGGCCAGCGCGCCTTCATCGCGCGCCGGCGATCCGACCACAATTCGCTTGCCGTCGCCACGGCGTAGGCGGCGACGATACCGGCGCCGATCGCGGTTTGAAGGAATAGCGGGCCGGCGCCGAGCGCCAGATTGGTGATCGCCCAGACGATCGCTCCCGCAAACAGGCCGGCCCAATTCGGCGCCTTGCCATGAAACACCCGCGCCGCAGTCCAGACCATGCCGCATGCCGCGTAGCCGATGATGTTGACCGCCAGCAGGGCCGGCCCGCCAAGCCGCGCGGCGGCCAGCGCCCAGACCCCGATCGACAGCGCACCGATCAGGTAAGCGGCGCCCCACCATCCCAGCGCCGGTATCTTTTCCTGGCGCCAGAAGAACAGCAACAACGCACCGAGCATTGCGGCGACCAGGGTCGCAACAAGATACAGCGTCGAAATATCCAGCGACATATGAGCCCCAGCCCGACTTTGAAATGGCCTTCAAAATACCGATGGAGCAGCCTTGGCCCCATTTTTGGAGCCCACGATAGGGGTATCATCTTCGGAAAACGTTTGCCGGGAGGCCGAACTTTTCTCAAAAAAAGCAGGCGTCGCGCAAGAATTTGGAAACAATAAAAAGTCTCAGACAGCAATAAAGCGGGGAGCACGAGAAAAAGCGCGGCCCCGAAACAAAGAGGGCAGCCCTCGCGGGCTGCCCTTGTCGATTTTGCTGCGCTGCAAATGCAGCGCTGCCGATGAATTAGCGCTTCGAGAACTGGAAGCTGCGGCGAGCCTTGGCCCGGCCGTACTTCTTGCGCTCGACCGTGCGGCTGTCGCGGGTCAGGAAGCCCGCGCGCTTCACCGGGGTGCGCAGCGCCGGCTCGTACTTGGTGAGCGCCTGGCTGATGCCATGCTTCACCGCGCCGGCCTGGCCCGACAGACCGCCACCGGACACGGTGCAGACGATGTCGTACTGGTCCGCGCGAGCGGCGGTGGTCAGCGGCTGCTGGATCATCATGCGCAGCACCGGACGGGCGAAATAGACTTCGACCTCGCGGGTGTTGACCAGGATCTTGCCGGTGCCCGGCTTGATCCAGACGCGGGCAACCGCGTCCTTGCGCTTGCCGGTGGCATAGGCGCGGCCGAGCTTGTCGACCTTCTTGATGTACTTCGGTGCTTCCGCAGCCGCCGGCTTGAGCGACGACAACTGGTCGAGCGATTGAATGGACTCGGCCATGATTACGCAGCCCTCGTGTTCTTGCGATTCAATGATGCGACGTCGATGGTCTCGGGCTGCTGCGCCTCGTGCGGATGCTCCGCACCGGCGTAGACGCGCAGATTACCCAGCTGCTTGCGGCCCAGCGGACCGCGCGGGATCATGCGCTCGATGGCCTTCTCCACCACGCGCTCCGGGAAACGGCCYTCCAGGATCGACTTCGCRGTGCGYTCCTTGATGCCGCCGATGAAGCCGGTGTGGTTGTARTAAACCTTGTTCTCACGCTTGCGGCCGGTCAGCACGACCTGGGCGGCATTGATGATGATGACGTGGTCACCATCGTCGACGTGAGGGGTATAGGTAGGGCGATGCTTGCCGCGCAGGCGCATCGCAACCAAGGTCGCGAGCCGTCCGACCACCAATCCCTTGGCGTCGATCAGCACCCACTTCTTCTCGACCTCGGCCGGTTTCGCCGAAAACGTTGTCATGTGAGATGATCCGTTGAAAATAAGGCTGCGGCGATATGCGCCGCGCTGGCCGAGCTTCTAAAGAAACCGGCCGCCAGCGTCAACGCCTCMACGCAAKAAATACAYSATAMAAAACAAWWRCTTRAAAATATGGTGCRATATTACCTTYGCTAAAKSGCTGMAGATGGAATRGAATATGTGGAGGTGACGTGGGCAATCGGGTCCGGCGAGGTRCCGGACAGCAGATTSACYTCSCCRACCGCMAGGCGCTTGCCGAGCTTCAAMAGCTTYGCCGCSGCCATGACGTCCTGGCCCGGCTGCCCCTTGCGCAGGAAATTGATGTTGAGATTGGTGGTCACGGCCAGCCCGACCGGGCCAATGGCCGAGAGCAGCACCACGTACATGGCGAAATCRGCCAGCGCCATCAGGGTCGGCCCGGAGACCGTTCCGCCRGGCCGCAGCATGCGTTCATTGTAGGTTTGRCGCAGCAGGCAGGTCTGGCCATCGGCGCTTTCGATCACGATATCCCCACTGCTGAACGCCTGAGGAAACTCCCTGTGAAGAAACTGCTCGAGCTCCGTCACGCTCATCTTCGCCGCGGCCATATTTTTCAACCCTGCCCATCGCGCGMGGCTTTCGCCTCGCCTTGCCCAATCGTCTACATTAGGGTGCCGGCCATGAACACCCCCGTGACATTCCCAAGACACCGGCCAAGAGACCGGCAATGACTGCCCAGCGAGCTGCCATGCAGGCCCCCTCCCCACAGATACTGACGCGCGAAATCGTCGAGTCCGTCGCTGTCCTGACCCTGAACCGGCCAGCCGCGCGCAACAGCCTGTCGGAGGGCCTGATCGCGGCGCTGCATGATGCGCTGAATGCAATCCAGGACGACACGACAGTGCGCGCGGTGGTGATCGCGGCGAACGGAACGGTGTTTTCGTCGGGCCACGATCTCAAGGAACTCACCGCACGACGCAGCGACCCCGACCGCGGACGCGCCTACTTCGCCGAGATCATGACAGCGTGCAGCGCGATGATGCAGGCGGTGGTGCGGCTGCCGAAACCGGTGATCGCTGCCGTTCAGGGCGTCGCCACCGCAGCCGGCTGCCAGCTGGTGGCGAGCTGCGATCTCGCCGTCGCATCCGAAGTCGCCACTTTCGCCACCCCGGGGGTCGACATCGGCCTGTTCTGCTCGACGCCGATGGTGGCGCTGTCGCGCAACGTGCCGCGCAAGCACGCCATGCACATGCTGCTGACCGGCGAACCGGTGTCGGCGACGCGCGCCCGCGAACTGGGACTGGTCAACAGCGTGGTCGCAGCCGGCACCGAGCGCGCCGCCGCGATCGCGCTGGCCGACAGCATCGCCAGGAAATCCGCGCATACGGTGAAGATCGGCAAGGAGGCATTCTATCGCCAGGTCGAGATGCCGCTGGCCGAAGCCTATCACTATGCCGCCGAGGTGATGACCCGCAACATGCTGGCACGCGATGCCGAGGAAGGCATCAACGCGTTCATCGAGAAGCGCGATCCGACATGGGAGGACCGGTAATTTTCCGGGCAATACCAAAAGTGCGAAGAGAATGACTCACGACAGATACGACGACAACTACATCCGCGGCATCCTCAACACCGTCAAGACGATCGCCATGGTCGGCGCCTCGCCGGTCAACGTCCGTCCCAGCTATTTCGCATTCAAGTACCTCAGCGAACGCGGCTACGACATGATCCCGGTCAATCCCGGTCATGTCGGAAAGAGCCTGCTCGGCAAGCCGTTCGTGGCTTCGCTGCGCGATATCGAGCGCCCCATCGACATGGTCGACATCTTCCGCAATTCCGATCACATCGTGCCGGTCGTCGATGAGGCGTTGCAGCTATCGCCGCTGCCCAAGGTGATCTGGATGCAACTTGGTGCGCGCAACGACGAAGCCGCCGCAAAGGCCGAAGCACTGGGATTGAAGGTGGTGATGAACCGCTGCCCGAAGATCGAGTACGGCCGCCTCAGCTCGGAGATCCAGTGGATGGGTGTCAACTCCCGCACCCTGAGCTCCAAGCGCGCCCCCGCCCCCGTCCATGGCATGCGGCTGTCGCTCAACCGCCAAAGCGTGGCCGGCGGCTCGACCGCAGCGGCGGACCGCGCGAGCCAGACGCCGAAAAACGAGAGCTGACACCCCGCATCCGGCGCCCATACTGGGCGGCATCACGCCAGCCGCAGGCAATCCAAAACCTCCTTCGTTCGCGGGAGGACAAGAAAAGCCGAACTGCAGACGTCGAATTTGCGGCAGGTTTATTTTGCCGCAATGCTGTGACGCAGCAACCCGCTTGCGTTTTTCGCTTTATGCTGCCGATCTGCTTGACGTCGTGTGAGCCGATCAGCAGCATGGCCGCGACAATCGTGCAGTCACATATCAACTAGGGATCAATAATGACCGAACGCCCCCCGGGATTTTCCACGCTCTCGATTCACGCCGGCGCGCAGCCGGATCCGACCACCGGCGCGCGCACGACGCCGATCTACCAGACCACGTCGTTCGTCTTCAATGACGCGGATCATGCGGCTTCGCTGTTCGGCCTGCAGGCGTTCGGCAACATCTATACGCGCATCACCAACCCGACCACCGCGGTGCTGGAGGAGCGCGTCGCGGCGCTGGAGGGCGGCACGGCTGCACTCGCCACGGCTTCGGGTCACGCGGCCCAGTTCCTGGTGTTTCACACCCTGATGCAGCCGGGCGACGAGTTCATCGCCGCGCGAAAACTCTATGGCGGCTCGATCAACCAGTTCAACCACGCGTTCAAGAATTTCGGCTGGAACGTGGTGTGGGCGGATTCCGACGATATCTCGACGTTCGAGAAAGCAGTGTCGCCGAAGACCAAGGCGATCTTCATCGAATCGATCGCCAACCCCGGCGGCACCGTCACCGACATCGAAGCGATTGCCGCCATCGCCCGCCGCGCCGGCGTGCCGCTGATCGTCGACAACACCCTGGCGACACCTTACCTGATCCGCCCGATCGATCATGGCGCCGACATCGTCATTCACTCGCTGACGAAATTCCTCGGTGGCCACGGCAATTCACTCGGCGGCATCCTGGTGGACGCAGGCACCTTCGACTGGTCGCGGGATGGAAAGTATCCCGCATTGAGCCAGCCGCGCCCGGAATACCACGGCATCAAGATCCAGGAGACGTTCGGCAACTTCGCCTTCGCCATTGCCGCGCGGGTGCTGGGCCTGCGCGACCTCGGACCGGCGCTGTCGCCGTTCAACGCGTTCCTGATCCTGACCGGCATCGAAACGCTRGGCTTGCGTGTGCAAAAGCATTCCGACAAYGCCAAGGCGGTTGCCGAGTGGCTGTCGGGGCACCCCGCCGTGGCCTGGGTGAACTACGCCGGACTGCCGGGCGATCGCTACCATAACCTCGCGCGCAAATACGCGCCGAAGGGCGCCGGTGCGGTGTTCACGTTCGGCCTCAAGGGCGGCTACGACGCCGGCATCAAGCTCGTCTCCAACGTCAAGCTGTTCTCGCATCTGGCCAATGTCGGCGACACCCGTTCGCTGATCATCCATCCGGCCTCAACCACCCATAGCCAGCTCGACGACGCCCAGAAGGCGCTCGCCGGCGCCGGCGTCGACGTGGTGCGGCTGTCGGTGGGCATCGAGGACAAGGAAGACCTGATCCAGGATCTCGAACAAGCACTCAGCGCGTAAGCTGCGACCATCCACATCATAAGAAAACGCGGCACCCGGTGCCGCGTTTTTCGTATGTCGCCCTGACGATCCCCGTTTGGATCAGGACTTCGCGACGTGCGCCGCCTTGTCTTCACGCACAAGCCGGCTGTTGCGCTGGAACACCGAATAGGTCGCCAGCGCAAACACGATCACCAGGAGTTGTGCCGACAGCGCTTCCATGGTCGGATTGAAGCCCAGGTCCGAGAGCCAGGACAGGCTCTTCACCTCGGTGAACGAGACGATGCTCTGCTCCTGGAATTCCTGCACCGCCTCGCCGATGAACTTGATCGCCATCGCGAACAGGAAGGCGGACGTGATGATGAACAGCGGTCGCAACGGAATCCGCCGCGCGATCAGGTTGATGAAATAGAACAGCACCACGAGCCCGACGGTCGCCGCGGCAAGGCCCGCGAACAGCGCGGCGCTCCAGCCGCCCTCGGTGGTCGCCAGTGCATTGATGAACAGCACGGTCTCCGCGCCCTCACGGAACACCGCAAGGAACGCCAGCGACGCCACGGCCCAGTCGGTATCCTGCGCCAATGCGGTGTTGGCCTTGTCGGCGAGATAATCCTGCCAGCCGCGCGGATCCTGCTTCACCATCAGCCAGCCGCTGACATAGAGCATGAGCGCCGCGGCGACGAGGATGATGACGCCTTCGAGGATGTCGCTGTGTTCGCCGGAATTCAGCACTGCGAACAGCCACGCCGCGACGATGCTGGCGCCGATCGCGGCAAGCGCGCCGGCATAGAGCGCGCGCACCCTGTGACCGCCGCCGACCTTGACCAGATAGCCTGCCAGCGCCGCGATCACGAGCATCGCCTCGAGCCCTTCGCGCAGCAGAATGACGGCGGCCTGGATGAATGCGCTGGACATGATGTCTTGCCTCGCAACGAACCTGCATCGAACGGGTGTCGTTCTATCGCGCCACCGCGGCTTCTGCAGCAGTGGCGGCGTTAGAATCGCTCCATTCAGCCGCGCTGGCCGACGGCCATGGCGATCCCTGCGCGGGCTCGTTCGGTTTCCCGGCTGCCCAGCCGCTCCGCCTGCAGCAGCGCAAGCGTCAGCACGACGATCGCAACGGCCTGGTGAGCCAGCGCCAGCTCGATCGGCACCATGTGCAGCAGTGTCAGGATTCCCAGTGCCGCCTGCAGGGTGACGGCGGCGGCCAGCCACAGCGCACCGTTGACCGCCGGGACAGCCCGCGCACGCAGCGCATCGACCACATGCAGAATCGCAAGGATCCAGATGGTGTAGGCCAGCATGCGATGACTGAACTGCACCGTGAGCGTGTTGTCGAAGAAGTTGCGCCACCACGGCACCTCAAAGAACAACCGCGCGGCGGACGGAATGATGGCGCCGTCGATCGACGGCCAGGTATTGAAGACGCGCCCGGCCCGCAGGCCCGCCACCAGGGCGCCGAAATAGAGCTGCAGGAACACAAGGGCGAGCAACACTGTCGCAGTGATGCGCAACCGCGCGGGGACGATGAGGCCGGCCGCGGGCTTCAGCCGGCGCAGCGTCCAGACGATCGCAGAAAAAATCACCAGCGCCAGGATCAGATGCGCGGCGAGACGATACTGCGAGACTTCGACCCGTCCGGTGAGCCCCGAGGCCACCATCCACCAGCCGACCGCGCCTTGCAGCCCGCCAAGCCCGAAAATGATCCACAGCCTGCGCTTGAGATCGCCGCCCTGCAGCCAGCCCCGCCACAGAAACCACAGGAAGGGCAGCAGATAGACCCCGCCGATCACGCGCCCCAGCAGCCGGTGGCTCCATTCCCACCAGAAGATGGTCTTGAACTCGTCGAGGCTCATGCCGTGGTTGAGTTCGCGATACTGCGGAATGGTCTTGTAGGCCTCGAACGCATCCGTCCATGCCTGCTGGGTCAGCGGCGGCAAGGCGCCAGTCACAGGCTTCCACTCGACGATCGACAGTCCGGATTCGGTGAGGCGCGTGGCGCCGCCGACCAGCACCATGGCGACGATCAGGGCCGCGACGGCCACGAGCCAGATCCGCACGGCACGCAGATGACGAGATTGAACGGCGCTGTCGGACATGAGGCTTCTTGGCTAGGATTCGGGACCGCTCAAGTTACGTCCTGCAAGCTACATCCTGCAAATTACGTCTTGGATGCCGCACCTTGATCGGCTACATGCGCACCTTATAGTCGCGCCGCCCTCACCCGAAAAGCGCATTCCCGCATAGAAACGCACATTTCCGTCATGAAGATCCGCCAACGAAAGCTGCTTGGAACCGTCGTGCTGCTGGTGCTGGTGATCGTGTGGTCGCTGCTCGCCATGGCGCTGGCACAAGCGCCCGTGATCGCCGGGTCGAAGCTGATCCAGTTCGTCTATTATGTCGTCGCCGGCCTTGGCTGGGTGCTGCCGGCCATGCCGATCATCAGCTGGATGTCGCGGCCGGACGCGAGCGCATAAAGCCGGACATCAAAACGCGAAGCGTACGCAGCGAACCGTCGCGTCCGTCCCAGGAGATCCGCGGCAGCGCCAGCACGCCGGATCGATTGTTGCCCCACACCACATCCGCACGCGCAGTGACGGCGCTGGCGAACCCCGCCTCCGACGCCAGCCTCGCCTCTCGGGGGCCGGCCGATTGCGCATCGCCGAACGGAAACGCCAGATGCGGCACGGACCGGCCAAGCGCGGCTTCAGCCACCTGACGGCCCATGGTCATTTCCCGGAGTGCATCTGCCGGTGTCATCGTGGCCAGCGCCGGATAGTTCACGGTGGCGCTGCCGATCGTCACCAGCGGATCCGCAGCCAGCCCGCGCACGTCGTCCCAGGTCATCGCTGCGGCTCGCGACAGCACGGCCGGATCGACCGAATAACGGCTGGCGAGGTCCTGGACCGCCTGGGCGAGATCGCCCGGCGCAAGCTGCCGTATCCAGCCGGCAAGAAAATCGTACAGATCGTGTTTGTCGTCGACGCCGGCGACGTCGAAGTGACGCTCGCTGCGATCGATCACCAAGCTGATGCGATCGTGCCGGGCAATCACCTGTTCGAGCGCCAGCCACCAGATCTGCGCGATGCCATCGGCAATCCCGGTCGGCACATAGACCGTGAACGGGGCCTTGTGCCGTGATAGCATCGGATAGGCATACGAGACGACATCCCGGTAGGCGCCGTCGAATGTGAGGCAAGCGAAGCGCCGAGACGTCGCAGGCGCGGCGGTGCGGCCGACAGCCTCCTCGATCGACACGATCTCGAACTTCCAGCGCCGCAACGCACGAAGCAGCCGGTCGAGCATCTGCGGCGTGATCTCGCAGGCTTTCAGCGGCTGGAAGCGATCAGGCCGGCTCGGACGGACCCGCTGCAATCGCAGGATGACGCCGAGGCCTCCCCGACGCGCTTCGAGGAGACGCGCCGCACCACTAAAGTAGGCAAGCTGCAGCGCCAGCCCCCTCGGCGAGTGGTATCCCCACGGCACGACAAATACCCCATGAACGCGCGGCGCCCCCGCAGCGGAGCACCATTGTCCTTACCCTTTGTTGACATTTGTTTGCAAAGGTCGAGTTCTTCGAAAAATACGGGTAAACCGACGGGATGCAGGTCCAGCTATGCCCTTGGCCGCAGTAATGGAAAACGACGCCAGGCAGGGGGAAACGGTGGCTCACGCGACGCGCGTTGCCCAGGTCGATATCATCCATCGCCTGGCCGACGCCGAGACGATATGGCGCGGCATGGAAAACGCCGGCCACCTGTTCACGCCCTTTCAGCGTTTCGATTTCCTGTCCGCCTGGCAGATTCACGTCGGACAGCGGGAAGCGATCGAGCCTTTCATCGTCGTCGCTTCCGATTCTCATGGCCATCCGCTGGCACTGCTGCCGCTCGGAACCCGCAACGAGAATGGCGTGCGCACCGCGAGTTTCCTCGGCGGCAAGCATGCGACATTCAACATGCCGCTGCTGACCGCGGATTTCGCGGCGACCGCCAGCAAGACCGAGATCGAAACCCTGCTCGAACTGCTGCGCACGCATCCGCGCAAGGCCGACCTGCTCGCGCTGGCGCGCCAGCCCTCGCACTGGCAGGGCATCGTCAACCCGCTGTCGCTGCTGCCGGCCCAGGCCTCCGTCAATGGCTGCCCGCTGCTGAAGCTGAAACCGGGCGCGATCCCCACCGACCGGATCAGCAATTCCTTCCGCCGCCGCCTGAAGAGCAAGGAGCGCAAGCTGCAGCCCCTGCCCGGCTTTCGTTATGTGGTCGCGCGGACCGACGACGAGATCAGGCGTATCCTGGATGCCTTCTTCGCCATCAAGCCGCAACGCATGGCGATCCAGAAGCTGCCCAACGTGTTCGCCGATCCCGGCGTCAGGGATTTCATCTTCGCGGCCTGCCTGGCAAAATCGCCGGGCGACGGTCACACCATCGAAATCCACGCGCTGGAATGCGACGAGGAAGTGATCGCGATTTTCGCCGGCGTCGCCGACGGCCATCGCTTCTCGATGATGTTCAACACCTACACCATCTCCGGAAGTTCGAAGTACAGCCCCGGCCTGATCCTGCTGCGCAACATCATCGATCATTATGCCGACCGCAACTACACCTCGTTCGATCTCGGCATCGGCTCCGATGACTACAAGCTCCTGTTCTGCAAGGACGACGAGCCGATCTTCGACAGCTTCCTGCCGCTGAGCACGAGAGGCAGCATCGCGGCCCTCGGACTGTCGTCGCTGACCCATGCCAAGCGGCTGGTGAAGCAGACGCCGGCGCTGGCCCAGATGGCGCAATTGCTGCGCGGCGCGCTGCACCGCTGATCCTTGTTTTGGTTTTGACGGCGCAGGCGCGTGGCTGACATAGCCCGCCCCGAACTCTCTGCTTTAAAAGCTTTATTTTCAATATATTACTGGGAAAAGCTTCCATCGCGCATGAGCGCGACGGACTCAATCCCATCCGGCCGCCTCAGGCGGCGGCGACCGCCTGGCGCGTCTCGTCGACGCCGAGCGGATCCGCAGGGCCGCTCAGCATCGTCACGCCGATGAAGCCGGTCGCGCGCAGCTGCTCGCCCATGAAGGCGCGCGCCTCCGAGGTCATGGCCGGATCGGGAATCACCACCGCCTGTGCCCCCGACGACAGCAGCGAGGCCGGGAGATCGGCCGCCGTTCCCGCGTCGAGCACGACATGGTCGTAGACCCGAAGCAGCGCGTCGATGGCCAGGCCCAGGCGCGGCGACTGCAGCAGCGAGCGATCCTTGGACGCGCGCCCCGCGCCCACCAGATGCACCTGCGACAACCGGTCCTTGGAAATGATCTGCCCGAATGTGGCCGAGCCCAGCATCAGGTCGGACAGGCCCGGGGCCATCGGATCGTGGGACACCGCGCCAACCGTCGGCGACGACAGCGACAGCTCAACCAGAACGACCTTGGCGTTGCGCACCAGCAGACGCGCCAGCGTCAGCGCGGTCAATGTGACGCTCTCGTTCTGCCCCACCCCGATCAAGGTGATCTTGCGGGCACTCACGCCGGAGACCTGGAGATCCCGCGCCAGCTGCTCGATTTCAGTCACCGGCGCAGCGAGATCGGGATGCGAGGCCGGTGGCGGCGGCGGCGAAGGTGGCGCGACGGCTTGCGGCGCAACCTGGAACGTCATTTTGGGCGGCGCCGGAACCGACGTGAACAGCGGCTCGTCGACGAACATCGGCTCGGCCGTTGCGCGAGGCGCGGCCGCCACCGAGGCTCGCGGCGCCGTCATCCGCAGCAACTCACCGGATGCGATCGAGCCCGCGGACAGCATCAGTGTCGCCAGCGTCGCAATCAGCACGATCGGCAGCCGCTTCGGATAGGCCGGCGTGTTGGTGACGATCGCACGCGAAATGATGCGCGCGTCGCTGGGCACGGTGTCGATCGATTCGCGTGCCGTCGCCTCGCGGTATTTCGCAAGATAGGATTCCAGCAGGTCGCGCTGCGCCTTGGCTTCCCGCTCCAGGGCGCGCAACTGCACGTCCTGCCCGTTGTTGGAGGTGGCCTGGCGCTTCATCTGGTCGAGGCTCGCGGTCAGGTTATCGACCCGCGCCCCCGAAATGCGCGCATCGTTTTCCAGCGACCGCGAAATCTTGCTGGCCTCATCGCGCAGTTGCCGGTCGAGATCGGCGATCTGCGCCTTCAATTCCTTGATGCGCGGATGACCGCCAAGCAGCGTCGAGGACTGCTCGGCCAATTGGCCCTGCAAAGTCACCCGCTGTTCGTTCAATCGCCGCACCAGTTCGGAATTGAGCACCTCGGAGGCCTCGATCGGCTTACCGGACTGCAGCATCTCGCGGATCAGCCGCGCCTTGGATTCGGCGTCCGACTTCTGCGCACGCGCATTGGTCAGCTGCGTGTTGATTTCGCCCAGTTGCTGGGCGGAGAGCGTGGTGTTGTTGGTGCCGACGAACAGGCTGGACTTGGAGCGAAAATCCTCGACCCGCGCCTCGGCATCCGCGACCTTTTTGCGCAGACCATCGATTTCACCCGACAGCCACTGCCCAGCCGAACGTGCCTGGTTCTGCTTGGCGGACTGTTGCAGCACCAGATAACCGTCGGCGATCGAGTTGGCGACATTCGCGGCCAACTCCGGATTCTCCGACTGGAATTCGATGGCGATCACCCGCGACTTGTCGACGGCATAGGCGGCGAGCCGCTCGTAGTAGGCGTCCAGCACCCGCTCTTCCGGAGTCTGCTTGAACGGATCCCGGACGAAACCGAACAGCGCCAGCAGCGACTTGAGCGGCGACACGCCCTTCAACACCTGATCGAACTCCGGCAGCTCCGCCAGCCTGTTCTTCTTGATGACGTCGCGGGCAAGATCACGGGAGAGAACCAGCTGCACCTGGCTGGTCACGGCTTCCGGATCGAGCGAGGTGCGGTCTTCCGCACGATCGGCATTGGGACGCAGGAAGATGTTTTCGCGCCCGTCGATCAGGATTCGCGATTCCGACTTGTAGCGCGGCGTGATCAGATTGACGGCAAGAACGGATCCGCCGAGCGCCAGCAGGGTCGGCAGGATGACCCACCATTTCCGCCGCATCAGGGTGCGGCCGATGACCCGCAAATCGAGATCGCCGGACTCGGCGATCGACAGGGTTTCGCGAATGGTCTGGCGGCGAGGCGCCGGCTCGAGAGGCGCAGGATCGGTCGCCCTGAATTTCGGCTCGTGAAACTCCGGCACCATGGCCGACACCGACTCGGCGGGCACAGCCTTGTCTTCCCGACGACGCCAGAACGCGAAACGCATTAGAGGACTCCCACCCGCACTGCGGACTCGACGCCCGACTGCGGCAATTACAGTCCATTAAGGTTGCTGGCGCGTTAATTCCGGTGCGTGGCAACCGCTTGCAACGATTCATTTTGGCGCTCGCCGCGCCGCGGTCATTTTTTGTTAACCATGAAAGCCCTTAATCAGAATGTATTTTTTAAGATGGATTCCCCGATGCGGCCTGTCCGCACCACCAGTTTCAGCCTGCTCGCGCTCGCATTGTCGGGCTGCATGACATTGCCTCCCCCGGTGGCCGACATGGGCGCGCAGCCTGTGCGCAACGATCTCGATGCGCTCGCCTACGGCGGACCGGCGACGACGGGGTCGGTCATGCCGGTGGCCCATGTCGTTGATCCTGCCTATCGGCTCGATGCCGGCGACCGGCTGCGCATCGTGGTCTACGGCCAGGAAGGCCTCACCAACTCCTATGCGGTCGATGCCGGTGGCGCGATCACCATGCCGCTGATCGGCGCGGTCCATGCCCGCGGCCTGACGCCCGCCGAACTCGCCCAGGCCATCACGGTCAAGTTGCGCAACGGCTATATCCGCGAGCCTTATGTCGCCGCCGAGGTCGAGGCCTACCGCCCGTTCTTCATTCTCGGCGAGGTGGCAGCGCCCGGCCAGTATCCCTACGTGCCCAACATGACCGTCGAGAGCGCGGTGGCGATTGCCGGTGGCTTCTCGCCGCGCGCGCAGAAAGGCTCCGTCGACCTTACCCGGACCGACAAATCCGGCGCGGTGCGTGCTACCGTGCCGCTCGGCACCCTCCTTCGTCCCGGCGATACCGTCGTGGTCGGCGAACGCTGGTTCTGATGATGGCCGACGCAAAACCGTTGCGCATTCTCCATGCCGTTCGCGCACCCGTCGGTGGCATCATCCGCCATATCCTGGATCTCGCCAACGGCCAGGCGGACCGCGGCCACGAGGTCGGCATCCTCGCCGACAGCCTGACCGGCGGCGAGCGCGCCGAGGCGGTGCTGGCCGAGATCGCACCGCGGCTCAAGCTCGGCGTGCACCGGATGGCGATCCGCCGTCCGCCGCATCCCACCGATGCCGTGGTCTGGGCGCGGTTCGCCTATCTCGCAAGCCGGCTCGCTCCCGACGTCCTGCACGCCCATGGCGCCAAGGCCGGCGTATTCGTGCGATCAGGGCCGGCACGCCGCAATACCATTCGGGTCTACACCCCGCATGGCGGTTCGCTGCATTTTCCGCTCGATACGATGGAAGGCAAAGTCTACTCCCGGCTCGAGCGCGCCCTGATGAACCGGACCGAACTGTTCCTGTTCGAGAGCGCCTTCGCCCGCAACACCTATCTGCGCCGCGTCGGCGAACCGAAAGGCCTGGTGCGCTGCGTGTTCAACGGCGTCACCGCCGGCGAATTCGATCCCATCACCACCGCCCCCGATGCAACCGACGTGGTCTATGTCGGCGAGTTCAGGCACATCAAGGGGGCCGACCTTCTGATCGACGCGGTGGCGAAGATCCGCGCCAAGGGCAAGCCCGTCAAGCTGACGTTGGGCGGCGACGGCGAGGAAACCGCGGCCCTGAAGGCGCAGACCGAGCGGCTCAAGCTCGGCGATGCCGTTCAGTTCGCCGGTCATGTCAAGGCACGGTACGGCTTTTCCAAGGGCCGCCTGCTGGTGGTTCCATCCCGTGGGGATTCGATGCCCTATGTGGTGATCGAGGCCGCCGCCGCCGGTATTCCGATGATCGCAGCCAATGTCGGCGGCATCCCGGAGATTTTCGGCCCCTATGACTCCGGCCTGTTCGCAGGCAACAATGCCGGGGCGATCGCGGACGCCATCGAAGCCACGATGAACGATCTGGCCAAAACCCACGAGCGCGCCCGGCTGCTGCGCGAACGCATCCAGACACATTTTTCCCAGCAGGCGATGGTCGATGGCGTCATCGCCGGTTATCGCGACGCATTCGCCAAACGTTAACCAAGCCTTTCCATACGGAAGCATCTCCGTTTCGATCAAATCCGAACGAAAATGCTCCAGGCTGTTGTTTAGACACGCTTTCTTGACACGAACCGACGTCCACCTCGCTGGACGCTCTAACCAATTTTTCCGATTTATCCGATAAGCCAAGGTGCGCAGCATCCCGCCGCGCCCTATTTTGCCTTGCAGGCATCAACCAAGTCATTTGCCGTGGAACCAATCGACGCACGCTCCGTCATCGAGGCCGCCGCCGTGGCGCCGGCCGTCATGATCGATGGCAGCCTTCGACAAGAACGCAGGCGCCGGCTGTCGCCTGCCGCCCTCGCCGTCACCAATCAAAAGGTCCGTCCGGCCTATTCGCCGGTCGTGATCGAAGGCGCGGTGCGCCTGATCGACTTTGCTCTGATCACCATGAGCGGACTTGCGGTCTATTTCGGGTATGTGATGCGGACCACCGGCTTCACATGGCCTTATGTGCCGGCCGTGCTCGCCATCGCGCTGGCGGCCGTGATCAGCTTCCAGGCCGCCGACGTCTACGACATCCAGATGTTTCGCGCGCGGATGCCGCAACTGACACGCATGACCTCGTCATGGTGCCTGGTCTTCCTGCTGTTCACCGGCGCCTCGTTTCTCGCAAAGTTCGGCGGCGACGTCTCGCGCGTCTGGCTGACCGCGTTCTTTGTCACCGGCCTGGCGACGCTGACCGTCGAGCGGCTGGTGCTGCGCGCGATGGTGCGCCGGTGGGGACGCGAGGGGCGGCTCGATCGCCGCACCATCGTGGTCGGTTCCGACGAGAACGGCGAACAATTGATCGCCGCCCTCAAGAAGCAGGAGGACTCGGACCTCGCAATCCTGGGCGTGTTCGACGATCGCGGCGATAGCCGGGCGCAGGCCACCTGCGCCGGACTTCCCAAGCTCGGCAAGGTCGACGACATCGTCGAGTTCGCGCGGCGCACCCGGGTCGATCTCGTGCTGTTCGCGCTGCCGATCTCGGCGGAAGCCCGTATCCTCGAAATGCTGAAGAAGCTGTGGGTGCTGCCGGTCGACATCCGGCTCTCGGCGCACACCAACAAGCTGCGTTTCCGCCCCCGCTCCTACTCCTACCTCGGCGAGGTGCCGACGCTGCACGTGTTCGAACAACCGATCACCGACTGGGACCAGGTGATGAAGTGGACGTTCGATCGCATCGTCGGCGGACTGATCCTGCTCTTCCTCTGGCCGGTGCTGGCGCTGGTCGCGCTGGCGATCAAGCTCGACAGCCCGGGTCCGGTGCTGTTCCGACAGAAGCGTTTCGGCTTCAACAACGAACGCATCGACGTCTTCAAATTCCGCTCGCTCTACCATCACCAGGCCGATCCCCACGCCGCCAAGGTCGTCACCAAGAACGATCCGCGCGTCACCCGGGTCGGACGCTTCATCCGCAAGACCAGCCTCGACGAGTTGCCGCAACTGTTCAACGTGGTGTTCAAGGGCAATCTGTCGCTGGTCGGACCGCGCCCGCATGCGGTGCAGGGCAAACTGCAGAACCGCCTGTTCGACGAGGCGGTAGACGGCTACTTCGCACGGCACCGGGTCAAGCCCGGCATCACCGGCTGGGCGCAGATCAATGGCTGGCGCGGCGAAATCGACAACGAAGAGAAGATCCAGAAGCGCGTCGAGTTCGATCTCCATTACATCGAGAACTGGTCGGTGCTGTTCGACCTCTACATTCTCTGCAAGACACCGCTGGCGTTGCTGAAGACCGAACACGCGTACTAACGCCCGACTCAGCGATTCTGGATCGAGCGCACCGAGAATTTTTGTTTGAGGATGATCTTGATCCCGGTCCGGATCATTCTCTCTGTGTTGCGTAAAAAGAGTACCTGATGGCGTATAGCGCGGCGACCCATGTTGTCGTCCCGGCCGTGGTTGCGCCGGGCCTCACCGCCATGCAGCGGGGATTGCTCTGGCTCGCCGGTGTCAGCGGCGGCGTCGTCATCATCGAGCCCTCGCCCTACGAACTGGTCATCGTCGCTGCGCTGGCGTTCTTTGTCCTGACCGGCCTGCGGATGCGCACCGTCTTCATGCCGCTGCTGATCCTGCTGTTTCTCATCAATATCGGCTACACGATCTGCGCCGCCGAACTGATGGACCAGAGCAAGATCGTGAACTGGATCCTCACGTCCTGGTACATGACCGTCACGGCGATGTTCTTCGCAATGGTGTTTGCGGAAGACACCCTCGGCCGGATCAAGTATCTCCAGTACGGCCTGATGTTTGCCGGTCTGATCGCCTCGCTCGCCGCCATCGCCGGATATTTCCATCTCATCCCCGGCCATCCCGAAGCGTTTACGCTGTACAATCGCGCGGCCGGAACGTTCAAGGATCCGAACGTGCTCGGCGCGTTCCTGATCCTGCCCGCGCTGTTTGCGCTGCAAAGCGTGGTCACCGATTCATTCGGCAAGGCGATGCGCAATGCGGTCCTGCTCGGCCTGATCAGCCTCGCCGTGCTGCTGTCGTTTTCCCGCGCCGCCTGGGGACAGCTGGTGTTCACCGCGGCGTTGCTGCTGGTGCTGATGTACATGACCAGCCCGTCGCCGTCGCAGCGCGCCAAGCTGATCATCCTGGCGGTGATCGGCGTCGCCGTCGCGGCGTTCGCGGTCGCCGTGCTGCTRTCCTTCGACTCGATCGGCAACCTGTTCAAGGAACGCGCCGCCTTCGAGCAGAGTTATGACGCCGGCCGGTTCGGCCGGTTCGGCCGCTACGTGCTCGGCTTCCAGATGGCGCTCGACCTGCCGCTGGGCATCGGTCCGCTGCAGTTCACCAAGTATTTTCCGGAAGACACCCACAATTCCTACCTGAACGCCTTCATGTCCGGCGGCTGGATTTCCGGCATCTGCTTCCCGGCGCTGATGTTCACGACCGTGCTGCTCGGCTTCCGGCACATCTTCGTGCGCGTGCCCTGGCAGCGCTGGTACCTGGCCGTGTTCGCGGCCTTTCTCGGCAGCGTTGGCGAGAGCTTCATCATCGATGTCGACCACTGGCGGCATTTCTGGATGATGCTCGGCATCATGTGGGGCATGTTCGCTGCTGCGTGGCAATATGTCGCGCCGACACCGCACAATTTGACCAACCGATAATTTCTCGCGTCCGTCAGGATTAAAACCGGGTCGACTCCGTATACCGGTTGATGGGCACCTTTGGACGACACGACATCCTGGGATCGTTGCGGGCACTGCAGCGCTATGCGCGTGCGCTGACGCGGGATGASGGCCGGGCCGAGGACCTGGTGCACGACACCCTGCTGCGGGCCATCGAGCGCAGCGCAACCTACCGCGACGGCGAAAGCCTGACCAACTGGCTGCGCTCCATCCTGCACAACACCTTCATCGACGAGCGCCGCCGCGCCGATGCCGACAGCAGGCACGCCCGGCTCGTCTCGTCGCAGGCCGAGACCGCATCGCCGCCGGACCAGGAAAGCCGCCTGCATCTGCAGGAGGTCTCCAAACTGTTCGACGACCTGCCCGAGGACCAGCGCGCCGCGCTCTACCTCGTGGGCGTCGAGGACATGAGTTACCGCGACGCCGCCGACGCCCTGAACATTCCGCTGGGGACCCTGATGTCCCGCATCGGCCGCGCCCGCGAGAGCCTGCGGGCAGCCGGCGGCGCCGACGCGCGCCAGCAGCCGCCGGGCTCCAAAAAAAACCTTCGCCTTTTGAGGACTGATCATGGCTGACCCCATCGGAGACGATGATCTCCACGCCTATGTCGACAACCAGCTCAGCCCCGAACGGCAGCTCGACGTCGCCGATTACCTGGCGACACGCCCCGACGTCGCGGCCCGTGTCTTCGCCGATATCCACACCCGCGGCGCGCTGAAACGCGTCTTCGAGACCGCGCCCCCAGAGCCGACCCCGCGCCTGATCTTTGCCGCGCGGCGGCTGCAGCGCGCGCTGACCTGGAAGGACGTGCGTCACTGGAGCGCGCGCGCCGCCGCCGTGGTCGCGCTGATCGCCGTCGGCTGGTACGCGCACTGGCAGGCCGGCGCCTTCACCATCCCGGACAATGACGACACGCCGGCGTTCGTTGTCGATGCGGTTCATGCCTACCGCACGCATCTGGCCCGCGCGCAGGCCCGCATGGACGACGCCGAGGAAGCCTTTTCGCGGACGCAAATCGCGATGCCCAACCTGAAGCAGGACTGGAAACTGTCGGACGTGCAGCTCTATCCCTCGCACGCCGGCTCCAGCATCGAGGCGACCCTGCAGGCCGGCGAACTCGGGCAGCTCTCGCTGTTCGCCACCCGGACCGAGCGCATGCACTCGATCGAGCCGACGGTTTCGCGTTCGCAGAGCGAGACCACCGTCTACTGGCAGCGCGGGTCGACCTTCTATGCGGTGACCGGCAAGCGCCCGGAGAAGGTCATGCGGAGCATCGCCGACACACTGATGAAGGGCTGACGATGGCCTTGGAAGCTGTCGATTTGGAAGGATTGCGATCATGCCGATAGCCCTGCCCGCAAGACAGCGTCCGCCGCTCGACTTCGCGGTGCTGCACCTGATCATGGTGCCGGTATCCGTTCTGTTGTTTTCAACACTCATGCAAGGGGACGTCATTTCGATCACGACGGTGCTGCGCACGCTGCTGCGTGGCGCCGAAGCAATTGCAGAAGCCGAACTCGGATTCGGCCGCGGGTGGATCATCGGACACATCTGACACCATCGCAGCGCTGCCGCGAGCGATCGCGGACGGCTGCGAGCGACATAACAACGCCGGCTGAGGCGATGACAAGGGAGCAAGCGACAATGACAATAACGGCATCAATGCCCGCGGCGCGGGTCGGCGATGGATACCGGTGGATGCAATTGACGATCGGCGTGATCTGCATGGTCATGATCGCCAACCTGCAATACGGCTGGACCTTCTTCGTCCCCGACATTCAGAAGAAATTCGGCTGGGATCGCGCGGCGATCCAGTGGGCCTTCACGCTGTTCGTGCTGTTCGAAACCTGGCTGGTGCCAATCGAGGGCTGGTTCGTCGACAAATACGGCCCGCGCGTCGTGGTGATGTTCGGCGGCGTTCTCTGCGCGATCGGCTGGGTCATGAACTCGTACGCGGATTCGCTGAGCGCGTTCTATTTTGCCCAGATCATCGCCGGCATCGGCGCGGGCGCGGTCTACGGCACCTGCGTCGGCAACGCCTTGAAATGGTTTCCCGACAAGCGCGGGCTCGCCGCCGGCATTACCGCGGCCGGCTTCGGCGCCGGATCGGCGCTGACGGTCGCACCGATCCAGAGCATGATCGCGTCGAGCGGATTCCAGGCGGCGTTCTTCAACTTCGGCATCGGCCAGGGCCTCATCATCTTTGTCCTGGCGTTCCTGTTGCTGGCGCCGAAAGCCGGACAGGTGCCGGAGGTGACGGCCAACGCCAACATCATCCAGACCCGCCGCAACTATGGCCCGGTCGAGGTGATCAAGCAGCCGATCTTCTGGCTGATGTACTTCATGTTCGTGATCGTCGGTGCCGGCGGCCTGATGATCACCGCCAACCTGAAACCGATCGCCGCGGACATCAAGGTCGACAGCGTACCCGTGACCCTGATGGGCCTGACCATGACGGCCATCACCTTCGCGGCGACCATCGACCGCATCCTGAACGGACTGACGCGGCCGTTCTTCGGCTGGGTCTCGGACAATATCGGCCGCGAGAACACCATGTTCATCGCGTTCGCGATGGAGGGCTTCGGCATCTACATGCTGTATCTGTGGGGCCACGATCCGCTGTGGTTCGTGCTGCTGTCGGGCTTCGTGTTCTTCGCCTGGGGCGAGATCTACAGCCTGTTCCCCTCCACCTGTACCGACACCTTCGGTTCGAAGTTCGCGGCGACCAATGCGGGCCTGCTCTACACCGCGAAAGGCACCGCCGCGCTGCTGGTGCCGTTCGCAAACTACCTGCAGCAGGGCACCGGCAACTGGAACATGGTGTTCCTGATCGCCGCCGGCGCGAACATCCTGGCTTCGGTGCTTGCGATCGCTGTGCTCAAACCCTGGCGCAAGAAGGTGGTCGCCGCAGCGACCGCGAACTAAGAGATGGCGAACTGAACCGCTTTACCCAGCTGCACGAAGGGCCGGCGAAGGTTTTCACGGAGAGCCCAACTCTTACGTAGAACCCAAGCCGGACCTTCGACAGGACATGCTCGGCGGTCAACCGGGCATGTGACTCCGGAAGACCACTTCAAGCCGCGCTCACTTGCGCGGCTTTTTTTCCTTCGCCTTCTCCTTCGCCTCTTCCTTCGCCTTGGCCTTCAGCCGGTCCTGCAATTTGTCGTCCGGCAGCGCCTTCAACTGTTCGGTCAGCGTCAGCAGCGTCGCATGACTTTCGCTGGCGAAACGCTGCAGCAGCCGCAACTCGTCATCGCTGTAGGCCGCCCAGTTCTTCTGCATGGCCCGCTGCATCGGCTCGTACAGTTTGCCGATCTCGGCGACGCTGGCCGGATTGGCGACCACGTACACCTTCCGGCGATCGGTCTCATCGCGCTCGCGTTGCACCAGCCCGGCCCGTTCCAGCCGATCGATCACGCCGGTGATGGCGCCGGTGGTCAGCCCGGTCAGCTCGGCGAGCCGCCCGGCGGTGACCCGCCCCTCGAGCAGCAGGATATCCGTGCACTCGAGGTCCGACGACGAGATTCCCACCCGGTCCGCCACCGCCTGGCCGAATACCGCCCCCTGGGCCGACGACAGCCGCAGCGCGGTCTCCAGCTGTTCCATCAAAACCGCCCTCTCCTTCGCCCTTGACAGCGGCGCCATTATATCTTACTCGACATATATCTTACTTTCTAAGATAATTAGCAGATGTGATTTTCTACCACCACCGCGACGACGGGAGCAAGGCATCATGACATCGCGCAAAGCCATCATCATCGGCGGCGGCATCGCCGGCCCCGCCACGGCAATCTTCCTGCGACAGGCCGGTTTCGAGGCCGAGGTCTTCGAGGCATGGCCGCGCGCGACCAGCATCGGCGGCGGCCTGCAGATCGCGCCCAACGGCATGCATGTGCTGGCGGAACTCGGTCTTGCCGATGACGTCAAACGCATCGGTTCGATCGCGAACGCAATCTCGTTCTACAGCGATGCCGGCGGCTATCTCGGGGCCGTCAATCGCAACATGGAGGCGCGCTTCGGCCAGCCGGCCGTCAACCTGCCGCGCAGCGCATTGCAGGACCTGCTGCTGGCCCGCGCCGGTGACCGTGGCATCGGTGTGCATTTCGGCAAGCGGCTTGTCGCCATCGACGATGTGCCGGGCCATCCGATCGTCGCCTACTTCGCCGACGGCAGCAGCGCCACGGGCGACCTGCTGATCGGCGCCGACGGCGTGCATTCCGCGGTCCGCTCCCATCTGCTGCCGGAGGGGCCAAAACCATTCGACACCGGACTGATCGGGTTCGGCGGGTTCGTGCCGCGCGCCCTGCTGGAGACCGCCGGTGTCGGCGAGGACCTGCAACTGACATTCGGGCGCAAGGGCTTCTTCGGCTACGGCTTCTGCAGCGCGGATCCCAGCACCGGTGCGATGTGGTGGAGCACGCTGCCGATGTCCGGCCTCGATGCGGCCAACTTCCGCGCCATGGGCCAACAGGCGATCAGGGATTACCTGCTGGCCATCCACGGCGACTGGCATCGGCCGATCCCGGGCATCATCGATGCCGCGCAGGATATCCTGGTCACCGCCACGCTCGATGTCGCCACGCTTCCGACCTGGCGACGGCGGCGTGTGGTGCTGATCGGTGACGCCGCCCACGCCACCAGCCCGCATGCCGGCCAGGGCGCGTCTCTTGCGCTCGAAGATGCGCTACGTCTCGCCAGGCTGGCCAAGGCGCATGACGATGTCGACGAGGCCTTCGCCCGCTTCGAGGACGAGCGCCGCAGCCGCGCGGAACGCATCGTTGCGCAGGCCCGCCAGAACGGCAACAGCAAGCATGAATTCAGCGCGGTCGGCGCATTCGTCCGCAATCAGATCATGCGGGTGCTGTTTTCCGTCTCCAGCGGCCGGCAGGACTGGATGTATGCCTATGATGCCCGTGCCGCCTGAACGGCGCCCGGGATCTTGAAGGCCGGCTGGATCGCGAAGGTCGGAGAGGCGCAGGCGCTCCGACCTTCATTCGCTCGGGCTTCCAAATTTGGTTTTATTTCCAAATCTGGTCTTACTTCCAAGGCGTGACCGGGGGCACGTTCTCGGTCGGGGCCGGCATGTCCACGGTCTTGAAGTCGGCCGGGCTGACGATCTCCAGATACTCCATGTCCGGCGAGTAATCGAACAGGTAGTGGGTGATGCCCGGGCGCTGATGCACGCAGTCGCCGGCTTCCACCAGCGTCACCTTGTCCTCGTACATGAATTTGGCCCAGCCCTTGGTCATCAGCACGATCTGGAAATTGCAGTCGTGGCGATGCCAGCCGGTGCCGTCGCTCGGCGGCAGGTTGGCCTTGACGAGATGTGCGATCACCTGGCCGCCGGTGGCTTCCGCAATGCCGAGATCGCGATAGAGGAAGAAGTCGCGCAAGCCTCCGCCTTCGAATTTGGTATCGCCCGGTTTGACATGCGAGAATTTGCTGACGACGGCGTGTGTGTTCATCGCGGTCTCCAAAGGTTTGCGCGCGCATTTTCGACGGATCGGCGAGACCCGGACCAACGCCGACCGGCTTCAACTGATGTATGCGAAAACTGCGCCAGTTGCGGCGAATCCATGGCACCGGTGCCGACCCGCCACGCGCCGACTGCCGAAAGTCCTGCCGACGCCGAGGCTTAGATCAGACAAACGGGCAACCGAAGCGCCGGCTCCTGCGCCGCCATCCCGCGCGCCGGCGGCACCTGACCCCTCCTCCGCTGGATTCAAGTTGAGCAGAGCGGATTTATTCCTGAGCATCACAAATTGGGCAGTCGCGTCGGGTGATTGCCTAAAAATCAACCTCGAGCTCTTCGATATCGGCCGGCTCCTGCCTGGCCGCGGCAATCCATTCCTGCATTTCCGGCAGTGCCATGATGAAGTCCGCATAGCCGGAGAGCCGGTCGCTGAGCTTCACATCGTAGGTTCGGAAACGCGTCACCACCGGTGCGTACATGGCGTCCGCCATGCTGCGTTCGCCGAACAGGAAGGGACCGCCGGAATCCGCCAGGCAGTCGCTCCACAGCATGACAATGCGATCGATGTCGGCCTGCGCCCGCGACCAGATCTTGAAGCCGGGAAAATGCCCTTTCAGGTTGACCGGCAGCGACGAGCGAAGGTTGGCGAAGCCGGAATGGATCTCGCCGCAGATCGAGCGGCAGCGCGCCCGCAGGATCCGGTCGTCGGGCAACAGCCCGGCATCCGGCATGATTTCGTTGAGATACTCGGCGATGGCCAGGGTATCCCATACCACGGCACCGTTGTGGCGCAGGCACGGCACCAGGATGGATGACGACAGCAGCAGGATCTCCGCGCGCGCAGCCGGGTCGTCGGGCGACACCACGATCTCGTCGAACTCCAGCCCGGCGAATTTGGCCAGCAGCCATCCGCGCAATGACCATGACGAGTAGTTCTTGCTGGTGATGGTCAATGTCGCCTTGTCCATGGCTCCTCCGGACGCTGACACACGCGACCACCCCATCCGAGGTGGACGCCTCTCGTGGGTGGCCATGCCCGTTGTTTGGGCCGTTGCTGTGGAGGGACGGAGCAAACCACGTGCCAGTTCGGACGGCAGCGCGAACACGGCTGGCGTTGAACTTGCATGATACCGATCAAAGGGGCCGGAAATCCTGAATGATGTACCAGGCTTTTGAGAATTACACCGCGTTGACGGCGCCATGGCGGACTGGGGCGACCGCGGCGCTGCACTACCTCAATCTGATCCCGGCGGGGGTCTCCGACAAGCTCCTGCGTCGCCTGGGCGCCGCGCTGGAGCTGATCTCGCGCAGCTCGCTGAGCTATGCCCGCCCCGCCTACGACATCAAGCCGGTGATGGTGGGCAACCGCGAATGCGCGGTGAGCGAGGAGATCGCGTACGCGACGCCGTTCGGATCGCTGCTGCATTTCAAGAAGGACGGCGGCCCGCCGCAGCCGCGCGTGCTGCTGGTGGCGCCGATGTCGGGACACTTCGCCACCCTGCTGCGCAACACCGTGCAAACCCTGCTGCAGGACCACGACGTCTACATCACCGACTGGCACAATCCGCGCGACATTCCCTTGAGCGACGGCAATTTCGCCCTGGCCGACTATACCGATCACCTGATCACCTTCCTGGAGCAGCTCGGCCCCAGGCCCCACATGGTTGCGATCTGCCAGCCGTCGGTCTCGGCGCTGGCGGCGGCCGCGATCATGTCGGAAGACAACCACCCGTCCCGGCCCGCCAGCCTGACGTTGATGGCCGGGCCGATCGACACCCGCATCCAGCCGACCAAGGTGAACGAGTTCGCCAAGAGCAAGCCGCTGAGCTGGTTCGAGCAGAACATGATCAATCACGTGCCGGTGCAATGCGCCGGCGCGTTCCGCAAGGTCTATCCGGGGTTCGTGCAGCTGACGGCCTTCGTCTCGATGAATCTCGAACGCCACATCAAGTCGCACATCGAGCTGATGGAGCATCTCGCCAACGGCGAGACCGACAAGGCGGAAACCATCAAGACGTTCTATGACGAGTATTTCGCCGTGATGGACCTGCCCGGCGATTTCTACATCGAGACGATCCGCGACGTCTTCCACGAGCACCTGCTACCCCAGGGCAAGCTGATGCACCGCGACCGCCCGGTCAGCGCGGCGGCGGTCAGCAAGATGGGCCTGCTCACGGTGGAGGGCGAGAAGGACGATATCTGCTCGATCGGCCAGACCGTGGCGGCGCAGGATCTCTGCACCGGCGTGCGCCAGTATCGCAAGCAGCATCACATGCAGGCCGGCGTCGGCCACTACGGCGTGTTCAGCGGACGGCGCTGGAACACCGAGATCTATCCGCGGGTGCGGGATTTTATCTATCTCAACGCCTAGCCGATCGGCGACATTGCGAAAGGAAGACCGGCCGAAGCCGATCTTCCGGGATTGATGTCAACGATCAGAATTCAGCTCAGTACTTGAACTCGGGCATCGCCTTCACGTCGTCCTTGCTCGCATTGAGGACTGCGTGATCGGGATACCAGTTGTCGGCATTCGACTTGGCCGGCGCGGCCGATGTCGAGCTCGGCGGCGCGGTCGGGGCCGCGCCCACGGTGCGCTGGCTGTCCATGCCGCCGGCAGGCGGCGTGGCGGCGGCCGTCTTCACCGGATCGTTCGACCATTTCAGCTTGTCGAAACTCACCGAGATGTAGCGTTCGCCAACGCCGAGAAAACCGCCGACGCCGATGACCGCGTTCTTGATGCTGCCGCTGTTGTCGACGATCAGATCGTTGATGCTGCCGAGACTCTCGTTGTTGTCGTTGTAGACGCTGACGCCGACGAGCTTCGACGCTCGCCACAGGCCTTGATGGCTTTGCGTCGATGTCGATGACGTCGCAGTGGTGTCAGTGCGCGGCGTGGGGGCTGTTTGCGCCAGCGCGGTGCCGCTCAACAGTGCGGCACTCAACAGGGTGGCTGCGGCATATGTCTTGAACATTTGAAATCTCCTTGTCGCCTCAGGAGTGGAAAAAACCCGGGAACTTGAGCGACGTTCCGTGGCTGCGGCAAATCGTCGGCAAAGTTTTGGCGCGCGATCGCTCAACAAGTTTCACGAACGGAACTGTTGGGGGAGATTCAGCCCACGCGTCGACCACCGATCACGCGATGCGAAAAGGGTTCAGAACATCTCGCGCAGGATGGAGCGACTCATTGCGAGCAATGGCGCGGAGCGGCGCCGTACAAAGCGCACCGTGCGATGACGCCGTGGTGGCCGCAGCACGAATGCCTCGACCGGTGCCCTGCCCACCCGTGCCGCGATCAACCGTGAAGTCCGCGACAGCGATACCAGGATGAAAGCCACGCTCGCCGTCAGCGCGATTCCGGCGAGCGCTGCGATGATGACGATGGCCAGCACAATCGACATGGGGGACCCGGAGTTTGGCCTCGGCCTTTCAGATGAGACGCGGCAACCAACCACGTGGTTCACAACAAGTTCCAGCGATCGGAACTGCAGGACTGAATAAAGCCCTCACGATGGCCGTGAAGCCGCTCGGCGGGCTCAACTCGTGCTGCGGCGCATCAAAACAAATTGAGCCGTGTTTTCAGAGAGTGAGACACACATTGGTAACCAATTCGCAACCAATGATGGTCACTAAATAATCAACGAATTCAGGAGAATTGACCGTGACCGAGCACAGTGCCGACCAGGGCAGCGAAGCGAACGACCAGGCGGACAAGGGTCCCTCGATCGTTCCCGGGCTCTCGGATATGGCCTCGACACGGGCCAAGGAGCCCGGAAAGGAGCCTGAAAAGGCGTCCGCCGGCGCCGCCGCGGAGATCCACGGCCCGGTCAATGCGGGCAAATCCGAGGCCAGCCGCAATCCCTCCAACATCATGATCCTGTGGCCCGAGCGTCCGGAGGCTTCAACCGGACCCTCGTTCGCCGAGGACGACACCTTCGCCCGCAGGCAAGGTGCACGCGCCAGCCTGCGTCGTCGCCGGCTGATGGCGATGGCTGCCGTGATCGCGGTCGCCGCCATCTGCGGCGCCGCCGGCGGCTCGCTGGCGACGCTGGCGCTGGGACACGCCTCCGCGCCGCAGCAGCAGGAACCAAAGGTCGCCGCCGTCGACGAGACCGCCCCGCTTCGTGATGCCGTCGCCCGCGTCACCGCCGACGTAAGCGGCCTGAAGGCGGATCTCGATCGCACCGGCAAGGCCCGCGCCGCGCAGATCAGCAAGTTCGGCGAGCGGCTCGACAAGATGGAAAAGTCGCAGGACGACACCGCAATGCGTGTCGCCAAGATCGGCGACGCCCAGGAGAAGATGCAGGACAAGCTGCGCACCGCCAGCGCCGCTCCGGAAACCACCGGCTCGATCGCCGCGACGCCGGCCAAAACCGACGCCAGCAAGAAGTTGGCGGTGGTGGATGGTTGGACGTTGAACCGCGTCAGCAACGGCGGCGCCATCGTCGATGGCCCGATGGGACTGTACGAAGCCTATCCCGGCGACCCGCTGCCCGGCCTCGGCCGCGTCGATGCGGTGCGTTATCAGGACGGCCGCTGGGTGGTGGTCACGCCGAAGGGCTTGATCGTCCGCCGCTGAGCGAACCAGATCCGCCAGGAAAGTTTAAGAACATGAAACCCGGCCCAGAGGGCCGGGTTTTCTGTTTTGAGGGCAGCCGTTCTTTGAAGATCCCCGCGCGCACCTTGACGTTCATCAGGGAACGACGCGACGGACTCCCTTTGTTCCAAAAGAACGAACAGGGGCCGAGATTTTCGCCCGGTCGTCCCATTAACAAACCGCTACTTTTCTCCCTCTGCCCATCCTCAGAATGTCGTCCGCAACCCCGCGTAGTAAGCCCGTGGCATTGCCGGGCTGAGTGAGCGCGGATCGCTGAACTGGGCATTGCCGGCGGCAAAATTCGGCAGCGCATTGGTGTCGAAGAAGATTCCGTAGGTCGAATAGCGGTTGTCGAAGACGTTGTCGACGCGGGCGAAGACCTGGAAGTTCTTGGTGACTTGATAGGAGCCGTGAAGGTTGACGACGGTGTAGGATCCGAGTTTCGGCTCCTGATTAGAACCATCCCCGGCGAAGTACTGACTGCTGACAAACAGCACGTCGCCCCCGAGCTTGAAGTCGTCGGTCACCGCATAGTCGATGCCAGCCTTGATCCGGTGCCGCGGAACTCCTGGAATCTGATCGCCCGGCATGACCTGGATGGTGTTGGTGACCGGATCGGCAGCCGGACTATTGGAGGCGAGTTGGAGCGCATCGCGGAAACGCGCATCGACATAGGTGTAGCTCGCATACAGTTGATACTTGCTGGACTTCAGATTGACCTCGGCCTCGATGCCCTGACGGCGGGTCGAGCCGATATTCTGGAAAAAGCCAAATCCCTGCAAAATCGGGCTGGGAATGTTCAGGATATCGTCGGTGTTGTCGGTACGGAATGCGCCGAGCTTCCACCCAAGGGTCCCGACACCAACGCCGAAATCGTGCGTGCCGCGGAACCCTGCTTCTATGGTATGCGCCACCACCTGTTTCAGCGGCGGATCGGACACAAGGAATGTTGCAACCGTACAGGGATGGGCAGGATCGGCGCATGCAAGTTCAAGTGGGGTCGGTGCACGGTTGGCCTCGGAATAGCCGGCATACGCCGTCAGATCGGCGTTGATTTTAAAAGTGCCTCCGATGATCGGATTGAAGCGCGAATAATTGTCCTGGCCATTGAGCGAGGAGCCGAACTGATCCTCGAGCCGGATGTTCGCCGTGTTGAAACGCCCCCCTCCCGTGAGCGAGAAACGATCGGTCAGGTCCAGGGTATCGAGCGCGTAGAAGCCGCCATAAAGATTGGTGGTGCGCAGCCCCACCGGCCCGTCCGTTACGGGGCTTCCCGACGGACCGAGGAAGATGCCGGACCCGGCGAGAACATAGTTCGGCATGAACGTGCCGAGCTCGGCGCTGGCGTCGAACCTGGTCACGCCATAATCCACGCTCGCGCCGGCAACGAAGCGGTTGTTCAATCCGAACACCTGGTCGGTGTTGGTGGCCTGCAGGGTCGCGCCGCTGGATGTCGAGCGGGTGTTGGTGCGGTCATTCTCTCCGAGGAACGCCGACGAGGGAAACGGATTGGCGAGCTGGGCCCCGTTCAGGCCGTTCGCTGGCGTCGAACCGTCGTTGAAGCAGAGCAGCGTCGTGTCGGCAGTACACGGCTGCGTTCCTGTCGGATTGCCATCCTGTGTGCTCTGATTGAAGATCCGCAGATGCGCATTGCCGTCGATCGTCCAGGTCGGCGTAACATCGACCTTCCCCGTCAAATTGAAATAGCTGACGCGATTGACCTGGGTTTGCGGCGTGGTGTAGGTCGCACCCCAGCTCTGCTGCAGCAGTTCGGCCGGCACTGTCGCGGCCGCGCCGAAATGGTTATCGGCCGCGCCCATGTTCAGGTGAAATTCGCTGGTGTCGGTCTTGTAACCGATGTCGCCGTAGAAGCGGCGGACGTCCGAACTCGAGAAATTGCGATAGCCGTTGTCGTGCACGCCTTCGAGCGCGCCATATACGGCCCAATTATCAAACTGCTTGCCCCATTGCGCGCCGCCTTGAACGCGACCGTAGGAGCCCCCCATGGTGGTGACTTCAGTGCCTTGATAGTTGAAGCCGTTCTTCATCTGGATGTTGAGCGCACCGCCCAGCGCATTGAGGCCGAAGGCCGGATTGTTTGTGACGATATCAACAGAGCGAATGGCCAGGGTCGGGATCAGGTCCCAATTCATCGTATCGCCGAACGCTTCGTTGATACGCACGCCGTTCTGATAGACCGCGAGCCCTTGCGGGGTGCCGGACCTGTCTCTTATACACATCTAGATGTGTATAAGAGACAGGCCCAGCGCATTGAGGCCGAAGGCCGGATTGTTTGTGACGATATCAACAGAGCGAATGGCCAGGGTCGGGATCAGGTCCCAATTCATCGTATCGCCGAACGCTTCGTTGATACGCACGCCGTTCTGATAGACCGCGAGCCCTTGCGGGGTGCCGGACACCGGAGATGAGGTGAAGCCGCGAAATTGCACGTCGGACTGGAACGGATTGCCTGCGACGTTACTCAGGATCACGCCCGGCACGCTTTGCTGCAGTGCGTCGGAGATGTTCAGCGACTGAGTGCGGACGATCTGGTCGGCGGTCACCGTGGTGACAGCAGCCGGAACCTTGTCCGGATCGATGCCGGATCCGCTCACGGGCGTGGTCGCGTACACCTCGATGGTCGGCAATGTGCCCCCCGAGGGAGCGGTCTGGGCCTGGGCATATCCGGATACGCACGCCAGGCAGAGCGGCAAGGTCGACAGAAATCGAGCGCTCATCCCTATCTTCCCCCGTTTTACTTGTTGTTTTGGCCTTTGAGCCTGGGTGGTAGGGAGAATGGTAGTGCTTCAGACACCATCGAACAGCCATAAAGATCCCTGGCATCATCGGGATATTTTCCCAAACATCGACCTAATCGCCCCATCGCGAAGGTTTTGCGATCACGACACGCGAGAGAGTTGCGGATTACCGGCGACTGTTGCATCGCTGCACACCCGTTCGACCGGAATCATCGCTTCGACCACGACGCCGTTGTCTGCGGAGGCCACAGTCACACTGCCACCCAGGGCCTTCACCCGCTCGCGCATTCCGGTGAGACCGAGGCCGAGCTTGTGATCGGCCGGCAAGCCACCGCCATTGTCCTGGACGCGCACAAGCGCGGCGCCGCCTTCGATACCGACCGCCCGGTTGATCGGCTCGATGCTCACTTTGATATGCGTGGCGCCGGAATGGCGGAATGCGTTGGTCAACGCCTCCTGGACCGTGCGGTAGATGGTGAGATCCGCGGTCTCGCCATTGTTGGCGAGCGATGGCGCGATCGTCGCCTCGACCACCGTATCGGGATGCACCTCCCTCCATAACCGCATCAGCGCCGCTAGCGCCTCACGCAAGCCGAGTTCGGCCAGCCCCACGGGTCGCAGCCGCTCCAGCACGCGCCGATTGGCCTGCTGCAACGCATTGACCTGTTCCAGCATGGCGCTGCCGTGCTTGCGCAGCACATCCGCCTGCGGCGCCTGCCCGTCCGGCATCCGCATCAACGAGGTCAAGTGCGCCCGCAGCGCGAACAGATAGGGCCCGAACTCGTCGTGCAGCTCTCGTGCGATTTCCTTGCGCTCTGCGTCCTGCAGCGACACCACCCGTTCCGCCAGATGGGTCTTCTCCGCAACGGCCTCATCAAGGGTCGCGGCGAGATGATTCAGCTTGCTGCAAATCGCGGCAAGTTCAGGCGCGCCCCCCGGCTGGACCCGCGTGTCATAGCGGCCAGCCTCGATCCCCGCCATGGCCTGGGCCAGGGCATCAAGCGGCGCGAGCGCCCGGCGGACAACCGTCATGGTGATCAGGAAAAGGACGATGGCAATCGCAGAACCGACTTCCACCTGCGTCACGATGCCGTCCCAGATCTCCGCCATTTCGTCGCTCGGATGCGAGGTGATGACAAGAGAGCCCAATGACTGGCCGTTGACCGTGACGGGAACGGTCACCGTTGTTTGCTCCGGATGAATCAGGGCCACGAACCAGGCCGGTGGTGGTTCGGTGTCGTCACCGGGGCCAACGGCTGCCTCATCCCCCATTTCGGCGCCTGGACGTGCCGCGCCCGGGCCGCCCTCGCGTGTGATGCTGACATGGCGCAGCCGTTTCAGATCCTCTGCAATGCGGGTCAGCCGCAGCTCCGGATTCTGGGTATCGTTCAGGCCAACAATCAAAGTTTCGATAAATTCGCGCGCAAGTCGCACCGTGCTACGATCTTCCGCTTGCACCCGGGGACCCGCTTCCAGCACCAGCCGTCCGATATTGATCGCCAGCCCGAGCAAGAGAACCAGCGCCAGAAGTGTATTCAGCCGCGCCCGCAAAGACAGCTTCTGCCACATCGCCCGGTTCCATCCCATGTCGATCTCGTCATATCGATCCCGTGCCGCTTGCACCGCCCCCGCAAAGGCTCGCCGGAGCAGGCGCGTCAAGAGGAGCGTTGACAGACGAAAACTGCAGCTATCTAATTGAATGCTACTGCATATTGCTTGGCAATGCATAACGCGAAGCAACATGCGGCCGACCATGATCCCAGCGCATCTCCGTATTCGCCCGATCCGGAAACATTGCGCTGCAAACAAAACCTGACGCGGTGCCGATGCGTGTTCTGATCGTCGACGACCACCCCATTATCGCCTCAGGCTGTCGCGCACTGCTTGCGGGCGATGCCGACATCGAGATCCTTGATGCGGCGGACGCGGAAAGCGGTGAAAAGGTATTTCTTGCCGAGAAACCCGACGTCTGCGTGCTCGACATCAATCTCCCGAGCGTATCGGGCTTTGAACTGGCGCGGCGCATTCTTGGCCACGCGCCTTCCGCGCGCTTGATCATGTTCAGCATGAATGACGACCCGATCTTCGCCGCACGGGCGATCGATGCTGGCGCCAAGGGCTACGTGTCAAAATCCGGCGACCCGGACGATCTCGTCGAGGCCATTCGTGAAGTCGGCAAAGGTGGCGTATTCCTGCCGCCGGCGATCGCCCGCGACATCGCCTTTGCCAAGCCGGCCTTCGCCCAAAGCCCGCTGTCGAAGCTGACGGCGCGTGAAATCGAAATCCTGCGCCTGCTGAGCGCCGGCAAGAGCCTGACCGAAATCGCCTGGATGGTGCACTCGTCCTACAAGACGATCGCCAATACATCCTCGATCATGCGTCAGAAGCTCGGCGTGCGGACCTCCGCCGAACTGGTGCGGCTGGCGATCGAGAGTCGGCTGACCTAGATCGGCGGCAAGGATCGACGATGCCGCATGCGATGCGGATCGCACGCGGCCATCTCAAAAAACAAGACCATAACAGAACCAGGGCCGTAACAGAATAAAGCCATTCCGCACGCCCGGATGCGCGAAGCGCGACATTCGGGCGTGACATGTCTTGTTACCGATCCGCGCCTCACCTGACCCCATCGACTGATGCGGGCAACATCCGGACGCCGGATCACCCTTTCAACATCAACGCCTCAGAGATCGATGACGGCTGCATGACCTAGCGCAACAAGCGCAACAAGGCTTGCCCCGCCCTGCTCCGCAACTCCCGGGCGTCCAGTGTGCCGTCACCATCGGGATCTGCCGCCTTGAAGCGCTGCTCGACCACGGCGAAATATTCGTCCTTGGTCAGTGTCCCGTCATGATCCGGATCGGCTGCGGCGAGCTCCCTCGCGGTCAGTCGTCCTCTCACTTCGCGCACGTCGAGCGTGCCATCGTGATCCGGATCGAGTTTGTCGAACAACTTCGAGGCCGCATCCTTCACTTCGTCAAGATCAAGGGTCCCGTCATTATCCGTGTCGAACAATTTGACCGGATCGACGCGATGCGATTTTGCGAACGCCGGCAAGCTGCCGCCGATCAAAGCGCTGATCATCAACGTCTGTAACATGGCACGGCGCGATATCATCTCAATGATCCCTTCGATTCCTGACGCGTGAGCACCAAAGCACGGAACGATTCGCGTCGCGTGTTATCCCTATACTACGCGGGAAATTTCCCGACACTTCGATACCACATCGCGCCGCAATGCGGCACGCGTTTTCATCCGCATAATTCATGTTGCTCATGACGCTCACACAATTTATTGGAACTACGTCACACGATTTGAATGATTGAGCACGCGACACTCTTGACGTTCTGCACAAGCATGCAATGCTTCCTTATCGCGAAGATGAAAAAATCCTCATCGATGTCCGGCTGAATTCCCGACACGGCCAGGAACAAGACCAACCCATCCACGTTCGAACGAAAGCCATTCGGGAGGAGACAATCAGATGAAAACCCGCGCCGCCGTCGCATTCGCCGCCAAGAAGCCGCTCGAAATCGTCGAGCTTGATCTCGAGGGCCCGAAAGCCGGCGAAGTGCTGGTCGAAATCAAGGCCACCGGCATTTGCCACACCGATGCCTACACGCTCGACGGTTTCGACAGCGAAGGAATCTTTCCCTCGATTCTCGGCCATGAAGGTGCCGGCATCGTGCGCGAAGTCGGCGCCGGCGTTCTGTCGGTGAAGCCGGGCGATCACGTGATCCCGCTCTACACGCCGGAATGCCGGCAGTGCAAAAGCTGCCTCAGCGGCAAGACCAATCTCTGCACCGCCATTCGCGCCACCCAGGGCAAGGGCGTGATGCCCGATGGCACCTCGCGCTTTAGCTACAAAGGCCAGCCGGTCTATCACTACATGGGGTGCTCGACGTTCTCGAACTTCACCGTGCTGCCGGAAATCGCAGTAGCGAAGATTCGCGAAGACGCCCCGTTCGACAAGAGCTGCTACATCGGCTGCGGTGTGACCACCGGCGTCGGCGCCGTCGTCAACACCGCGAAGGTCACGCCGGGCGCCAACGTGGTGGTGTTCGGGCTGGGCGGTATCGGTCTCAACGTGATCCAGGGCGCCAAGATGGTCGGTGCCGACAAGATCGTCGGCGTCGACATCAACGACGACAAGGCCGATTGGGGCAAACGCTTCGGCATGACCCATTTCGTCAATCCGACCAAGCTCGGCGGAGCCGACGTCGTCCAGCATCTGGTGGGGCTGACCGACGGCGGGGCCGACTACACCTTCGACTGCACCGGCAACACCACCGTGATGCGCCAGGCGCTGGAAGCCTGTCATCGCGGCTGGGGCGTGTCGGTGGTGATCGGAGTTGCCGAGTCCGGCAAGGAAATCGCCACCCGGCCGTTCCAGCTGGTCACCGGGCGGGTCTGGAAGGGTACCGCGTTCGGCGGCGCGCGCGGCCGCACCGACGTGCCGAAGATCGTCGACTGGTACATGAACGGAAAGATCCAGATCGATCCGATGATCACCCACATCCTGAAACTGGAGGACATCAACAAGGGCTTCGACCTGATGCACGAAGGCAAGTCGATAAGATCTGTCGTCGTTTTCTGACCAATAACAAACGCAGAAGGAGGATTGATCCATGACTGTTCACATCCACCCATCCGTCGACGGCGGTGTCAAAAAAGGCAGCGGACATTTCGCCGGTGGAACGCTGGTCTGCAAGTGCAGAGATAAGCAGGTCAAGGTCGGCATCAAAGGTGATGTCGCCCACAACCATGCTTGCGGCTGCACCAAGTGCTGGAAGCCTGACGGCGTCGCCTTTTCGGTGGTCGCCGTTGTGCCGCGCGACAACGTGACGGTGCTGGAAAACGGCGACAAGCTGAAGATCGTCGATACATCAGCCGCAATTCAGCGCCACGCCTGCACCGGCTGCGGCGTGCACATGTATGGCCGCATCGAAAACAAGGGACATCCGTTCTACGGCCTGGATTTCATCCATCCGGAACTTTTCGTCGAACAGGGCTCGGCCGCTCCCGGCTTCGCCGCGTTCGTCTCCTCGGTCATCGAGTCCGGTGTCAATCCATCCGAGATGGACGGCATCAGGGCGCGCCTTACCGAACTGGGCCTCACGCCCTACGATTGCCTGTCGCCCGGGCTGATGGACGCCATCGCCACCCACGTCGCCAAGGCAAAGGCGGCGTAGGCGTCATCTATCCGAGGCTGGTGGCCACGGCCGCCAGCCTCACGACGCGCGTCATCACAGCGTATCAGACCCATCTTGCCGCCTCCGCGGCTGGAGCTCAGAGTTCATGACCATCGATACCGTGTCGCTCAATCGGTCGCATGGCGGCACGCAGGGCGTCTACAAACACGCCAGCCGCGCGACGACGACGGACATGACCTTCTCGGTCTTTGTGCCCCCGCAGGCGCGCGATGGCGGGAAATTGCCCGTGGTCACCTATCTGTCCGGCCTCACCTGCACCCATGCCAATGTCACCGAGAAAGGCGAGTTCCGGCGCACATGTGCCGAACTGGGACTGATCTTCGTGGCGCCGGACACCAGCCCTCGCGGCAACGACGTGCCGGGCGATCCGGCCAATGCCTACGACTTCGGACTCGGCGCAGGGTTTTATGTCGACGCCACGAAACAGCCGTTCGCACGGCACTACCGGATGTGGAGCTATGTGACCGAGGAGTTGCCGGCCCTGATCGCCGAACACTTCCCCGTGGATCCGTCACGCCAGTCGATCATGGGGCACTCCATGGGCGGCCATGGCGCACTCACCGTCGGCCTGCGTCATCCCGGCCGTTACCGCGCCATCAGTGCGTTTTCGCCCATCGTCGCCCCATCATTGGTGCCCTGGGGCGTGAAGGCGCTGGGCGGCTACCTCGGTGAAGAACGCAAGGCCTGGCGCAAACACGACGCCGTGGCCCTGATCGACGACGGTGCGCGCGTCTCCGGCCTGCTGGTGGATGTCGGCGATGCCGATCAGTTCCTCACCACGCAGCTGCGCCCCGAACTGCTGGAACAGGCGTGCGCCAAAGCCAATATCCCGCTGACGCTGCGCCGCCAGCCAGGTTATGACCACAGTTACTACTTCATCTCCAGCTTCATGGACGACCATCTACGCTGGCATGCAGCGCCACTGAAGGCCTGAACCACGCGGCCTAATGCGGAACCCCGTAATTGGGCGCGAGCAACCGGTTGCGCAGCAGGAAGCTTGCGGTACGCGACCAGGATTCATCGGTGTCGCCGCGGAAATCCGCGCTCGCCGCCGTGACCAACTGTCCGGTCCTGGCATCCCGCACGTAGATGATCATGCTGAGAATGAGGGTTGAAATCTTGCGCACCACCCCGGTCACCGCGAGATCCGCATCGAGTTGCTTCGCGAGATCGACGTCGCAGCCGCCGCAGGCCTGCAAATTGCTGTTGTGCGCTGCAGTGATAACGGGCCTGATATCGACAATGGCAAACTTGCCGGACTCGGCCATGCCGTTGCGCACCTGCTCGCTGATCCTCAGCAATCGCGCCTGTTCAGCCGCCTGAGGCCCGTTCTTTTCGCCCTCAAGGCTGCTGTCGGCCAGTTCGAAATCAAACACAGCCACCTTTGGGCTTGCGTTGTTGGGGCTTGCTTTGGACGCTTCGCCGGACGGCTGCGCCGGCGTCGGAGATGACAACGCGACCAGCGATGCAACGATCAGCCAACCTGTCCGCATCGTGGTTCCGTCCGCAGTCCGGCCACACCAAAATGTTCGTTGCAACTTAGAACGGATCAGCCATCTTGCAAGCTTGAAGTCCCTCGGTCGGCTGGCGAAGGGATCCATGATGGGAGGACTCCTTGGCCCGATTGGCAATGGGCGCGATTGCAATCTTGTGCGCGCTGATTTCAACCTCCCTCGCCGCCGACCTCACCGAGATCAAGATCGGCTATCTCGGCCATGCCGGGATCAAGCCTTCGCTGTCGCTCGCCATGCAGCCCGCCGAGAACGACGGTGTCGCCGGCGCCCGCCTCGCAGTCGAGGACAACAACACGACCGGCCGGTTTCTCAACCAGCGCTTTACGCTCGATGAGGTTCGGCTGAAGAACGGTGAAGATCCGGCCGCCGCAGCAAGCGCGCTCGCCGACCGCAAAGTCGCGTTCATCATTGCGGACCTGCCCGCCGATGCTGTGCTGAAGGCGGCGGACGCGATCAAGGACAGCGGCGCGATCCTCCTGAACGCAGGCGCGACCGACGACCGGCTACGCGAGGAGGATTGCCGCGGCAACGTGATCCATGTCGCGCCGACACGCTCGATGTTGGCCGACGCAGTGGCGCAGTATCTGGTCTGGAAGCAGTGGAAGCGCTGGCTGCTGGTGCAGGGATCGCATCCCGAGGACAAGCTGTTTGGCGATGCGCTGCGCCGCGCGGCAACCCGCTTCGGCGCCAAGATCGTGCAGGAGCGCGTGTTCGAGGACACCGGCGGCGCGCGCCGCACCGACAGCGGCGTCACCCTGATCCAGCGCCAGATGCCCGTGTTCACCCAGCAGGCGCCGGCGTATGACGTGCTCGTCGCCGCCGACGAAAGCGAGGTGTTCGCGGCTTACTTGCCCTACCGGACCTGGGACCCACGACCGGTCGCGGGCTCCGCCGGCCTCGTTCCGACCAGTTGGGACGCCGCGCATGATCAGTGGGGCGCGATCCAGTTGCAGAACCGTTTCCTGAAGCTCAACTCGCGGCACATGACGGCGCTCGACATGCAGGCGTGGACCGCGGCACGCATGGTCGGCGAAGCCGCGGCGCGCACCAACTCCGGCGATCCAAAAGCCATCACCGCCTACCTCAAGAGCCCGGACTTTTCGCTGGCGGCCTTCAAGGGCCAGCCGCTGAGCTTGCGGGACTGGAACCTGCAATTGCGCCAGCCGATCCTGCTGGCGGACGGACGCATGGTGGTGTCAGTCTCGCCCCAGGAAGGTTTTCTGCACCAGGTCTCGGAGCTCGATACGCTGGGCGTGGACAAGCCGGAAACCAAGTGCAAGCTGCGTTGAGATGGAGTCGAGAGGCATGTGGTTTCGCTGTCTGCTGTCCGGAGTCGCCGTCTGGCTCGCCACCGCCGCGCCAGCCGCCGCTGTAATGGCCTACGTCTCGAACGAGAAAGGCAACACGGTCACGGTGATCGATACCGACACCTGGAAGGTGACCGCGACCATCAAGGTGGGGCAGCGGCCGCGGGGGATCGAGTTCACCCGCGATGGCAAGTTTGTGCTGGTAGCGGTCGGCGATGACGACACCGTCCAGATGATCGACACCACAACCCGGCAGGTGGTTGACACCCTGCCTTCCGGTCCAGACCCGGAGCTGTTCGTGCAGGACGCCGCCGGCAAGACCCTTTATGTCGCCAACGAGAACGACAACACCGTGACCATCATCGACATCGCCAAACGCGCGCGCATCGGCGACGTGCAGGTCGGAGTCGAGCCGGAAGGCATGGCGATCAGCCCGGACGGCAAGTTTCTGATCAACACGTCAGAGACCACCAACATGGCGCATTTCATCGACACCACCACGCGCCAGATCGTCGGCAATGTGCTGGTCGACTCGCGGCCGCGGTTCGCCGAGTTCAAGCGCGACAATTCCGAGCTCTGGGTCTCCTCGGAGATCGGCGGCACGGTCGCCATCATCGATCCCGAGAAACGAACGATCAAAACCAAGATCAGCTTCGCCATTCCCGGAATGCGACGCGAGGCGATCCAGCCGGTCGGCATCGGCATCACCAAGGACGGCAAGACGGCGTTTGTCGCGCTGGGGCCGGCCAACCGGGTCGCCGTGGTCGATGCCACCACCCACCAGGTCAGCAAATACCTGCTGGTCGGCCAGCGGGTCTGGCATATGGCCTTCACACCCGACGAGAAATACCTGCTGGTCACCAACGGCGTGTCGAACGATGTCTCCGTGATCGATGTCGCCGCCCAAAAGGTCACCAAGACCATCCAGGTGGGCGAACTGCCCTGGGGCATCACGATCGCACCACAATGACCGAAACCATCGCGCCGATCGCCCGCAATACAACGGAAGCGTCAAGCCCTGGCGATCCTTCCGGTGCGGCTGCGCTCGCCATCGAAGGCGTCAGCCATTCCTACGGCGTGCGCCCGGCCCTCGACAATGTCAGCTTCGCGGTGCGGCCGGCGAGCTTCGCCGCGCTGCTCGGCCTCAACGGTGCCGGCAAGAGCACGCTGTTCGCGCTGATCACCCGCCTGTTCGGGGTGCAGCGCGGCGCCATCAGCATCTTCGGCCACGATGTCGGACGCCAGTCCGGCGAGGCGTTGCGGGTGCTTGGCGTCGTATTTCAGTCACGCACCCTCGATCTCGATCTCTCGCTGATGCAAAACCTTCAGTACCACGCCGCCTTGCACGGCATCAGCCGGCGCGAGGCACGTGCCCGCGCCGAGGAGGTGCTGGCGCGCATCGACCTCACCGAACGTGCGGGGCACAAGGTGCGGGCGCTGTCCGGCGGCCAGATGCGCCGCCTCGAGATCGCGCGCGCGTTGCTGCACCGCCCCCGCCTGCTGCTGCTCGACGAGGCGACCGTCGGCCTCGATGTCAAGGCCCGCAGCGACATCCTGCGTCATGTGCGCCGCCTGGTCAGCGAGGACGGCATTGGCGTGCTGTGGGCCACCCATTTGCTCGACGAAATCACCGCAGGCGACGATCTCGTGATCCTGCATCGCGGCCGCGTCCTCACCACCGGCGCGGTGCCGCGCGTCATGGCCGAGACCGGAACGGCGGACCTGCAGTCGGCGTTCATGAAATTGACGGGAACGACGGCTGACCTCGCGAGCCTGATGCCATGAATCCTGATGCCATAGCTCCTGATAACATGACCATCGAGGCCATCGCACCGCCGCGCCCGGGCTTCACCTTCGCGCAGTACGCCACCTGCATGAGCGGTATCGTCTGGCGCGAGGCGCTGCGCTTCCTGCACCAGCGCGAACGCTTCGTCTCGGCGCTGGTGCGGCCGCTGGTGTGGCTGTTCATCTTTGCCGCCGGCTTCCGCCAGGTGCTCGGGATTTCCATCATCCCGCCCTACGAGACCTACATCCTCTACGAGGTCTACATCACGCCCGGGCTGATGGCGATGATCCAGCTGTTCAACGGCATGCAGTCGTCGCTCTCGATGGTCTATGACCGCGAGATGGGCAACATGCGCACCCTGCTGGTGAGCCCGCTGCCGCGCTGGTACCTGCTGTCCTGCAAGCTGCTGGCGGGCACGGCGGTATCCGTGCTCCAGGTCTATGCCTATCTGGTGATCGCCTGGTTCTGGGACATTCAGCCGCCTCCGATCGGCTACCTGACGGTGCTGCCGGCGCTGGTGCTGTCGGGGCTGATGCTGGGCGCGCTCGGCATGCTGATCTCGTCGGGGATCCGGCAGCTGGAGAACTTCGCCGGCGTCATGAACTTCGTGATCTTTCCGATGTTCTTTGCCTCCTCGGCGCTCTATCCGCTGTGGCGCGTGCTGGAGGGCAGTCCGATGCTCTATTATGTCTGCCAGTTCAACCCATTCACCCACGCCGTGGAGTTGATCCGGTTCGCGCTCTACGGCCAGGTCAACTGGATCTCGCTGGCCGTGGTCGGAGGCTGCACCATCGTATTCATGCTCGGTGCCGTGCTTGCCTATGATCCCTCGCGCGGCATGATCCGCCGCGGACCGGCAGGAGGCGAAACATGAGATGGACATCACCCCTGCTCGCCGGACTGCTGATCACCGGATCGGTCCACCCCGGCCTCGCCGCCGATCCGCGCTATCCGGACTGGCCCTGCGCCCAGGCCAAGGTGCCGGAGGTGTCGCTCGCCGCCGTCTGGGCGGGCCCCGCGATCGACGATGTCGCCGACAAGTGGAAGGACGATGCCGAGGTCAGCGCGCTGGTCGAGCGGCTCGCCGCGCGGCGCACCCCACTCGATGAGGCCGAAACGCTGGTTTCGGCGTTCCTGACCGGCGATGCGGCCAGCAAGGCGGCGCGCGGCAAGCTGCTGTTCGCCGGTCTGTTCGAGACCCTCAATGCGCAGAGATCGTCGGTGATGAACGGCCTCGAGCGGGTGACCCGCAAGCAGCGCGCGGCGGCAGAGGCTATTCGTACCGATACCATCGCGCTGCAGGGATTGCAGGACGCCACGCCGCCGGATCAAGCCAAGGTCGACCAGCTCGGCAACCAGCTCACCTGGCAAACCCGCATCTTCGAGGATCGCCGCCAGGTGATCCGTTTCGTCTGCGAGGTCCCGGTCACGATCGACCAGCGGCTGTTCGCACTGGGGCGGATCATCCAGCAGCAGATGGACTAGCCGGGTCGCTCGTCAGTACGCCGGTCAGCGAAACTCCGCCCTCGCCGCCACATCGCGGATCTGGTCCGGCGTTTCCTTGACGCTGATGCGGTGGTCATGGATGAAGTGGATCGTGGTGCTGTGGCCACCGCGCTTGTAATACAGCACAGTGTCGAGATTGACGTCGACCGGGTGTTCGCCGTCATCGCACAGCGTCAGCCGCCTGAACTGGGCCATCGTTGTCCTCCCATCATGACTTCGATGAGTCGTCATCATGCCACGGTCGGCCCCCGTCGTCTCGGCTCACTCCTTGTCCTCGTCTCGACCTTTAGTCGCCCGGCCGCGGCTCCGGCCGGGCGTCGACCGTCGGCAGATTCGCCCGCACCCAGCCGTCGGTGCCGTCCGGACACCACGCCACGTTGCGATAGCCGTAGGACAGCGCGCGCTTGGCCGCGTTCCACGACATCCAGCACGCCTCCTGGCAGTAGAACACCAGTTGTCTCGTCATATCGCCGCCGCTGGCCCGCGCCAGCCCCTGACGCAGGTAGTCTTCGGTCGCCGCGGCAAGCGCGCCGTAGCCGGTGTCCGGGAGCCAGATGCTGCCGGGGATGTCCGATCGCGGCGTCTCGCGCCACACTGTGCCTGCCGGCAGGTTCTTCGGCTTGGGGGGATGCGGCAACACATCGATGAAAACAGCCGCCTTGGTTTCCCAGATCGCCCTCGCCTGGTCGGTCGTCAGCACCCGTGCACCTTTCAGTGTCGCGGGAACGGGCGCACGATAATTCTCCATCCGATAGCCGTCCGGCTCGGGCGCGATATCGTCCGCAGAGGCCGCTGCCGTCAGCAGCAGCAGCGCCGCGGCGACACGCCCGAGCTTCGCGATCATGGCGGCTTGGTCGCGGCCTGCGCAGTGATCGGCTGGTCGTTGTCGTCGAGCAGCGGAACGCCGAAGTCGAGCAGGATCTTGTTGATCTCGCTTTGGCTCTCCTGGATCAGACGATTGAGCTGGCGCTTCCAGTTCTGGTCGGCGTAGCGCACGCCCATTCCGATCCGGTAGGCGAGCTTCGGCCCGGCGGTCTCCTTGACCAGCGGCATCACATGCAGTGCCGGAGTGGACTGCCTGGCGTAATAGCCCGCCATCGGGCCCCACAGCACGCCGGCATCGATCACCCCCGATTTGATGTCGTTGATCATCGCCTCGGCCGAGGAATCGATCCGGGTATCGATCATCAATGGATACGGCTTGGCGTTGACCATCAGGCCGTTGACGGCCATGTCGGTGGCCGGCGGCGTGCCGGCGACGATGCCGATATGTTTGTCTTTCAGCCGGGCATCTCCGAGCGTCGCGACATCGTCGAGACCGCTGCCGGATTTGACGACCAGCGCGTAGGCGGTGCGGTAGTACGGGTTCGTCACCTGCACCAGATCGTCGCCCTGCGGAAAGCCCATGATCAGATCGCAGCGGTGCGAACCGAGCGTCACGCGGACGAAGCCGGTGGCCTGCGGGAAGAACATGTAATCAAGTTTTTTATTCAGTTTCGCGGCCAGCAGTTCCGCGATCTTGTTCTCGAACCCCTCGCCTTTCTCGTTTGAAAACGGCATGTTGCGCGGATCGGCGCAGATCCGCAGCACCTTCGGATCGATCAGTTCGATCGACATGTCGGCGCCGTCCGGCGGCTGCGCCTGAACCGGCGGCTGCGGCATTTGGGCCACCGCGCCGCCGTCTCCGAACAGCGTTGCGCACAGGAGCGCGAGCGCAACCCGGCGGCACCCATGAGCCGGCGTCATCGCGGCCACCTCCTCGCTTGTGCGCGCGTCACTTGTTGCCCATGCAGGTATTCTCCGCCTTGGTGAACGCCTCGGGCTTGTCCTCGTGCTTGGCCGGCCGCACCCGCCCGGTCGCATCGTTGGCGCGGGAGCGGAGATAAACGTAGATGTCATCCAGGTAACAAACCACATTGGGATTGTCGCCGAAGGCCGGCATCACGTTCTCCTGCGCGGTGGAGATGTTCTTGCGGCCGCTCGCGACAACGCCGAGAAAATCGCCATAACTCATGGTCTTGAGGGAATCCTTCAAGGCCGGCGCATAGGTCGAGCCCATGCCGTCCGGGCCGTGACAGACATGGCACTCGGAATGATAACGGCGGTATCCGGAATAGGTGTACCAGTCGACCGTGCCGTCCGCGGCGACCTTGAACGTCGGATTGCCGTCCTTGTCGAAATATTTGCCGTCCTCGGATTTGACCGCGGTCGGATCACCGCTGCCGTCGGCAAAAGCAGGATTTTCAAACACAAAATTCCCGAACGCCACGACGGCGATCGTCGTCACCACAAAAATGGCTCGCACGCGATTTTCCTCGATGATGGACCAACAGATTGCAGCGCAAAATCCTGAAATGCGTTTCCTGGAACGTTTCCCAAACGCATGCTGCAATGCGCACGTCGTCCTGAAGCGCAGTCCCGAAACGCATGTCATGAACGAACCGGCGCGCGGAGAAGTTCCGCGCGCCGGAGAGAGTTACTCGTTCAGTTTGCGCTGGGCAGCGTGAACGTCGTCAGGGTCCCGCCGAGCGCGGTGTAGTTGCTCAGCGCTGCGTAACCACCGACTGCGCCGAGGCCCGCGGTCGGATCGGTCAGACCTGCCGCCAGACCGATTCCGGCCCAGCCGCCGACGCCGGACAGCACGGCAATGTATTGCTTGCCGGCGTGTTCATACGTCGTCACGTTGCCGATGATGCCGGACGGGGTCTTGAACTTGTACAGTTCCTTGCCCGTCTTGGCGTCAACCGCCTTCAGATACCCTTCCAGCGTCCCGTAGAACACCACTCCGCCGGCGGTGGCGAGCGCCCCCGACCAGACCGAGAACTGTTCCTTGTTCGACCAGACGATCTTGCCGGCCTTGTTGTCCCAGGCAATGAAGTTGCCCATGTGGGTATCGCCGGGAGGCGGATACATCGAGAGCGTCGCCCCGACATAGGGCTGGCCCGCGGTGTAGCTCACCTTGAACGGCTCATAGTCCATGCAGACGTGGTTGGTCGGCACGTAGAACAGCTGCGTCTCCGGCGAATACGCCGCCGGCTGCTCGTCCTTGGTGCCGAGCGCGGCCGGGCAGATGCCCTTGTTGTTGTGGTCCTCGCCCTGCTTGTCGGTCGAATACGCATCGACAACCTTGGGACGACCATAGGTCGGCGAACTCTTGTTCATGTCGACGCCGGTGGTCCAGTTGACCTTCGGATCGAACTTCTCGGCGACCAGCAGTTCGCCGTTGGTGCGATCGAGGGTGTAGGCCAGACCGTTGCGGTCGAAGTGGGTCAGGAGCTTGCGCGCCTGGCCGTTGATCGACTGGTCGGAGAGGATCATCTCGTTGACGCCGTCATAGTCCCATTCGTCATGGGGCGTCATCTGGTAGACCCACTTCGCCATGCCGGTGTCGGCATCACGCCCGAAAATGGTCATCGACCATTTGTTGTCGCCGGGCCGCTGCTTCGGATTCCAGGTCGAAGGATTGCCCGACCCGTAATAGACCATGTTCAGAGCCGGATCATAGGACATCCAGCCCCAGGTGCAGCCGCCGCCGATTTTCCATTGATCGCCCTGCCAGGTCGCAAGGCTGGAATCCTTGCCGACCGGCTTGCCGAGCGACATGGTCTTTTCCGGATCGAACTTGATCTGGTCGTCCGGTCCTTCGGAGAAGGCACGCCACACCTGCTTGCCGTCCTTGATGTCATAGGCCGTGACATGGCATTGCACGCCGAACTCGCCGCCGGAAATGCCGATCAGGACCTTGTCCTTGACCACGAGAGGCGCCGAGGTGCCGGTGCCGCCCTTGCCGGGATCGCCGTTCTTCACGGTCCAGGCCACCTTGCCGGTCTTGGCATCGAGTGCGACCAGCGTGGTGTCCGCCTGATGCAGGAAGATCTTGCCGTCACCATAGGCGACGCCGCGGTTGACCGTATCGCAGCACATCACCGGAATGACGTTCGGGTCCTGCTTCGGCTCGTACTTCCAGACGATCTTGTTCTCATTGGCGAGATCGAGAGCGTAGACCATGTTCGGGAACGGCGTATGCACATACATCATGTTGCCGAYGATCAGCGGCCCGCCYTCGTGCCCGCGCAACACGCCGGTGGAGAAGGTCCAGGCCACCTGCAGCTTGCCGACGTTCGCCGCSGTGATCTGCTTGAGTTCGGAGTARCGCTGGCTGGCATAGTTGCCGGCCGGTATTACCCAGTCCTTCGGGTTCTTCGACATCTGGATCAGATCGTCATTGGCACTTGCGGCACCGACAGTCAGCGCCGCAACAGCGCCAAGACAACTTGTAAGCATCACCTTGCGCATCATGAATCCTTCCCACGGTTTTATTTATTTTCGCTCTGGCTTTGTTAAGTCGCTGGGCTCTCGTCCATGTCCAGCGTCAACTCTTGAAGCAGTTCTTTGGGACAGTTCTTTGGGGCAACTCTTGAGGGATGGTCTTCCAACGTCACGTCGTGGCTTCACCGAGAAACGAGACACGCCCTTTCTTCAGATCTCGCGAAGCGGTCACGGACTTCAGCTATCCCGATGAACTTGAAGTCCAGTGAACGGCAGTCCGATATCCCGATGGATCAAGGTTCATGCTCCCGACGAACGTTGGTCCATTGTCCCGATGCTATGCTCGCCAACTTTCGCGTGCAACAGAAAATCAATCGCGCGCTGCACTCGAGATGCGCACGCATCTCGAAACGCGCACTGTGCGAACGACTGACTCGCGAAGATGCGAGTTTTGCCTGCAATTACTGGGTAAACGGGAACTTTTGCATGATCGACAGAGTGTGCTTCACTGACCCATCCCGCGTCGCAAGCGAGATTTGTGTTACGCCAATACTACATTCGATCGCGGGCTCATGCTTCGCCGAACCGCGACAGATATCCGACGCCTGACGGAGTGCGCATGATTCGCCGCCTTGCATTGTTCGTTGCATTCGCGATGACGACCGCGCCGCTGCTCGCGCAGGTGCGGCAGGACGTTCAACCGCTCTCCGTCGATGAAATCGCGCCCGGCGTTTTCGTTCACATCGGTACAATCGCGCTGATGACGCAGGACAACGAGGGCGCCATCGCCAATGTCGGATTCATCGTCGGTAAAGATTCCGTTGCGGTCATCGATACCGGCGGCAGCACGCGCGAAGGGCAGCGCCTGCGAGCGGCCATACGGGCGCGCACCGACAAGCCGATCCGCTACGTGGTGAACACCCACGGCCACCCGGATCATGCTTTCGGCAACGCAGCATTCGTGGCCGACGGACCGGATTTCGTCGGTCATAAAAACCTGCCGCGGGCGCTCACCACGCACGGACAGTTTTACCTCGATGCGTTTCGCCGCCTGATGGGAGACGACCTGATCGACGCGGTGAAGATCATTCCGCCCACGGTGCTGGTCGATGGCGAACTTCGCCTCGACCTCGGCGACCGGCCGCTGATCCTGCGCGCCTGGCCCGCCGCGCACACCGACAGCGATCTGACGGTGCTTGACGCCGCGAGCGGGACGCTCTTTGCGGGTGATCTGGTGTTCGTCGCGCACATTCCCGTGATCGACGGCAGCCTCCGTGGCTGGCTAACGATCCTCGACTCGTTGGCCGCGACACCCGCCCAGCGCGTGGTTCCCGGACACGGCCCTGTCACCGCATGGCCGCAAGCGCTGGACGCAGAGCGGCGTTATCTAGACAAACTCGCCGCTGATGTTCGCGCCCTGATCAAATCAGGCGCGCCGCTGGCGGAAGCAGCCAAGACCGCAGGAGCCTCCGAGCAGGCCCGCTGGTCCCTGTTCGACGACTACAACGCGCGGAACGCGACTGCAGCATTCTCCGAATTGGAGTGGGAATGAGTCCGAAGCTTGGATATGTTCGGCATGCGATGCGTCATTGCGGGAGCAGGACCATGCACCGAACCAAGATCCGTCTGTTTTGCCTTCTGTCTTGTCTTGCGGGCCTGCTGGCCGCCACGCCGTTCGGGCCCTCAGCGGCCCGCGCGGAAACGCCAGCGCCGGCGGCGGACTCAGCAAACAACGTCTGGGCCGGGCTGGTGCAGGACATCTTCAACAATCGCCCGATGCAGGACGGCAGCGGCGTGATTGCCATCGAGATGCCTTATCGCGCCGAAGACGCCGCGATCGTCCCGGTCACCCTGCGCACGATGATTCCGGCCGGTGATCCCCGCCATGTCGTCGCCATCACGCTGGTGATCGATCAGAATCCGGCCCCGATGGCCGCGCGTTTCGACCTCGGCCCCGACGCCGCTGTCTCCGAGATCTCGACCCGCGTGCGGGTCAACAACTACACCGACGTGCATGCGGTCGCTGAACTGAGCGATGGCAAGCTCTACATGACCAAGACCTATGTGAAGGCATCAGGCGGCTGTTCCGCCCCCGCCGCCAAGAACGCGGACGAGGCCAACAGCCGGCTCGGCAAGATGCGTTTCCGGCAGTTTGCGGGCGCCGCAGACGCACCCTCCAGCGGCACCCGCGAAGCCCAGCTGATGATCGGACATCCCAACAATTCCGGCCTGCAGATGGATCAGATCACCCATCTCTACATCCCGCCGTTTTTCGTCAACGACCTGCACATCTGGCAGGATGACAAGCTGATCCTCGCCATGGACGGCGGTATCTCGATCTCGGAGGATCCGAATATCCGTTTCACCTATCGTCCGGGCGCCGCCAAAAAAATCCGCGCCGAGGCCAAGGACACCGACGGCCACGTTTTCCAGGGCGAGTGGCCGGTCGAGTCGTCTGCGATGTAACGTCGCGGCTCACAAAAGCCGCGGCTCACCTGGCGCACGGCACCGGTTGCTGTCTTTCTCGCGCGCCGACACCTCTAGAAACACCGCACCTCCGCCTCCGCCTGTGCGCGGCGCAGATCATTGACCGCACTCGTCGCCTGTTCGGATGACCGGAACTGGCCGCCGAGATTGCCTTGCACCTGCGCCATGCTCAACACCGTCGCCGCCGTGACGTAACGTTCATAAGGCAGCAGCGACGCCACGACATCGACCGAACAGGAACACTGGTCGAGTGTGCGCTGCGTCTCGCCGTTGGCTTTCATGCAGCCGAACACATAATCTGCGCGCACCGAGGTCGGATAATCGTTGACGCTGTCGGCATGTGCGGTTGCGACATTCATGCAGTGCAGCACCAGTCCGCCAAGCAAAAGTCGTTTCAATTCGACACGGGTCACAGAGATTCTCCTGCCGATGCTGATTGCAGTCGCCGATCTTAGATAGGAAGATAGCTTGGAAGGATGCAAGGTGGAAACCTCCCGCTTTGCGGGTTGACCTTTGCATCGGGATGCTTCGAAATATCCAGGCATGAAACATGCTGTCAAATTGGCCGCCGGCTGGTGGTGCGCCCTCATCATTGTCATCCTTGCGTCGGTTCGGCCATCCTGCGCCGCCGACACGGTTCGGCTGGCCGTACAGAAAACCGGAACGCTGGCCTGGGAACTCGCTGTGGTTCGCGGCCATGAGCTGGACAAGCAAGCCGGCCTCACGATCGAGACCACTGAGCTTGCAAGCCCGGAAGCCGGCAAGATCGCGCTGCGCGGCGGCTCCGCCGACGTCATCGTGTCGGACTGGCTGTGGGTGTCGCGCGAGCGTCAGCTCGGGGCGAAGCTGACATTCTATCCCTACTCGAATGCGCTCGGCGCCGTGATGGTGCCGGACGCCTCCCCGATCAAGACCCTGGCCGACCTCAGGGGGCGCAAGCTTGCGGTGGCCGGCGGCCCGATCGACAAGAGCTGGCTGCTGCTGCGCGCCGTGATGAAGCAGGACGGTATCGACCTGACATCCCAGGCCACCATCGCCTACGGCGCCCCGCCGCTGCTGGCGCGCAAGACCATCAGCGGCGAGATGGACGCCAACCTGAACTACTGGAATTTCTGCGCCGCGATGGAAGCCAAGGGATTTCGCCGCCTGGTCGGCATGGACGACATCGTCTTGAAGCTCGGCGCCAAGGGTCGCACCGCGATGATCGGTTATGTCTTCGACGAGAGCTGGGCGGCAACCCATCGCGACGCGGTCGCGCGCTTCATCACCGTGACACGCAAGGCCAAGGAGATTCTCGCCACGTCGGATGCGGAATGGGACACCATCGCGCCGCTTACCGGTGCAACTGACGCCGCAACGCTGCGGGCCTACCGCGATCGTTATCGCGACGGTATCGCCCGCCGCCCGATCGCCGATGAGGAGGCCGACGCCCGCGTGCTGTACCGCGTACTGGCGGCGGTCGGCGGGACCGAACTCGTCGGGCCCGCCCCGGAGCTCGCCCCCGGCACCTTCTATCGCCCAATGGCCGGAGACTGACATGCTCCGGCTGGCGTCGCTCGCTCTGTTCGTCGCGACGTGGTGGGCCGGCTCGCTGCTGGCGGGCAGCGAACAACTGCCCTCGCCTCCCACGGTGCTCGCCGCGATCGTCACGGAGGCGCGGTCCGGGGCGCTGTTTTTCCATCTCGGCGTGACACTGGCGCGGGTGCTCGTCGCCTTCACTCTTGCCATGACGCTGGGCACGGCGATCGGTTATCTGATGGGCCGGGTCAGGACCGCCGACAGGCTCGGCGATCCCTGGCTGATCGTGCTGCTCAACCTGCCGGCCCTGGTCATCATCGTGCTCGCCTACATCTGGGCCGGCCTGACCGAGGCCGCGGCCATCGCAGCCATTGCCATCAACAAGCTGCCCAACGCCGTGGTCACGGTCCGGGAGGGCAGCCGCGCGCTCGATCCCGCGCTGGACGAGATGGCCACCGTGTTCGCGTTCCCGCGCTGGACCGCATTCCGGCACGTCGTGCTGCCGCAGCTCGCGCCCTACATCGCCGCCGCCGCGCGGTCCGGCCTGTCGCTGGTGTGGAAGATCGTGCTGATTGCCGAGCTTCTGGGCCGTCCCAACGGCGTCGGCTTCGAGATCGGGACAGCCTTCCAGTTGTTCGACATTCCCCGTATCCTCGCCTACGCCTTGTGCTTCTCCGCCATCGTGCTGGCGATCGAAATCATCGTGGTGCAGCCTTTTGAAAAACGCGCCTCGCGCTGGCGGCAGCATGCGGCTTGAGGTCGCGATCGAACAAAAGGTCTTCGTCAATGCCGCGGGCGAGCGGGTCGATGTGCTGCGCGACCTCGCCTTCACTCTCGATCACGGCGAGCTGGTGGCGCTGGTCGGGCCATCCGGCTGCGGCAAGACCACGATGTTGCGGATCGTGGCCGGTCTCGATCCCGATTACCGCGGCCGCGTCGTGCATGCGCCGGATACCCGCATCGGCATGGTGTTCCAGGAGCCGCGCCTGCTGCCGTGGCGTTCGATCGACGACAATGTGCGGCTGGCCGCGCCGCAGGCGGACGAAGCCAGGCTCTCCGCGCTGTTCGAGATTCTGGAATTGAGCGCGCACCGCTCCCACTTCCCCGGCGAACTCTCGCTCGGCCTCGCCCGGCGCGTCGCCCTGGCGCGTGCCTTCGCCATCGAACCGAATGTGCTCATTCTCGACGAGCCCCTGGTCTCGCTCGACAATGCCCTGTCCGCCCGCTTGCGCGACGAGATCGCGGCCCTGGTCGCGCGCCGGCCGGTCACCACGCTGCTGGTGACCCACGATCTCGACGATGCGGTGCGCCTCGGCGATCGCATCCTGCTGCTGTCGCCGCGCCCGGCCCGCATCGTCGCGGAGATCCCGATCCGAACGCCACGCGCCGCGCGCGGCGCAGCCGAGATCGCCGCCATCAAGGCCGAGATCGTGCAACGCAGCCAGGGGGGCCCTGATGCGCGGGAGGCCACATAAGATGCGGAGCCGGATCTGCGCGATGATGCGACGGCTCGCAGCCGCCGTCCTGATCGGTCCCGGCCTTCTCGCCGTGGCGGCGGCGCAGGACATGATGCGTCATGTCGACCTCACCTCTCCCGACATGGTCTCCGCGGAGATGACGCGGGAAGAGGTCGAAGCCAAGCTGGCCACGGCGACAGCCGTTGCCCCGGCCGACTTCTCCGGCAAACGGCTGTCCGGTCTCGACCTGTCCCACCTCGACCTTTCCGGCGCGCTGTTTCGCGGGGCGCGACTCAACAAGACCAAACTGGTGGAAGCGAAGCTCGATCGCGCGGATCTCGGTCAGGCCTGGCTGATCGAAGCCGATCTCACGGACTCAAGCCTGAAAGGCGCGAACCTGTTCGCCTCGCAGATGCAACGCGCCCGGCTTGACCGCGCGGATCTTTCGCAGGCACGCATGGCCGCCGATCTCACCGGCGCAAGCCTGGTCGGCGCGTCCGTCGCGGGAGCCAATCTCGGCGCCGACATGCGCAACCAGTCGATGGGGCTGATGCGCACCGTGCTGAAGTCCGCCCACCTGGAGCGGTTGAACGCGCGCGGTGCGGACCTCTCGCGCGTCGATCTCGAATTCGCCTCGCTCAGCGGCGCCGACCTGACGGATGCCTCCCTGAAAGGAGCGCAGCTCGGTGGCGCGGACCTGACAGGCGTCATCGTCGCCGGCACCGATTTCGACGGTGCCGATCTCGCCTCGACAAAGCTGATCGCACCGGTCGGCCTCGACCAGGCCAGGAATTTCGACGCCGCCAAAAACCGGGATCGCGTGATAAGAGAACAGTAGCGGCCGGATCACAAACGGCCATATCACCAAAGAATGTCACTCAGGGAGGACACGATGCGACGATGGATACTGGTTTCCACCGCTGTGCTGCTCGTCAGTTCGAGCCAGGCATTCGCACAGGGCAAAGGCATCCGGTTCTGGAACCTGACCTCGGCGACTGTCTCCAACTTCCAGCTCTCGCCTGCGGGCAAGAACGATTGGGGCGCCAACCAGACCTTGAACGACAAGGACAAGGAGGTCGACCACGACGAGCGGCTGCGCATCACCGGCGTCGATCCCGGACGCTACGATGCCAAGGTCGGTTACCCCAAGGGCCGCACGTGCTTTGTTCGCAACATCGAGATCGCCGCCGACGCGGTGTTTTCGATCGCCGACAAGGACCTGAAGGACTGCAGCAAGAAATAGTGCCGGGGCCGGTGTCGCTCAGTCGTGCGCGACACTCACATCACGTCTTGTCTTGTTTTGCCTTGTCTTGTCACGTCTTGTCTTGCGGATGCGGATACTCGCAGCGCCAGCGCACCGCGCTCCATTTCGGATGCTCGCCGATCCACTGCGCGATATAGGGCGGCGCAGCGTTGGCGCATTGCTGCAGCGAGCCGCTCCACTGGAACTCGAGATGCCGCTCTTCGCAGTTGGCGGGAGCGGCCAACGCACACACGGTGACGATCAGGTCGATCAGGTCCACGACGATGATCCCTTTTTAGCGATGCGATGATCGCACACTTAGCAACGGACACAGTCGGCAGAAAGTTTCAAACTCACGTGAGCCGGCCCCGGCCCCGGTGCGTGCAGCGCAATATCGCCGCGCGATAACCGCCAAAAACAACCGGGTCAAAGGAAACGAGTCAAAAATTGACGCCGAACACCAGCCGCGCCTGGTGTCGTTCGAAATCGACGAGATTGAGCGCGCCTGTTCCGCCGGCCGCGCGCCCCCAGGCCTGAAAACTCCAGGCCGCGGTGAGCCGCGATCGTTCGGTCAGCTTGATGAAGGCAGTCGGTCCGACAAACAGCGCCTGACCGGACAACTGATTCAGACCGAGGTCTTCATATTTGCGCAGGTAGCGCGCTTCCCCGCCGAGAAAGAACCCCGGCCGGACCTGCGCCATCAGCGCTGTCGCAGCCCCGATGGTCGCATCCTGCTCATCCACTCCGGTGCCGAGGACGTGTGTCCATTCCGGCTGATACAGCAGGTTGAGCGCGACCACGAGAGAGTTGGGAATCAGCTCCCGATCGAACGCGAGGGTGAAGTCCGTGCCGTACTGCCGGACGGGCGCCGCGGTCGTCTCGTCGCGGCGCGCCGCATGGGTCTCGACCCCGAACAGCATGCCGAACGGCGCCGTCTCACGCTCCAGCAACTGATAACGCAGATCGAGCGACGCGCTTTGCCAGGCCAGCTGACGGCGATTGTCGAATCCCGTGACACCATTGATGTCGTAGGAAGCAAACTCGCCTCCGACTTCCACCCGGAAGTTCCGCATGGGCACGAACTCCAGCTCGAGCTCCTGCCCGATGGCGCGGTACGTCCCGCCGCTTTTGCCGAACCGGCCGGTGGTCTGGCTCTGGAATTCACGCTCGCCGACGTTGCCGACATCGGAGCCGATCATGAAGCCGAACAGATGCTCGGTATCGACTCCGGAAGCCGCCGCCTTATCCGGATCCTGGGCATGCCCGGCCGTCGACAGCAGCGTTGTGAACAACACCGCAGCCCCGACCATCTTTGCGCGAACAGGCCCTGTCATTCGAAGCCGCCCCGAGTTCGACAGTCATGCACAGTCCCACTCACTCAGAGCGCTTTGCAAGTCCAACCGTCTCCGCCGTGGCGCCAAAAGTAGGGAACGTGCCCCGGTTCGATCCGCGACTGAAAAATGATCTCATGCAATGCATCGAACAATCCGCCGTGAGCAACGAACAAAATCGTGCCGTCGGGGTAGCGGTCGAGCCATTTTCCCATGACCCGGATCACTCGCGCTCGGGTCTCCTGCCATTGCTCGGCATCGGCGGGCAAATGCTGGGCCAAGCGCTCATGGGGCTGCAGGCCCAGGCGGTTTTTCACCTCGTCGACGCGCAAGCCTTCGAAACTGCCGAAATGACGCTCCTTGAGTTCGCTATCGATGAACAGCGGCTTCTGAAGACGTTCGCCAACAATGGCAGCCGTCTTCAGGGCGCGAACCAGCGGACTGGAAACGATGACATCGATCGCGCAGCTCTCCAGCACACGCGCTGCGCCATGAGCATGCGAAACACCAAGGTCATTGAGGGGGATGTCGGTGTGGCCTTGAAACCGCTTGTCCACGTTCCAGTCGGTCTGGCCATGGCGGAGAAAATAGAAGCTTCTGCTTGGGAGAGGCACCGCAGACGCCTTCGTTAGCGGCGACATAACCACCTGTCGCCAGCAGCAACTCTCTGTCGCGAGGCCTCCCGGGGCGGTCTCGACATCGTCGTCATCACCGCAAAAATCGAAATTTTGGTCGGAGCGAGAGGATTCGAACCTCCGACCCCTAGTCTCCCAGACTAGTGCGCTAACCGGGCTGCGCTACGCTCCGTGCCTTGCGGCCCGGATGCTGTAGCGTCGTTCCAGCCGGGACGCAAGACGCGTTCGAGACCCGCCGGTCCGGGGGCCCGTTTGGTGGAAAACCCAGGCTATTTCAGCGGGAACAGCTCGGCCGGGGCGGCTTTCAGCGCGTCGTCGATCAGCCGTTTGCAGGCCACCAGGTCGTCGAGGGCGCCCCTCAGGCGCTTCGCATCCGCTCGGGATATCCCCTCCGGGGCGCGGGCCGCCGGCTCGCCGCTCTGACGGGGCGCCGCGAAAACCGGCTCGGGACGCGCGGCGCCCTCGAACGGGTTGGCCGGCGGCTTCGTCGCCACGCGCTCGCGATCCGGCTGGACGATGGGGGACGGCGACTCATCGTCGTCGCTTTCATCTTCCAGCTCATCCTCGTCAAAGCCGGCCTCGTCCGCCTCATGCGCGTCGGCGTCAATGTCGGCGTCCTCGGACTCCGGCGCGGCGAGATCGCCATCATCATCCTCCGGCGCGGCATGACGGCGTTCCGTCACCGCCGAGGGCGGGGCCGCGGCAGTGTCAGCCAGTCCCTGGACTGCCTTGATCCCCTGCTCGCGCAGGATCCGCTGCACACCGCGGATGGTGTAGCCCTCGCCGTACAGCAGGCGGCGGATGCCGCGCAGCAGATCGACATCGTCGGGGCGATAGTAGCGGCGGCCGCCGCTGCGCTTCATCGGCTTGATCTGGGTGAACCGGGTTTCCCAGAAGCGCAGCACATGCTGCGGGATGTCGAGATCGTCGGCGACCTCGCTGATGGTCCGGAATGCATCGGGGGCCTTGTCCAAATGCCTCATCCTTTCGAGGGAGCCGGTCCAGGCACACGGTCCGTAGAACCACGTACCGGCTTCGCGATCAGAACGCACTCAAACGCGGGAAACCTGGCGGGCGCGGCACAACACCGGGACCAGCGCCAGAATCAGTCGGCCTTGGTCTCGACGGCGCCGTTGCCGTTGATCCGCTGCTTCAGGATCGCCGATGGCTTGAACACCATCACACGGCGGGGAGAAATCGGAACTTCCGTTCCCGTCTTTGGATTTCGTCCGATGCGCTGTCCCTTCTTGCGCACCATGAATGAGCCGAACGAGGAGAGTTTCACCGTTTCGCCCTTCTCGAGGCAGTCGGTGATCTCCTTGAGCACGAGCTCGACAAAAGCGGATGACTCTGTCCGGGACAGGCCTACCTTTTGGTAGACAGCCTCGCACAGGTCGACACGCGTCACAGTTTTTCCGGTTCCGGTCATCGCCTGCCCCAATACGGCGAACAATTCGCTCCTGAAATTATGAGTTTAGCGCCCGAGGGTCAACTGCACTCGCGCATCAAATTGCGACGCCAATATACATCCAATTCGAATCAACTCACCAGCGGATCAGGGCGGAACCCCAGGTGAAGCCGCCGCCCATTGCCTCCAGAAGCACCAGATTGCCCTTTTCGATCTTGCCTTCGGCAACCGCTGTCGAGAGCGCCAGCGGAATCGAGGCTGCCGACGTATTGCCGTGCTTGTCGACCGTCAGGACCACCTTCTGCGGCGCAATATGCAGCTTCTGAGCGGAGGCATCGATGATGCGCTTGTTGGCCTGGTGCGGCACGAACCAGGTGATGTCGTCGGCCGTGGTGCCGGTGGCCTTGAAGGCATCGACGATGACGTCGGTGATCATGCCGACCGCGTGCTTGAACACTTCGCGGCCCTCCATGCGGAGATGCCCCACGGTCTGGGTCGAGGACGGACCTCCATCGACGTACAGCTTGGATTTGTGCCGACCGTCGGAGCGCAAGTGGGTGGTGAGCACGCCGCTGTCCGCCATGGTGCCGGACTGCTGCTGCGCGTCCAGCACGATGGCGCCGGCGCCGTCGCCGAACAGCACGCAGGTGGTGCGATCGTTCCAGTCGAGGATGCGCGAGAAGGTTTCCGCGCCGATCACCAGAGCGCGCTTGAAGGCCCCGCTGCGCAGGAAATTATCCGCGGTCGCCACCGCGAACACGAAACCGGAGCAGACCGCTTGCAGGTCGAACGCCGCGCCGTGATGAATGCCGAGCGCGTTCTGGATCGCGACCGCGGTCGCAGGAAACGTGTTGTCCGGCGTCGAGGTCGCACACACGATCAGGTCGATCGACTGGGCGTCGACCCCGGCATGCTTCAGCGCTGCCAGCGCGGCCTTGGTGCCCAGATGCGAGGTGAACTCGCCGGGTGCTGCGATATGGCGCTGCCGGATGCCGGTCCGCTGCACGATCCATTCGTCCGAAGTGTCGATCTTTGCCGCCAACTCCGCATTGGTCAGAATCTGCTCCGGCAGATAGGACCCACAGCCGAGCACGACCGAACGCGTCACAGTCACGAGAGAGCCTCCTGAGCGGCCGGCGCCAACACAAGCGCTCCGCCTTCGCGATGAAGTGTCTGGTTGATYTTGGTCAGGAGATCGTACTTGACCATCTCATAACCAACGTCCACGGCCGACGCATAACCCTCGGCATCGGCGCCACCGTGGCTCTTGATGACGATGCCGTTCAGTCCAAGAAACACCCCGCCATTGACTTTGCCGGGGTCCATTTTGTCGCGCAGCGCGCGGAACGCGCCTCTGGCGAAGATATAACCGATCCTGGAACGCCACGTTCGCGACATAGCACTCCGTATATATTCTGCAATCTGTCGTGCAGTGCCTTCCGCAGCTTTCAGGGCGATATTACCGGTAAATCCTTCAGTAACGATAACGTCCGCGGCGCCCTTGCCGATCCCGTCGCCTTCGATGAAGCCGATGAAGTCGAGCTGCGGCAGGTTGAGCGCACGCAGCAGGCTCGCGGCCTCCTTCACTTCCTCGACGCCCTTGATCTCCTCGACGCCGACATTGAGCAGGCCGACGCTCGGCCGGTCGAGGTCGAGGACGACGCGGGCCATGGCGGCGCCCATCACGGCGAGGTCGACCAGGTGCTGGGCATCGGCACCGATGGTGGCGCCGACATCGAGCACGATCGATTCTCCGCGCAGCGTGGGCCAGACCGCACTCAGCGCCGGACGCTCGATGCCCGGCAGCATCCGCAGATGCAGCCGCGCCATCGCCATCAGCGCGCCGGTGTTGCCCGCCGAGATCGCGACATCGGCCTCGCCGCGCTTGACCGCATCGATCGCCAGCCACATCGACGAGGTCTTGCGGCCGCGGCGCAGCGCCTGGCTCGGCTTCTCGTCCATGCGCACCGCGATGTCGGTGTGGACGACCCGCGACACCGCCTTGAGGGACGGATGCCGCGCGAGCTCTCGATTGATCAGCTCACTGTTGCCGTACAGCAGGAATTCCGTTTCCGGATGCCTTGTCAGCGAGATTGCCGCGCCAGGAATGACGACCGCGGCGCCGACATCGCCCCCCATGGCGTCCAGCGCAATTCGAACCTTTTGAGGCATGAATGTCCCGGCAATCCGATTCTGCGACCCTGGGTCGCGAGCTTGAAGCTTCTCGCCGCTGGCGCGGCCCACAGGGCCCGGCGTGGCCCCCGCGGGCGGCGACAATACCGCGTCCCCACACCTATTCAACATCTTGACGCCAGCTTTTACGCGATCAATTGCCCCCTCTGTTGCAAGGCCGCGGCAAGGTTCGAGGCCGCCAGGTTTTCAACTCTTGTTTTCAGCTCTTGTTTTCAACTCTTGTTTTCAACTCTTGGGCTTTTTGGGCTTTGGCGGCGGCGAATCGCCCTTCAGAGCCTTCAGGGCGGCAAACGGGTGGCTTTCCGGGTCCTCGGCGACCACCGGAGGCTCGAAAACCGCGTCCGGCTTGCGCGGATAGGGATCAATTCCCAGAAACAGCGCATCCGCCGCCAGTTTGCCAAGGTCGATGGCGCCGTTGACGATCGCTTCCGGCGGATCCGGCACCTCGTCCTCGGTCTCAGCCGCTTCTTCCATGGCCTTGGTGATCGCCGCGACCTGGTCCTCCGGCGCGAACAGCACGTCGACCGGCTCGTCGATGAGGGTGTCCAGCGGCTCCAGGGTCACCACGCAGGTCTGTCCGACCTGCGCCGTCACCCGTCCGGCGACATGGACGCGGTCGCGGCCCACCCTGCGCAGCTCGAAGTCCGCACGCACGTCGGTGAGATCACGCAATCCGCCGAGATCGCGCATCGCGGCGCGCTGGGTTTCGTCGGCCGCGAGCTTCTGATGGAGGCCAGCCTCCGGAATCTGGTCGACGACCACCTTGACGCTCCAGGGGTCGGGACTGGCGCTGCGGCTCCTGGTGTCGGTCGGAGGGCGCGTCATGCCAGCACCCGCGGCGCCGGGAACTGCCATTGCCCCGCCTCGAGGGCCGTGCGGTCGATTGTCGCCATGCGCGCCACGGCCTCTTCCACATAACTGCAAAGGCCTGTCGCCCGGGACGGATCCGCGTCGTTCAGGACATTGCGGGCGAGCGCATCTTCCATCGCCTGTCTTCCGGCGGCCAGGGCCTTGTCGTACGCCGCCGTGCGGCCATAAAACGCCTCGCCGAACTTCTGCATGCGCTTGGGAACGGTCAGATCGCCCACGCCCATTTCCCGCAAATTGGCGTCCATGTCGCTGCAGAAGCGGTCGAACAGGGCCTGCGCAACCGGCGCCGGGCCACCGGCGGCCTGCAGCGAGCGGAAAACCAGCCACAGATGCAGGACAACCATGTCAAAACGGCTATTAACCGTATCCGGGACGTTGAGTGCTTGATAAAACACGGGTTCTCGTGCCTGCGCCACGATCATGCCATAGATGGCTTCAATGGTGCCGCGCGATGGCGTCTGGGGATTCAGAAAGCGTTTGAAGGGCCAAAGCATTACCGGTTCCGCGGGCTGATCCAAGAGGGCTTGTCGCTTGCAAGCCAGTCTTGCAAGTCAGCACCCTGCCCGGTACGTCAACGCCCCGCGCGATGCAAGAGGAAGGGGCAAGCCCCGGAATGACCGATTCGACTGTAAAGAGCTCCCGGAGCCACCCGCTCCGCGCCGTCAAGGCGCGCCGTCGCGGCTTCGGCCTTGTCATCGCCGCCGCACTGGCCTGCGCCACACTGGGGGCGTGCACCTCCGAGCAGTACCAGAAGGGTTACATCCTCCCGGAAGGCGCACTGGAGCAGATTCCGATCGGCGCCAGCCAGGACCAGGTCCTGATCGTGATGGGAACGCCGTCCACGGTGGCGACCCTGAACGGCGAAGTGTTTTATTACATCTCGCAGCGCGCCGAACGGAAAGTCGCCTTCATGAACCAGCAGGTGATCGACCAGCGGGTGATCGCGGTGTATTTCGACAAGAACCGCCATGTCACCCGGCTGGCCAATTATGGCCTGCAGGACGGCAAGATCTTCGATTTCATCAGCCGCACCACGCCGACCAGCGGCCAGGAAATCAGCTACCTGACGCCGCTCTTCAAGCTGCTCGCGTTCCACTGAAGATGCGCCCACTGAAGATCCGCCCGCTGAAGATCCGCCGCGCGATATCTCGCGGCTGAACACCACGGTCCAACGCAAAACAGCCGCGGATCGTGTGAACGATCCGCGACGGGTGTCGCTGCGCAGCCGCCATCACGCGTGACGGCCCTCGACCACGCCTGATATCGACAGAAGCGTTTGGATCCCGACCTAGACGGCGGCCAGTCCCTGCTCGACAAATTTGTATCCCGCCTCCCAGCGCGCGTGCTGTTCGGACCCTTCCGGATACGGATTGCTCTCGGACTCGCCATTGAACCGAGCCAGTTTGCCCTGCTCGAACGGATCCCCGTCATCCACCGCCATGGCTGTATGCTCCCCTGTTGAGACGCGACATTAACGCCGGACCAGCAACCGGGTTTCAGGCGGGAGGCGGATTTTATTCTTGAAGACCGGCTTCAGATGGCGGTGGATTTCACGCAATTGTCTTGAAATTGCAATGAAGGCCGCCGCCGCCCGTTGCGCGGATCTTCAGGTCCCGGGATCTTCAATGGCCAGGAATCTTCACTTGCCAAGCATCTTCACTTGCCAAGCATCTTCACTTGCCGAGGATCTTCTCGGCAGCATTGACGATGCTGATGTTCGGATTGGTCGCACAAAAGGCGCCGAACTTCTTGGCGTTCTCGACAAACACGTTGGTGTCGATGATGGCCTCGTCGCTGTCGCCCTTGTACCAGCCGTCCATCCAGGTCAGCACCATCTTGATCCCGTCATCGCCGCTTTCGAGGAATTGCTTGCAGCTCAGCGTCGACAGATCGATCGTCTCCGCGCGGACAGGTGACGCGAGCACGGTGAGAATTGCGGCTGCGGACAGGATGATGGCGCGCTTCATGGGCTTCCTCCTCTTGGATGCGGATCTTGAATGCAGATCTAGGACGTGTGGCTCCCATCGAGACCTAATGATTCACGGGCAACTCGTCGTCTCATCGTGTGCAAAACGAAACGCGTTCAGTAAAAAACCGCGACGATTCATGTGATGTCGCGTTTGGGCAACACCCTCCTCGCGGCAATCCGGCGCTATTTCACCGCGGCGAGGGATTGCCGGTAATCCCGCGGCGAGAATCCGTACGAACCGCGAAACGCCCGGTAGAACGTTGCGAGACTGTCGAAGCCGCAGGAAAATGCGATCGCCGATACCGGCGACGCCACGCCCTGGGTGAGCAATCCCCGCGCGTCATCGAGCCGCTTCGACATCAGATTGCGCGCGAAGCTCGTTCCGGTCGACTCGAACAGAAGGTGCAGCTGACGGACAGAAATGCCCAGCATCGCGGCAACCATCGCCGGCGACAGGTCGGTACGGTGGGAATGCTGCGCGATCATCTCCTGCGCGCACATCAGGCGGCCGGCGCGAACCGCAGAGCGCAGCGGTTCGTCATAGCTGCTGAGCATCCCGCGAACGGCAAGCGCGATTTGCGCCAGGCTCAAGACCGCGGTCTCGGCCTCGGCTTCGCTCAATTGCGGCACGCGGCCGAGAAATGCCGAAAAATACAGCGACAACAGCGTGTGCAGCCGCCCGTCGTCCTTGACGGGCTGCGGCGACAGATCCCGCTCGCGACGCAGAAACGGCACGCAGATGCCGAACGGGATCTTCAGAATGCGAAGATGAAAGCCCTCGTCCGTGGTCGGATGGGTCTCAAACGGCATTTCCGAATGGTTGATCGAAACAGCGCCGGCGGAGATCACGAACTCGCCGCGCCCGGCTGTTCCGAACCACGCTCCGCCACTGATCTGTTTATAGATGCAAAGCGAATTGCCGGGTGCGCGCGCGATGTCGGCCGGCGTCCGCCTGACCAGATAGGACGAAGCGTGCTGCTCGATCAACGTCGCGGTGGCGACCGGCTCGGCCGTGAAGACGCCACGAAAGCTCGCGCGCCGGGGTGCGTCCAGTTCGGCCGAAAGGCCGAACACATGCTTGGCGCGCACCTCACGCCAGAAGGGAAAACGGTCGGCCTCCGGCAAGGTGTCGGTTGACCACGTCGGCATCGAAAATGCCCTGATGAAAATTCAGACCAATACAAATCGAATAACGGCATCAACCTATCAGTTGGGTTGGAAAAAAGAAGCCGTTTGTAACTGCCTGGTCAATTATTCTTTCGCATGGGAACCACGGCCCAGCCGAGCAACACCCACTGCATGCCCGGTTTTGCGGCAGCAGAGTAACACCGGAGCTAATATCCGGAACGCACGGCTTGCCTGTAGTCCATTGGCGAAACACCAACGGTGTTTCGGAATGACCGGTAGAACGTCGCAAGGCTTTCAAAACCCGACGCGAACGCGATGGACGAGACCGGCCGCTCCGACGTCTGGGCAAGCAGCTCGCGTGCGTGAGCGAGGCGCTTCAAGGCCAGATAACGCGCGAAACTCATTCCGGTCGGCTCGAACAGCAAGTGCAGCTGACGAACCGAGATGCCCAGCATCCGGGCGATGACCGCCGGCGACAGGTCGGAGCGATGAAAATTCCGCGCGACCATGTCGCGGGCGCACATCAGCCGCGCCTGCCGGATCCCGCCGCGCACCGGCTCGTCGTAATTGGCGACGACACCGCGCACGGCCAGGATGAGCAATGCCATGGTCGCCACCGCATCGGCGGTATCGGCGTCATCCAGTTCCGGAGCCTGATCCAGAAGTGCAGTGAAATACAGCGAGAGCAGTGTCTTGAGACGCTGATCGCGATCGAGCGGCTGTGGGAAAAGATCCGCTTCGCGCCGGGTCAGCGGCGCGCAGATCGTGAAGGGCATCTTCAGGATGCGCAGATGGAAGCCCTCATCCGTCAGCGGCCGCGTGGCGTAAGGCAGATCGGAATGACTGGTCGCAATCGCCCCCGCGACAACCGTGAACTCGGCCTTCTTGGCCGTGCTGAACCAGGCCGCTCCGCGCGTCTGCTGGTAGATACAAAGACTGTCGGTGGGATGGCGGCTGATGTCTTCATTGGTGCGTGCCACCGCATAAGGCGACGCATGCATTTCGATCAACGTCGCCGCCGCCAGTGGTTCGGCGGAGAATTTCCCTCGAAATGACCCGCGCTTGGCCGGATCGAGTTCGATCGAAACACCAAACAGATTCTTGGCGCGGACCTCGCGCCAGTAGTCGAAACGGTCGGCCGCCGGCAGGACGTCGGTGGACCAGGTCGGCATGAAAAACGAGCCCCGATGAAATTCGTTCAATCGAATACAACGGGACACATACATGGACTTATCGTCTTGAATCGCAATCGCATTTTTGCACGACGTGTGAACGCACGTTCACATCGGCAGCCCTGCAAAAAGCAGAAGGGCCCGCGGCGAAACGCGGGCCCTTCTTCAACGGATGCGAACGGATCAGTGATGGGCGAGGATCGCGAGCAGCAACAGCGCAACGATGTTGGTGATCTTGATCATCGGGTTCACGGCAGGACCCGCCGTGTCCTTGTAGGGATCGCCAACGGTGTCGCCGGTGACCGCCGCCTTGTGGGCGTCCGATCCCTTGCCGCCGAAGTGACCGTCCTCGATGTATTTCTTGGCATTGTCCCAGGCGCCGCCGCCCGAGGTCATCGAGATCGCGACGAACAGGCCGGTCACGATCACGCCGAGCAGCATGGCGCCGACGGCCGAGAATGCCGCCGACTTGCCGGCCGCCCCGCCGCCTGCGATCGCATAGATCACGAAGTAGACGAAGATCGGCGACAGCACCGGCAGCAGCGACGGAATGATCATTTCCTTGATCGCCGCCTTGGTCAGCAGGTCGACGGCCTTGCCGTAGTCCGGCTTGTCCTTGCCCTGCATGATGCCCGGCTTCTCGCGGAACTGGCGACGCACTTCCTCGACGATGGCGCCGGCCGCGCGGCCGACTGCCGTCATGCCCATCGCGCCGAACAGGTACGGCAGCAGGCCGCCGAACAGCAGGCCGACCACGACGTATGGGTTGTTCAGCGAGAAGTCAGGCGCGACACCGGTAAAGTAAGTGTTCTGCGCCGCGTTGGCGATGAAGAACTTGAGGTCTTCATTGTAAGCCGCGAACAGCACCAGCGCGCCGAGACCGGCGGAGCCGATCGCGTAGCCCTTGGTCACCGCCTTGGTGGTGTTGCCGACCGCGTCGAGCGCGTCGGTGGAGTGGCGGACCTCCTTGGGCAGGCCGGCCATCTCGGCGATGCCGCCGGCATTGTCGGTGACCGGGCCGAAGGCGTCGAGCGCGACGACCATGCCGGCCAGCGCCAGCATGGTGGTGGTCGCGATCGCGATGCCGAACAAGCCGGCAAGGCTGTAGGTGACCAGGATGCCGGCGATGATGACGATCGCGGGCAGCGCGGTCGATTCCATCGAGATGGCGAGGCCCTGGATGACGTTGGTGCCGTGGCCGGTGACCGAGGCCTGGGCGATCGACTTCACCGGGCGATAGTCGGTGCCGGTGTAGTATTCGGTGATCCAGATGATCAGGCCGGTGACCGCGAGGCCGACGATGCCGCATTCGAACAGCGCCAGGCCGGTGTAGCTGACGCCAGCCAGCGGGCCGAAGCCGACCAGGGCGTTGATCACGAAACCGACGCCGACCAGCGACAGCACGCCGGTGGCGATCAGTCCCTTGTACAGCGCGCCCATGATCGACTGGCTAGCGCCCAGCTTCACGAAGAACGTGCCGATGATCGAGGTGATGATGCAGATGCCGCCGATGGCGAGCGGCAGCGTCATCATGTTGACCAGCAGCGGCGACTTGGCGAAGAAGATCGCGGCGAGCACCATGGTGGCGACCGCGGTCACCGCGTAGGTCTCGAACAGGTCGGCSGCCATGCCGGCGCAGTCACCGACATTGTCGCCGACGTTGTCGGCGATGGTGGCCGGGTTGCGCGGATCGTCTTCCGGAATGCCGGCTTCGACCTTGCCGACGAGATCGCCGCCGACATCCGCACCCTTGGTGAAGATGCCGCCGCCGAGACGGGCGAAGATCGAGATCAGCGAGGCGCCGAAGCCGAGTGCCACCATGGCGTCGACCACGGTGCGGCTGTTCGGCGCAAGCTTGAGGAATTCGGTCAGGTAGCCGAAGTAGATGGTGACACCGAGCAGCGCGAGGCCGGCCACCAGCATGCCGGTGATGGCGCCCGCCTTGAAGGCGAGTTCAAGACCGCCGGCCAGCGACTTGGTCGCGGCCTGCGCAGTGCGCACGTTGGCGCGAACCGACACGTTCATGCCGATGAAGCCGGCGGCGCCGGACAGCACGGCGCCGATCAGGAAGCCGACGGCGACAAGGATGCCGAGGAAGTAAGCCAGCAGCGCGAAGATGACGACGCCGACAATGGCGATGGTCGTGTACTGACGGCGCAGATAGGCCTGCGCGCCTTCAGCGACCGCGGCCGCGATTTCCTGCATGCGGGCATTGCCGGCATCGGCGCTGAGCACCGATGAGGTTGCCCAGATGGCGTAGACGATGGAGAGCGCTCCAGCGAGCACTATCAACCATAAAGTTGTCATGAATTCAGCCTCAATCCTTATTTGTTTCCCCAAACGTCCCCTCACCCCGAAAGCCGGAGGACGTCAAAAAATAAGGCAGGCTCCGCCAAAAGGCAGAAGCTGCCTTAATTCGGCGCGAACAATGCCAAAATCGCCCCCCCGACGCAACGCCGCCCGGGGGCGCCCTAATGGCCCCCAGCCAACAATTGGTCCAAGCTGGCGATGAAGGTGGGGAAAAGCTCAGAAATGGCTGTAGGACAGGCGTGACAGCGCAATGGCGTGGCCCTGCCCGTCGACAAATGCCGGAACCGCCTGCCCCTCCAGCACCGTCCCGATCTCGGCCACCGCGACGCCGGCGGCAGCGGCTCCGGCCCGGAAAGCCGCAAGGCGATTCTCAGCCACGGTGCACAGCACCTCGTAATCGTCACCGCCGGCCAGGATGGTTTCGAGGCTGGCCGCGCCGTTGGCCAGCACGGCCCGGGCCGCCGGTGACAGCGGCACGGCATCGACCTGGATCCGGGCGGACACACCCGAGGCGGCGCAGAGTTTGGCGAGATCGCCGGCAAGACCGTCCGAGACGTCCATGGCGGCGCTGGCGTGATCGCGAACGGTTACGGCGAGTGCGTTCCGCGGCGCGGGCACGCGATAACGGCCGATCAGCCCGTCGCGAAACGCCGCCTCGCCGGCAAGCGCCGCCGCGACCTTGCCGCCACGGAGCACGTCGAGGCCGAGCGCCGCATCGCCGATGGTGCCGGTAACGACAATGCGGTCGCCGGCCTTCGCGCCGGTGCGACGCACCATGGTCCCCGGCGGCAGACGGCCGAATGCGGTGATCGAGATCATCAGCGGCCCGGGCGTCGACACCGTGTCGCCGCCGAGCACCGGACAGCCGAACGCGGCCGCATCCTCGCCGAGCGCGCGGGCGAACGACGACAGCCAGGCGTCGTCGGCCTTGTGCAGCGCCAGCGTCAGCACGAAGCCCGCCGGCGCGGCGCCCTTGGCGGCGAGATCGGACAGGTTCACCCGCAGCGCCTTGCGGGCGATGGTGTCGGGCGGATCGGCGGGAAGGAAATGCACGCCTTCGACAATGGCGTCCGTGGTCACCACCAGATCGTCGCCGGAGGCGGCCAGGATGGCGGCGTCGTCGACCAGGTTGAAGGCGCCGGGATCGGTCGCCAGCGGCCGGAAATAGCGCGCGATCAGCGAATCTTCACCGGATGCGCGGGCTCCGGGCGGCGTCATGGTCAGCCACCGGCCCGCGCGAATTCCTCGGCACGGAAATGACGGCCGAGCTGATCCAGCACCGCATTGACAAGGCCGGTCTCGTCGCGATCGACAAAGGCGTTGGCGACGTCGACATATTCCTTGATCACCACACGGCCCGGAACGTCCTTGCGGTGTTCCAGCTCATAGGCCCCGGCCCGCAGCACCGCGCGCAGAATGGCGTCGATGCGTTGCAGCGGCCAGCCCTTGTTCAGGGCATCGTCCAGCAGCGGGTCGATGTGCGCCTGGTCGCGCACCACGCCGGAAACCACATCGCGGAAGAACGCGGCTTCGGCCGGCAAATAGGTGTCGCCCTCGATCTCGCTGCCGAGCCAGTGGCTTTCGAACTCGGCGAAGATGTCGTTGATGCCGGCGCCGGCAATGTCCATCTGGTACAGCGCCTGCACGGCGGCGAGCCGCGCCGCACCGCGACGGTTGGCCTTCTTGTCGTCCGGCTTCTTGTGATCGGCTTTCCGGGAATCAACTTTCTTGGAATCGGCCATGATCACGCCTTCGCCAGACGGCGCTTGATGCGCAGCATCGCCAGCGCGGCGCGCGCGGCATCGCCACCCTTGTCGAGTTCGCCCTTGCGCGCCCGCGCCCAGGCCTGTTCGTCGGTGTTCACGGTGATGATGCCGTTGCCGAGCGGAATGCGGCGCGCCACCGCGAGGTCCATCAGCGCGCGCGAGGATTCCATCGAGACGATCTCGAAATGGATGGTGTCGCCGCGCACCACGCAGCCCAGCGCGATGACGGCGTCGTACGGCTTGCCGCCCTTCTCCGCCGCATCGAGCGCGATGGCGATCGCGGCCGGGATTTCCAGCGCGCCGGGAACTTTCAGAATGTCGTGCGTCATGCCGGCGCCGTCGAGCTCGGCGCGAGCGCCTTCCAGCAGCGCATCCTGGATATCGTCATAGAACCGCGCCTCGACGATCAGCGCACGGGCGCCGCGAATATCGGTCTGGTCCTTGAGGGGGGCGCGGCGGGCGTCAGCCATCGTTCAATCCGGTCATGTTCTCTGAATGGGTTGTCGCGGGTTTTAGTCGCAGTGCAGCAGGAAGCCAAGCACAATACCCGATTTTGCAGTCAATCAGCCGGCGACCATCAGGACCTTGTAATCAAACAGGTATCCCTCCAGCACCGCCTCGACCGCGGCCCGCTTCGCTGCATGTTTGGCATGCAGGGTCACCGTCACATCGGTGCCGCGCTTGCCGCCGGAGACGACGTCGATGCCGACATCGCTGTCGCCGGCCAGCTCGGCGATCTGCTCCGCAAGCAGCCGCCGGGTCGCATCATTGCGCAACTGCGGCTTGAAGATCTTGCCGACGCTGGTCATCGGGATCGTTTCGATGACGAACACCTGTTTCGGCCAGGCCGGCCGCTCGGCGATATGGGGCTCGGCAAACGCTCTGAGCTCATCGGCGCTCGCCTGCGCACCCGGCTTCAACGCGACATAACAGACCGGCAGCTCGCCAGCATAACGATCGGGCTGGCCGACCGCCGCCGCCATCGCCACCGCCGGATGCGCCAGCAGCGCGTCCTCGATCAGTTGCGGATCGATGTTGTGGCCGCTGCGGATGATCAGGTCCTTGGATCGGCCGGCGATAAACAGCCGCCCCTGCTCGTCGGTATAAGCGAGATCGCCGCTGTCCAGATAGCCGTCACGCAGCGAGCCGGCATTGTGCTGGGGATCGCGATAGCCCGGGGTCACATTGGGGCCCGACACGGTCATCACGCCGATCTCGCGCGGCGCGCAGGCCTCGCCGAGCGTCCCGTCGGGGCTGAGCCGGCGCACCACCACGCTGGTGTAGGGCAGCCGGCAGCCGACCGAACCCAGCACCGGCTCCGCCGCCGCAGGATCGATCGCCACCAGGCCGCCGGTTTCAGTCATGCCGAGGATCTCGTGGATTTTAGTCCCCGTCATCGCCTGAAATTTTTCCGCCACCGCCCGCGGCAGCAGCGACGCCCCGGAAATGCTGTAGCGCGCCGACGAGATGTCGGCATCGACAGGCACATTGATCAGCGCCGCCAGCGCCGTCGGCACGCCACCGATCACGGTGGCGCCATAGCGTTCGACGATGCGCCAGAAATTCTTGATGATGACCGGATTGCGCATGCCAGCGGGGGACAGCACGATCACGTTGGCGCCGGCGATAAAGAACGACAGCCCGCAAGAGATCGTGGCCGCGACATGGAACAGCGGCAGGCCGTTGGTCAGCGCATCGGTCTCGCTGAGGTCCTGCAGGATGGTGCCGCCGAACGCGGCCGCAATCTGGTTGCGGTGGGTGTGGACCACGAGCTTGGGCAGGCCCGTGGTGCCGCCGGTGTGGAAATAGGCTGCGACATCCTCCCCGCCGCGCGGCGCGCCGAACGCCAGCGCATCGCCGTCCTGGGCCTTGAGCGCGGACGCGAAGCCGATGACGCCCTCTGGCAGCGGCGCGTCCGTCACCGAGACCTGCACCAGCTTGAGGTCGGGCAACAGGCGGCTGACCGCAACCGCCTTCTCCCAGATGTCGAGCTGCGGGTGCGGTCCCAACGCCACCAGAAGAGATGCGCCCGACGCGCGGACGAGATCGGCGATGTTCTGGGCCTGCAGCAGGAAATTGATCGGCACCGCATAACCCGCGGCCTCCGCGCCCCACAGCGTGAAATGGGTCTCGACCAGGCTCGGCAGGATGTAGGCGACACCGGGTGCCGGGCCGCCGATGGCGGTGAAGAGATTGGCGGCGCGGGTGATGCCGTCGAGCATCTGCCGGTAGGTCACCAGCCGCGGCGTCTCGTCGTCCGCGCCGGTCATCAGCATGGTCAGCGCGGTGCGATCGGGAAACTGCGCGGCGCCCTTGCGGAAGATGTCGTAGACGCTGGTGGCGTCGAAGCGCTCCGCCAGCGGCTTCTCGGTCTCGAAGCGGATGACGTCGGCCAACGTTGCGATCGGATACGCGTTGAACGCCGACATGGAATCCCCCTTTCAACCAAAGGGGGCCATCTTGTGCGACGACGGCGGCGCTGTCTACGCGCGCATCTCGGTCAGACGTGCGGCATAGCGGGCCATCAGGTCGACTTCGATGTTGACCTCGCGGCCGGCCTGCCAGGCGCCAAGCGTCGTGACCGTCAGGGTGTGCGGAATGATCAGCACGGAGAATTCATCATCCGCCACGGTGTTCACGGTCAGCGACACGCCGTCCAGCGTAATCGAGCCCTTGGGGGCGATGAACCGGGCGAGCTCACGCGGCGCCCGCAGTTCGAAGCGCGCCATGTCCGGCAGGTCGTCGCGCAGCACGATCGTGGCGATGCCGTCGGCATGGCCGGCGACGATGTGGCCGCCGAGCTCGTCGCCGATCTTCAGCGCCCGCTCGAGGTTGAGCCGCGTGCCCCTGGTCCATTCCCGCGCCGTGGTCATGCGCAGGGTTTCGGCGGCGGCATCGACATCGAACCAGGTCAGGCCATCCGCGACGCCCGAACCCACCACGGTGAGGCAGACGCCATTGCAGGCGATCGAGGCGCCGTCGGCGATGGTGGCCTGGTCGTAACGGCAGGTAATGCGCAGCCGGTGCAGCTGGCCCTGTGCGGTGGGCGAGAAACCGGCGATCTCGCCGACGTCGGTGATGATACCTGTGAACATTAGCAACGCTCGTAAATCGTCAGGGTGTCGGATTGCAGGGTTTCGCTAGCACGTGCCTGCCAGTCCGGCGACTGGGTGATGGCCGTGAGCGGCATTGCGTCCAGCGCAGGCACGCCGTCGGCGCCGATGGCTTGGGGGCCGCGCAGCAGCCAGACCTCGTCGACGAGACCCGCTCTGAGGAACGACGCGGCGACCTTGGCGCCGCCCTCCACCATCAGCCGCGTGATCCCGCGGCGGGACACCTCGTGCAGGACGTCCGTGAGCGCGAGCCCGGCGGCATCAGCCGGAAGCCGCACGATCTGGGCGCCCTCGGCGCCGAGAATGGCGGCGGCCGGCGCTTCCGAGGATGGTGCCGCCACCACCCAGAGCGGCGTCTGGCGGGCAGTCCGGGCGAGCCGGCTGGCCGGCTTCAGCCGCAGATGGGTGTCGAGCACCACCCGCACCGGCGACAGCGCCTCCATCCCGGGCAGCCGGCAGGTCAAGAGCGGATCGTCGGCCCGCGCGGTGCCGATGCCGATCAGGATGGCGTCGCTCCGCGCCCGCAGCAGGTGCACCCGCGCCTGCGCCGCCGCTCCGGTGATCGCCACCGGCTTGTGCCCGGCGGCGGCGATGCGATCATCGGACGACACCGCGAGCTTGAGGATGACATGGGGACGGTTGTCGCGGACGCGGCGGAAATGCCCGGCGTGGTCGCGCGCCGCCTCCTCCGCGCACAGGCCGACGTCGACCTTGATGCCGGCGGCGCGCAGCCGCGCATGGCCCTGGCCGGCGACCTCGGGATTGGGATCCTCGATGGCGCTCACCACCCGCGCGACGCCGGCTGATATCACCGCGTCGCAGCAGGGCGGCGTCTTGCCGTAATGGGAACAGGGCTCCAGCGTGACATAAAGCGTGGCGCCCCGCGCGGCCTCGCCGGCCCACGCCAGCGCCTGCGGCTCCGCATGCGGGCGGCCGCCGGGCGCGGTCCAGCCTCGGCCTACAATAATACCGGCCTTGACCAGAACGGCGCCCACCGCCGGATTGGGCCAGGTGCGGCCGAGGCCGCGCCGCCCAAGCGCCAGAGCGAGCTGCATGTAGCGGCGGTCGGCGGCTTTGGCGTCGTTGAAGTCCTGCGCCACCCTGTCTTCCAGGATGCGGAAGATCATTTGCGCACAAGCAGCGGGCGCGGCTCGTCGTCACCCGACAGTTCGCCGAGCACCGCCTCGAAATCCTTGGCCTCGCGAAAATTGCGGTAGACCGAGGCGAAGCGCACATAGGCGACGTCATCGAGCTGGCGCAGATGCTCCATCACGATCTCGCCGATCGCTTCCGACGAGACTTCCGCCTCGCCGCCGCTCTCGAGCTCGCGGACGATGGTCGAGACCATCTTCTCCACCCGCTCCGGATCCACCGGGCGCTTGCGCAGGCTGATCTGCAGCGAGCGCACCAGCTTGTCGCGGTCGAACGGCACCCGCCGCCCGTTGCGCTTGATCACCGTGAGCTCGCGCAACTGCACGCGCTCAAAGGTGGTGAAGCGGAAATTGCAGGCCATGCAGACGCGCCGACGGCGGATCACGGCCGAATCTTCCGTCGGCCGGGAATCCTTCACCTGGGTATCGAGGCTGTTACAGCTCGGGCAGCGCATCCAGCAGGACCTCTACTTCTGACTTTGCCTTACTGGTAGATCGGGAAGCGGTCGGTCAATTCCTTGACCCGCTCCTTGACCGAGGCCTCGACCAGCGGCGCCTTGCCGTCGCTGGACTGCGCCACCGCATTGAGCACTTCCGAGATCAGCGCGCCGACCTGCTTGAACTCCGAGACGCCGAAGCCGCGGGTGGTGGCGGCGGGCGTTCCCAGCCGGATGCCGGAGGTCACGAACGGCTTTTCGGGGTCGAACGGGATGCCGTTCTTGTTGCAGGTGATGGCGGCGCGGACCAGCGCCTTCTCCGACACGTTGCCCTTGAGGCCCTTGGGCCGCAGATCCACCAGCATCAGATGGTTGTCGGTGCCGCCGGAGACGATGTCGAAGCCATTGGCGCGCAGCGATTCTGCAAGCGCCTTGGCGTTTTCGACGACGTTCTTCGCATAGATCTTGAAGTCCGGCCGCAGCGCCTCGGCGAACGCCACCGCCTTGGCGGCGATCACATGCATCAGCGGACCGCCCTGCAGGCCCGGGAAGATCGCCGAATTCAGCTTCTTGGCGATGACCTCGTCGTTGGACAGGATCAGGCCGCCGCGCGGGCCGCGCAGCGACTTGTGGGTGGTGGTGGTGGTGACGTGGGCGTACGGCACCGGCGAGGCGTGCACGCCACCCGCGACCAGGCCCGCGAAGTGCGCCATGTCGACCAGGAAGTATGCGCCGACGCTGTCGGCGATCTCGCGGAAGCGCTTGAAGTCCCAGGCCCGCGAATAGGCCGAGCCGCCGGCGATGATCAGCTTCGGGCGGACCTCCTCGGCCTGCTTGGCCACCGCGTCCATGTCGATGATCTGGTCGTCGCGCCGCACCGTGTAGTGCACCGGCTTGAACCACTTGCCGGACATGTTGACGGGCGCGCCGTGGGTGAGATGGCCGCCGGCGGCGAGATCGAGGCCCATGAAGGTGTCGCCGGGCTGCAGCAGCGCCAGGAACACCGCCTGGTTCATCTGGCTGCCGGAATTCGGCTGCACGTTGGCGAAGTTGGCGCCGAACAGCTTCTTGGCGCGGTCGATGGCGAGATTCTCCGCGACATCGACGAATTCGCAGCCGCCGTAATAACGCGCGCCCGGATAGCCTTCCGCATACTTGTTGGTCATCACCGAGCCCTGCGCCTCCAGCACGGCGCGGCTGACGATGTTTTCCGACGCGATCAGCTCGATTTCATGCCGCTGGCGACCGAG
>BFBZ01000123.1_pt1 | contig 112008 bp, 114 predicted proteins | sample 1888401 | NCBI WGS metagenome assembly BFBZ01 (sample SAMD00112614, study PRJDB3348) | symbiont metagenome | host: Chara braunii
GACCTCCTCGGCAAAACCCTCGAGGTCGCGGGTCATGGCGCCGATACGGTTGAGGCGAATATCGGCGCTGGTGTTCAGTGCCTCCTCGAGCTCACGAATGAGATCCAGGACCGCCGTAGCTTGGTCGGGTAACAAGGTCCCGTCCACGGACATGAGGCGGCACGCAGCACTCCAGTCGGCTTTCCATTTCTCCACGCTGGCTTCTGCCTGCTGCAGGTTGCCTTCCAACGTGGCGATGTCCTTGCGGCCCCGTTCAAGCTGTCGCTGAATGGCCTTTCGTTGCTGAGCGTGGCCCTGTTGCTCCGCGATCAGGCTTTCGGCCAGTCCGACGAGGGTGTTAAAGGCGTCCAACGTCGAACTGCTGGCAGGGATCGCCGCTGCCCCGAGCGCTTGGCGCAGGCCGTCGATGGCGCCCTCGAATTCCGCCTGGAAAGCTTCGAGGGTCGCCACGCTATCATCCCGCCCCCGGAGCTTATCGAGGGCCGTGGTACGCGCTCGAACCCACTCCTCGAGCTCGCCAATCGTCCCGCTCGGCAAGCCAAGCCGGTCTCGAATCGTCGTCAATTCGGCGAGTACGCTGTCACGTTCCCGAACCTGGTCAGCTGCCTTGCTCTCGGCTGCCGCAGCTTCCAGTTCCAAATGTTCGACCTCGTGACGTGAACGTGTGAAATCGGCGGATTGTGCCGCGCGCTCGAAACGGCGATCTGACAGATCGTCGGAAAGGGACATCGACGCTTCGAACGGTGCGACCTCCCCGCGCGCCCGCTCAAGATCATCGTTCTGAATCCCTTGCTTGATTACCTCCCAGGACCGATCGCGACCCGAGCGTGCGTCGGTCAGCTCCTCAACGGCGACCGGGCTGTCGTCGCGCTGGATCTGGGCCACGCGAAGCCTCGCTCTTGCCAGGGCCTCGGATTTGTCGTTCGCCTGGTCGCGAGCGCGCCGCAGGCTGCCTTGAGCGAGCTCGATCCGTGCCCTGAGGTCAGTCAAAGCGGCAGGGCTCGGGACTTTCAAGGCCTGAAGCGTCTCGGCATCGCCGGTCCAGGGGGCCAACGTCGCCAACGCTGCGACGGCTTCGGCCTCGCTGGTGCGCCTGGCACGCTGCAGGCTGTCCGATCTGCTCTGCACGTCACCTAGGCGGCGTGCAGCGGCGAGAGCGTCGCCAATTGCCGCCGACGGTTCGGATAGGGGGATGCTACCCAGCTCAACTTCCGCGTCGCTGTTGGCAGTTTGCTGCTTCTCGAGGGCGGTCGCCGCGCTGGTAACGGCCGCTTCGAGGCGTCCGTGCTGCTGCGCCAGGGCTTGCAGCTTGGACCGAAGCAATCTGTTCGGCAGGCGCGCTGTGAATTCGTCGTCGGCGCCCAGGGGCCAACCCAAATCCCTGGCGCACCGTTCGATTTGCGCCCGGTGCGAGCGCAATTCCACCTGCCGCTTGGCGATGTCGGCGGGATAGGGCCTGTACTGCGATCGCAGCTCGCGAAGCCGCTCGATCTCTTCGGCTCTGCCGATCAAGCCGTCGTCGACTGATAGCTGGGCGTACTCGCCTTCCTTGGCTGCAAGGGAGCCTTCAACCAGTCGAATGATCTCATCTGCCGTCGCCAGCTTATTGCGTGCATCTGTCAGACGTTGGCCCGCGTCCTCGGGAAGCGAGATGACCGGCCCCATGGCGTCGATTTCGTCGAGCAGGCGGGTGCGTTCGGCGAGACGGGGAAGGGCAGTTTGGATACGCCGGAGCTTGTGTTCCTCGGAGCGCAGATCGCCGGCCTTTTTGTCGTTTGCCGCGGCCGCTTCAAGGGCCTCATCGCGTTTCGCCACGGCGTCGCGGTACTCAGGCGCCCGCAGAGTTGCTTCCTTCAGGACCTTGTCTGCCTGAGCCAGCGCACGCTCGGCGCGGGTGTAGAGGCGTTTCTCAGCTGCTCTGGGCCCCCACAGGAGGTCGGCCTGGTCCTCGAGCCGTTTCAGGGCGTCGCCGAAGCCGCCAATCCCAGCCGCGGACTGGAAGAGCATGCGGCCAAGGTCGTTTCTCGCTTCCACGATGTCCTGGCCGCCCTTTACAAGGCCTTGCTGGTCGAGGCTGAACAGGCGTTCGTAAAAGTCCCGGTCGGCCTGGCCCAGGAAAGCGGCTAGCGTCGCCTCCGAAAGGGGCTTCTCACTCCGGTCGAGAAGCGTCTGGGAACGCCCTTTGCGGCGGCGCAGGTAAAGCTCACCATTCTTGCCCTCGATCTCGGCGCCGATCCTGAGCTGGGCGCTCTCGAACCGGTAGCCATAGGGGCTGTTGTGCCCGAAGCCGAACAGCAGCTCGCTGATGCCGCTTCGGACCGTCGTCTTGCCGGCTTCGTTCTGGCCAACGACGAGATGAAAGTCGCATTCGCTCCTGGGGAGCTGGAGGATCCTGTCGGCGAAACGACCGTAGCGCAGGAGCTCCAGAGTGCGGATCCGCACGCTAGGACTCCGTTTCCCAGGCTGGGTGTCGGAGATTGGTCATCCCACTACTTCGCCTGTGCTATCCACGCTGCTACCGATGAACTCAGGTCACCGGCAATATCGGCGATGCGGCCTTCTCGGATCGCGACAAACTCCGGCACGTGAGCGCTGCGCAATTCGGGCGGCAGACGACCTAGCATCATATTTAGTTGCTCGTAGAGGCTCGCCAAGACAGCCGGGTCGCTTGCTGCTTCCACGATCATCGCGTCAAGTTCACCGAGAGCATCGCTGGGCGCGGACTGTGCTGACGCTTGCGGCTTCGTCTCAATCTGGATCTTCTCGATCCAGGCCGCTTCGCCGACATTGCCCACGGCAATCGCTCGCACATTCTCCGCGAATTCCCTTTCCTCTTCGAAAAGGGCGCCGTGAACAGCCGTCTCCCCCGTAAGCCTTATGCGGATCGCGAGCGGGCGACCGTCCGGCTCGCTTTCGACGGTGCGCACAACGCCGTCCTTCACCAGGTCCATCGCCTGATCCACCGTCGTCGCCGTCGACAAGTCGACGACGAGCTGGTGCCACCGCAGCACATCCGTGAAGACACGTTCGGCCGACAGAATGCTCGTGCCATCGGCCGTCACGAGCATGGCGCCGCGGGGGCCGGTTTCGCGGGCGTGGCGGCCCTGTAGATTGCCGGGAAACACGATCCACGGGTCGCGATTCGCAATTGAGTGCTCATGCACGTGGCCCAGCGCCCAGTATTGATATCCTTTGGCAATCAGCTCCGGGAGAGAGCAGGGAGCGTACGCCGCGTGCTCGGTATTTCCTTCCAGGGCGGTGTGGAGCACACCGATGTTGAGCCGGCCCGACACCGGCTCCGGGTAGGTCGGAACAAGGTTCTCGAGCGTTGCCGGGGTCTGAAAGCTTCGGCCGTGCAGGGCGACGTTCAGATCGTCGATCGTGAAGGTCTTGGCCGCTCGGGACGGAAACACTGAAACATTGTCTGGGAGGCGCAGGCGCTTGGTGATCTCGCTCTCTGCGTCATGGTTGCCGTAGAGGAGGAACGCGCGAATGCCTGCCGCACGCAGTCGGGCCATTTCACTTACGAAGAACAAGCCAGTCTGATAATCGCGCCAGCTTCCATCATAGAGATCGCCGGCAATGATGAGGAACGCGGCCTCTTCCCGGATGGTCAGGTCGACCAAATTGCGAAAGGCAGCACGGGTGGCCCCCCGTAAGGTGTCCACCGGTGCACCTTCATAGGCTGAAAGGCCCTTCAGAGGGCTATCCAGATGCACGTCCGCAGCGTGGACAAACTTGAACATTCCAGAACCAATCTACGAAAAGTGGTTCATCGTCACAACTCAACGTCTAGAACAGTTGGCGGACGCCATTGGAGACGAGAGGCAACACACCAGTGCTTGCGCCGCATGCACAATCTCTACGGGTCGGTCGAAACACCGTCAAAGATGGTCGGGTTGACCATCAAAGGTGTCTTGGAACAATGAATCGACCTCGATCTAGGCCTGGTCGGCAGGCGCCTCTGCAAGGACTGTATGATATGAGAGTTCGTGCACTTCTGATCGGCGCAAGTTCTGTGCATTTGCAGTGTTGCCGGACTACTGAGGGCTCGACTGCGCGACCGGTTGCGCCTTGATTAGCCCGGCCGGTGGGGCGTAGGTGTAGCATTAGTAGCCCTTGGAAACCCGCAGCGGCTCCGACTGCATGACTGACTACTCTAAGTCTTCACTGGCCAAGCTCAGCTCACAGTTCGCCGTACAACTCGAAACGGCTAGCACAGCTGTTGTTCGCCTGGACGAGCAAGTGGCTCGCCTCGGCCGAGTAGGAGAGGGTTACCGTTCTAGATCGGACTTCCAGGAAGCCTGCGCGCTGCGCGCGATCGCCGGCGAGCTCGTGCCGATCGACGACCTGGTGTTGATCGACGCTGGCTCACCCATTCGGCTCTCCACACTGGAACTCACGCGCGCTCGCGTCACGCTGCAGGCTCGCCGTTCGGCCGGTGCGCGCCCTCCAGCCTGGGCCTGGAGTAACGAAGCCCTATTTGATGATCGTATCAATGTACCTCGTGACGAGTTACTGAGAGCATTGGGCGACGTTGAATGGGACGAGGACGAACGCGCCGATCGCTGGCGCAAGCTGCTGGCAGGCCTGCCGGCGATCCCGATCATGCTAAAAGCCGCCATTGCGTGGGACGCCTGGCTACAGATCGAGCCCTTGCACGCCGGCGCCTGGCGCTCGGCCATCATGGCCAACGCAGTCATGAGAGAAGGGGGGCTAACACCCCATCATCAGTTCGCGCTCGGTGTCGGCGCCCGCAAATCTCGCTATCGCTACGACGATCGCGCGCCGCTCGAGCAGCGCATTGCCGGTTTCCTCGACTGGGTGACGCAGGGGGCGGTCGCCGGGCAGGCCGAGCTCATGCGCCTCAGCCTCGCTCAACAGGTCCTCGGGAGGGTTGCGCAGAGCAAGCACGTCGACTCGCGCCTGCCGGCCCTCATCGATCTGGTGTTGTCGCGGCCATTGATTAGCGCCGAGATTGCGCAGCGGGAATTGAAGCTCACCAGCACTGGTTTTCGCCGGCTACGTGAGCAGTTGGGCACCAGCGTGAAGGAACTCAGCGGCCGTAGCCGCTATCAGGTGTGGGGCATTCTGTGAGCCTGATTGGCTACGCCCGGGTTTCCACCGACGAACAAACGACGGCCGGCCAGCTCGACGAACTGAAAGCGGCTGGTTGCACCATCCTGTTCACTGAGCATGCCTCCGGCGCCGATAGAGATCGGCCGGAGCTCGCACGGGCGATCGCTGCCTGTAGGGCAGGGGATGTGCTGCTTGTCGTGCGGCTCGACCGGCTCGCCCGATCGGTGCGTCACCTCCTTGAGGTCATCGAGCAGCTGAAAGAGAAAGGGGCGGGGTTCCGCTCCCTGGCAGATCCGATCGACACCACCACCCCGCAGGGCATCTTTGCCCTGCAGGTCCTGGGCGCAGTGGCTGAACTCGAGCGGCAGTTGATCGCCGCCCGAACCCGTGCCGGCATCAAGGCGGCCGTGGCGCGAGGCGCCAAGCCTGGCAATCCAGGGGTGCGCGCACGAGATCCCAAAGCTATCGCCAAGATTCGAGAGGCGAGGACGTCTCGTCACGTCCAGCAGCTTGTCGCCTCGGCCGACACTTGGCTGCCCATCGTGCGGCGTATGAGGCCGCAGAAGGACTGGGCCACTGTCGTGGCCGAGGTCAACAAGGCGGGAGGGAGGTGGACAGTCGAGCGGCTGCTCCGCGCGGTCAAACGCCTGGTCGCCGAGCGCCTTGCCGAACCGCAGCTGCTTGGCCGCGCTCCACGGAAGCCGTCCAATCAGCGAGCACTGGCCGCCGCCGCTGCCATGCGCCTCACGAATCCTAGTCTCTCCCTGCGGGAGATCGGTGCGCAGTTGCAGGCGATGAAGATTCCCTCGCCACGCGGTCACCTGAATTGGTCGGCCTCGATGGTGGCGCAGTTGTTCAAAGTTCCGACCACTTGACATCAAGCGTGATGATACGAAGGGACTGCGCCTACTGAGCTTAAGGAGAGCAGTCTAACAATGATCCGCGCAGCAGCCTGTCAGGCTAAGAGCCGATAGCCTTTGGCAGCCGGTCGCCCGCGAGATCGGCAGGTCGCATGATCAGGAAAGCGCCCAGCGCCAGCAGCATCAGCACGGCGATGACGAGGAAGGCGATCCCCCAGGCGATCGGCGACATGCCGCCGGCGAGATCGAGCGTCCAGCCGACGACCAAGGGACCGACGAAGCCTCCCGCATAGCCCAGGGTCGAATGGACCGCGAGGGTGGCGCCACGCCGCGACGGTTCGGCGTTGCCGGCGGCGCCTGCCGTCACAGAAGATGAGTCGAGCCAGACGACCATGCCGTAGGCGATCAGTAGGACGACAGCGAACCAGTAGTTGATCGGACCGATGAAACCCACGACAGCCGCAAAGAGGATCGACAGGATCATCGCCGCCGCCACCAGTCGACGCCGGCCGAAGCGGATCGAGGCCTCGTTGCCCACGATGCTGGTCAGGGTGCCGAGCAGCGCCAGCAGGGTGACGACTAGCGCCGGCGACAGCGTCTCGTCGCCAAGGCCGGTATAGCTCGCGACGAAGGCGAGGAAGGCCACGCCCCAGCCACGCAGCGCGCTCATTTCCAGCGTGTGCACGCAGTACACGACGGAGTAGGCGAACGCCGAGGTGTTGCGCACGACAGGACGGAAGTCGAACAGACCGCCCTGACTTTTCGCGCGCGGCGGCGGTGCAGGCCGCCATGGCACGACGAACGCAACCATCATCCAGGCGGTCGCCGCGGTCGCCGCGGAAATCGTGAAGGCCGTGCGCCATCCGAAATGCTCGGCCAGCACGTCGCCCAGCAGGAAGGAGATCGCACCCGAGATGCCGATGCTGGCCGCATGACCGGTGACGGCGCGTGACATCATCTTGGTGTCGACCTGGTCGGCCAGCAGCTTCAGTCCAGTCATGTAAGTGCCGGCCCAGCCGACGCCCGCCAGCGCACGTGTCGCGAAGGCCGACCAGAAGCCATCGGCGTAGAGGCCGAACAGGAGATGGCCCGCCACGGTGCAGCCCACGCCGAACAGGTAGACGCGCTTGGCGTCGATCCTGTCGGTCAGGGTCACCAGCACGGGCACCGAGACCATGTAGGCGCCGAAGAAGATCGCGGTGATCCAGCCGGCCTCGCTGTTGGAGAGCTGCCAGAGCTGCATCATCTGCGGAAGCAGCGCGGGCCAGAAACCGGCGCCGAGCTGCACGAAGATCTGCGCGGCGCAGACGACCGCGACGAGCCTGGCGCCCGAATGTACCCCGCCTGTCCCCGTCACGTCCTTCGCACTCTGAGCTGTATGCCGACGAGGCCGAGTGTGGCAGCAACGACGGTGATCCCAAGGAAAATCGAATAGGCCACTGCCGGCGACCACAGGAAGGCCAGCGGCCCCGCCGCCGCACCAGAAACGCCGATCACGAACAAGGTGCCACGGATGGTCCCGAGGTGTGCGAGGCCGAAGGATTCCGCGAGACCGGCCGAGTAGACAATCTGCAGGGTGCCGATCATGGCACCCAGCGTCATAGCGTAGGCAAGGCCGCCCGCAAGTACTGGGTCCGTCCACAAGCAGGCGACGGAAAAGCCAAGGAGGCTTAGGCCAAGGAGGCCGATCGGCCGCGAACCGAAGCGGTCGATGAGCGCGCCGCTGCATAGCGTGGCGATCGCCTGCGCTGTTGTCATCGCGCCCAGCAGACCGATGGCGCTGTCGCGTGCTAGACCGGCCTCCGCCATGGCGCGGACGTGGTCGAGCATGAGGGCGGTGCCGACGCCGTTGGAGAGCACGGTGAGGCCGCTGAAGTACCAGAACGCATTGGTGCGAATGCTTTGCGCCAGCGTGAGGTCAAGCGCGGGCATGGCGGTGCCGCCGGCGGAAGCGCGACCGAAATCGCGGGCAGCGCCATAGTGTTCCGGCCTGTTGCGATAGAACGCCAGTCCCACTGGCAGCATGACCGCCAACACGCCGGCCGCGAGTACCAGATAAGCCACCCGCCAGCTTTGTTCCTGCACGTTTCCACTTTGGATGATCGGTTCGACCAGCGGCGGGATGACGAGGCCGCCCAGCGCCAGTCCCATCATGGCGAGTGCCGTGACGCGGCCGCGAAACCGGTCGAACCAGAGATTGACCATCTGCATGGTGACAAGACTCAAACCGGCGATGGCAGCGGCACGCAGAACGACAAAGCCGAGGCCAAGCGACCAGGGGCCGTGAGCGAGGCTCATGACGCCGCAAGCCGAGGCCACCGCGACTGCAGCCGGCACGATCAGGCGTCGTGGTCCGAACTGGTCCACCAGCTTGCCAACGAACGGCGCCGTCAGGATGCCGAGGAACGTGCCCAGGCTGTAGAGGACGAGGACATGCGCGCGGTCGAGGCCGAGGTCCGAGGCAATCGGATCGATGAAGGCCGACACGCCGACGGTCTGCCCAGGCGTGGTGGCAAACACGCCGATCAGAGCGGCCAGGGCGACCAACACGCCGGGCCGGGCCGAAGGGTTGCACTTAGTCGGCATGCACAGGAACCGGTTCTGCGCGCCGCAGCAGGCAGAGCGCCGCGAAAGCCGTCAGGCAAAGCCCGGACGAGACGAAGAGCACGTTGGCTCCGAGATGGTCTATCAACAGCGAGAACCCCAGAGGTGCACCGGCGGACAGGAAGCGCGAAGGGGCGCCAAGCAGTCCAAGCCGGTAGCCGTAGTTTTTGGGACCGTAGAGCGCCAGCGGGACCGTGCCGCGGGCGATGGTGATGATGCCGTTGCCCATGCCGTGAAGGACGGCGAAGGCGCTTGCGGCGACGCCACCGCCAGCGGTGAGGATGACCGCAGCGCCGACCGGGTGCGTCGTCATCGCGAGGCGTGCCGACACCAGAGGATGGAACCGGTTCAAGAACCCGGCTTCGAGAAGCCGCGCCGCGACCTGAGCCGGCCCGATCAGGGCACCGGCGGCGATGGCCTGGGTCGGGGTGGCGCCAGCGGCCTCCATGATGCGCGGAAAATGCGCGGCCATGCCCGCGGTCACGATCCACGCCGCCGAGAAGGCGAAGGCCAGCAGGATCATCGGCCGGTCGATTGGAACCGGCTGGTCGGCCGCTTTGGCCGTGACGGCAAGGTCTTTGGGGCGCGGCAGCAGGAAGTAGTTGAGCGGCAGGCCGATGACGATGTGCGCGACGGCCCAGGCGAGGCAGGTATCGCGCCAGCCGATTTCCGCTGCACCCCAGGCCGTCAACGGCCAGCCGATGGTACTGGCAAAACCTGCGAGCAGCGTGATGCCGGTGATGGGGCCGCGTGCTGCCATGCCATACAGCCGGCCGAGTGCCGCGAAGGCAGCATCGTACAGACCGAGACCCATGCCGATGCCCATCAGTATCCAGGCCACGGCGAACAGGGCGAAGGATTGCGCCAGCGACATCAGGACCAGCGCCGCAGCGAAAAGGATGTTTGCCGCGGACAGCACGCCATTACCGCCGGCACGGTCGATTGCGCGCCCAACCTTGGGTCCGATCAGGGCCGAGATGATCAGCGAGGCCGAGAAGGCACCGAAGAACAGGTTGGTCGAGATGCCTATGTCGCGCGCCATCTCGTCGGCGAGGACGGCGGGCAGATAGTAGGTCGAACCCCAGGCAAGCGTCTGAGCTGTCCCGAGTACGAGGATCGTCGGCAAACGGCTGCGGTCCATCAATAGGCCGGCGTCTCTGGTTCGAGGGGCACCACCCACTCGCGATCTGGGGCGATGAAGAGGCCGCCAAGCGGCCTCTTCGGTATTGCAGGAGTTGGGACGCTCATCCGCAGCAGGCGCCGCCCTTTGGCGCGGCCGTCGCTTCAACCTTGGATACGCAGCAGGAGGAGGCTGCCGTTTCGACAGAAGCGGTGGGGGCAGGGCCGCTGCACACGCCGGTCTCGGGCAGCTCCAGCTCGACCCTCGCAGCGGCTTCGTGATCGCCGGCAAGCTCGGCGGCGATCGAGCGGACCTGCTCGTAGCCGGTCATCATCAGGAAGGTAGGCGCGCGGCCATAAGCCTTCATGCCGGCGAAGTAGAAGTCCGCCTCGGGCTGCGCCAGTTCGCGGGCGCCGTGAGGGCGAACAGTGCCGCAGCTGTGCTCGTTGGGATCGATCAGCGGCGCCAGGATCGGCGGGCACTCCAGGGCCGGGTCGAGCGAGAGGCGCAGCTCGCGCAGGAAGTCGAGGTCGGGGCGAAAGCCCGTCGAGACGACCAGTTCGTTCACTGTCACGTAGCGGCCGCAGCAGGCCGAGCCTCCGCCGATCCTGAGATGATCGCCATCGCGGTTCAGATGGCTCACCTTGAAGCCGGTCTCAGTACGAATCTTGCCGGTTGCCACGAGGGAGGCGAAGGCGCTGCCGAGCGCACCACGCGCGGCGAGCTTGTCGTTGGCGCCACCGCCGAACGCCTTCTCGGGATTCTCGCCACGCACCAGCCAGATGATCTCCGTGGTCGGCGCTTCGTCCTTGAGCTTCGCGAGGTCGATCAACGTCCCGATGGCGGAGTGGCCCGCGCCGAGAACCGCGACACTGCGGCCTGCATAGCGCACGCGGTCGCGGCCCAGCACGTCGGGCATGCCGTAGGCAATGCGATCCTGCACCTCGCGCTCGCCGATCGCCGCAAGGCCGTTGGCGCCGGCCGGATTCGGGACGAACCAGGTGCCGGTCGCATCGATCACCGCGTCGGCCTGCAGGACTTCGGGGCCTTTGCCGTTCTGGTAGCGGATTTCGAAGGGCGCCTCTTCGCGGCCCTTGGTCTTGACCTTGTCGAAGCCGACCTTGCCGATACCCGTCACCATGCTCCGGGTCTTGATGCGATCCTTCAGGGTCGTGCGTGTCGCCAGAGGCTCCAGGTAACGCTCGAACAGCTCGGCGCCCGTTGGGTACTGGTCGAGTTGCGGCTTGTTCCAGCCCGTGGCCGACAAGAGGCGCTCGGCGGCCTTGTCGATATTGTATTCCCACGGCGAGAAGAGTTGGACGTGGCCCCACTGGCGCACGGCATGGCCAGCCGTTGGCCCGGCTTCGAGCACCACTGGCTCCATGCCGCGTTCGAGGACATGGGCTGCCGCAGCGAGGCCCACCGGGCCTGCGCCCAGGATCGCGACAGTCTTGGTCTTGGTGATCGAGTCGGGCATCTCTTATCTCCTATGCTCCTAGAATCATCGAATTAAAAGACGAAAAAAACGTCATGCCACTTTGGGCACGGCGACGGGCGGGCAAGTGCCTTCGGCGCAGCATTCCTCGACCATGAAACCCAGCAGGTCGCGCATGACGGGATAGTTTGCGTGGCAGACGAGGGTGGTGCCCTCGCGGGTCTGGGTGACGAGGCCGACGATCACCAGTGCCTTGATGTGATGCGAAAGCGTCGAGGCCGCGGCGTCCAACTTGGCCTGCAGGCGGCCGACGGACATTCCTTCCGCACCGGCGCGCACCAAGGTGCGGTAGATCTTGAGGCGGGTCGGGTTCCCGAGCGCTTCTAGGCGGCTGGCAGCATCGTCGAGTTTCATGACGAGAAATGTAGTCCCGTCATCGGGAGAGTCAACTATCTTTCTAGAATTTTAGAAATAGATCGAGCACTACCCGGCGGGGCACCTGAGGTCTATTTGTGACGCCACACCTTCACAGCCGAAATCAACAGGATCAATGCGAGGCCTGGCAACAATACGGAGGCCGGGACGACTCCCAACAGCATTGCCCCGATGAAACTGCCGACGATGGAACCAACGGCCATGGTCAGCACGAAGCCGCGATTGCGAGCAAGTACGGCGAATGTACTGTCGCGGCTGTAGCGCGCGAAACCGACGAGCATGGTCGGTAGGCTGACGGCCAGGGAAAGACTACCGGCGAGCTTCACATCCACTCCAAACAGAAGGATTAGGGTGGGGATGAGCAGTTCGCCGCCCGCCACTCCCATGAGCGACGCCACAACGCCGATTGCGAAGCCCGCTATGATACCGGCCACCGTCTGCAGATTGCCGGTCAGAACCGCTCCTCCGTTGCCAGCCCCATGGCCCACAACCAGCACCACCGCAATGCCGACGAGCAGAACTGCGAGCACCCGATAGAGCGTCTCCGACTTTAGCTTTGTGGCCCACGACGCACCCGCCCAGGCGCCGATCAGGCTGCCCGCGAGAAGATTGACGATGACAGTCCAGTGGCTTGCGATGGAGTCGACTGAGACCGTGCTGGTCCTGAACGGTAGCGACGAGGCCACGACGATCAAACTCATGGCCTTGTTCACGATCACGGCTTCAAGGGCGCCGAAGCGAAAGGCACCGATAAGGAGGGGCAGTCGAAACTCAGCGCCGCCCAAGCCAATCAAGCCGCCAAGGGTGCCGATCCCCGCGCCACCCACGAATGCGCCGACACGGCTTTTACCTTGAACGTCGGTCTGAAGGGTCATCGTAGTTCCAGTCGCTATGTACAATTGAATACTACGCCGAGCCGGTTTCACAAAGCGAGCGGATTGCCATTCCTGCCGGCGGCGCTGCTTGGTGTTGATCGATCAGGCCGCTTGCGGCGACTCTCTCGACGGCAGCAGGAAGGTAATGATCCAGCAGGCCAACAGCATCGCTGCCGATCCGGCGAGGCAGGCCGTGATGCCGCCCCACTGATAGAAAAAACCCGACAGGAGCGTGCCGCCCAGGCGGCCGCACGCATTTGCGGCGTAGTAGAAGCCGACATCTTCTGCAGCCTTCTCCGAGCCGGCATAGGCCAGGATCAGGTAGGAATGCAGCGAGGAGTTCACGGCGAAAGGAAGGGCGAAAATCGCAAGTCCCGCCACCACCACGAGATCAACGCGCATGCCTAGCTGGCTGTGCATGACGATGGCGATGGCCAGAGGGACGGCGAGCAGGATGCCGGCCCAGACCCGCGCACCCGGCACTTCGCGGCTGAGCCCGTCTATGCTGCGAGGCACGAGGGCCGGCGCGATGGCCTGCAGGCCGCCATAGGCGATCGTCCAGGCGGCAAGGAAGGCGCCGACCTCGACGAACCGCCAACCCGCTGCATAAAGGAACACGGGCAGGCCGACGACGAACCAGACATCGCGCGCCCCGAACATGAAGACGCGCGCCGCTGCCAGCAGGTTGACCCCAGCCGACTTGGCGAACAGCTCGCGCATCGTCTTTGACGGCTTTGCTTTGCCGAGTTCACGCGGCAGCAGCATCAGCCCGGCCAGCAGGATAATGCCCAGCAGCGCAGCCATCAGCGATGTGTATAAGAGACAGGGATAATGCCCAGCAGCGCAGCCATCAGCCAGAGCGCCGCCCGAAAGCCCACGAAATCGAGCAGGAGGCCACCGGCAAAGAAGCCCAGGCCTTTCATGGCGTTCTTGGAGCCGGTGAACCAGGCGACCCAGCGGAACAGCCGGCCTTCTGCGTCCTCGGCCTTCGCGGCCGCCTCGGCTACCTTGATCGCCGACTTCGAGGCGGTCTTGGTGGTGAAGTCTTTGGCGAGACCCGCGATGCCCTGTGCCGCGACAACCCAGGCGACGGAAGCGGCAGCGGTCCACGAAGGATCGAGGGCCGACAGCATGAGCAGCCCGGCGATCTGCAGTGTCTGACCCGCGACCAGCATGCGCGGGATGCCAAAGCGCGTCGCCAGCCAGCCACCGGCGAGGTTCGCCACGATGCCGGCGAACTCGTAGAGCAGGAACAGAAACGCCAGGACGAACGGCGAATAGCCGAGCTTGAAGAAGTGCAGCAGCACGAGCATGCGCAACGCGCCGTCGGCCAGGGTGAAGCCCCAGTACGAGGCGATGACGACCAAGTAGTCGCGCGTCGAGGGGCCCATCACACGCCCGCTTCGATCACCGTGTTGGCGAGGTCGACCATGCGGCAGACATATCCCATCTCGTTGTCGTACCAGGCGTAGACCTTGAGCAGCGTGCCGTCCGTTACCATCGTGCTCTGGGCATCGATGATCGAACTGCGCGTGTCGTTGCAGTAGTCGGCCGACACCAGAGGGCGCTTCTCGTAGCCTAGGATGCCCGCCAGGGGTCCCTTGGCGGCATCGGCGAAGAGCCCGTTGACCTCGTCTTCAGTTGTCGGACGCTTCAGCTCGAACACGCAGTCGGTGAGGCTGGCGTTGAGCACCGGTGCCCGCACGGCATGGCCGTTCAGCTTGCCCTTCAGTTCGGGATAAATGACCGTTATCGCGGTCGCACTGCCGGTCGTCGTGGGTTGCAGCGACAGCATGGCCGAGCGGGCGCGCCGCAGATCCTTGTGCGGCGCGTCGACCACCACATTGGTGTTGGTCGGGGCGTGGATGGTGGTGATCTGGCCGTGCCGGATGCCGAGCTGCTCGTGCACGACCTTCACGACGGGCGCGAGACAATTCGTCGTGCACGAGGCCGCAGTCAGGAGATCATGACGGGATGAATCGTAGAGCTGGTCGTTCACGCCGACCACGACGTTCAAGGCGCGCTCGTCCTTGACCGGCGCGGCGACGATCACCTTCTTAACGCCGCGTTGGAAATAGGCTTGGAGCTGTTCGGGTTTCAGGAACTTGCCCGTGCACTCCAGCACGATATCGCAGCCAGCCTCGCCCCAGTCGAATTCACCCGGAGTGGCGGCCGCGCTGAAGCCGATGTACTTGCCGCCGACTGCGATGCCGTGCTCATCGTCGACTTCGATGGCGGTGTGCCAGCGGCCGTGCATGCTGTCGAATTCGAGAAGATGGGCCGTGGCTGCCGCACCGCCCTTGATTTCGTTCACGTGCACGATGTCGAGGCGATTGTCGCGCCGCGGATCGTCGCCAGGCCGATGCACGCCGCCGAACGCCGCACGCAGGGCGAGCCGCCCCATGCGGCCCATGCCGTTGATGCCCACTCTCATCGCACGCTCCGTCAGGCCGGGGCTCGTGCCGAGTCGCCGATCTCGTCGAGGCGCTTCTTCAGCGCCAGCCGGTCGAGCGACGCGTAGGGCAGGTTGACGAAGATCTCGAGCCGCCGGCGGATCATGCCATAGAGCTCGTTGATCATCGTGGCGCGCTCGACCGCCGAACCGGTGAACTTGGCGGGATCGGGCAGCGGCCAGGCACCAGTCACCGGCCTCTCGCCGAAGTCCGGGCACTGCTGGCCCTGCAGCACGTCGCAGAGTGTGATGACGAAGTCCATGCGCGGTGCGTTGGGACCGGTGAACTCGTCCCACGACTTGCAGCGCAGCTGCTCGACGTCGTGTCCGAGTGTCTGCAGCTTCTCGATCACCTCCGGCATCGGCGCCTTGGCCGGCTCGGAGCCTGCCGAGTAGGCGTTGAACTTGCCCTTGCCCACCTGCTGCAGAATGGCCTCGGCCATCAGCGAACGGGCGGAATTATGCGTGCAGAGAAACAGGACGTTGAAGGCGGGTGTCATGTGAACCTCGGGTTGATCCTCGGGGAGGAGTCGCGCCAGGTCGCCGCACAGGTCGGGTCGTCCGCCACAACACGTCTCCGTCAGGAAGCTGAAGAGCGCGCGCAAGCCGGCGAAGCGGACCGCATAAATGATGTGTCTGCCTTGCCGAGTGGATTGGACGAGGCCGGACTGTTCGAGGGCGGCCAGATGGAACGACAGCGTCGAGGGCGGCTGCCCCAGCTTGCTGGCGAGTTCGCCGGCCGCCATGCCGGAGGCGCCCCTGGTCGCCAGGAGCCGCATCAGGTTGAGGCGGGTTTCCTGGGAAAGGGCGCTAAATCCCGCGGCTGCGTCCGATGATTCCATATTTCTCGAATAGTCCAAAAGAATGACATATGTATTACGCAGTCGACGCCTAGGTGTCGATAGGCGGGACTTTTTAGGATTGAGCGGGAGACGGCCGGAATGTCCCTTTTTGAGCGTTACCTGACCCTCTGGGTCGGGTTGTGCATCGTCGTGGGCGTGGTTTTGGGCCACCTGTTTCCGGCGGCCTTCCATGCCGTCGGCTCCGCCGAGCTGGCCCACGTCAACCTGCCGGTCGCGATCCTGATCTGGTTGATGGTCATCCCCATGCTGATGAAGGTGGATTTCGGCGCCATCGGCCACGTGCGCCGGCACTGGCGCGGCATCGGCGTGACGCTGTTCATCAACTGGGCAGTGAAACCGTTCTCGATGGCGGCGCTCGGCTGGCTGTTCATCGGCTATCTGTTCAGGCCCTGGCTGCCGGCTGAACAGATCGACAGCTACATCGCGGGCCTGATCCTGCTCGCGGCCGCGCCGTGCACGGCAATGGTGTTCGTGTGGAGCAATCTCTCCGACGGCGAGCCCGACTTCACGCTGACCCAGGTGGCGCTGAACGACTCGATCATGATCTTCGCCTTTGCGCCGATCGTCGGGCTGCTGCTCGGCCTCTCGGCCATCACCGTGCCGTGGGAGACGCTTCTTCTGTCCGTCGGGCTTTACATCGTCGTGCCGGTGGTGCTGGCCCAGCTCCTTCGCCGCAGGGCGCTGGCAAGCCAGGGCCAAGCGGGCCTCGACCGTCTGCTGGCGCGTATTCAGCCGGCGTCGCTGGTCGCGCTGCTGGCCACGCTGGTCCTGCTGTTCGGGTTTCAAGGCGAGCAGATCATCGCCCAGCCAATGATCATTGCCCTGCTAGCGGTGCCGATCCTGATCCAGGTCTACTTCAATTCAGGTTTGGCCTATCTGCTGAACCGCGCGACGGGTGAGGAGCATTGCGTCGCCGCGCCCTCGGCGCTGATCGGCGCCAGCAACTTCTTCGAGCTCGCCGTCGCCGCGGCCATCAGCATCTTCGGATTCTCGTCAGGCGCAGCGCTGGCGACCGTGGTCGGCGTTCTCATCGAGGTGCCGGTCATGCTCTCGGTCGTGAAGATCGTGAACGCGAGCAAGCGCTGGTATGAAAGCGGACCGGCTGTCGCCCGCCGCCGCACCTAGCCATCAAATGAAGGTAAGCCGCAGCTTAACGTTCTCCTCACGAAGTCAAACGAGATGGAGCTTCACTTCGCGCTCCAAGGTGAGATTGGGGTGACAGAGCCTCGATGATCCGGCAGTCGGCGACCGTGCCGCAGCGGCACTGTTCGATCATGCTATCCAGTTCACGCCTCAGGGCTTGAAGGTCGGCGATCTTGCGATCGACCTCGGCGCGATGCTCCCGAGCAACGCTGTCGACCGCCTCGCAGGGCCTTTCTCGCTGGTCGGACAGGGTGAGCAATGTTCGCACCTGCTCCAGCGAAAAACCGACGTCCCGAGCGCGGCGTATGAAGCTCAGCCTATACAGATCCTTCGAACTGTATGCGCGATAATTCCCAGCACACTCACTGGCACCGACAACGGTAAGTATGCACCCGGCGCCCCACCCGCCCAAGCAGGCCGTTGCGGGCCGCTCTCCCTCTCTGTCCTGGTGAGTCTACTTGTCGTGTTCGCGCGACTCGCGATGAGGCGCCAGACGCGCCGTATCACGATGCGCCAAGGGAACACGCGATGAGGCCGCATCTTGACCTGGCCTTGTAAACTGCCATCTATTCAAGTCTGTGTGTACGCTGGAATAGTGAACCCGCCGGCTAGATGAAGCCTCAATAGTGGACCACCTGACGACGCGTTAAGCGACACAATCGGCATTCCTAGAGTGATGGTCACCATATGGGGCGCCTTGTATCCGCCCCAATGCTTCTGATCCTGGGCGGCGCGCTTCTGGGTGTGCTGCTGTTGAACTCTAAACCGGCTAGTCATTGCGACAAGCTCATGGGCGGGCGGCACCCGGACGTCCCTCCGAAAATAGCGCTGGAGTGCGCGCGGTTGCGCCCCAGCGACTATGGCGGCGGCAAACGGTCGGCAACGCCGCCGCCAGTGCAGTCAGAGTCGCTAGATTGTCGTAACCGCAACGTGCTCGACTGCCCGACTCATGATACCGGGCCGACACTCCGTCGCCTCCGCCACATCAGCTGAGCGGCTTGCACAATCGAAGCCCGGCCCCAGAGAGACCGACGGTTGCATGCCGGCCTATTCGGCGTCCCTAGTTTATTTGTGATCCGCGTCGGACGATTTGATCCCTGCTGCACACGGTAGTCAGAGCAACACCATCATGAGCTACCTAATCCCGTCGCTGTCGCCCACGCACCGACCGCACATCCAGTGCCAAGCCGTCGTGGCCTTCACCTCGCGATCGCGGACGGGTGGTTGCGGTTGCCCCTGGACGGCGTTGCCGGGCGGGTGTGTTGCGGGCCTTGTCTCCTGTGTCCTGCGAAGCTGGATACCTCGATTTGCGAAACCTACGCCAGCACCCGAGCGGCCAAGGGTGCGCTGCGCCCTGGTGAGGTGTCCCCAGCTCTCGCTTCGCTGCGAGCCTGCAGCCGGGGCGGGGAGGCGGTCTTGACGGCGATCGGCGCGAAGCGCCGCGCTGCCGTCCATCCCAAGCCCTGCGGGCGCCTCATGCCCCGGCCTGGTCTTCGGCGCCGGCGATACCGGCGCCTGCAGATGGGCGATCCCCCTCCCCACCAGGCCCTTGTCCGCCCAGGACCCGCCGTCGTGGCCGGTTCGCATCGAGGGCATCCCGCCCTCGCGAACTCAAGGAGACGATCATGGCCCGCAACACCAACACCCGCGACAACAACGCCGAGACCAGCAAGCGCCCAAGCCACCGCGTGTTCGCGGTGAGGGAAGGCAAGGACGACAACAAGTTCTGGACGGAGATCGGCGCAGCCTGGGCGCACGGTGACGGCAAGGGCTTCAGCATGGTGTTGAACTTCATGCCGATGCAGGGTCAGAACATCGTCATGCGGGTGAACGAGCCGAAGGACGGCGAATAGAGCCGCAGAGCAGGGCCGGCCCTCCGCGGCCGGCCTTCCTTCGTGTCACGCCTGATGGGCGACAACGTCACTTGTCGGATTCACCACTTCCCGACATGTGCTGGCAGCTGATCCGCTTGACGCTGTTAACTCAGGCGGGTGAGCCGACGAACCGTAAACCGTTCCGGCGCCACGTCAGCTAATTGCTTCAGAAGATCGGTCATGTGTGGCGAACCGAGATGCGCTCGCACGTGCTCAATGTCCGTCCACCGCTCAATGAGAACATAGGTGTCAGGTTCGTCGCTGCGATACCACTCGTACCGTTCACATCCCTTGTCGTTGGCAAGCGTCTGTTTCTCGGCTTCGCGCAGAAGTTTCTCCGCCTGCTCTTCCATTCCCGGCTTGACGCGCTGGGTGCAGATCATGTCGATCATTCTCCCCCCTTTGCAGCTTTGGTTTTCCGAGACTTCTAGTGGTAGCGATATAAGTTGGAACTACCAGCCGCGCCGATCGACGCGCCGGCGTGCTTCTTCGATTCCCCTATGTATGTTCTGTTCTTCTCGCTTAGGCGGCCGAACCTTGAACGAAATCCACATAAACAGAGGCACCCCAAGGCCGATGATGAGAGCCATACCAACTATCAGCAGCGTGAACATCGATACCTCCCAAAAGTAGGTCGCGAGGTGTGCTGCAGCCTTCTACCAATGGTAGTACAGATCCGCCACAGGCCTGATCCGCAGAGAAGGGGAGAGGCGATCCACCTTCGGTGGCCGGGCTGTCGTGAACGGAGCCACGCTACGCGCGTCTCCGCCCTGTGGGCTTCCATCCCTCTCGCGCATGAGCGCTGCGCTTATGAGTGGCCTGTCCCGCGGACTTCGGAGATCCTGCGCCGCATCGCGTGCCGTTCATGCCTGTCACGCCCACGGGCTGCTGTCCCGGCCAAACCGCTGACCACGCCTTTCTCGCCCAACAGATTCGTGGGGGGATGGCATCCACCTGCGACGGCGACGACGCCACTTCGCTGCGCGCGGACCGGCGGCGTTGCCGCCTTCAACCAACAAGCCGGTCGCACCCCCGTATGCTGTTGCGCCCCTGAAGCGGGGCGCGACCTGCGGGGTGAAACCGTTTGTCAGTTGCTCCGTGCTCACTGCGTGGCCTCTGCCTTGCAACGGCGGGAGCCATACCAACCACCCACTACCAGCCGACAACAAAGGACTTCTGGCGAAGAGCGGCTAGGCCGGCGGCCCCACTGTGGGCTCAAGCAGGACAGGCATGAACGGCTCGCACCGAACTACGGCGCCATCGAGTAAGTCCGCGGAACAGGCCAAAACTTTCGGCAGACCGCTTTTTAGGTTTGTCCAAGAGGTGCTCGAGATAGAGCCCAAATGCAACGCCGGGACCCTGGCGGCCGACCTTGTTGCGCCCCCAGGCCCTTCCATATGATTTGAGCATGGATCATGGGCACCGTGACCTTCGATAACTCGCCTACGTCGATCGCCTCAAAGCCGCCGGCTTCGAGGACGACAAGGCGCGCGCGATGGCCGAAGGCCTGGACGTCGCCCTGCGCGAAGAGATCGTGACCAAGACCGGGCTCAAGTCCCAACTCGCAGAGTTGAAGCACGATATGCTGCGCTGGATGATCGGAAGTCAGTTCGTCCTGGCCGGCTTCATCCTCGGTGTTCTGAAGTTTTTCGGACACTAAGCATGCTGGCTGACAGCAACTAGCCAGAGCCTTCGCCCACTCACCAGAACGGCCGCCTTCGGGCGGCCGTTCTGCTTTCAGCACCAACACCAAACAAGACCGTTCGACATGATCGAGCGGTTTCCACTCGCCGTGCTCCGATTTCCCGGACCGGCGAGCCCTTGGGCGCGGCCGTACATCCCCTGTCGGTCGCGCCCATTTTCTCTTTCCAAGTTCATTGCGAGGTTCCAATGCTCGTCTCTACCGCCAAACTGCGCATCGCAGTAGAAAACCCGCGCAAGACCAAGGCCGATCAGGCGGCCGACAACGCCCTGGCCGCATCGCTGCAGGAACACGGCCAGCTCCTCCCATTGCTCGTGCTGCCCGACGAGAAGAAAGGCCACTTCGACGTGTTCGACGGCGGCCGACGCCTGAAGGCTGCGAACAAGATCGGCCTGGCCCAGCTCGAAGTCCGCCTATACGACGGCAAGTTCGATGCCGACGAGATCGGCACGATTTCCAACATGGCCCGCGCCGCCATGCACCCGCTCGACGAGGCGCGCGTCATCGCCCGGCTCGCGGCCGAGGCCGAAACGTTCGAGTCGATCGCCCAACGCTTCGGCCGCACCGTGCAGTGGGTCGAGCAGCGCATGAAGCTCGAGGCCCTGTCCCCGAAGATTAAGGCGCGCGTCCGTGACGGCTCGATGAGCCTTGGCACCGCCGCAGCGTTCACCCTCGGCACCAGGAAGGAGCAGGAAGCATACCTCGCCCAGGTGAAGGATGAAGACGACTGGCGTCTGCGCGAGGATCATGTGCGCCGGCATTTCACCAACCAGCGGATTGACGCCAAATACGCGCTCTTTTCGCTCGCGGACTATCCGGCCGAGTTCGTGTCGCGGGACCTCTTCAGCGAGAGCGTCACCCTGACCAATGTCGACCTGTTTCATCAGATGCAACGCGCTGCTGCCGCCAAGATCGCGGAGAAGCTGCGCGCCAAGGGCTGGGGTGAAGTGCTCGAGCGCTTCTCCGACGTGGAAGACAACTTTCACAACACCTACGTTCGGTCCTACGAGAAGATCCCCGCGGCCGTCCGCAGCAAGTACGTCGCCGTTGTCCACTACAGCGTGGGCTCCGGCGAGGTCGAGGTGAGCGACGGCTACAGTCTGCGTAAGGATGCGAAGAAGATCCGTCGCGGTGACAGTCCGAGCCTCGACAGCGTCAATCCCGACGATGTAGCGGCGACGACTTGTTTCGAGATGTCCCAGTCGCAGCAGCACATGGTCGGCGCGCTGCAAACGCGCGGGATCGCCACGGCGATCGAGAAGGGCGACACCTGGCTTGCACTCTACACGATCCTCGCGCCGCTCATCGCCACGCCGGACAACCCCGCCCCGCCGTGGGCCGGATTGTCCAAGAAGCATGTCGCCTGGGTCGGTGCGAACGTGACCTTCGACGAGAAGATTGAGCCACCCGCGCCGCCCAAGGTCGCGTTCCCCGATCGTGACGCGTTTTCCAAGATGTCGTGGGAAGACGTGATGGAGCTGGTGCGCGTCGCTGCACTGGCCGCCATGGAACTCATCTACAGGCCCAGCGCCGAAGCCGCCGCGCATCTCGAGACTGCCGGCGTCGAATGGTTCCGCTGGGACCCCGCCTATCTGCGGCGCTTCCGAATGGACGCACTGCAGGACCTCGCGACCCACGCGGCGATCGAGCCCAGCGGTCCAAAGAAATCCGACCTGGTCACTTCCATGGCCTGCCACAGCGGAAAGCATTTCCTGCCGATCGACTGGGATGCCGTTCGCGCCAAGGAAGAGACGGACAGGGCCGCCCGCGCCCAGTTCACCGCCGATGACTCGTTACACGAAATCGACGGCGACAAAGGCGACGACGAATAGTCGCCCGACCCGCTTCACCAAAACGGCCGCCGCAAGGCGGCCGTTCTGCTTTCCGCTCCATCGTCAGTATCATCAAGAGGAGTTTGTGATGTGCATCAAACCGTCTTTGCAGCTCTACTTTGCCAACGCAGAGTGGGCCATGCCTCTCGCGTCGCGTACCTCATCCTGCCTGCGTCGTGCCTGCAGCTGGCGCGGCAGCGCCAACGAAGTGCGGCCGCTCGAAAATCTTGCCGCCTGGCTGTCGTTCCAAGATGTGGCCGACATCGTGATCCTGCCCGAAGGCGAATGCCCGACCTGCGGCACGCCCGTCTACAACCTGGCCGCCGAGCAATGCTTGGCCCTCGCGATCGCCGCGATCGGCCCTAACATCCACGACTACTGAACCCTTCGCCCCTTCGCATCAGCGCCGCCCTCGAGGCGGCTTTTCTGTTTCTGGAGACCGATCTTGATCAGTTTCACCGCTACTTACTCGCCTGAAGACAACAAGCTGCGCCTCTATGCTTCTGCTCGCCTCGACGCCGACCTCTACACCCGCGTCAAACGCGCCGGTTTCACCTGGGCTCCCAAGCAGGAGTTGTTCGTGGCCCCCATGTGGACGCCGGCGCGTGAGGATCTGTGCATCGAACTCGCGGGCGACCTCGACGACGAAGACCGCACCTTGGTCGATCGCGCGAAAGAGCGCGCCGACCGGTTCGACGGTTATCGTGACAATCGCCTGGCCGATGCCGACACCGCCCGTCGTGGCGTAAAGCAGATCGCCGACAACATTCCCTTCGGGCAACCCATCCTCGTCGGTCATCATTCCGAGCGCCACGCGCGCCGCGATCAAGCCCGCATCGAGAGTGGCATGCGACGCGCCGTCCAGATGTGGGACACAGCCGACTACTGGAAGCAACGCGCTGCGGCCGCCCTGTGCCACGCCAAATACAAGGAGCTGCCGACTGTCCGCGCCCGCCGAATCAAGAAGCTCGAGGCCGACCTCCGGAAGTGCCAGCGCAACAAGGTAGAGTCGGAGCGGAAGCTCCAGGCCTGGGCACCAACCACGCTCACCATCGAGCAGGCGCGCAAGCTCGCGAACGCCAGCTACATGATCATCAAGGAAGCCAACGGGCTGCGCTGGTCGGCCTGGGACGTGATGCGGCCGGATGACGACCGTTCACCTCTGTGTCCCGCCATGACGGTCGATCAGGTGCGGGACCATGTAAACAAGGTTCACGGCGGCTATCTGCCGTTCATCGCTCGCTGGATTCAGCACTACGAAAACCGCCTGACCTACGAGCGCGCCATGCTCGAGGAGCAGGGGGCGACCGCACTGCTGGCCCCCAAGCCGCGGCGGGCCTTGCCGCCGCTCCGCAACTACCGGGCCGCCGGCAAGAGCATCACCGCGCGCAGCCCGTATGACCGGACGCGCACGATCACCTACACCCAGGTCGACATGACTCGCGCCGAATACGCCGCGATCCACACCGACTATCGCGGTTGCCGCACGTCGACCGACGGCAGTCATCGGTTCCGCACCGCCATTCGTCCGGGCCTCTCCCGCGACCTTGTGGCGGTGTTCCTGACTGATAGCGCCGAGCATCCCGCCCCGTCGATCGACGCGCCCGCGCCGATCGTCGAGGAGCAACCCACACCGTGGCCTGCCCCGCCTTGTGCAGCGCCGATCCGGGCAACCGCGCCTGCACCCGCCCTGGCACCGGCCGACACGTCGGCCGAGCCCGGACGAGACGAGTTCGAGACCATGCGTCAGCAGCTGCGCGCCGGCGTTCAGATAGTTGCCGTCCCGCAATTGTTCGTAACTGCGCCCGATCTTGCGGCCCGCATGGTTGCCGCGGCAGAAATCGAACGCATCCACCGGGTGCTCGAACCCAGCGCTGGCACCGGCGCCTTGATGATGGCAATCGGTGACGGCCGGGATCTCGCCGGCGCCGAGGCTGTTGAGCTCAATCAGCAGCTCGCCAACGCTCTCCACACCCGGTTCCCGTACTGGACCGTCAACGCCTGCAGCTTCCTCGACTGCACCGTAGACAGTCTCGGCACGTTCGACCGTATCTTGATGAACCCGCCGTTCGAGCGCGGCAGCGACATCGATCATATTGAACACGCTGCTACCTTGCTGCGCTCAGGCGGCCGCATCGTTGCCATCTGCGCCCACGGGCCAGTGCAGCGGCGGCGCCTCATGCCGCTCTGCGCCCGTAACGATGGCGTATGGGAGGACCTACCGGCCGGCTCCTTCAAGCACGCTGGCACGATGGTCAACACCGCCATGCTCATCATCAATGGGTGATCACCATGCCCATCAGAAACTCCCGCGATCGGCCACTGCAAACGCGCCGATTGCCCCCGGCGGTTTCCGGTCCCTGTTCCCGCATGGGAGACACACGGCACTATCGGCGAACTCGAGAGACTGGCCAGCGCACAAGACCGCACTGCTTTCTGACGGCCCTTCGCGCCCTTGGAAAACACTCTTGCACAAGGCGTCGCCAGATTGAAAGACATCGCCTGTCAGCGGGCCAATGACTTCCTTCTGAAATAGTCTTCACTCTCAACCACACTAGCCTGGGCGATGCGCGCGTCGCGCGCCCGGCCACTCGTGAACGGTGTCGCTCAGCGTCTCCGCCCTACGGGCTTCGATCCCTATCGCAGCTCCAGGGGCATGCTGCCCCAACCGGCCCAAGGCACCCCTGCAGGTTACGCGCGCGGTCTCCCCAGCTTTCGCTCGCTGCGCTCGCTGCAAGCCGGGTGATCCCCCTCCGCGCGCTCCAGCCTTGCGCCGCTTCCCCCTGCATCTGCCTCGCATGGCCGACCAGGGCGGCCCGTGGCCGTCCCTGTCGGCCGACATCCTAAGGAGAAAGACGATGACAGACACCTGTACCCCAGTACGCCGTTTCTATGGCGTCGTACTCAACTACGATGCTGTCTACCACCGCCGCGAGCTTGTCGCGGCTACATCGATCCCGGAAGCCCTGCAGCTCGCCGCCGAGCAGGCTGATACCGGCGATTGGGACTGCTACGGCGAACCAGGCCCAACCTATGTCGAGCGCTTCCAGGCATTCGATACTGACGACGAGGCGATTGCCTACCTTAACGATCGCGCCAGCCTCGGAAGCGACACCGCGCCTTACGCGCTCATGGGGCAGGGGGAGCAAATCGAAGAACTCCAGCGCACCATTGAAATCCTTGAAGGTCACAAGCAGGAACTGCAGGCGAAGGTCGAGAGCCTGCAGAGCGCACTTCGCTGCCTGCGGGAAGCGGTTTACGTCGTCGAGATGCGCGGCGGGGTCTTTCAGGAATTGACGACCAACCACCGCGACCCGCAGCCGACCATCGTTGTTGTCGATTGGGACGAAAGCGACCGCACGATTGATGGCTACGGTTCGGCGGCCGTGCACCGCGCGCACATCGGTGTCTCCGGGGACTTCGTGGGCGCGGTCATGGCCGCGACCGACGCTAAGGCCGTTACCTGATCGGGCGCGGGACAACAGATCGTCGCCAAACAACCGCCGAACTCCGCGCGGAGTTCGGCGGTTGTCGTTCTAAGCGCATCCGCTGGCAGCGGGTGCCGGTGACAAGAATCATCGAAGATGTACTGCGCCTGGGCCTAGTGTATCGAGTCCTCGCCGATCCGGTAGCGCTCACGCTCCAGATCATGCAGCGCCATGGTGACGTAGCATTGCTCCCACGCCGTGGGCTCTTTCCCTTCGAGTTCCAGTTTCTTGATCAGATTGTCGATGCGCCTCGCGAGATTTCGGCGCGCAACGACATCGACCTTCGATGCAGCATGTTCCCTGATATGCGTAAATGGGAGCCACGCACATTGCGACCGCCGCTACGATCACGCCCGTAGCAGCCCGTTAACTCCACGGGCGCCGGCCGGCAATACAGGCACAGTCCCCCATGACGATTGCCTGCGTAGCCCACACCCACCACAGGCGAATCACATTGTTGATTTAGCTGGCCGGCAGCTACCCCCACGCCATTGCCACTAGCCGCTGCCAGCCTTTCGCTGCGAGGCCCTGCGCGCTGCCGCATCGCGGGCCTCCGCTGGTGACTCAGGCTGCAAGGTGAAGCTCAACAGCCAATGCGCGTAGTCTTCGACCCGCGCTTGCAATCTCTGCCGATCGGCCGCGCTCACGTCGTGGCCGTCGTTGCGCAGGCGATCGACAAGCAGCTCTGTCCATCCCACTGTGTCAAACCGCAAGAAGCGCATCGCGCTTTCCGCCGAGCGCTTCACCGTCTGTTGCAACAGATCGTCGGGCAGGGACGCGGCGACTGTCCCGCCTTTTGGCGGCTGCGGGGTTTCCCTCACCATCACCGTTCCTTCAGGTTCGCCGCCAGCAATATCGCGAAGCACGCGGCGCCGCCGTTGAATGAAACGCCCGAGGCCCAGCCGACGCCCGGCACCGAGCGCAGTAGAAGCGTCGCCATGATGCCGAGGGCCAGGAAGAAGACCGCCACCCAAGCGCGCCTGGTGAGCTATCGCCCAAAGCAGTGTCAGGCCATTCCATGACGCAGAGCGCGGTGAAGACACCCAACACCATCCCAAGCGCAATCCAGAGAGCGCCGTTATCGAGCAGGCCCCAGGCCGCGGAGGCCGCGGCGCCGGAGCCGAGCGCCAAGGTGACGATGCCATAGAAGTAGGACATGCCGTCCGCCGCTACTCGGCCGCCTTCGCCTCAGACGGTCCCGGCGCGTCCAAGAAATCCGCGGGGAACAGCGAGGCGTTGCGCTCGCCCAGGAATCCGCGGAAGTCATCGAAGTGTGCTCGCAGCTGCGCCCACGGCGCGTCGTCACTTTGCTTCTGCAGACCCTCCAACACCCATGCGCCCAACAGAATCTTGCGACGCGTATCGGTGGCGCGCTCGACCTTCTGAAGCCGCGCATGGTTCGCCGAAATTCTCTCCTGCAGTCTGCGCAACGCCTCTTTGTCCGCCTCGATCCTTTGCGCCAGGCTTTTCCGTTCACGCGCCATAGGTCGCCTCCAGTTCCTCCCGGCTCATGGCCTTCAGCCGGTGATATTCGTGATCATCGTGAACGTGCTGCAGCGTTCGCAGCAGCGGGGCCAATGCCTCGGCCTCTTGAGCATTGCTCGCTCGCTTCGGAAGCTGCACCAGAAACCAATCCCCCACGGCGCGCTCTAGCGTGGCGGCTTGTATGACGGCGGATGGCTGTATTGTAGCCATTCCAAGCCTTATGCTGCGCTTGTAGTTCGCCACTTCCTTGCAGTCTTTCCGGAAGGCCCGCTCTTGCAACGCCCTCCGAATGGTCCGTGACCTCATCTTGTGTCCTCCTGCCCCTGCCTCGATATCTTGAGTCTGCACGTGATCTGTGTCAAACAAAACGCGACCGTAAGGGCGCACATACGAGTTACTGCGTAACTCGGCGTTGCTTGTGAGGAAACGGCAAAGGGAAAATTTGAGTGGCGATCTATCACCTGAGCATGAAGCCGATCAGCCGGAAACAGGGGCGGTCCGCCGTTGCCGCGGCTGCCTATCGGTCTGGGCAGCTTTTGGTGAACGCGCGCGATGGCTTAATTCATGACTATCGCCGGAAGGCTGGCGTTGAGCATTCCGAGATCGTGATTCCCGATGGCGTGACTGCGGAGTGGGCCAAGGACCGCGAGTGGCTTTGGAATGCCGCCGAAGTTGCAGAGAAACGGAAGGACGGTCGCGTCGCTCGCGAAATCGAAGTGGCACTCCCGCACGAGCTAGACCCGGAAGAGCGCTTGGCGCTAACGCGCGCCTTCGCCCGTGACTTGTCGAATCGATATGGCGTCGCGGTCGACTTCTCTATCCATTCGCCGCACGACGAGAGCGACATCCGCAATCATCACGCGCACATGATGATGACCACGCGCAAAGTCGAAAACGCGGGGCTCACCGAGAAGACGTGGCTTGAGCGGGAGAACAAGTGGCTGCTCGCCAACGACCTGCCGACTTCGCAAATGCAGATGAAGGATATCCGGCAAGCGTGGGAGCTTCATGCCAACGAAGCGCTGGCGCGCGCCGGACATGACGTGCGCGTTGATCACCGCTCGCACCGAGACCGTGGGCTAGAGATCGAGCCGACACAGCATGTCGGCGTCCATGCCACCCAGCTGGCGCGCCGCGGCGTTGAGGTAGCGCGCACGGCCCTTCCGGCCGGCGCGGCGCGCAAGAACGCTGAATTAATCCGTAACGATCCGGCCCAGGTCCTCGTCCTGATCACCAATGAGAAGAGCGTCTTTGATCGACACGATATCGCCAGAGCGTTGCATCGCTACATCCCCGACGACGTGACGGAGTTTCAATCGGCGTTCGCGGCCGTCATGGCCTCGCCTGCCTTGCTGGAGCTAAAGGCGGACGCCGCAATGGACCTCGCCAAATACTCGACGCGCGAGATGATCGGGATCGAGGGGGACACGGCCGACGCCGCAGGCCGCTTGCACGCCTCGCAGGCTTACCGGGTTGAGCCGCAACATGTGGCGGATGCGATCGCGCGTCAGGACGCGGCGCTTCGCCGATCGGCCGAGACCGATACCGCCGGCAAGCTCGCGCGCGGCGACATATCTGCCGCCGAGCGAGAGCGCAGGATAGAAGCCGCGCGCCTGTCCGACGAACAGCGTGCGGCCATCGTGCACATCACCAGTGGCGAAGACATCGCTGCCGTTGTCGGGTTTGCGGGCGCCGGCAAGTCCACCATGCTCGCCGCCGCGCGGGAGGCCTGGCAGACCCAAGGCTTCCGCGTGCACGGCGGGGCGCTGGCCGGCAAGGCGGCCGAAAGCCTCGAGGAGTCCTCCGGTATCCAGAGCCGAACCCTCGCCTCCTGGGAGTTGCGCTGGGCACAGCAGCGCGACCAGCTCGGGCCGGGCGACATATTTGTAATCGACGAGGCCGGCATGATTGGCAGCCGGCAGCTCGCCCGCTTCGTCGCGGAGGCCGAAGCCGGAGGCGCCAAGATCGTCCTGGTAGGCGATCACGAGCAGTTGCAGGCGATCAATGCCGGTGCGCCGTTCCGCGCCCTGGTTGAGCAGATCGGCGCGGCCGAGCTTTCCGAGGTACGCCGTCAGAAAGTCGATTGGCAGCGGCAGGCCTCCGTTGCCTTCGCCACGCACAAGACAGCGGACGCGCTGCAGACCTACGAGCAGCACGGCGGCATCCAGTACACCGCCGGCCATGACGATGCGCGGGCCGCCATCGTGCGGGACTACCTGGCGGACAGGGAGGCAAGGCCCCAGGACACGCGCGTTGCCATGGCTCATCGGCGCGACGACGTGCGCGCCATCAACGAGTCGATCCGGCAAAGCCTTCAAAAAGCCGGACAGCTCGGCGCCGGCCCGTGGGGCGGTGAGCACACCTTCCAGACGAGTGACGGTTCCCGAAAATTCGCCGCCGGCGATCGCGTTGTGTTCCTTGAGAACAATAGGGGCCTCAAGGTCAAGAACGGCATGCTTGGTACTGTGACCGCCCTCGGCGACGGCCAGATGCTTGTCCAGGTCGACGGCCAGGTTGCGCCTGTCCAAGTCGTCATGAAGGACTACAAGGCGATCGACCACGGGTATGCCACCACCATTCATAAGAACCAGGGCGCCACAGTCGACCGCGGCTTTGTCTTGGCTTCCCGATCGATGGACCGGCACCTGACCTACGTCGCCATGAGCCGTCATCGCGAGAGTGTGCAGTTGTACGTCGGCCGGGAGGACTTCACCGATCGCCGGGCCGGCCGCCTGGTCGAGCATGGCGCCGCTCCCTATGAGCACGATCCCCGGAACCGGCGGAGCTACTTCGCGACCCTCGAGACCGAGACGGGCGAACGCCGGACCGTTTGGGGGGTGGATCTTGAGCGAGCCTTGAGATCGGCCGGCAGCAAGGTCGGCGATCGTCTCGCCCTCGAGCGCACGGGCGGGCGGGCCGTAACTGTCGGCGGCGTACAGGCAGAGCGAAACGCTTGGCGCATCGCCGGCGTCGACGAGCTCGCCCGGCGCAACTTGATCGACCGTCTAGGCCGCGACGGATCGAAGGAATCGACTCTCGATTACACCCGCGAGTTCGCCCATCGGCGCGGTCTGGTTGATCAGGAAGCGCAATCGCAGGAGAGCGCCATGGAAAGAGCTCAGACGCCTCGATCCCGTGGACCGGCGCCGGTGGGTCCGCCAGCCCAGGCCATCACCCCCGAGCAGATCGCGGCCGCCGATCGGCGCGTTGCCGAACGCGAGGCCGATCGTCAGGCGGCCGAGCGGCGCCTGCAGGAGGCCCAGCAGCGGCGCGACCAGCTCGCCGCCTCCTTGGCCGAGGAATGTCGGGCGCCCGAACGTAGGATCCTCGAGAGCGCCGTAGCTCGCGCCAATGATGAAGTCTCACATTCGGCCGAGCAGCGCCGCGGCGCCGACGCTTCTCTTGAGAAGGCGAAGACCGACCGCGCGAGCCTCACGCAGGCGACCAGGACGGCGGCCCCCGACAAGCTCGATCGCAAGACGCAGATCGCGGCCGCCAAGCGCATGATGGAACTCACCCGCCAGACCTCTGCCACGCCGGCCAAGCCTGGCCCCAACCGCTCGCGCGGCCATGACAAAGACCCGGGTCGTTCCCGATAAGAGGCCCCAATGCCCATCTATGAGAACAGCGCTCTTCACGCGGCGCGTAACGACAGCAGCAGCCCGGCGCACCGCGCATTGCCGCCGCAAGACCTGGCGTGCGTCGACTGCCCGTCGGCCGCGTGGCTCTTCGTCGACCGCACCGCCACGGCAAAGAAGAACGCCGCCCGCAATCCCGACAAGCCGGCGTGGCGCTGTTATTGCCCGGCGCTGCACCAGTGGACGTATGACGATTTCAGCGGCAAGCCCGATCCAGAATGTTGGGTCTATGCGTGCTCGCTCCGCGACCAAGCTATCCTGGCCCTTCAGGAAGCCTCAAGCGCGCCGGCCGACTGAGGCCGGTACCCGCTCGAGCGGGACTACGGCGTCCCCGCTCCCCTAGCCAAGTAGCCCTTGTTCACGGTCGGCATGCCGACGTTGTCGATGTAGTTGAAACGTTGATGTGGCCGGCCGGCGCGCATCAGCACGCCTTGAAGATTCGGCATCGCCATCAATTCCGACGCCAGCATGACCGGCTCGCGCACCACCTGCTCACCGAACGACCGGCCACGCGATCGGCGCCGACCGCGATCGTTCCCGCTATCGTTGCTCGACGTCGATTCCGACCATCGCCGCACCTCGTGCTCGCCGAGCTGCGCTTCCCATGCTTTCGCGGTTTCCGCATCTCCCTGGCGCAGGATGATTTTGGTGCCAGCATTGCCGACGATGGCTTGGGCCATGTCGGCGCCGTACACCGCGCGCAGCTGCGCCAGAACTTGCACCGCCAGCACGACGCAGCCGCCGTGCTTGCGTAGCTTTGTGAGCGTATCGGGTACGCGATTGAGCGGGCCGAGCGTCGCCAACTCGTCCAACATGAAGAACAGACGGCGGTCCCGGCTTTCTGGAAGCGACAGCGCCTCGAGCATTGCGATCGCAGCAACGCACGACAGAAAGGCACCGAGCTTGGCTTGTTGATCCTGCCGGTACGTCAGGAACAACCAACCCTTGTTGCTCTCATCGCGAATCCACTGACCCACCGAAAACCCGCCGACGTCGGAGGTCAACAAATCTAGATATCCGATGTACGGCGTCGTCACGCCGCGCACGCTGCCGAGGAATTTTTCGTTTGAAGAGTCAGCCAACACCGCCGATGTCGTGCCCTGCAGCATGTCGCCCAAGTTCTGTGGCGACGCGGCCGTGAGCCAGTGGTGCAGCTGCCGTGGCCGAAGATCCTTCTCCTGTTTCATCACGCGCATCAGGTCGGCCACCATCCCCTGACCATATTGGATCCAGTCACCGTTCAACCCACCATCCTGCGCTGGCGGTATCATCGCCTCGGCGATCCGCCGATAGTCCTCATCACTCACCAGCTCGGCGAACGGGCTCCACTGCACCGATCGCGCATCGTACGGATTGAGGATCAAGTCACCCGGCAGTCCATGACGCGCATAAAAACTGCCATCGAGATCGATGACAAAACACCGATCCCCGCGCTCTCTGATCTTCGGCAGAAAGCTATCCATGACCGTGGACTTGCCCGTCCCCGTCGCGCCGGACAGCAAGATATGCTCGACCTCGGCCGCGCGTGGGATCGGAACGCCCCCCACCGATAACTGGCCGCCGCCGGCCTTCGCCGTGAAGAGCCGGCCGATCGGTGTCGGTGCGCCCTTGAGCTTCGCGCCGCGAATGAACTTGTCGCGCCGGTGGCCAGGTTGCGTGCTTGCGAGGACCGCCACGAGCAAGATCGTCCCTGCTGCGAACGCGGCTGCTGCGACAACGAAGGTCGCTTCGTCCAGAACCCAATAGGAATCGATTCGTGCCGTTGACAGTCCGAAGCCGTCGACGATCGAGTTCCAGACGTTCGTGAAATCAGCCAGGGCGAGGTTGGTATCTCTTGTCGCTTGTGTGACGCCCGACGACACTGAGGGCCAGACCAGGCGATGTCCTACCGTCCACGTCGCATAGAGACCTACGAGTATCCAAAGGCCGACGCTGGCGCGGCGAAGCCACGTAGGGGCAGTGGCCCCTCTCACGCCCGGCTCCTGGCGTCTTGGTGACGGGATGTCACCTCAGACAAGAACCCTAGGACCAATCGTGCCTCCTCGAAGACGATCGGCACGTCCGGATAGTTTTCCGCAGCTCGCTCGTTCTCAAACTGGACTTGAGCACGGACCACGAACGGGGGGGCCAGCCTTAGGAGGGCGCTCAGGCCTGCGAAGGAGGCGCCGATGACCCAAATCCGGCTCACTTCTTGTGGTTGATAATCGGCCCAGAGAGGCAATGTCTCAACGGTCGCTACCGTCCCGCAAATGACGATCAAAACCCAATAAAAAGTAGGAGAAGTCAGCTCGTGACTGACCCGAGAGATAATCATGGCATGTCCACTTAGTAGCCACTTTCGGCCCCTGGGATAGAAACACGCGGATAAGCCCCCTCACATGCCGATTTCAGCACACCTGCGGAGCCCGTCCCGGCTTTGCTGGCGGGGCGGTCGGACGTCGAGGGTGTGCCACCCCACCGAGCACCCCGATGCTCCCTCCTGAGCACGGCAGAGCCGTGCTGGGGCCATTCTGCCCCCAGCCAGGTCAAGGCCAGGCCCTGTGGGTGGTGGCGTGGGGGTTCTCCGGCTTTCGCGGCCTGTGGCCGCTGCAAGCGCCGAGCCCGGCCCCTCCGAGCGGGGCGATCCCTCTCCCCACGCCCCAGTCTTGATGAAGCGCGACTTTGGATTTTGCCAAGTCTGACACGGGAAGTTGCACACTAGCGATTCTAGCGCTCCGACGGCACGGCCATACCTGCTCTATCTCCCCTCCAGCGGCCCATAATGCGGCGCTGATCCACGAATTGTCTGGCCCTAGTCGGGTGTGGCTTGCGAAGCAGATTTGCGGTCCGCCAAAGGCTGGAAGGCTCGGCATCGTAGTAGATTTCAGCCAGCCGCTCGCCGTCGACAGCCAGAGCGATGGTGGTGGAGGCGGTGACGAGGCCGGCACCGACGAGGTCTACACGTTCCGCGTCGGGGGCCAATGGCCGGTCGTCATCAATAGCCCGGAAGACGGTAAGCGTCGCATCGTGCCGATGCGCTGGGGTTTCCCCGATGTGAAAGACTGGCGTCGACCTCGGCCGATCCATGCTCAGGCGGAAACGATCGATCAGCGCGAGGCGTATCGGGAGGCCTACTTTCCCGTGCAAACCGGCATCGTGGTCTTCGAGACGTTCAACGAAGGCGAAGAAGCTGACACGAAAGGCGGAAAGCCGGCGCCAAGCGCGATAGGCGGCGCAATCTCGGGCGTTCGGGCACTTGACCTTGGAGTAAGCTCCAAGCGGTACGATCTCGCTCGAAGGACATTCGACTCTAAGAAAGGAGCCGCCGGATGAAGACCGCTACGTTCAAAATCGAAGGGATGAACTGCAACCATTGCGCCAACACGATCAAGACGTTCGTCGAGCAACAGCCCGGCGTGAAGATGGCCACGGTCTCCTTCGACGAAGGCCAAGCGCGCATCCTCTACGATCCGCAGTCCATCGGTGAAGATCGCCTCGTCGATGTTGTCCAGGACCGGGGCTTCCGGGTCGTGGAGCGGGGATTAGCAGACTTCCGAGCCAATGGTGCTTGATATGAACATTGCAACGACCGCTCCATCTTCCTTCCAGCCTTGGAGCGAAGAACCGTCGAGCCGCCCTGATCGCCGCAAGATCCGCGCACGCATCGGCGGTCTCCACTGCTCCCTTTGCACAGGCACGATCGAGAAAGCGCTCGGCCGCATGCTGGGCGTAGACAAGGTGGCGGTAAGCCTTACGCATGAGCAGGCGCTCGTTGAGTACGATCCGGCCGTCGCACGTCCCGAACGTCTGCTCCAGACCCTGCGGGATATCGGCTACACTATTTCCGATCCTCGCAAGCTCAGGGCCTTTGAAGACGAAGAGCGCGATTTGGTGCGCGAGGCCCGGCGCTTCGTGCTCGCAGTGGTTCTCAGCGTCGCATCCATCCCCATTATTGCAGACCCGGCAGTGGGCTGGATTGGCTTTCTGCCGGCGCTTGTTTGCCTGAGCCTCGGGGCGTTCGTGTTCCTGGTGCTGCGCTCAACTGGCTTGTGGGTCGCCATCGCCGCCGCAACGGGCCTTGCAGTCATGGCGCTCTCGCTTCTCTACCTCAATTTGGCAGGATACCTGACGCAAACCGCGCCGTGGCTAGCGGCAGGGCTAGCCGTAATCTTGATCTTCGGAGTCGGTCGCCACATCCTGAGCATGGCTTTCCAGGCGCTGCGGCGGGGCATCCTCAACCAGCATGTGTTGCTGGAAATCGGCGCCTTCGCCGGGATTGCCGGCGGCGTCATCGGACTAGTGCTCAATCGACCGGACTATCCGACCGCAGCGTTCTTCGCCGTCTCGGTGATGGTCGGCACCTACCACATCTTTTCGGAATGGCTCTCGCTGATCGTCAAGACACGCAGTTCTCAGGCTGTGAAGCGTCTTTTGGACCTCCAGCCGGAGACCGCGCGCGTCGTGCGCGGCTCGCAGGACATCGAGCTGCCGATCGAACAAGTAAAGGTTGGCGACCATGTGCGAGTTCGACCCGGTGAGCGAATCCCGGCGGACGGCACGGTGGTCAGCGGCCACTCAGGCGTCGATCAATCGCTGGTGACAGGCGAAGCTGTTCCCGTCGAGAAGCGCGAAGGCGACGCGGTCATCGGCGGATCGATAAACGGTACGGGTACGTTGCGCGTAACCATAACGGCGGTTGGCGAAGGTAGCTTCCTCCATCAGGTGATCCGGCACGTCGAGGACGCACGGGCGCTGAAGCCCGGGATCCTCCATCTCATCGATCGCGTGCTGCGGATCTATACGCCGGCGGTCCTACTGATCGCCGCGCTGGCCGTGGGTGGTTGGCTCATCGGCTCGTGGTTCGTTACAGGACAGGTCGACATAGAGCGCGCCGTCTTTGCAGGCCTGAGCGTGCTCGTGATGGGGTATCCTTGCGCGATCGGCATCTCCGCGCCGCTCTCCATCGTGCGCGGCGCCGGCCAGGCCGCCGAACGGGGCATCCTGATGCGGACGGGCGAGGCCTTCCAGGGCTTCCGGCTCGTGAAGAAGATCATTCTCGACAAGACCGGCACGCTCACCGAGGGCCGTCCCACGGTGCGCGAGGTCGAGGCGGACCAAGGGAACGAGCGCGACCTTCTCGCCATCGCGGCTGCCGCTGAAGCGTCTTCCGAGCACCCGCTCGCCCAAGCTGTCGTCAAGGCAGCGTTCGAGCGCGGCGTCACCCCGCCGGACGTGGCGTCGTTCCAGGCATTCCCCGGACAAGGCGTCGTCGCACGCATCGGCAGCAGCGACGCTTTCGTTGGAAGCCCACGCTTTCTCGTCGAGAGGAGTACCGATCTCTCGGCCTTTGAGAAGAAGATAGAAGTTCTTGAGGAAGCAGGACGTACGGTGATCGCTGTCGCCAGTGGCGGACGTGCGTTGGGAATCATCGCCTTGGGCGATACCCTTCGACTGGACGCAGTCGACGCCGTTGCCACGCTACGTAAATCGGGGCTCGCAACAATTCTTGTTACAGGCGACAACGAGCGCGCGGCACAGAGGGTTGCCCGTGAAGTCGGCATCAACGAAGTGCATGCCGGTGTATTGCCGCAGCAGAAAGCAGCGATCGTCCGGCAGCTTCAAGCCAGTTCTCGGGTGGCAATGGTCGGCGACGGCATCAACGATGCTCCAGCGCTAATGCAGGCCGACATTGGCATTGCGATGGGAGGCGGCACCGACATCGCGATTGAAGCGGCCGATATCATCATCCTGACAAACCGATTGGGCGCGATTCCGGAGGCGCGCGAGATCAGTAGCCGGAGCTACCGCAAGATGGTTCAGAACGTCGTCCTTGCCTTCCTCTTCAACGGCGCCGGCATCCCACTTGCTGCGACCGGCCTGATCCATCCTGTATGGGCGATGGTGGCCATGGCGGTGAGCGTGACGGCCATCTTCATAAACTCGCTCTGGGGTACCCCGCGGCTGTTTTTTGATGCTGTCCAAAGCGTCGGGCGACCAATCGCTCCCGTATCGCCTCGCGTGGCCTGAGCGAGGCAAGGAAGATCATGGCTAGTGATCAGCGAACGGAGCCGGGCGTGGTGGGCGGCCATCAGCGCGAGCGTCTCCTCCGGACGCTCGCGGCAGCGACGTTCATCATCTTCTTCCAAGCCTACATGGTCGCGCCGATCATGCCGGCGCTGTCGAACGCTTTCGGAACGTCGGTGGAGACGGTCGGACTTATCGTTCCGGCATATCTGATCCCTTACGGAGTTGCGACCCTCGCATACGGCCTTCTGGCGGATCGGCTCGGCATTCACCGCATCATGTTCGCGTCCCTGGCAGCGTTTGCGGCGCTCACCGTCTTGACAGCGACGGCGCAATCCGTTGAACAACTCGGGCTGTGGAGAATGGTGACCGGAATCGGCGCCAGCGGCATCGTTCCGCTCGCCTTGGCACTAGTGGGCCGGCTCTATCCGTACGAACAGCGGGGCCGCCCACTTGGCTGGCTGTTCGGCGCGATGGCCGGTGGCATGGCCTTCGGTTCGCCGTTAGGCGCACTGATTGTCCCGCTGGTTGGCTGGCAAGGTCTGTTTGTTGTGGTGGGCATCGCTGGCGCAGGGCTCCTGCTTGTCCTCCTGCCCCACCGTGCCATCATTGCTGCCGCCGCCCAGCCGGTGACAGGGACCCTTGGGGATCTCTTCCGTGGTTACAAGGATCTGCTGGGTACGCCGCGCGGGCAGCGCACCTACGGCTATGTCCTCGCCAATTCGATGTTCCATTCCGGCGTATTCACGTGGCTCGGCGTGTATTTCGAGCGGCGCTATGGAGTTGGACCCGTTGGCATTGGCTTGGCGCTTCTCGGCTATGGTGTGCCAGGCTTCTTGTTCGGGCCACTGATCGGCCGGGCGGCGGACCGCTTTGGCCGTGCTCGATTGTTGCCGATCGGCCTCGGACTGAGCGCCTTGGCCGCTGCAATCCTGATTCTCGATTTTCCCATACTCCTCGCGCCGGTGATCGCGATGATCTTGTCCTTGGGTTACGACATGACCCAGCCGCTCTTCGCGGGGATCGTCACTTCGCTCGGCGGAAAGCGCGCCGGGCAGGCGATGGGCTTGAATGTCTTCACACTTTTTGTGGGCTTCGGTCTCGGTAGCCTCATCTTCGGCGAACTGCTTCGACTTGGCTTCGGGACCGCCTTCGGGATATTCGCGGGCATCGAGCTACTGTTAGCGATACTATCTTTCATCCTCTTTCGCTCCGAGGTCCCGTCTCGAACAGTGGCCCCCACACCTTGATCGGACTGAGCTAGGTCGTCCTTGTAGTCACGAACTTGGCTCGCAGGCCATTTGAACCGTTAATGCCAGGATTGACCCTGGAGTATACTCCAAGGTCTAAAGTTGCCCTGGAGGTAACGAATGTTGACGATTGGCAAGCTGGCTGCGCTCGCGAAAACGAGCACAGATACGCTGCGCTACTACGAACGTGAAGGATTGATCGAGCCGGCTGGCCGGAGCGAAAGCGGCTATCGCCTCTACGACAAGGATTCGGCACGGCGTATTCACTTCATCAAGCAGGCGCAGCACTGCGGTTTCACGCTGACGGAGATCCGCGACCTCCTGGTTCTGCGAAACCGCGCTGCGGCGTGCTGTGGCGACGTGCGTACGCGTGCGATCAAAAAGAAGCTGCACCTAGAACACAAGATCAAAGCCATGAAGTCCATGTCCAAAGCGCTCGATCACCTCATTGCCGATTGCGCAAACGGAGCGCAGCCGGTCAGAGAATGCACGATCCTTGCGGCAATGGAGCGGATATCCGAAGAGGCGCACTGAGCGATGAAGGTAGAGCTGTTCCACGCTCCGGGCTGCAGTCGATGCGCCGCTGCCCGAGAGGACTTGAAGGCCGCCGCACAAACGGCCGTCACCGGGCTCCAATGGCGCGAAATCAATGTGCTCGACGAAATGGACTACGCCGTTGACCATGGCGTGTTGTTTCTGCCGGCGATCGTGGTCGACGGCGAGCTCGTATTTTCGTCCTTGCCGACACCACAGCAACTGCGCGCGGCCTTGACCCACCGAAACGCCAAGGAGCAATGACGTGACGCCGGAAGCCCTTCAACAAGCTGTATCCAGCGCGGGCATCGTCGCCATTGGCATCAGCTTCTTGGCTGGCCTGCTGTTTAGTTTCAATCCGGTGGCTCTGGCTTCCATTCCCGTCTCCCTTGCTTATGTGACGAAGGCTCGGGAGAAAAAGCAGGCGATCCTGTTCGGGACGATGTTCATCGTCGGAATGCTGCTGGTCCATGCCGCAATGGGGTTCGTTGCCGGGCTCGGTGGCCTCTGGGTGGCCTCATTGCTTGGACGTGGCTGGGGGCTCGTGCTCGGCCCCTTCCTGATAGTACTCGGCTTGATGTGGGCCGGATGGCTGCGCTTGCCGTTGCCAGCCTTCGCATTGAAAGCAAAAAGGCCATCCGCAGCCTGGAGCGCCTTCGTTCTCGGCGGCGTATTCTCTATCGCCATCTGCCCCATTTGTACGCCGGCGCTTGTTGTTCTTCTCGGGGCGACCGTCGGACTTGGCTCGCCTTGGATCGGCGCCGCCCTCCTACTCGCCTTCGCCGCCGGCCGTGCGCTGCCCGTAGCGGCGGGCGCGCTCAGTATCGGGTGGTTGGAAAATTTGCGTGGGCTGGATTCATATCGGCGGACATTCGAGACGGCGGGCGGTGTGATCCTGATCCTATCCGGTCTCTATATGCTCAATGCCTATTACTTCTGGATTCCCGCCTTGGCGGGATAGCGCGCGAGCAGCAGGACGGTCGAGGTCGCGGCGCGTTCTGCTATTTTTTTGTTCGGACGTACCCGTTGGATGACCGTCCTATCTCTTCGCTAGAGTCGCCCATTTCCGCACTTGCCCTTAGTAGCCCTTTTCAGCAGCTGCCGTACCCAGTTCCATGCAGCCAAGCGGGTTCACCCGGGCGCAAGAAGCACAATGGCAAGACAGCAAAAGGTCAGGATTGAGGTAGTTACCCCGGTCAACAGAGGCAGCCGCGCCAACGAAGTGATCCTTCGCCTGGCACGCTTGGTCGGCCGGCAGATGGTTCGCCAAGATTTCGTGCGCAGGCAGGCAGGGCTCTGCGCTCGACAAAGTCCGGATCGCGAAAGGCCTGCCAAAATGCCCAATGCAAGGCCCTAGAAGTCGGCGGCTCCTGCGTCCGCGAGGACGGGGCCAAAGGTGGCGCGGCCAACCTCAAGAGCTTCATCTATCACCAACCGAACACCGGCTCGACAGCCTAGTTGGTCGCGCTGCCATTGCTCAAGGTGGCTATCCGAGCAGAAGAAGACGATCGAAGGGCAGCACGATGTGGCAGCACTGCCATCGTAGGCAAAGTCGTACCAGACGACACTACTCAACGGATCGACGCTCGCTAAAGCGCGCCCGGCTTTAATAGTCCCAACCCGAACAGTCTGACCACATTGACGGCATTGCGGCCGGACCGCGGCGTTCGTGCCATACATCGCCCCGACGCCGAGCGCATCGATGTCGCAGAGGGCCTGAAGAGTCCGACCGTTAAGCTCGACTTGGTGCTCGGTCTTCGCCTGTGTGAACGGATAGGCCAACCGAACTTGCCCGGACTCACGATCGAGACCAATAAGATCGCGCGCCTCCAATTCAACCAGCAGAGCTAGCACCTTGTCAGGCGGAGCGCCGATCGTAGCCGCGATATCGGCGATTTGTGGCGCATGCCCGAAGTCCGCATAGAGCTGCAAAGTCACGCGCCAGGCGAGATCCTCGTCTGTGCCGAGCTTGCCGGAGGAGACCGGCGCGAGCGGCAATGCGGCCTGCCAACGCCTGCCGTGCGGCAGCCTTCCCTACCGCGGTCCAATCCGGGCGGAACACACCCGGCCTGATTTCGGTCGCACTATCCAGCACAGCAGGACAACTTCTTGACATCACGGTCGAATGTCTGAGCCGCAAGCTTCAGACCTTCGACCGTCGTCAGGTAAGGAAAGATCGTGTCGGCAAGGTCGTCGATCGTGAGCCCACCCCGGATCGCCAGCGCCGCCGTCTGGATGCTGTCGGCCCCTTCCGGCGCAAGGACATGGGCGCCGAGCAGCTTCCGGGTCGCCCCATCGGCCACCAGCTTGATCAGGCCGCGCGTGTCGCGCGCGGCAAGGGCGCGCGGCACGTTGTCGAGGGTGAGGACCGACGTCCGCACATCATGGCCAAGAGCACGCGCTCGCGCCTCCGTGAGCCCGACACTGGCAACCTGCGGATCGGTGAACACGACGGCAGGCATAGTAGTGCTATCGTAGCGCACGCTGTTGCCATTCAAGGCGTTCCTGGCTGCGAGCTTGGCACCGTAGGCAGCCATGTAGACGAACTGGTCCCGCCCCGTCACGTCGCCGGCGGCATAAATGCCAGCCCGTGATGTGCGCATGCGGTCATCGACGATGATGGCGCCAGATGGTCCTTGCGCAATGCCCATGGCACTCAAGCCCAGCCCCTCGGTGTTCGGCGTGCGGCCGGTCGCCACGAGCAGACGATCGGCGGCGATCGTCTCCAAATGGCCGCCTCGCGTCAGCGCGAGTATCACGCCGCCGGCGTCAGTTTTGCTCACCAATCGGTAATCCACACCGCTAACGATCCGAATCCCGTCCTCGGCCAGATAGCCTGCCAGGGCCTGGCCGATTTCTGGCTCAGCCTCGGGCAGGAGACGGCTGCGGAAGACGAGCGTCACCGTCACGCCCGCGCGGGCGAACATCTGCGCGAGTTCCGCCCCGACATAGCCGCCACCAACGACGATCATCGAACGCGGCAGCTCGGCAAGAGCCAGCGCCGATGTGCTGTCGAGAAAATCGACAGTTTCGATTCCGGGGATCGGTGGAACGCTTGGCCGCGCCCCGGTTGCGACGATGATGCGATCCGACTTGAGCAGCTTGCCGCCAGCTTCGACACCGTTGTCGACAAGCCGCGCGGCGCCTTCGCAATAGGTGACGTTGTTGTACTCGGGCAGGAGGTCGACGTACTTGGCCTGCCGCAAGCGGGAAACCAGGTCATCCTTCTGCGCAGCTACCGTTGACCAATTCGAGATACGGCCGTGGCCCTCGACACCTGCGAAGCGCTTCGAGGCGATATTCGCCTGATGCACCACCTCAGTCGCTCGGATCAGCGTCTTCGACGGTACGCAGCCGACATTGACGCACGTTCCGCCGATCGTGCCATGCCCAACAAGCGCAACTTGCGCGCCCTCGTTTGCAGCGGCGATCGCCGCCGAGAATCCGGCCGAGCCGGCACCTACAACGACGAGATCGTAGCGACCATTCCCATTTTTCGGGGTTGGCGCGCAGCAGTCGCTCATGGGGTCGCCTTCTAATCCTATTGCTCGACGCGCGAAGGATAGCCCGCATTGGTGGTCGCTGCGATGAGCGCCGCCGTGTCGGCGCGGCTGTCGTCGAAGCGTACCTTGGCAATGGCTGCTTTGTCCTTTTCCGTGATCTGAACGTCGAGCACGCCGGGCACGCGATTGAGCGCGCGCTTGACGATCGGGCTGCACAGTTCGCAGGTGGCATTGGCAACGTTGAGCGTGACAGTTCGCTCGGCGGCTGCGGCCATGTTGGCCGACAGCAGGGCCGCGGCGAGCGCGGCAAGCGGTAGAATTTTCATAGACGATCTCCGTGGCTGGTTAGCTGTCGAAAAAGAAACGAGCGGCGTAGGGGAAGCCCACAGCGACGACGGCAACGATAGTCGCGATCCACAGGCCGATCTTGGTCAGTCGGCGCGACGATGGGCGAGCGCAGTAGGAGCCCTCGACGCATTCGGCAGCTCTGGGCTTGCGATAGACGAAGTAGAAGCCCGTCCCGAGACAGCCGGTGGCAAGGGCGACGAACAGAGGCTGATAAGGCTTGAGCGCCGTGAGGTTGCCGATCCAGGCGCCGCTGACGCCGGCGAAGAACAGAGCGAACGGCACGACACAGCACGTCGCGACTCCCAGCGCGGCCAGAATGCCACCAACCGACAACAGCGTCGCCTTGTCGCCGAATCGCGAACGCGACAGATCGGCGCTTTGCAGTCGTCGCCCTTCGGTTTGGATGGTCATTGAACTCTTGTCCTCTTCCGACTAGGTGTGAAGATAGGGTCTGTAGCCACTACAGGCTCAAGTGGGCAGTTCGCACAAAACCGTGAGGCCGCCATGAAGGTCGCGGAAGGTCTGTCGATCGGATCGCTCTCGCAGCAGAGCGGCGTAAATATCGAGACGATCAGGTACTACGAGAAGATCGGGGTCATGCCGAAGCCTGGGCGCAGCGCCGGAGGGTACCGCGTCTATGGCCCGGAGCATGTGAAGCGACTGCACTTCGTGCGCCGCGGCCGGGAGCTGGGCTTCAGCCTGGACGAGCTGCGCGGCCTACTTCGCCTGGTCGACGGCCATTCCTATACTTGCGCGGAAGTGCATGCGCTCACCGTCGGGCATCTTGAGGACATCCGGCAAAAAATTGCAGACCTCAAGAGGCTGGAGCGCGTGATGTCGGACATGGCCTCAAGTTGTACGCGCGATCAGATTCCCGAATGCCCAGTAATCGACGCACTCTTCGAGATGCCGCCCGTTCATCGCCAAAACCCGCCGTCTCTTGCGCGACGCTGATTCGGCGCCGGCCGCGACGCGTCAAGGGGCTCCGTAGGTGCGGCGGAACAGGCGGCGCCAGAAAATAGCGTCTCGTTCCCAGTTTCGAGCGTGCAGTCCAAGAATCGTCGATGTGGAAGCCGCCTGTGGCATCGAAAGAAGATGGCTCTCACAACATGTATCCGATATCGGAAGCGGCGGTCGGATGCTCAATAACGGTTACCGTAGGCTGCGGTCTCAGCCCTGCGGCTGCCCCGTGGCGAGCGGCATGATCTCGACATCGATCACAGTCTCGGCCGGTGGGTAAGCAAAGCCGTCACGTCGGTCGGCCACGGTGGCGATCCCCACCCGTTCGGCGGTTCCGGTGTCGGGCTTGGCCTGCCGCGGCGCCTGGCCTGGGCCGACGCCCGGCGCCTGGTTCACTTCAGTGCCGGCGTCGAACAGGACGATTTGGCGCGTGACCTTGCCGCGGATGGCTCTGCCGCCGGCATCGAACAGCGCAATTCCGCCATTCCGGGGCGCGAAGAACAGGTCGTTCGACTGGACGAACATGGTCGCGAACTGCAGCTTGTCGCCCGGTGAGATCGGTGCAGCCGACGTGCCGCCATCCGGCAACGTCTGTGTCCTGTCGGTTGCAATATTGCGGATCGTGGCGGTGAAGCTCGCCGAGCCGGCGGCCCGGCTTGTCAAGGCAAAGCCACTTGTGAATGCGGCGACATCCGCGCCTGCAAGCACGTGCCTGCGATTTAGACGCGTCATGTCGTTATCCTTCTCGCTATCGGGGCACGTCGGGGACGATCCCGCGAGTGCCTGCAACCGGCAATGTGGCCGAGACGAAGCAAAGCCGACAGGATCGTCTGGCCATCGTTTTGATGCTTTCCGAGCCTGTCGCTAGTTATACGTCATTACTAGTCAGTCATGGCTTGAGGGGCTGTCCGAGTAAGGATCGGATGCGATTGACGACAAGCGCGCGTTGTCGACCTTCGTGTCGGTATCAGCAGTGCACATCGCGATGCATGACGAAACGGCTAGCAAAAGAGAAATCATTCCCGCGACCGCGAGCCAGTTCCAGTTCAGAGCCAGGCCGCAGACGAAGGCGATCAAAACAAAAAGCGTTCGCCGGCCGCCGAGATAGCGCCGGGCAGAGTCGAGCCGATGACCGACCGACGGCGTTTCGGTTGGTGGGTCGCGGCTTAGCTCTAGCATTGTCGGTAGGGCCTCTCTGATCGTTCACTCCGTGGTGTAGATAGTGGGATCGCCGCCCTCCTTTGGCAGAGCGTGTATGACGAACGGTCCCGTCTTTGTCCCGGACATCCCGGGCGAGCCTGCCGGCATGCCGGGCAAGGAGATGCCGGCGATCGGTGGATGTTCTGATAGCAGCCTGCGAACCACATCAACCGGCACATGGCCATCAACCACATAACCGTCGACGAACATCGTGTGACATCCAGCCAGATCCGCCGGCACCCCAGCCTTACGGCTGATACTGGCGAGATCGTGAGTAGGCTTGACGGTCACGTCGAAGCCATTGCGGCGCAGGTATGCCGCGTACTTCTCACAGCAGCCACATTGCGGACTCTTGTAGAGAAGCGCTTTAGGCCGCTCCTCGGCGTGAGCCACGGCGACAATCGTCATCGCTAAGGCGGCAAGAAAGAGAATACGGCGCATCCGCTGATCTCCTTTCGCGAGGCTGGTCTATCGGTTGATGAGAGACGAGGGTCGCTCGGTTGAAGAGCATGGTTCTCATGTCTCACTGCATCGGCGTTGATGTTGGTGCCGCCGGCTCGCTTCCCGCCGAACCGCCGCCGCCATAGGACAGAGCGGCCTGCAGGTCGGCAGCGGCGAGATAGAAGTCACGTCGGGCGTCCAGTGCTGAGGCGGTGGCACCAATGCGCACGCGCGCGTCGATGAAGAACCGGAACAGATCGACGCGCAGCCCCTCACTGGCCAGCACACCATTGCTGTACCGCAATGACACCTCGCGGGAGACCGTCTGGCGCAGCGGCAGGACCCGGTCACGCCAGAAGCTCGCGATGTCGTAGGTGCCGCGATAGGTCTCGTAGGCGATGCGCGCCTCGGATCGTGCATTAACGGCTTTTGCGGCAAGCCGGTTCAGCGCCTTCATGTAGGCCTCCCGCGCTGTCCGCGTGCGGGCTTCGCCGGTATCGAAGATCGGCAGCTGGAGGTCGAGCTGGGCACCGCCGCGGTTGATCGCAGTATTGCTGTTGGTCAGCATGTTGGGCGATTCATTGTTGTAGATACCAGCCAGTTGCAGCATCGAGACGTAGCGGGTCGCTTCCGTGAGCGACAGAGATTTGGCCAACGCGGCGACGTCGTAGCGTGCCATGGTCAGGTCGACCCTGCGGTTGATGGCTTCGACCTCCACTGCCGCCATCGATTCGGGTTCGCCTGGAAGGGGCGGCAGCTCGGCGGGGAGGTTGAAGGAGGTCTCACCTCCCCACAGGCCCATGAGGCGGATCAGTGTCTCGCGCTCGCGGCGCGCCGTGAGCCGGGCCTGGGCCATGCGCGCGCTCAATTCGGCATAGAAGGCGGCCAGCTCGGCCAGATCGAGCTGGTCGCCGCCGCCGGCTTGACCTAGCTGCATATTCAGCCTCACCGCCGCATCGACCGTGCCGCGCGCCTGGTCCAGGAAGCCGACCTGCTGTTGGGCGGCAACCGCCCGGATATAGGCCCGGCGCGTCTCCGTCGCGAAGGTCAATGTGGTTGCGACAGCCTGCTGCCGAGCACGGGCAAACTGATCAGCGGCTATCGCTGTACGACGGGGCAGGGTGATCAGGCTGAGGATGTCTCCAATCATCCTGAGCTCGAAGTTTGCCACCCCCGTGCCTCCAATATTCATCAGCGAGATCCCTGGGTTGGGCGGCAGGCTGGCCTGGACATAGGCTGCCTCGGAGATTCCCAGGTCGTTGTAGGCGGCTTGCAGGTCGCGGTTGTTGAGCAACGCCACCTGCACCGCCGCATCGGCCGAGAGGGGTGAAGCCAGCAGGGCCGCGACTTGTTCCTTCGCCTGTTGCGCCTGCTCGACACTGGTGATCTTGACGACATTCTTGCCGATGCCGGGACCGGTCTCCCGGCCGACGCCCCGCGCCACCTCGCTCATGCCGCCGTCGGGCGAGAACGAGGCGCAGCCGGCGAGCAGGCCGGCAAGCGAGAGTACTATGACGACAGGCCAGGTCATGGCGTCCTCCCCAGCCCGTAATAGACGGTGCCCGCCATGACCGGGCGATAGGGTGCGTCGGAGGATGGCGCGGTCGAATCGTCGGGGCCAGGCGATGGCGCCAGTCTCGGCGGTGTCGACTCCGAGCAGGCCTGAAGCAGCGCAAGTAGTGCTGAGAGCATGATGTATCTCATGTGCGGGCCTCTGTTAGGCGAATCGATGCCGGTTGCAGCCGCCAGCCTTTCACCAGGGCATAGATCGCCGGGATGACCAGCAAGGTGAGCAGGGTTGAGCTCACCATGCCGCCGATCATCGGCACGGCGATGCGCTGCATCACTTCCGAGCCCGTGCCGGTGCTCCAGAGAATCGGCACCAGCCCCGCCATGATGGCCGTCACCGTCATCATCTTGGGTCGCACGCGCTCGACCGCGCCCTCGACGATCGCGGCCGTGAGGTCGGACCGGTCGAGCGGACGGCCCTCGGCTTCAGCGCGTCGTCGCCGTTCAGCCAAGGCATGATCGAGGTAGATAAGCATTACCACACCGGTTTCGGCAGCCACCCCCGCCAGGGCAATGAAGCCTACCGCCACGGCGACACTCATGTTGAAACCCATCCACCAAACGAACCAAAAGCCACCGACTAGTGAAAAGGGCAGCGACAGCATCACGATCAGCGTCTCGGTCATGCGCTGAAAGTTAATGTAGAGTAGTACCAAGATCAGCAGCAGCGTCGCCGGCACGACAATCTGAAGTCGCGCCTCCGCCCGCTGCAGGAACTCGAACTGCCCACTCCACACAGCATAGGACCCCGGCGGAAACTTGACCTTCTCCTGGACCGCGCGCTGGGCGTCGGCGACGTAGCCGCCCAGGTCGCGGTCGCGGTAATCGATGAAGATGTAGACCGCAAGCTGGGCGTTCTCGGTGCGGATCGTCGTCGGCCCCCGATTGGGCTTCACCTCGGCGAGCTGGCCGAGCGGAATCATGCCGCCGCTCATGGTCGAGACCAGGACGTCAGAGGCGATGGCCCGCGGATCGGAGCGCAGGTCACGCGGATAGCGGACGTTGATCGTATAGCGTTCGCGGCCCTCGACCGTCGTGGCGACTGCTTCACCACCGAGCGCACTCGACACGGCCAACTGAAGATCCTCGATCAGCACACCGTATTGTGCCAGCCGGGTCCGGTCGGGCACGATGTCGAGGAACGAGCCGCCGGTGACACGCTCAGCGAACGCTGATGTCGTGCCGGGCACATCGCGCACTGCAGCTTCGACCTGGCGCGCGAGGTTTTCCAGCTCGCCGAGATCGCGGCCCAAGAGCTTGATCCCGACGGGCGTGCGGATACCCGTCGCCAGCATGTCGGTACGGGCCTTGATCGGCATGGTCCAGGCGTTGCTGACGCCGGGGAATTGCAGGGCCCGGTCGAGCTCAGCAATAACCTTGTCGATGTTCATGCCAGGCCGCCACTGGTCCTTGGGCTTGAGGTTGATCACCGTCTCGAACATTTCGAGCGGCGCGGGATCGGTGGCGGTGGCGGCGCGGCCGGCTTTGCCGTAGACCGAGGCCACTTCTGGGAACGACTTGATGATCTTGTCCTGGGTCTGCAGCAGCTCCGCCGACTTGGTGACCGAGAGCCCAGGCAACGTGGTCGGCATATAGAACAGCGTACCCTCGTCGAGGCTGGGCATGAACTCGCTGCCGACCCGCATCGCAGGCCATGCCGTCGCCCCCAAGACCGCCACCGCCAACAGGATAGTCGGCACGCGCGCCCACAATACCAGCCGGATCGCTGGACGATAGAGCCAGATCAGCGCCCGGTTCACCGGGTTGCGTCGCTCGGGCAAAATGCGGCCGCGCACGAACAGCACCATAAGCGCCGGCACCAAGGTCACCGACAACAGTGCCGACGCGGCCATCGCGAGGCTCTTGGTCCAGGCCAGCGGCTTGAACAGCCGGCCTTCCTGGGCCTCCAGGGTGAAGATCGGCAGGAACGAGACGGTGATGACCAGCAGGCTGAAGAACAGCGCCGGTCCGACCTCGATCGCCGCTGCGATGATTGCCTCGGTGCGCGACTCCCCCGGCTTCAGTCGCTCCAGGTGCTTGTGAGCGTTCTCGATCATGACGATCGCGGCGTCGATCATGGCGCCAATGGCGATAGCGATGCCGCCGAGGCTCATGATGTTCGAGCCGATGCCCAGCACATGCATGGCGAGGAAAGCCATCAGAATGCCAACCGGCAAGGTGATGATCGCCACCAGCGCCGAGCGTAGATGAAGCAGGAATACGAAACAGACCACTGCGACCACGATACTTTCTTCGATCAGCGTGTGGATCAGGGTCTCGATGGCGCGATAGATCAGGTCGGAGCGGTCGTAGACTGGCTCGATGCGAACGCCCTCCGGCAGGCCGGTGGCAACCTCCTTGAGTTTGGACTTGACGTTGGCGATGACATCGAGTGCGTTCTGCCCGAAGCGCTGCAGCACGATGCCGCTCACCACCTCGCCCTCGCCGTCGAGCTCGGTGACGCCGCGTCGTTCGTCTGGCCCAAGCTCGATACGCGCCACGTCGCGCAACAGCACGGGCACCGTGCCCTCGGCGCGCAGCACGATCTGTTCGAGGTCGGCCACGTTCTTGATGTAGCCGCGGCCGCGCACCATGAACTCGGTCTCGGCCATTTCGACGACCCGTCCGCCGACCTCCCGGTTGGAGGCCCGGATAGTCTCGATGACTCGGGCGAGCGGCACTCCGAACGAGCGCAGCTTCACGGGATCGACGACGACGTTATACTGCCGCACGAAGCCGCCGACGCTCGCCACTTCTGCGACGCCTTCGGCCTTGGCCACGCCGAAACGGATGAACCAGTCCTGCAGCGAGCGCAACTCGGCCAGGGAGCGGTTCGCGCCGACCACGACATACTGGAAGACCCAGCCGACTCCGGTGGCGTCCGGTCCCAGGGTCGGCTTGACTTCGGGGGGCAATTTTTGAGCACCTGAATTGAGGTACTCCAGTACGCGACTGCGCGCCCAGTAGATGTCGGTGCCGTCCTCGAAGATGATGTAGACGAACGAGACACCGAAGAAGGAGAAGCCGCGCACCGCCCGACTGCGCGGCACCGCCAGCATGGCAGTGGTGAGTGGATAGGTGACCTGGTCCTCGACGACCTGCGGCGCCTGACCCGACATCTCGGTGTAGACGATGACCTGGGTGTCGGAAAGGTCAGGGATCGCGTCAAGCGAGACGTGGCGGACGGCGTAGAGACCACCACCAATCAGACCGAGGGTCGCGATGAAGACCAGCAGCAGGCTGCGCGCCGACCAGCGGATGAGTCCGGCGATCATTTGGTCTCTCCCGCCATGAAGGCACCGAGTGCCGCCCTGAGATTGCTTTCGGCATCGATCAGGAAGGTCGCCGAGGTGACCACACGCTCTCCGGGCTTCAGCCCATCGAGAACTTGCACGTATCCCGGCACGCGTGCACCGAGTTTCACCTCGATCGGCTGGTAACGACCTTCGCCGCGTTCGAGCAGGACGACCTGACGCTTGCCGCTGTCGATGACCGCAGAGTCGGGTACTGCCACCCATCGGCCCGGGATGGGCGCCACGATCTCAACGGTGGCCGCCATGTCGGCCCGCAGCAGCCCATCAGGATTGGCCACCTCTATTCTGAGCCGCGCCGTGCGGCTTTCCTTACCGACGCTGGGATAAATGAAGGTCACGCGTCCGGGAAACGACCGGTCGGGCCAGGTATTGACGGTGACCTTGGCCATGTCGCCTACCTTCACGAAAGCGAGGTCCTGCTCGTAGACTTCCGCCAGCACCCACATCACCGTCGTGTCGACGATGCGAAACAGCACTTCGCCGGGCTGGTAGCGCATTCCTTTGACCGCCATCTTCTCGACGACTGTGCCCGCTTCCGGCGCAGGCACACCGATGATGCGTGACGCGCGGTCGCCTCGACGCAGCTTCTCAAGCTCTGCCTCGGGATAGTCGAGATTGCGCAAGCGGCCCTCGGCACCGCTCTGCGTACCGCGCGACAGCATGAATTCTTGCTGCAACACGTTGAGCTCAGGGCTGTAGACGTCAAACAGCGTCTGGCCGGCCTTCACAACGTCGCCGGTGGCGTTGACGTAAAGCTTCTCGATCCAACCGCCGAACTTCGGCGCCACCACGGCCTGGCGGCGCTCATCGTACTGCACTGAGGCGAAGGTCCGCACAGTGCGCGACATCGCCCGCTCCTCGACGACCTCGCTGCGGACTCCCAGCCTCTGCACACGGTCGAGACTCACCTTGACCACATTGCTGCTCTCAGGCGCACCCTCATCCTCGCAGACGGGGATGTAGTCCATGCCCATCGAATCTTTTTTCGGCACGGGCGAGGTATCGGGCGCCCCCATTGGATTGCGATAGAGCTTCGCCGGTTTGCCGTTGCAGGGCCCGGCGTCCGGTGCAGCTGCCTTGGCCGCCTCCATCGGCGCGCCTAGTGTGTTCCCCTTCCACAGCCACAGCACGGCTCCCGCACCGGCGGCAAGGCCCAGTACGAGGCCCAACAACGCCAGCCACAGGGCGGCACCCCGCTTCGAACTCGATCCGTTCGACATACGACTTCCCTTCCAAACACCACGCGCACCAAGGCGCTTGCCACGCGCCGCGACGCCAGCAAGCGTGCGCTACGCTCCTGCAATGATCGGGAAGTCAGATCCGCGGTGGGAAAGGATCGGGCGGCGGTGACCGCCCGTGCAGGACGGGCGGCGAACGGAGACCAATAGTCTCGGTCGTTGAAAACGCCTGCAGGGAAAAGCTCGCCACGCCGAGAGCTGGCGCCGGGGCCGTGCAGATCTGCATGCAACCGGTCATCGCCGGCTGGCACGGACCACCTTGGCAATCAGGGCAGTGATCGCAGGGCTCGGATGCCGTGGTCTGCGTCAAGGCGCTACTGAGCGAAGGTGCCAAGCCAAGGGCGACCGCAGGCAAACTCGCCGCGAGAACGGCTAAGCAGCCCAGCAAGCCACCAAGGAGGCGCAGACGACGCATGGCTGTCATTGTGTGCCAATCGACCGGACGTGCCAACAGGGCAGTTGTCACGGTAGCGTTATGCAGAGTTGCTGAATCAATGGCATGGCTCGGCCACCCCCCCCCCAGGCTACAGCGAGCCTCGTCACTTCGATCGAAGGTATTTCACGAGAGCCGCGGCGCCCAGCAGAAGAACGACGAGGGCTAGTATTCCAATGACCCAGCCGCCCCACATCATGGCGCCGCAGGACATGCTTTCGTGCATCGGGTTTGCTCCTATTGGATCGGCCAGCGAGCAGTGCGGTAACGGCACCACATTTCGGCGGTTGCCGCTCGCCGAGGGACCCAAGTTCGTTGGTTAGACACGGTTGTCTCAATTGGAATTCTCGATTCTGGTGACGACGAACCCATCATTGTCGCGTTCCACTTTGAATCGAATCTTGTCTCCCGGGATCAATCCCATGAGCATCGCCGGGTCCTTGACCCGGAAGATCATGGTCATGGGTTCCATGTAGTGGTGCTGGATCAGCTTGTGCTCGATCGTGATCTTGCCGCCCTCGGCGTCGACCTTGATAACACGACCTGCGGATAGTACGCGGTCGGCGGCCTGTCCGGAGTCCGAGCCAAATGCGGACGGGGCGGATGCAGAGGCCGTCGCCATTGCGACGACGATCGAAAGGATGGTTCTGCGGATCATGGCTTAGCCCCCTCCGAGGGCGGCCCGACGCTGAAGTTACAGGGCAGTGAAGGTGACGACGCTGGTTACAACTTTGTCCTCACCGCGGACTTTTCTCTCGTGCCACAATTTCACCGATGAGTTGAAAGTACGCTCGATGCGCGTGGCGCCTGGTACCTTGCCGGAGACCTGCAGGGTTTGCGGACTTGCTGCCGCCGTCTCGACCCGAAACCGGCGATAGCCCGGCTGCTCGACGGGGGTGCTCATTGCCGTATTCGCCGAAATATCCGCATTTGCAACCGGTCTGCCATCGGCCGTTCGCTCGAGGCGGACGGTTACGTCGGACTTGCCTGGGCCGGTGGAGGCAGCCTGTACTTGGCGAGGTCGAGCCAAGGCTGGCTCAGTGCCAGACCGGTTCCGGCGGCAAACGACCACGCCTGCAACAGCCAAGCCTCGCCAGCTACCTGAGCCTTGAGCTGCGCGGTGACGGGAAGACGCCCTCGTATCCGGTGGAGCTGTGATCAGACGATTTGTCGCTTCCATTGAGTTCTCTCCTCGGGAGGAGGCATCCCGATCAATCTAGTTTCCAAGGTTAGTACGGACGGGCTCGGCATCCGGTTACATCGTTTCCCAGTATTTTTCAGGAATGCAATGTTGACGCACACGGCAGGGCCCAAGGTAGCTTTTAGGGCTTCTTGACTCACTTCTAGCTAACGCGCCGTGCGCCTTCCCAGTTTAGTGAATAGAATCGCCAATCCGGCCGAAAAGGTCTGAGCGGACCTGATCGGCGCCCCGAAGTCTAACGCTTCGGCAGGTCGATCTTGGCGTTGTTGAGCTTCTGTTCGAGCACGAACGCGATGGATGTGTTGAAGAGTCACGCCAGCTCTGAGCGAAGTGTTCAGGCGGCGGGCTTGTTGTGGTGCCGCAGTTTCCAGTTCCAGGGCAGCAGCATCGGCGATGCGCCTGGTGGGATGATCTTGCAGGCGCGCCAGCACGTCGGCGAGCCAGGCCTGAGGATCTGTGTCGTTGAGCTTGGCGTTCTCGATCAGCGTGTAGATAGCGGCGGCGCGCCGTCCGCCGGCATCGGAGCCGGCGAAGGTCCAGTTGTTGCGGCCGACGGCGATGCAGCACAGCGTCCTCTACAAACTCATAGACTACCTGCGACGATCGCTCGAGGCGAAGCTGCTCCCGCATCGGAATACAGAGCACACCGCCTACAGCAACGAGACTACTCCGTCGCTCCAATGATTGGTGGCTAGTGGACAATTGGGAACCCGACGCTATCCGATTCCCACATTGCTGACTATCTGGCGGTAGCCGAGGGCGCTGTCGCCTTAAATACTGGTCCTGATCGCGGGAGAGAGTTGGCGCTCCAATCTGGCCGATAGAGTTGAACCGGCTGGCTACGGCCGCGGAGAAAGTGAGCCGGGAGCGGCACCCAGGCCAAGTCCCGCTCCAGATCTGGCGCTGAAGCGAGGACATCGGCAGAGATCAAAAGCGACTGGCCAAGATCTGCGGTCAGCCGCTCGATCCGTGCGGCAGTATTGACGGTGTCGCCGATCGCTGTGTACTCGAGCCGATGCTCATCCCCTAAGGGGCCCGCGATGACGTCGCCGTAGTGGATTCCGACGCCGATCTGCAACGCTGGCAGCCCTTCGGCGAGCCGCTCGGCGCTCCACTTCTCGATGGCGAAGACCACGGCCAGGCCGCCAAGCACGGCATTGCGGGCATCGTCGGTGCGCGGCTCCGGCACGCCGAAGATCGCCATCACGCCGTCGCCGATGAATTTATCGATCGTGCCATGGTTCTCCGCGACAGGTTGGGAAATACGGCGCCTGTATTCATTCAGAAAATCCGCGACCTTGTCCGCGGGCATAGTCTCGGCAAGGCTCGTGAAGCCCCGCAGATCGGCGAACAGAATCGCGGCCTTCTGCGGACGGAACGACTGCCTCGCATCGCTGGCATTGGCAATCTCGTCCACCAGTTGCGGACTGAAATAGCGAGAAAGATTAGTCCGCCGGCGGGCTTCGATAAGGGAAATGGTCAATGTGCGACGTGCCCGCGTCACGGCGACGAACAGCGCGAATGTCACGAGACCGACGATTGCCAGACGCCCGAGTGCTGTGCCGAACATTGCCGAGGTCCACGACCCGACGTCCACGAGGGACACCACCAACAGAATTGCGATCCAAAGGGTCGCAAACAGCCCGCCCGTATACAGAATCAAGAGCGGTCTATGCCGCACGGCCGCCGCGGCGAGAAACACGAAGATCAGCGACGCCACCGGCGCATCAAGGGCGAGATGCAAGGGCTGCCCCGTTGCCATCGCGAGCATTACGAGGCAATGGATCAATAAAATCACGTCGAGGCTGGCCAAGAGCCAGGGTATCCAGGGCAAGAATAGGCCCCGATGGGCAGTCGCGAGGCCAGCCAAGGTGATCAGGGCGAAGCCGCCTAGAGGCACCACTGCTGCGTGGCGCGATTCCAGAATATTGAGAGACCAAAAGACCATGGCCAGGATGAGGAAAGCGAGCAGCCGCACGACGGCGACGACGCGTTCTGTGCGGCGCTCAAGTTTTGCGAAGGCTCGGTCAACGTGCGTCGTCATCAGCTTCCATTCATGGCCTTGCCGCTAGATGCTCATCGCAGTGATTTTGACTCTTCAGGATCCGACAGAAAAACTGCCACACGACCCCGCCAACCTCGGCCAACCGGTCAAAGTCACTGCGATGAGCATCTAGTGGAGCGTCATGCACAACTACCGGACGTGGGCGCGGTGCTCGTAGATGTATGCCATCGCCCGTGGCCCCCTGAGGTAGCCGCCCTCTAGTGCGTCGATGGCGAATCCAACGGATTTGGATCATCAGGTCCGGCTGCCGGTTCAGATAGCATCAGATTGGCGTCATTCTGTCCTGCCAGCGGGCGACGTCGGGATCGAGTGCGCGGCCATGTTTCGCGAACACAAGGGCTCCGTTCGGCTTGAGCACGCAGCGGATTTCACAGACGGCCCTCGCCGCGCCCGGAATCGTGCATAACGAGAAAGTCGTCACCACAGTATCGATGCTCCTGTCGTCCAGCGGCAAGGCCACACCCGAGCTTTTCAGCAATACGCTGGCAAGCGGCGCCTTCCAAAGGGGCACCGCATGTGCATCTTTCTCATCCTGGTCATCTTGATGCATATAGGTCAGCGCTTTCTGCGGCCGCCTAGGACCTCGGCATGGCTAGCGGCGCCGACTGCCTTGACCGTCTCAAAGATGCGCTTGCGTACCCGGGCCTCGTGGATCTTGTAGTAGGCTCGCACCAGTTCCAACGTCTCACGCTTGATCATCGGATCCTTCCCTTGCTCGAATGGTGTGCCCGCTTCGCCGAAGCCCTTACGGCCTCGACCCGACATTGGCCGGCCGACCAGCACATTGGACGGCATCTCCTCGAAGAAATGCGACACCGGCACGTCCAGCACCTTGGCGAATTCGAACAGCCGGCTCGCGCCGATGCGGTTAGAGCCGCGCTCGTATTTCTGGATTTGCTGAAAGGTCAAACCGACTCCGTTGCCGAGCTTGGTCTGGCTCATGCCGAGGAGGGTACGGCGTTGGCGCAAGCGTCCCCCGACATGAACGTCAACTGGGTGTAACCTTGTCATCACCAATGTTCTCCCCGAGCGGCCGGTAAATGTGCCTGCCGATCATGAATTGTCCTCAGGTCACACAGCGCAACGCAGGTTCACTGGGGGTCGAAGGCGATGGTGCTGGTGACCAATTCGTCCCAGCCCCGGACCTTTCTTTCCAGCATCGCCTTGATGGATGTGTTGAACGTGCGCTCGACGCGTATGGGGCCTGGCACCTTGGCGGAGACCTGTAATGTTTGAGGTCCTGGCGTCGTCGTTTCCACCCGGAACCGGCGGTAACCTGGCTGCTCAACTGGCGTGCCGATGCCCGCATTCGCCGAAATTTCCGCGTCCGTGACCGGTTTGCCATCGGCCGCCCGGACGAGCCGGACGGTGACATCGGACTTGCCGGGGCCGGCGGGAGCGACCTGGACCACCTCGAAGCGATAGTCCTGGGGAGCGGCTAGGACAGGTCCCGACAGCGCAATCGCCGCCGCGGCGGCGAAAGCGGCAACGCCCGCGGCCAGGGCGCTACGTGTGGTATGGAGCGCCCTCTTGTAGATCAAGCGATTCAATTTCATCTCCCTTGACATCAACTCGTCTTCCCATGAATTCGGAGCGGCACCTGTGTTGGATACAGGCTCATACTCACGATGACGTGATGGTATTCGACCGCGCCGCAGCACGGTGCGCTTTCCGCGGGGGCATGCAACCGAGGCTGCGTTTCACGCGAATGGACGACTCGACGCGAAGCAGCGCGCCGGACGGACCATCACCAGGGAAGACGATTTGAAGGAAGCAAGGCCATATTGACCGGGCTCGGCCCTTCGCGCCATCGCGCGTTACGAGCTCCTTGATATTGGTGCGAGACCCATCTGGCGGGCAACGACGTACCGGTCGAACCGACGGTAAGTATGCGCGGCACGCCGATCACGACGAAATGAAAACCTCGATCGACCTTAGTTACCTAGCGTCCCAAGGCCGTTGCCGATATTCAGAGGCCATTCAGCATGAAAAGCGGTACGGGTTGACTGTTATAGAGGTATTACAGCTTCCGGGTGGGCCAAAGAGCGCCGTCTCGACGGCACTCTGGTCAGACTGTGGGCATGACATCGCCAGCATGACTCATGCCGACCTTGGGGCCGCGATGACCGAGGCATTTGACGCTACCCAAGGTTCAATTTGCCGACGCTGGATCATCCAGAAACCAATGGCTGGCACGATCAACCACTGCATCAACAGTGCCGGTCCTCCAGAGCGTATAGGGAGTGAGCTGCAGCACCTGCCACGAGAAATTAAGCATGGCCGAGGCACACACATAAAGCCTAAGTGCCCAAAGCCAGTTGTTCCGGAGGTACGAGATCATACTCCTTTACAATCTTGAGCCGCCACTGACCCGTAGCAATTGCTTAGGTCAGGGTCATGCTACCGGACCGGGTGACATGACGGATTCGCCACTAATCCGATGCACGGGTGTTTGGTGCGTATTGGTGGCCATTCGACACTTGCAAGGTAGAAGTCGCGTCGGGCGTCGAGTGCCGCGGCCTCGGCACCGATGCGCAGGCGCGCATCGATCGGGAACTTGAACAGGTCGACGCGCATGCCCTCGCTGGCGAGCACGCCGGTGGTGTAGCGCAAGGCGATCTCCTTCGACACCATGCCGCGCAGTGGTGGCACGCGGTCGCGGTAGAACTTCGCGATGTCGTAGGTCCACGGTAAGTCTCGTAGGCGATGCGCGCCTCTGAGTGGGCGTTGACCACCTTCGCCGCGAGGCGATTCAACGCCCGCATGTAGGTCTCCCGCGCCGATCGCGTGCGCGCTTCGCCGGTGTCGAAGATCGGAAGCTGGAGATCGAGCTGCGCGCCGGCGCAGTTGATCTCGATATTGGTGTTGGTCAACGAGTTGGCCGACTCGTCGTTGAAGATGCCGGCCAACTACAGCATCGAGACGTAGCGCGTCGCGTCGGTGTTGGTGACGAGATCGATAGGTACCCGTTCGGCTCTGCCGGTATTGGGCTTGGGCTGACGAGGTGCTTGATCCACGCCGGCGCCGGGAACTTGGTTGACTTCAGTGCCGGCGTCGTAGAGTCCGATCGGACTGGTCATCTTGCCCCGGATCGCCCGCCCACCAGCGTCGAACAGCGTAATACCGCCCTACTTGGGTGCGAAAAGCAGATCGTTCGACTGCACGAACATGGTCGCAAATGGGTGTTCAGGCAGCGGCGGGTTCGTCGCCATGCGCCGAACTTCTTCAGATGTTGAGCGTCGTCAAGGACTCGATAGCAATGAGCACGAAGTGGTGCCCTGCGTCGAGAGAAGCAGCAATCGTCGCGATCCGCACGCATCAATCAATTTTGAACGCGTCTGTCTCTATCCTACCAGAATCGGCCTGCCGATCCCGCTACGGGCGAGGCTCGAAGATCATCGGACGGCAGCAAGCGCCCCAGACCAAGGCCTGACGCACGGCCAAGACGCAGCGCCTCCACGTCGCCAATCTCCAAGCGCCTTAAGGCTCCTGCGATGATCATTCACTCAGCCGGATGTGAGCTTGCCGCCGACAATTTTCTCGCAGACGCCCTTTGGTACCGAGAGCCAGGCGTCGGCTTGCGCGTCCTTCTTCGAGGTGCCCGCACAGGAAGAGGTGGCGGTCTGGCAATCGTTCTTGCCGGCTTTGGCGATGCCGAAGCATTGCTCCACTTTATCCTTATCCATGTTTCCCTGTGCCTGCGCGGCGACCGGGAGCACAAGTGCCGCCACGAGCGCGGCAGCGATTCGGGTGTTGTTCATCTGAGGTTCCTTTGAAAAATGGTCGGCCGACATTGCTAACGACATTCCCCGCACAGTCAGGGATAAGCGCTGGCATTCCGCTGGGGAACGGAGAGGCCAAGAGGCGGTCTTCTGCATGGCTTTCAGAGCAGACCGTACCTCCGTCAGGGCTTGGCGGGTGACTGGCTCTTGTCGCCCCGCGTAGGTGCATTGGCCATGCTTTCCATCATGCGATTGCAATTTTCCATCATCTTGGTCATGTGTTTCATTTGGTCCGGGCTCATTTCTCCCATCATGTTCATCATGCTGCGGTGGTCGCCCATCGTGCTTTCGGTTTGGTGCGGTGGAGTCGACGGCTTGGCTTCCTGCGCAAATAGCGGCGTTGCGGCGGAAATGCTGCCGAGTGCAGCAAAGGCGGTGAAGAAGTGGGTCAGCCTGCGAGTCATGTTCATCCTCATTCTCTGGTTGTAGATCATTTGCGAGATCAAACGCCGAGCCGAGATTTACCGCGGGGCTAAGTTAGTTTCGCGGATCCGTAGCGGTGGGCGATGCATCACCGGAAGAGCCTTGCTTAGTTGCAGAATCCTCGTGCCGCCCGTGGTTCATGGCCTTCATACACATGAACATCATCGCCATACAGGGCAGCACAAAGAGTAGCGGTACAAGATCGGCGATCCCGAGCCAATGCTGGCTCAATACCAGACCGGTTACGGCGGCAAAAACCAAGCCTGCACCCGCAACAGCCCAAGCGCGCCGGCCACCGAGCCAATCATTTCGAGTTGCGCCACAACGGGAAGACGCGCCCGTCGCTGGCGAGGTTATGATCAGGCCATTTGTCGATCCCATTGATTTCTCCTTGGGGAAAGCACGCCGAGCAATCCCCCTCTCAAAGTGAATACGTACGGGCACAGCAACCGGTTACATCTCCCCCAGCATTTTTAACTGCAGCCTTAACGAGCATGCTGCAGGCTTCCGGAGCTTCTGCGGCGTGCTGACTTGGTCTTAGCGCGCCGCAGACGTCCAGTTCCAGGATGGACACGCCCAATCGGGCCGAGAGTATCTGAGCGGCCTTGATCGGCACCTATCGGAGACTAGCGCTTCGGCAAATCGAGCTTGGCGTTGTTGAGCTTCTGTTCGAGGACGAAGGTACTGGCCTTCGGGTTGCTTGAGCACTGCTCGATCGCCACGCGGCCATCTAGGCTGGTCGCAGGCGCCCCTTGGCCAATTGTCTCATTGAGATACTGATTGTACTTCTTGACGAGCGTCGAGCAGTACTCGGTGTCGGGGTTGGTGGTCCGTGTTGCCGTCGATTGCGCCTGTGCGACCCCCGACAGCATCAAAGTGAACGACAGGACCGACGCAGCAGTGAGCCATCGGCTTGACATTGTCATGATCGTCTCCTCGAGCGGCTTCGTTTTGAAAAAGACGTAAACGGCCGCTTCTTATGAGTTCGGCACGAAGCACGCGCCGGTTACAGGCTCACGTTGACGTGATTGGCAGTTCGGCGCATTGCGTACCGACGCGGTGCTTTTTTCTGGAATTCCGTGTAACCGGATCTGCGCTCCCTCCGAATAGAAGATAGCGACCGTATGTCGACGAATGAGCAAGAGCTGAAGTCCCTCATGACGGCCGGCCTCGACGGCGATGCCGTCGCCTATCGCGAGCTGCTCGACCGGCTGGGCCGACGCTTGCGCAGCTACTACCGGGGACGGCTAGCGCGCACCGGAAGAGGTGCCGTTGAAGCGGAGGATCTATTGCAGGAGACGTTGCTGGCGATCCACACCCGAAGGCATACTTACGACCGGGACGAGCTCTTCACGCCCTGGGTGCACGCCATTGCGCGCTACAAGCTCATCGACTACTTGCGGCGGACCAACTCGTCCCAGGGCGGGGTACCGATCGTCGATGCCAGCGAGCTTGAGGCGCACGCCGATCATGACGGTGTCGAAAGTTCGATTGACCTTAGGCGGTTAATGGCCCAGCTGCCCCTGAAGATGCGGCGATCCATTCAGTATGTAAAACTGGACGGATTGAGCGTTGCCGAGGCGGCCCGCCGGTCGGGGATGACCGAGGCGGCCGTCAAGGTCAGCATCCACCGCGGTCTGAAGGCGTTGTCGGCTGCAGTCAAGCCGGGAGGCGCAAGATGAAAACAGACGATCTGGTCGAGATGCTGAGTGCCAATGTCGACGCTATCGATCGGCAGCAGATGTCACGTACCCTCGCTGGGGCTGTCGCCCTTGGCGCCATGGTCGCCCTCGGCGCCGCACTGGTCGTGCTCGGTGGCCGGACGGACATTCGGAGCGACGGCGCGATGACCCTCCTTGTCGCCAAGCTCATTTTCGCCGGGGCAGTCACGGGGTTTGCCTTCTCTTGTTTGATCAAACTGGCGCGGCCGGGTGCCCACCGGCGAGGCTGGATGGCCTTGGTGGCGCTGCCGTTCGTTGGCATCATTGGGCTTGCCACGGTCAGCTTGGTCGAGGCGCCGGTAGTGCATTGGCAGATGATGCTCATGGGCGATGAATGGCTCGAGTGCGTGCTATCCATACCGGTTATCGCTGTCGTTCCGTTCGCGCTGGTGGTTTGGGCGACGCGCCAGGCCGCACCGACGCATCTCCGGGGAGCTGGGGCACTTGCCGGCCTCGTAGCAGGGGGCTTGAGTGCTATCGGCTATGCCTTGCACTGCACCGCCGATTCGCTGCCGTTCGTTGCTATCTGGTACAGCGGCACGATCCTGCTGTGCACGCTTGCCGGTGCGGTACTCGGCCCCCGGCTGTTGCGATGGTAGCTGCAATACAGTTCTGAAGCGCCACAGCTTTCTTGCGTAAATGAGAGAGGCCTTTCACCACGCGCGAGCACTCGGCGGGAGTAACAGGATCCGGATGACGCATACCGAAGCCGAATGCTTCAAGGACTCCCAAGCGCACATGCCAGAGGTCCCGCATAGCGCTCGAGGAACGGCCAGCCTGCCTGCAGGACGAATAGCACCAGCTGAGCCGTGAACGAGAGACGAAACGCCGCCTGGCTCCCCACCGAATGGCGTCCGCATCGAGCACATAGGCGCGTCTGTCGCCTTCCTTCGCGACCCGGAAGGTGCCGGCGGCGAGGGCTCCCGCGTACAGGACCACGGTTCCCACCGGAGCAATCCCGGGAAATCGACAAGCATTCCGCGACTAGCTCGACGACGCGAGAATGCGGCGGAGTTTCTGCAGAGCCACGTCTTGCCTCTCGTGAATGTCGACGGTGGCGCGGAAGGTGCCCTTGCGGTCGAGCACGTAGACGGAGGCCGTATGATCGACCGTGTAGCCGCCGCTCGGCTGCGGCACCTTCTTGAAGTAGGCGCTGAAGGCACCGGTCACGCTCGTGATCTGCTCTTGCGTCCCGGTCAAGCCGAGCATGTCACCTGCAAAGACGGACATGTACTGCTCGAGCACCTCGACGGTATCGCGCTCCGGATCGACCGAGATGAACAGCGCCTGGACGTCCTTGGCATCGGCGCCGAGCTCCTCAAGGAGTTGCGACATCAATGACAGTCCGGTAGGGCACACGTCCGGGCAATGTGTGAAACCGAAGAAGACCAACCGCACCTTTCCGGTGAAAGTGTCAGGGCCGACTTGGCGGCCGAGGTGATCGACCAGTCTGAACCGCTCGTCCATCGGCTTGCCCGAAGGCCCAAGCGCGCTGTTGGCGCCTGCCTCCCGCTCCATCGTGAAACTCATGGCGGTCCAGGCGAAGTACGCGGCCACCGAACCGAGGATGACCAGGGCGGACAAACCAATGAGCTGCAGGCGCGTGGTCATGGCGTTGAGCGCTTCGACGAGTTTTCCGATGGGGCCGGGCGCGGATGGTTCGATTGCTCTCCCATCCGGACCAGCGTGGGGAAGTAGAAGCTGGCACCGACCAACAACAGCGCGACGAGCATGAAAAGACTCTCTTGTCGAATGATGTTGTCGCGTGGGTTCGCCACCGGTTTCTTGTCAATCATATGGTTGCTGACCGTGGCGCAACACGCGGAGGACGTTGATCGTGAGCAGCACCGTAGCGCCGGCAGCAGCGAGAACGGCGGGCCACAGGCCGGTGAGGCGACAATGGTCATGATCATTAGGACGCCCTGCGAGCCAAGAGCGACGACGGTGTTCTGGTGGATCACGGCCATGCTCTGGCGCAACATAAGAACAAGGCGGGAGACGTCCATCACGTTGCTGTTCAGGATGGCGGCGCCAGCGGTTTCGAGTGCGACATCGGTGCCACTGCCCACTTCTCGCACGGCGTTCCCTTCTTCAATCCGGGCGGTCTTCGGCACGATATCGGCGAGAATGCTGATGCCAACTTGTGCTCGACCAGCGGCATATCCTTCCAGCAATTCGCCGATTAGAAACAGTACCACCACCTCCTCCTCGGCAGCGCCGATGGTGATCGCGCCTGCAGCGGCGATTCCCATCAGAGGCTCGATGCTGAACGCCGTACCCGCTCTGGCCGCTGCCACAGCGCGTCGAGCGATTGGCAAGGCCGCGATCATGGTTGCCGCGATGAAGATGCAGGTCACCTTGTCCGGCATCACAAGCGACACCGCATCGGCCACACCAACGAGCGCACTGGCAGAAAAAGTAGGGCGTGCCTTGCTGCCTTGCCACCAGCGGTACTCACTTGCGCCATCAGCATGAAGAGCCAAATGCGTGGCACCGTCTAATCCATGCGCCGGGCCGTAGCCGCGTAGAATTTTGAGCGTCTTATGCTCGAGATCAGTCGAGATGCTGATGAACTGGATCCTGTCATTCATCGGAGTGTGATTGATCATCTTCTGGGTCTCTGCGACTCGGTCGGCATGCAGCGGACAAGCGCCCGGGCCGCTCGCATGGAGGAAGCGCATGACAACTCCCTTGCCGTGGAAGTCGGCTAACCGGAAGACCTTGCCATCCGCTTTGCCGGAGGTGAACGTCGGCGCGTCCTTGTCAGTCGTGCTGGAAGTACTTTTCCTTCTGAAGCTTTCCGAGGAAAGGCGGCCGCGGCGGTCGCAACGCTGCCGCTGCGGCAAAAGCGGGACTCTAGCCAGCAACAGAGTGCATCCTCATTCCCGATGTGTGATGGCCTGATCCGCCGCGCCATGCAGCGCGGCGGATCAGGCCGCGCTACGGCTTCTTTCCGGGCTGATTGCTCGCCGGGGGTATGTTCTCACGCCATTGCTCGTTGGGCCTACTGGAGGCACCCCGCATCATCTGCATGCAGTGCTCCATCATCTGGTTCATCTGCCCCTTCCCGTTCATCATGCCCGGGTCACCCATAGAACCTCTTTCGCTGCGTGGGCTAGAGGTGTCGTGCGCTTGCAGGGTCAAGGGTATGGAGAGCGCCACCGCCATGACAGCGGCAAACATGGATCTACGCATCAGTCTGTCTCCTTACACGTGGAGAGTTCGGGGTCTGGTTCGATCGCGCAACGGGGCGGCCCGTCGTCGACCCGCTGTTTCGAGATGTCGCTGCGCGGAGGTGTCCGTGAGCAGGAACGTCCGTCGATGCGGTGCATTTAGGAATCGGCGCGCTGCGGCGCTGAAGGGTAAAGCTCTATTGGTCATTGGTAGAAAAGCTCCTCGCGATTCGCGGCAACGCCTATGCGGACGGCTGCCGCACGATCCGCAGGTACGGCTTGAGTGCCTTCCACCCGGCCGGGAACTTCTTCCTGGCATCCTCGTCAGAGACGGTAGGGACGATGATCACATCCTCGCCTGGCTTCCAATTTACCGGCGTCGCCACTTGGTGCTTCGCGGTCAGCTGAATCGAATCTAGTACCCGCAGTACCTCGTCAAAGTTGCGACCGGTACTCATCGGATAGGTCAGCGACATCCGGATCTTTTTGTCCGGCCCAATCAAAAACACTGTACGCACGGTGGCGTTCTGGGCCGGCGTGCGTCCCTGCGACGTCGCGCCGTCGTCGGCCGGCAGCATATCGTATAGCTTGGCGACTTTCAGTTCAGGATCGCCGATCATCGGGTAGTTCACGGCATGGCCCTGGGTCTCCTCGATGTCCTTCGCCCATTTCTTGTGGTCGTCAACGGGATCGACACTGAGCCCGATGATCTTGCAATCGCGCTTGTCGAATTCCTGCTTCAGGCCCGCCATATAGCCCAGCTCGGTAGTGCACACCGGCGTGAAGTCCTTGGGATGCGAGAACAGGATGGCCCAGCCATCGCCGATCCAGTCGTGAAAAGTGACCCGGCCGTGCGTCGTGTCAGCGGTGAAGTTGGGTGCTTCGTCGTTGATCCTGAGTGACATGACTTTTCTCCATTTGTTGGTTACGGGTGTTGAACTGCAGCCGGCGCTCCATCATCCCTTTGCGGTGCCGCCGACGCGTAACACGGCCATCAGGCCGGCGGTTTGATGGTCGGTGATATGGCAATGAAACATCCAGTCTCCGGGATTATCAGCGACGAATGCCACATCGACGGTCTCCCTGGGGTCGAGGAACACGGTATCTGCCCACTGGTTGAACGGAACGGGTGCACCATTACGGTTGAGCACGCGGAAGCTGTGCCCGTGCAGATGCATCGGATGCGGCCAAGCGGTGTCATTGCGCAGACTGAGCACGTAGCTCCGCCCGAGCTCAAACTTCGCCAACGGATCCATGCCCGCATGACCGTCGCCGGTCATTGACATGCCATTGATGGCCCATGCCGCGTTGCCCATGCCGCGCATACCCATCATTTCGCCGCCCCCCATCATGCCGCCCTGCAGCACGAGCTGGCGGCGTTCGGCGGCTTTGAGGTCCGGCTCCGGCAAGGGATTAGGCGGCAGGCGGATCGGTTCCTCGAGTGAACGTTCACGGACCGGCGGCGCGCTTTCGTAGGACAATTCCGTCAACGAATACTCGCGAGCCTCGTAGTAGTCGTCCATCACGCGATAACGGTGACCGGGTTTACCTTGCATATCGACCACAACGTCAATCCGCATCGCCGGCCCCAGCAGGAGACGGCCGTCTTTCGGCTCGTGCGGATCGCAAGGCTGGCCGTCGACCGCTACGATGACGGGACGATGGTCTTCGAAGCGCAGCGCCATGATGCGAGCGAGCGCGGCATTGATCAGTCGTATGCGCACGCGCTCGCTGCCGCGAACGCGTTCGCCGGTTGGTAAGACGCCGTTGATCGTAACGGTGTTGCCGATGCGGCCGGACATTGCCGCTTCCATCCGGTTGCCGAAGCCGCGAGTGATCTGCCCATCAGGTCTTAGCCGCCAGTCCATGATCGTCCAGACCAACTCGCGGTCCACCGGCACCGGCGAGCGCTCTTCCACGATCAGCGCGCCGGCTAATCCCCGACCAAGCTGCTCAAGCGTGTTGGCGTGAGGGTGATACCAGAAGGTGCCGGCATCGGGTGGCGTAAACTCGTAGACGAATCTCTCACCAGGGCGGATGGGTGGCTGGGAGATGCCGGGCACGCCATCCATGCCGATCGGCAACCGAATGCCGTGCCAGTGAACCGTCGTATCCTGGTCGAGCCCATTTTCGACGACGATGGACACGGGCTCGCCCTGGCGAACGCGCAGGGTTGGCCCTGGCACGCTGCCGCCATATGTCCATACGTCCGTCGCTCGCCGTCGCTCGCCGGTCAGCGGCGCCAATCCGGGGGCGACGTGGATCTGGTGACGCTGCCCCGCTTGCGACGGGCGTGGACGCTGAAGGCCCACAATGGCCGCCCCCGCACCTGCCGAGAGCAACGCCCGTCGCTTCAACAGTCCGATATGATTGGTACCCACAGCTCCATCCCTCCGCAATCACAATGGATGGCAGTGCATCGTCGACGAAAGCTACCTGCATCAGGTTGCACAGCTGCCCATGTCGGCGCACGCACCACCGCCTAGTCCAGCCGCGCGGGCTGGACAGGATCGCTTTAGCTAAGAGCGGGGCGCCTAGGAGGGTACGGGTCCGGTCGATGCGCCCAGCCCACAAGCGAAGACTCCGCCGGAAGCGTAAAGGCAACGATGTCGCTTCGGGCGGCGAGAACGGGCATGGAGGCCAACATAGCGACACCTGGAGTGCCGCAGACGGCGAGCCGACAATCCGTCGCTTTCGAGTCGCGGTTGCTATGGTCGCAGTCGAGACATTTACTGTGGTTGGTGGCACCGCTTGTCGCTGGCGCCATCGATATCTTGATCCCGATTGGTGTCGCCTGGACCAATGAAAGAGTCATGCCTACAGCAAACACCAACCCCAGAATCGAGGCGAGTGTCCGTCGCAGCCAGGAGCCAGTCATGGCCTAAAACATAGGGATCTGTTTTAGGACTGCAAGCCGCATCCCATCACTGGCATGTGTTCTTACGACGCGCCCCGAAGGCCCTGCTGCCGTTAGGCCGTTCTACTGATCGGTCCTGCCCGAGAAAGCATGCTGCCGGTTGTTCCACTAGGGGCACATGGACCTTTGGCGGCCATATTCGTGCGATGCGCCTTGCGCAATACCGATGAGGACGCGGCGGCAACAGCGAAGCCGGGCCATGGCTACTGTGTCAGCCACACGTAACCGGTGGAAGCAACAATGGTGACGTTGCCTATGGCGTTATTGCGGGAAAAACAGCCAGACTGCGCCTACGTCCGCATCGCTCTTGTGTTGAGATAGCAGTACCAGCGCAGCGCTGCATTGACGGCCAAGGCAACGGTGCCCAAATGCCCGTCAAATCCGCTTCGGGCATTGACCTGTGCGCTGATGCTTAACATGGCCAAGCTTACGCCCTGCAGCAACACCACCCGCGTTCGACATGACCTGCGAAGCGATGGAGACATTCACGGCATCGACACCTTCGATCATCCAAGCGGCGTCTTCGATCCTGGGAGCGTAGGACAAGCAGTCCATGCCGTGACCCGCTAGCGCACCTCAAGTGCCCTCGTGCTGGCAGAGCTCAAATCAATACGATTTGAAACGGATATTGCGAAGGTGTTCAGGTAGACGAGTGGCGACCTGCCCGGTAATTGAGAGTTTGACCGAGCGCGCGCATTGTCAGAGAGAGCACCGTCGAGCGACCGACTAGGTACACCTACAAGAGAGGGTATAGATGCTCCCTGGCCAATCGCAAATGTCGAACGACAAATCGCTTTCTCGCTAGGATGAACATGCGTTTGCTTCTCTTGACTGTATCCGGTGGTCTCATTGCATTGGGCTTCTTGCTTGCAGTTCTGGGGACGGCCCCTGATCGCGCTGTCACAGGACAGTCCGCCGGGTTCGGCAATAAGGCGGCCATTAGAAGCTTCGTCCACGACTACGTTGTCGCCAATCCGGACGTGCTGCTCGAAGCAACGCGGGAGCTGGAGAAGAAGCAGGAAAACAAGGGCGAAAGTGTCACCGAGAAAGCAATCAGGGCTTTTGAGGCGCAACTGCTTCACGATGATGACAGTCCTATCGCCGGCAATCCCAATGGCGACGTCACCATCGTCGAGTTCATGGACTACCAATGCGGATACTGCAAGCGAGCGTACGCTGTAGTGAAGTCGACAGCGGCGGCTGATGGGAAGATTAAGATCATCTACAACGATCTACCCATCTTGGGTGGAGCCTCGAGCATCGCTGCCTACGCAGCGTTGGCCGCAGCCAGACAGAACAAGTATCTTGCCTTGCATAATGCGCTGATGGAATTCAGGGGCCCGCTCGACCGAGCGCGAATACTCAACACCGCCGCATCCGTCGGCATTGACGTGCCCCAGCTCGAGAAGGACATGGAAGCGCCGGAGATCACGCACATTATCGAGCGCAACATGGCACTCGCAAACGCACTTGGGGTGCGAGGAACACCAACCTTCGTCATCGGCAACCAGTTCGTACCAGGCGCGATTGACTCCGATACCTTGAAGAAACTGATCGCCAATGCGCGGAAGAGTTAGGCATTGATGACAGGTATTTCGGCCGTCGCTGAGGCGTGACTAAGCCGCTGCCTACCTGGGCATGCCCGAAGGGTTGCCTGCAGGGCTGAATCTATCACGGCAGCGTTACGCAGATGGCGTCAGCGGCCCGCCGCTTTGTCGATGGCCCTCGCGATATCATCATAACTCCGCACACCGCGCATCACCGTGTCTCCGATGATGAACGTTGGTGTGGAATTCACGCGATGCTCTTGTTGCCCGCGGCGCACCTCCTCCGCAATCGCGCTCGTGAGCTTGTCATCGTCAAGGCATGCTTCGAATGCGGATCGGCTGATGCCGGCCAGAAGGCCGATCTGCGCAAGTCCGGCTTTCGGATCCTGAGTGTGCGCCCAGCGGTCGTGACTTCTGAAAAGCATATCAATAAGGCCGAAGAATCGCACGCGTGGAACACATTCGGCTAGGACGGCGGCCATCATGCCGACCTGTTCGAACGGAAAGTGGCGATAGATGAGCTTTATCTTACCCGTATCGACGTAGTCTTCCTTCGGGCGTGGAAGAATTTCGATGTGGAAGCGTTTGCAGTGGTCGCAGGTGAGTGATGCGTACTCGATAACCGTAACCGGGGCGTCGGCCTTGCCAAACACCCGCTCGGACAGTTCCGGATTGGACGCTGAAGTCGGCCCGGCGGCAAAGCTGAGGACCGTGATGAGTGGCAGTATCACGACAAGAATCTTGCTGATTAAGGACATGCGGCCCTGGCTGTATTGAGTGCGCAGCATTTGCTCACTCGTCATCTTAGAACCTTTAGCTACTATAGGTTCAAGGCCTATCCTGGGACGATTGGATCCCCGTGTGTTGGTTTCATTGCGAGTGCCGGACTACGTTACCCGATTTTGGTTCTAGCGTTTATCTGAATACCCACGGAGACCATTCGCAACGCATTCGCTGTAGTACTCACTAACAACTTTGCAGCGCCGCCTATAGCCTCGTCGAGGGTGCAGGGATGGTCGATGATACTGGCAAAAGCATCGATACCATCCTTAAGGGTATCCGCTGCATCCTTGCCAATGGTTCCTGCGAGAGCGATGACCGGAACCCCGCGCTCCTTTGCGTATCGCGCCACCTCGCACGGCACTTTGCCATATCGGCTATCGGCATCGAGACTTCCTTCTGCCGTAATGACGAGATCGGCTTGCCTCAGCAACATCTCGAATTTCAGATATTGCATGACAACATTGAAGCGGGGATGAAGCGCTGCCCCGAGAAACGCCATCATCCCCGCGCCAAGGCCGTCGGAAGCGCCGCTGCCAGGTTGATGACCGATGCAACGACCCGTGACCTCGAAAATGCGTTTTGCGTATGTCTCGAGCCCGTTCTCAAGGAGCTCCACTTGGTGGGGCGTCGCGCCTTTCTGCGGACCGAACACTCGCGACACGCCGCGTTCTCCGAGCAGCACGTTATGCCAATTCACCGCGACGTCGATGGGAGTGTGCTTGATGCGCGGGTCAAGTCCTGTGCAATCGATACGCGCCAAACGGCATAACTCGCCGCCACCCCACGCGAGATCCGCGCCGCGCTCATCGAGCAAACGCACGCCGAGAGCCTGAGCCATTCCTGCTCCGCCGTCATTTGTGCCAGAATCACCGCAGCCGATGAGGATGCGCTCGGCGCCAGCATCCAGCGCAGCTCGGATGAGTTCCCCGACACCAAAGCTTGTGGTTAGGGTGGGATCTCGTCGGTCTCGCGGCACCAACCTGAGCCCGGCCGCCGCGGCGATTTCGATCACGGCAGTTTTCGCGTTACTAGCACCCAGAAAACCAAACAATGATAGAACGGGTATTCCCACAGGACCTGTCACATTGAGGCGTCGTAGGGCTCCGCCAGTGGACTCAACCAACACCTCCGTAAAGCCTTCCCCGCCGTCGACCATCGGCGCGCGCAGGATGTGGGCTTCGGGCATGGCGATCCGGACTCCCGCGGCGATTGCCTCGACAGCGTCGTTGACGCCGAGGCTCTCCTTGAGGCCAGAAGGGGCGATCAAGATATTGATGGGCATTGGCGTATCCTACGGGACTTGCTGAGCGCGCTAACCTCACAGATTGCGAGGGCGGCCGTGTGGCGCCGGAGAGGCCTCTGCATTTAGCACGAAATTCTCAAGTGTGGCCTTGATCCTATAGCGGCTACAGGGTGCAGAAGGTATCTCATGTGGAACGGTGCTCAATGACCCCAGATCAGACCTACACCCCCGCTGCCGGTTATCATTGGCTTACCCCAGTGTACGACGTCGGTGTCGCCGTGCTTACGCGGGAGTACCGTTGGCGAAGCGCTCTCATTGAGCAGGTGCGCCCCGTGCCTGATGACGTAATTCTTGACGTGGGATGCGGCACGGGCTCGCTTCTCGTTCGCCTTGGAAGGATCACACCTGCCGCCAGGCTCATAGGAATTGATCCCGATCCAGCCGTGCTGGCACTGGCACGGAAGCGGTTTGCAAGAGAGGGTCTTTCGGTCGAATTGCATCGTGGGTTCGCGCGGCAGGCGGCCGAAATGATGGACGAACGACGCGCGACGAAAGTCGTGTCTAGTCTCGTGTTTCACCAAGTTCCAATGATCGAAAAGGAGGCCGCACTTGCCGCGATGTATAATGCTCTTGGAAGGCGTGGCGAGCTTCACGTCGCAGACTATGGCCTTCAGCGCACCCGTTTAATGCGGGTTCTCTTCAGCGGTATAATTCAGAATCTTGACGGTCGGGTAAACACCGAGCCGAATGCGCGGGGCGCTTTACCTGAGCTTATGATTGCTGCCGGATTTCGAGACGTGTCAGAGAAAGCTGTCATTCCGACACCTAGCGGCTCCATCTCGCTCTATCGTGGGGGCCGCCGGTCGTGAAGTGGGCCACGTGAGCATCCGCATTGGCAGAATCCAATGCGGATGCTCGCATCCCTTATGAATGGAGCGGCCGTTTCAAGACAGCGACTTGCTTCTGGATTGGCTACAGGATGTAGAAACGGCGGCGGGCTCAGGCGCTGACCCAAAAACTATGGAGCAACGTCAGCGCTTGCACTGTCTTTGGGGTCCAGCGAAAACGGAGTGGAACCCTACGCGCGGAAGCTGGGAATGTAGGCCAAAGCGAATGTCGCCTGCGGCTAACGACTCGAGACGCTGTTACACTTCGAACACTATCTCGCGGAGTGCCTGAGCGTGGGAAATTCGCGAAAGTCGGGCCACTTATCTATTTAGCAAAGAGACGATTGCTGTTTCGCCCAGAGCGACGACTGTCCAGCTCATGTGTGGTCAGCGACTCTATTATCCTGCAATCGGCCATCTTACCACCTGCGCAGTGTCTTATGATCCGACTGAGCTCGGCTTTGAGTACTTGTAGACGAGCGATGCGGGTTTGCACCGCAACGAGTTGGTCCTTGGCGAGGCGGGTTACGTCGTCGCAGGCCGTGTCCGGCGAGCTCTGCAGCGCGAGCAAGGCTCGGATAGTTGGTACATCAAAGCCTAGCTCCCGCGCGTGGCGAATGAACGACAAGCGGCGGACGGCGTTGTCATCGAAAAGGCGGCGCTTGCTGGCAGTGCGAGGCGGGGCATCGATTAGGCGGGTCCGCTCATAGTAGCGGATCGTCTCAATATTCACGCCTGTGCGTTTGGACAGAGTCCCGATCGTAAACATGGTGATTTGCCTAGTTGATTCTGTAGCAGCTACAGGATGTACGCTATCCGCAAGATTTCGCAAGGCCGGGAGATGAATTGACGCTCTCTCGCGCTTGCTAACATGGAGAAAACGATGGATGCGAATGCTGCCGCGAGGAAGCGTACGTCAGGATCGCTGGCCCTCAAGATCGAAGGCCTGGACTGTCAGAATGAGGTTCGCGCTCTTCGCGCCGCAGTCGGACCTGTCGCTGGGGGTGATGACAAGCTGTCCTTCGACACTAAAGCTGGTGTGATGACGATAACGCCAGGAAACGCGTCGATGTTGGAGGCCGTTCAGCGGGCAGTTTCGACGACAGGTATGCGGGCGCACGCCCTGCCACAGCAAGGGTTGTCGCCATTGCTTTTTCGCGTTGCCGGCCTTGACTGCAAGAATGAAGTCGCCTCGCTCAAGCGAGAGGTTGGACCAATGGTCGGAAGCGATGCTTGGCTCAGCTTCGATGTCGGCAAGGGGCTGATGACGGTTGCACCGCATGAGCGTGCCAACGCTGAGGCTGTCGTCGAGAAGGTCCGTCGGACTGGCATGACGGCCTCGCTTGTCTCGAGCGGCGCTAGCTCACCAATCCTCCTCCGGGTGGATGGCCTGGACTGCAAGAATGAGGTTGCGGCTCTTACTCGGGCGCTTGGGCCGCTCGTCGACGAGGAAAATCTCGCCTTCGACACGGAACAAGGCACGATGACGTTGTTCCCGGCGCACGGCGCATCGCTTGCGGCGATCCAAGAAGCCGTAGCGGAGACAGGGATGCGCGCGGAATCGTGGTTGCCACCCGATGCCAAGGCGGAAGCACCCACCGACGTTCAATCAGACGTAGCTTGCGGTTGCGCCAGCGATGTGCCGAAAGCGCTCGGCCGATCGCTTCCCACTGTTATGCCCGGCGGGGTCGTGTTCCGCATTCACGGCATGGATTGTGCTGACGAGATTGCAGCGCTGAAGCGAGAAGTGGGCCCACTGATCGGCGAAGACAGGCTTGCCTTTGATCTCCTCAATGGCCGGATGTCGGTCGATATGGCGCCGGATTCCGAAATCGAAGCGCGCATCGAGAAGGCTGTGGCCCGCGCGGGCCTTCGGGCGGAGCCCTGGACAGAAGGTGCGACGACCGCGGCTGCACAGGCGGAAGAACGTCGTAGACGGATACAGTCGTGGTTGACCGGGACAAGCGGCGCGCTCAGCGCCCTGGCGTTTGCGATCCACGCGTGGCTGGATGGTGGTGTGATTGCGGCGTTTGAAGCCGGCGAACACGGCTTGGGGTCGACTCCTCTTCCGAGCAAAGTTCTTTATTCGCTCGCGGTGCTTTGCGCCGTGCGCTACGTCGCACCGAAAGCTTGGCTCGCCGCCAGACGACTCCGACCCGACATGAATCTACTGATGGTTGTTGCAGTTGTCGGCGCCATCGGAATCGGGGCGTGGTTCGAAGCAGCAACTGTCTCATTCTTCTTCGCACTTGCTCTGGCGTTGGAAGCGTGGAGCCTGGGCCGGGCACGGCGTGCAGTCGCCGCTTTGATGGAACTGGCCCCGCCGACAGCCCGCGTCAGACTCGAAGACGGATCGGAGCGCGACGTGCCAGCGGCTGAGGTTCGGGTCGGGGCTCACATCATCGTCCGTCCGGGAGAGAAGGTGCCGCTTGACGGACGAGTCGCCGCCGGTGTGAGCGAGATCAATCAGGCACCGATCACGGGCGAGAGCGTTCCGGTCGCCAAGGCTGACGGAGACGAGGTGTTTGCTGGCACCATCAACGGCGAAGGCGCCCTCGATGTCGTGACCACCAAGGCGGCAAACGACACGACGTTGGCACAGATCATCCGAATGGTCGGCTCGGCGCAGAGTCGTCGGGCGCCCAGCGAGCAATGGGTCGAGAAGTTTGCGCGAGTCTACACACCAACGGTCATGGGCCTCGCGATTGCAGTGTTCTTGCTTCCACCTCTTGTTGTGGGTGGCGGGTGGGAAACCTGGTTCTATCGGGCTCTTGTCCTCCTGGTGATCGCCTGCCCTTGCGCTCTCGTGATTTCAACGCCGGTCACGATCGTGGCGGCGCTCGCCGGTGCTGCCAAGCAGGGTGTCCTGGTGAAGGGCGGCAACCATCTCGAAACGCCCGCCCATCTCAAGGCTGTCGCCATGGACAAGACGGGCACCTTGACCGAAGGGCGCCCCCAGGTCGTCGAGGTGGTTCCGCTTGGGGGTCGAAGCGAGCAGGATATCATTGGACTGGCCGCGGCGCTGGAGGCCCGCAGCGGGCATCCGATTGCCCATGCGATCCTCATGAAAGCGGCCGCAAGTAGCATCGCATTTGAACCGGCAGAGTCAGTCCAGGCGATAACCGGCCGAGGTGTAACCGGCCGTGTGGCGGGCCGCGAAACCTGGCTCGGCTCGCGTCGGTACATCGAAGAGCGAAGCGCGGCATCGATCGCAGTCTTGCAGCGTGCCGATGCGCTGTCCGGCTCTGGCCGCACGATCGTTGCGGTGGGCAACGATCAAGAGATCTTGGGACTCATTGCAGTTGCAGACGCCGTGCGACCGGAAGCAAGGGACGTCGTTGCCGCCCTTCATCGTGCAGGTATCGAACGCGTCGTGATGCTCACTGGCGACAACCGCGCGACGGCGGAGGCAATCGCCAAGCAGGTGGGAATCGACGAGGTTCGCGCGGAACTCTTGCCTGCGGACAAGGTCGCGGCCGTCGAGGATTTGGTGCGCTTGCATGGCTCGGTCGCGATGGTCGGCGACGGCGTCAATGACGCCCCGGCAATGGGTCGCGCGAACTTGGGCATTGCCATGGGCGCCATGGGCAGTGACGCCGCCATAGAAACGGCCGACGTGGCGCTCATGTCCGACGACCTTTCGAAGCTTCCCTGGCTGGTGCGCCATTCGCGGGCGACACTCTCAGTCATCCATCAGAATGTGGCCTTTTCGATTGCCGTAAAGCTCGTGTTCACCGCACTGACGGTCGTCGGTCTCGCATCGCTGTGGGGCGCCATCGCAGCGGACGTGGGGGCGTCCTTGCTGGTCGTGCTGAATGGCATGCGTCTTCTCAACCGCGGTCAGGCCGGTGCGCAGCGAAGCGGCCCGTCCGGTGGGACGGGAAAACCGGCAGCAGCGCATGAGGCGCCGCAAATTGCCGTGATGGGCCATGCGCGGTAAGTCGGCTATCGTTCGACGTTTGGTGCAGGCGGCCGTCCGTCACTGGGCTGCCGAGGTGTCACAGTTGAAGGGGTATCTGTAAATCGTGGAAGCTCTCGGCAAAAGACAGCGTATCGTTGCTGTAGGTAGCATGCTCGTCACCGCCCTTGCAGTAGATATACTGACGAAATGGCTCATCCTGAACGTCGTCATGACGCCACCGCGCGTCATCGAGATCACACCGTTCTTCAATCTGGTATTGGGCTTCAACTCAGGCGTCAGCTTCGGGATGTTCCGCGACTTTTTCTTCGAGCGACCCTTTGTCCTGGTCGGCATCAAGGTGGCGATCATCTTCGCCCTCTTGGTGTGGGCAATGAGGACCGACAAGCGAGCGGAAGCCGTGGCGCTAGGCATGATTGCCGGTGGCGCAACCGGTAACGTCGTCGATCGAGCATCGAGGGGCGCCGTTACCGACTTCCTCGATTTTCACGTCGGCGCTTGGCACTGGCCGGCCTTCAACACCGCTGACGCGGCGATTACGATCGGTGTTATCCTGCTGTTGGCCAGCTCCATCTGGGCCACAAAAACTAGGACGACCCGGTCGAGTGCGACTTCGAAGATAGCGACGCGTTGAGCTTATGTCTTGATAGGGAGGGTGCTGTCAGTCTTCTGTCGCGCGCCCTGTTAGTCTCCGTACAGGAAAACAATAGAAAACCCCATCGGGCCGGCAGTTTGCGTGACGGGAGCACGCACTCAGGGCATCGGCACCGGCTGCGTGATACTAAGCTACTACCAAGGTCATCCTGCTCGGCGACTTACATTCGCCACGTGCGAGTTGGGATTTGAGCTTGCTTCCGTGCGGGCTCTGCTCACCTTGCAGGAAAGACCTGCATTGTTGCGTAAGGCGGCGTCGAGACTGGCGTCTACCCAGCTTTCAAGTGTTGAAGGCCGCCTGAGCCGCCTTACCATGCTACGTGATGACTAAAGAGCATGATGCGTGCCCGCAAGAATGGTCGCGTCGTTGTCTACCGCGTGATCGACGCGCTTACCGAGATGCGGTGATCCAAGGCTGGGCAGTTCAGTTGTCAGCGGGCGGTGGAGGCAGTTCGATGTTGATTGTTTCCGGGTTGGTCGCCGGTGTGGGCGTTCGCGTCACGATTTGCGGTACTGCAATGAGAAGCCCAACCATAAAGATCTGCAGAACCAGGAATGGCACCGCGCCCCAATAGATCTGCGATGTAGGAACAGAGGGCGGTGTTACGCTTCGAAGGTTGTAGAGAGCGATTCCAAAGGGCGGATGCATGAAAGAAGTCTGAAGGTTGACGGCGATCAGCACCGTGAACCACACCATGTCGATGCCGAGATGGCGCGCGATCGGCGCGATCAGCGGCAGGACAATGAAAGCGATCTCGAAGAAATCCAAGAAGAATGCCAAGAAGAATATCGCCACGTTGATAAACACGATGAAGCCCACTTGGCCCGCGGGCAGAAACTTGAAGAGCGATTCGATCCAAAGATGGCCTTCAAGACCACGGAACACCAACATGAAAAAGGATGCTCCGAGCAACAAAAAGATGATACCGGAACAAAGTATGCCGGTGACATCCATCGCTTGGCGGAGATTTTGCCCGGTCAGCTTTCGCCCCGCCAATCCCAGGACCAATACGGCGACGACCCCAATGGCGCCGCCCTCGGTCGGCGTCGCTACGCCGAAATAGATCGCTGCCAGCACCGCAGACACGATACTCAGCGGCGGTCCGGCCGCGCGCACAACCTCAAGCGTTATCTGCGATTGTGATGCGACATCCCTGTCTAGTGTGGAAGGAGCGCGTTCCGGCGACAAGCGTGTAACGAGGAGGATGTACGACAGATACAAAGCGACGAGCAGCGCTGCAGGAAAGAGCGCGCCTCGATAGATCTCGAGAAGAGACACTTCGAGCTGCTCTGCCAGAATGATTAGAACGAGGCTTGGCGGAATGACCTGGGCGAGCGTGCCGGCCGCGGCAACTACTCCGGTAGCAAGTTTCGGATCGTACTTTGCACGCAGCATCACGGGCAGTGCTATGAGCCCAATGGCAACCACCGACGCTGAGACGAATCCTGTGATCGCAGAAAGGGTTGCACCAACAATAACGGTTGTGTAGGCCAACCCACCGGAGAGACGCCCGAACAGGCGATTCAAGGCTGTGAACATTTCCTCGGCAATGCCGGTGCGTTCCAGCAGCATCCCCATAAAGATCAGGAGCGGCAGCGCGAGTAGATTGTCGTTGTTGAACGTACCCTGAATGCGGAAGAGCATATTGTTCAAGAAGGTAACGTTGAAGTAGCCCGTCGCGACGCCAATGGCGCCGAATGCGCCAGCGACCGCCGCCAAGGAAAAGGCAACCGGAAACCCGGCGAAGAGTGCCACTACGAGGCAGAGGAACATAGCCGGCGCGAGAATCTCCGTCATGTCAACGGTCCTCGATCAGCCTATGCCGGTGTAACGGTCGTGGAAGAATACCCCTGAGACAGGCAACGCAGCGGATAGCTTCGGCGATGCCCTGCAGAGCAAGCAGGAGAAACCCGGCAGGGATGAAGCCCTTTATGATCCACGCGGGAATGTGGCTCGTGCTTTCTCGTGTCGCCCGGCTCTCGCCGGAAAGAAAAGCGATGGTGAATTGCGGCAAGCTCACCCAAACGAGCGCTGCGCACACCGGCAGAAGGACGAGGCAAATTCCAATGAGATCGAGCCAAGCAAGGCCCCGCTCGCCTAGCCGGCCGGCCAGGATGTCGATGCGCACGTGCTCATCTCGTTGAAAGGTGTAGGCAGCCATCAACAAGACAACTGCGGCGAAAAACTGCCATTGGAGATCGAAGGCCGACGCGTACGCCAGCGAGAAGAACTTTCGGCTTAGCGCGTTTGCCGTGATGAGAACGGCATTGGCGAGCAATCCCCAACGCACGACCTGAGCAACGGTTCTATTCAGGCCGTCGATTGCATGTGCAAAGCGTAGCAACGTACGCATTTCAATCGTCCGCCCTCCTCCTCTGACCTGTGACTGATGGTGCATCCTGTAGCCACTAGAGGATCAAGGACGAATTTGCTCCTTCCGCATGCTTCGTTCGCTCTGCATCCCCACTGCCGAAGGTCGATGGCTGACGTTCGAGGCGACCCAGCGCCGCTTCACTTATGTAGGTCGTTGCTATTCGCGGAAATGCGACGCTGGTTGTTCCAGAAGCCGATCAGCAGCAGTGCCCCCATTGCGACTTGTGCAGCGATTCCTTGGACGGTCGGGTAGAGGCCAAGCATTTCCACGCGGATGAAGCCAGCCAGAGGGTTGACTGGCAGCCAGCCGGCTTCCTGCAACGCCGACACGCTTTTGCCGATCAACACGACGCATAGCACGGCGATCAAAGCCGAACTGTAAGCAAGAAACTTTCCAACCGGCAACGCACGACCGTAGCGCATCAAAGCCCAGCCGATGACCGCCAACGAGACGACGGCCGCGCCTGCGCCAGCGAGGATCGCGCCGGCATTCTCAGCGTTCCAGATGGCGATGTAGAACAGGATCGTCTCGAACACCTCGCGATAGACGACGACGAAAGCCAGTCCGAATAGGCCCCAGGCGGATTGCCGTGAAAGCGCATGGCCGAGCTTGTCGCGAATGTAGCGCTGCCAAGCGTCGGCATGGCTCTTCCCGTGCATCCAGATGCCAACCCACAGAAGAATGATTGCCGCGAACAACGATCCGAAACCCTCCGTCAGTTCGCGGTCCGCTCCGCTGATCGAAATCAGGTAGGTCGCCGCCGCCCAGGTGAGTGCGCCTGCAGCAAGTGCGGAAATCCAGCCACCATGGATGTAGGGTTCGACGTCTTGTCTGTCCGCCTTGCGCAAAAGGGTAATCATCACGACCACGATGAGCAGCGCTTCGAGCGCTTCGCGCAGCAGGATAGTGAATGAACCTAAGAAGCTGGACCACGGCGTGACCTGACGAGGGTCGAGCGAGGCTTCTGCGTCGCCAAGCAGGCCGTCAAGGATTTTGACCTGCGCGCTCACGCTCGCGGCCGGCTCGCCACTTTTGATGGCGGCGCGCAGCTCGCCCATTGCTCCTTCAATCTGTGCCTTCAGCGCGTTGTCGTGAACTGACAGCATCGGTTCGATGGGCTCGACCCCGTCGAGGTAGGCTGACAAGGCGAGATCGGTCGCGGCGCGGCGATCCCCCTTCTCATATGCAACGACCGCCTCGGCAAGCCGCGTGCGGGCCATCGCGAGTGGAGCGCTCGTTTGCTGGACAGCGGCTCCGGGATTGCGGCGCAAGTAGGCAACGACCTTGTCGGCCTTGTCCTCGCCCAGGCTGGCAATCAGCGTGGCCGGCCTTTCGCCAATCAGGCTCGCCAAGGTGGTCTGCCGACGCAGGTCGGCGTCAGCCTTCCACAATTGCTCACCCTTGCTTGAATCCGACGCCGGATAGGCGAGCGAGCTGACATAGAGCGCAAGGGCCCATCGATCCTGTGCGGGCAGATGAGCGAAGCTTGCCATGCTGGTGCCATCGATGCCCTGGTCGATCACTTGGTAGAGAGCGAAAACGCTGCGCTCGGCGGCGCGCTCCTTGTCAGTGAACGCAATGGGGGGCGGGTTCAATCCGGCCGAGGCGATGCCTTTTCCGTTGCCGTCGGCACCGTGGCAACTCGCGCAATGTGCGGCGTAGAGCGACCGCCCACTTTCGAAGTCGGGAGCGGCGGTCGGCACCAAGGGCACCGGATAGGCCTTGATCAGGTCCGCTGCGAGCGACCGCGACAGGGTGGCGATGAGTTCGGGGGCCGCCTTTCGGTCGATCGCGGCCTGAAGTTCCGCCGCCTGTTTCTGAAGGGTCACTTTATCGTCGGACGGCGGCAGGGTGTCGAGGCGCTCCTTCACCGAGGCACTGAACTCGACCATCTCCGCATACTCTTCCGCACTGACGACCGTTCCGTCGCGAACGGCCTCGCGGTAGTCGACGGCCACATAGTCAAGGAGACGCCAGATTGTCAGGACAGAGGCGGTATCCGCCCGAGCCCCAGATGCGAGCAACAGGTTGGCGGCAAGCAGGAGGCAAATCGTCACGACACGAATGATCATTGCCCCGCTCTGCATAGCTAATGCGACTTATTTGCACATAGTAGACGGCACAATCCGATCAGTCGAGTCTGTGTGTGATTGTTTGGTCCAGCCAGACGCTGCTCACTCATGACTATTCATCACCGACGAGTGGCCGCCGTCGTGGTTTTGGGGAGCGGCCGGTATCGGAAGCCAGGTCGCGAGCCCGGGCAGATGAGGAAAAGCGCGAAGCCGAGTAGCGGCGTCAGGAACTAGGGTTTCAGGTTGATCGCGAGCAGTACGGCAATCCACAGCGAGCGAATCACGTAGGAGAATGTCGTGGCGGCGACGGCGATGAAGAAGACCATCGTGGTCATCAGCACCGTGCTCTCGATGACCAAGTGCATTGCGCGCATCGCGAAGCCGCGATTGAGCAGCATCCGCAGGATTGCGCCAGCCACACCGGTGCACGGCGACTGCGTTGGTGTGCTTTGTTGGGGCCGTCCACAGTGGTACCAGCCAAGCACCTAGCCCTTATGGCCAAATCCCAATAGGCACCGCCTGTTCTTTGGTCGTGAAAAAATCGAATCGGATGGCTGAGGGGTGATTGGATGCCGCTCCAACCTAACTTTCAGCATTGAACGGGGTTGCCGACTACTTTCCTTCGCTCATGCCTCGGCAGTTCGAGCAACATTGCCGCTAGTGAACGCCCACCGTCGTCAGGGGCCGGCGATCGTTCAGGCCTTGAAGTCGCGGTCTTCAAGGCCCGATGCATGCAGTGGTCGCAGAGCGTGCCGACTTGATAGGTACTCGTGGCGACGACCAGCCTTTCGGGGCGGGGCTCACTCACGTTGTTCGCTAGGATTGCAGTGGCAGGTATTCGATTTCTTCAACCTGATATCGGCTGCCGGCCCGCTTGGTTTGAACGATTACGTCGATCGTCTGTCGAAGTAGACCTTTGATATCAGCACGATCTAGAGCACCGGCCCCTTCACTCTCGCGCACCAGCAGCGTCAACGTTTCCAACGCCATTGCGCAGCTGTTGGCATGAATCGTGGTGATGACGCCGGGATGACCGGACGCGACGGACCTCAAGAAGTAGTAAGCGGCGCCGTCGCGCAATTCAGGAAAAATCACCCGATCGGGCCGCATGCGGAGCGCAGCTTCCATGAGATCCTTCGGGCCGATCTTGCTCTGAGCCTGCGCTGCTTCTTTCGGATATAAAAGATGGACGCGGTTGCGCAGTCGCAAGCCCATGAGCTCATGCGTATCCTCACCCGTAATCACGCGTTCGTGGTCCGGGATGAGCTGCATCAAGGCTCGCGCGAGCGTGGTCTTGCCGCTGCCCGTCGCACCTGAAATCACGATGTTCAAGCGGGCCTTCACCGCCTCTTCAAGGAAGACGCGCCATTGCCCCGCCCTATGGAGCGCGAGTAGACGCTCCTGCACTTCGGAGAGGCCGGCCGTGGCCGGCTTTGTGTCATCGAACAAGCCCAACCCTTCCAGCTCTTCGGTCGCCAGGACCCGTGCCGGTGGCTTGCGAATCGTGAACGAGATGTGATCCTGCAGCAGTGCCGGCGCCATGATGATCTGCACGCGCTCGCCATCAGGCAGCACCGCCGAGCACAGCGGCTTGTCTCGTCGAATTTCCTGGCCGCTATGGTGCGCGAGCTGGCGGGCGAGCGCTTCTAGCCACTGCAGCGTCAATTGCGGTTCTTTGTGCCATTCCCAGGCACCCGCCACTTCAACACCGATTTCCCCCGGATGATTGATGACCAGGTCGGTGACACCGGCGCGCTGCAGCAGCGGCGCGATCGGCTCCAGGTAATGACGCAGCTGCGCTTCGGCCCCGTCGTTCGCCGGCGCCGGTACAGCCGGCCGCGAGAGTGTCGGAGCCCCGATCATTGAAACCGCGCCATCGGGGCTCATCGCGTATCTAGTCGAAAGACATTCGAGAAATCGAGATCGTTCCGCACGAAGATGCTCACGCGCTCACCCTGATTCTTCTTCAGAACTGGCGGAATGTTCATCGAGTTGCGCAGCGCCGTGGCGGCCATCTGCTCGCCGGTCGCTTGCGTGTTGTACCCGTACGTCTGATAGCTGGCCGAGTTGCTGTTGGAGGGCGCCGTCACATTGTTTACGACCGTGCGCCCGATCGCCATGGCATCCTGAATCAGCGAGAACATGATCGCCGTGCCGAAACGCGACCAGAAGTACGTCTCTACCTCGCCGTCCATCCCGGCGCGGCCTACGGAATCCGATGCGGGCGACGCCAGGGCGATCGCCACGCTGTTGGGTGTCTCAGCCCTGGACCAGATCACGCCAACGCGCTCCTGGCCCTGTCGCAGGCCGCCGCCCCCGCCATACTCCCCGAGCACGATCGTGCCGGCATCGAGCAGAACCAGCGCGCCGTTTGCACTGTAAATGTCCTGTTCGATCTGGCACCGCACGAATCCGGCGATCGTTGTGTCGATCGCAGAGTTGAGCACACAGGGAATGACCGTGCCGGCCGAGAGCCGGTACGTCGGATCACCCAGGTTCTCCGCCTTCACCCTCTGCACCGAGGTCGCAACCATGGTGGCGCCAATGCCGCCGCCCGGTCCCCCGAGCACGGCGGCCGGACGAGCTCCTGCACTTGGCGACGGCGCGGTGCGCTGGCTCGTGAAAGCCATGACCGGCGCACGACGAGCCATTTCTGCGCTCTGATCAATCACAGGCGGCGCCGCCGGCGGCGCGTTCGCCGCGGGTATGGCCGGGGCCGGCATCGGCACCGGCGCCCTGGGCGGAAGGATTCGCGGATTGACGAAGTCGCTCGGCACCTTGCCGGCGGTCGGCGCCGGCGGTGGTGCCACCGCAACGGCCTTTTCAGCTGGCAGGTTCAGATACCAAAGCAGCGCCAACACACCGACACCTGCAGCCATGACGGCGATGGTCCGGCCTGTTGTACCCTTGCGCGAAGTGCCTACCGGGCTAAGGCCCCGGTCGTCCGCTTCGGCGCCGCCAAGACGGGTGTTGCTTGGATCACTCATGGTGCGTCTCCCTCTGCGGCGCTCCATAGCTTTCCAGCTCGAGCGCACTCCGACCCAGCTCAGGGCTCGACCGCACAACCGCGATCAAGACCCCTCCCAGCGGCGACGCAACGCCCGCAGCACCAAGCCAACAGAACATCGGCCATGAATCCCCGCTCATTGATCCCCCGCGATTACCTGTCTCATCCAGGAGCTTGAGCCCGTGCCGCTGCCTCGAGGCGGCCCCGCCGCCTGCGCGTACTGTTCGTTGAAGACGCAGATGATTTGACCGCCGAGGCGGAGACGCCACTGGCGAGCCACCTCATGCGCGACAAGCATGCCGTTCTGCATGTGGAAGGTCGCCATGCGCTCGGTGTTGTCGTCATCGACCACGTAGACGGCCGGCACCTGCGTTTGCCCGGCAAACTGAAACGCCGTCGCACGGCCATTGTCCCAAACGGCGACCGGCTCAAAGCTCGTTTGCCCGGCCATGGTGTAAGCCCAGTTCCGCAGCCCATCGAAGATCGCATTCTGCGATTCCGACGCCGTCTGCCGACGACGATCGCGCTCGGCTTCGGCTTCCGCCTTCAGCTTGCGTTCGGCCGCGGCGTCGCCTGGATAGGTGAATTTGACCGTCATCATGTCCGGTGCGCCGGACTCTGCTGCGCTCAGTGCCACTTGATAGAGGCGCACCTTGCCGGCCCCGGTGCGCGTCTGAATGATGCCGTTCGACTCGGCCGCCTTTTCTCGCGGCTTCAAGAACAAGACATTGTCCACGGGCCGCACGTCCCAAGCGGCCGTGTTGCCAAGTCCAATGTTCTCTACTTTCTCGTCAGGCCCGAACTCGAGCACCATGACCGAGCGCAGCGCGCCCGTCAGGTGATAGACCTGCCATTCATTGTAAGCCGCCGTTCGCACGGCAGGATCCGCGGGACCGACCTTCGGCGTTTCACCGGCCAGCGCCGGCGACGTGAGAAGCAGGCCCACGCCTGCAGCTGCAAGCCACTTCTTCATCACCGTGTCTCCTCATCCAAGCGATAGTTCGACACGGTGAAGCCGCGCGGATTGATCAGGCGGTCACTTTCCGACATCGGCGATTCGATGAATTGATACGTCATCGTCGCCACCCAAATGGACATGGATTCGCGACCGTCGCTCGAGCGCATGATGCGCTCATAACGCACCGCCGCGGACTTGCCGCCGCTGAGTGAGATCGACCGAATCTTGATGTCCACGATGGCATTGACCCCATATCGACGCTGCGGCGCTTCGGGGTTCCCGGCGTTGACGCTGTTGGCGTAGCGGTTCTGTTCAGCCACTTCGCTCATCAACGATACCCGCCGGAAGAACGCCGCGCGGTCGATCCAGGTGTAGCCTTCGCGGGCCTCGACATACTGGGCGAGCCAGTATTTTTGCTCCGGCTCGCCGGCGTGGACCTGTTTCATGCCGTTGACCGTCGTCAGCACGTCGACCACGCCGCTGGCCTGGTCGACCTGCACCACCACCGGCGGCATGACGGTCTTGAGCGGCGCGAGGCCCGCCACGGCGAGGCAAAGCAGCATGACGCAGAACACCGCGAACATCGCCACACGCCAGGCGCGTCGCTCCGATCGCTGCAAGCGTGACAACCGATCGTCGTCAAACGTACGCGCTTCCTGCAGGTACGCGTTCCATGCCCGGTCTTCCGAAAGCGCCGTATCAGCCATTGCACACTCCCACCCCGCCGGCGGCGTCCGGCGTCAACGAACTCTGATCGGCCGGCCGCCAAATGCCCTTCCAGCGATCCGTGGCGGGCGCGGCTGGAACGGCCGGGGCCACACTTGGAGCAGGCTCTACGTCGACAGCAGGAGGCATCGCCGGCACCGCAGCCGCCGGCGCAGGGAATGCGGCCGGCGGTGCGGGCGGGGGCGAGGGCGCCACCACCACGGGAGCAGGTGGTGCCATCACGGGCCGCTGCGCCGGTGGCTGCGCTGCGGTCCGGACTCCCGGCCATTGCGTCGGATTGATCGGTCTCCGCTCGGCTCCTTCTGAGCAGTACGGGAGCGGCCGGTGCACGCCCGACGCGCAAGCACCAGACAGCAAGCCCAAGAGGACTACTGCCGCCGCCGCTCCGTATCTCCTGTCCACCATGTCTTGTTGCCTCCTAGAGAGTTCTTCAGGCCGCGCCGCGGCGCGCAGCGCCCGCGACAGCACCACGGCCCACTGTTGCGGCAGCCCCGCGTGAAGCAGCCAGGGCGACACCCGTCGCCATGCCAACGATTCCACCGCCGCCGTGACCGCCGGCGATCGCCGAAGCCAGGGAGTGCGCGCGCATGTAGAGGACCGCGATCGACACGAGCAGCACCACGAGAATGAGGACATTGCCGCCGAAAGCGCCGGCCACCGGATTGGCGCCCATGAGGCGACCGGCTTGAGCGGCGAGCACGATCGCCAGTTGACCGACAGCGACGATCAGGATTTGCAGGGTGACGTAGGTCACGGCCTGGCTCAGCCAGCTCCAGAACCAGCGTCGTGTTTCGCCGAACATCGCGAGGGCGATAAAGATTGGACCGACCAGGATCACGAGCGAGAGCGCGAGCCTCGCGAGCAGGATCTCGACGAAGGCGATCGCACAGGCGAGACCCGTGATGATGTAGACGAGTAACCCGCCGAACGCATCGGCAATGCCGCTGCCAGCCGCCACGCTGGTCATGCTCACGTTGGCGAACATTTCTTTCGCCGTCTTGGCGCCGGCGTTCCAAAGGTCCTGTACGCCGCCGATGATGCCAGAGGGATTTGCCGAGCCCGACAGCGCGCCGGCGAGCTGCGACGGCAAGGTGTCGAGGAAGACGCCCTGCACCCACTGCTGGTAATAGCCGAGGTTAAGCACAAGGCTCGTGACGGCGATCAGCCCGACCGATCGCCATGCCAGTTCCATCAACGGCGTGCGAATCTTGCCGCGAATGACGGCAAAGCCGTAGAGCAAGATATAGAGAGTGACGGCCGCCAGGATCGGCCCGCGCAGGAAGCCCGTAAGGCCCGACAAACCGGTTGCAATCGCTGTGTCGAGCTTGCCGACCAGTAGCGTGTAGAGTTCCTGCAGCATCGCCAGACCTCTCTATTTTGGAAGGCCTTTGCTCAGGCTCTTCAAGTAAGCCTCGCCAGCCTCCGCATCCTTTTTCGCCTTGGCCCGAGCGCTCTTGTCCATTGCGCTGAACGCAAGCTGAATGCCCGCGCTGATCTCCTCGACGGTTGGCCCACGACCGCCGGCGTCGCGCATTGCTTGAAGTGTCTCCTTCACTTCGGCCTTGAAGGCGTTGCGATCCTGCTGCAGGGCCTGGCGATCGGCTGCACTACTGTCAGCCGTAGCGACGGCCGTAGGCGTCGCGGCCCGGATACCGACTGCTGCGCCTAAACCTGCGCCGGCCGCGCCGGCGGCGAACACGGCGCCCGTGATCATCGCCAGCAACTTGTTAGAGTTGATCGTTACATCGCTCATGCTCATCTCCGTTAATCACGCCACCAATGATCGCCCCTTGGCGGGGGCGAGCCCCCTCCACCTTGCGGAGGGCTGGCCGTGCAAGCGCTCGATCCCGAAACGCCAACCGTGCCCTTCGTCAGGTAATCGTAGCCACATTCAGCGGCCTTGCGTGACGCTTCGCCGGCACGCTGTTCGTCGATCTTCTCCAAGGTGCGCTGCTGCATTGCCAGCACCTGCAACTTTTGCAGGTCGTTCGTCGCAGCCGAGGTTTCGTATGCAATGCGCGCGTTCAATTGATCGACTTCGGCCGGATCAGTCACAGTGCCCAGCCGCTTGCGCAGATCGTCGAGACCCCTGCTGCGCTTGCTGAGCGTGCTGAAAAGCGACTCGGCCGTCGCCATATCGCGCGTCAGGCGATCGCCGCGAGCCGTGAGCTCAGACAGGTAGAAGTCGTTGCCCGGATAGGAGCCGATCGTCACCGTCTTGCGGATCGAATCGGCCGTCGCGGCAATCTGCGCCGTGCCTTCAAGGACATCGACCAGCTCGACCGGGAACATGTCGCGCACGCCGGCTTGGTTGAGCAAAGCAGCCACGACATCCATGCCGCGTCCGCCCTTCACGGCACTGACCAGAGACATCGCCGCATCCAGTTGCGACTTCAGTGTCTGGATCTGCTGCAGGCCCTGTTGCACCTGTTCGAGCGACGCCGCAAGCACGCCGGCATCCGCCGTCGGCACGCCGGCCTGGGCGAAGGCGACATTCCTGCCGACGCCCGTTTGGGCCGTCGCGGCCATCGCCGCGAGCACAATTGCCACGTAATGCCGCTTACGCATGCTTCGCCTCCTGAGTGAATCGATGCCAAAGGTCGGACGAACCCGCGGCCCGCACGCGGTCCCAGCGCTCGAAATCCCCACGCTCCGCCTGCGGCGAGAGCACGCTGAGAAAACGTTCGAGGCCATGAAGATCGAGGTCACAGAGGACCGATGTACTGAGGGCGCCGACTTCGTCGGGATCACTCTGGCGCACCAGGAATTTGCGACTGGTGATGCCAAGCCCAGCGATCAGTCGATACTCACGATCCAAGCAGTTGAGCTTGTCGACATAGTCGCCACGACGCGCCGACGGGTTAGGCAGGAAGATCTTGGTTGGCGTCTGTTGAACGAGCGACGCCCCGATATCCGAGTTGATGGCATCGGTCGGGTTCTGTGACACCAAGATCGCCATGGCGTTGCGCTTGCGCCAAGTGCGAAGGGCATCGTCCACCTGAGCCCGGATGGTCGGATCACCGAGCGCCGCATGGAACTCTTCGACAGCCCACACCAAACGGCGGCCGTCGACAGCCTCATCAAGACGCTCGAAGAGGTACATCAGCAGGGGCTCGCGTGCGTCCCCCGACCGCAGCAGCTCCGTCAGGTCAATTCCGAGAATTGGGCAGTCGACCGCGCCGAATGACAGGTGATCGGCCTCCCCATCCAGCACCCAGCCCAGCTCGTGACCGCGACACCACCGTACCAACCGCTCGCCGATCGAGTCGGCATCCGTGCCGCCCAGGTGTGCGCGCAAGGCTGACATGGAGCGCTGCGCCGCCGGCATGAGCTCGAGCCCGGCAATGCCCTGGACAATGCGGCGACTGTCATCCGCCGTCAGCGGCTTTCCGGGACCGCTCACCAAGCGTCCAATCAACTTGGCGAGGAATGATCGATACCGATCGCTGTAGCGCTCCTGGGCCTTGAGCGGCGCGGCGCGGGTCTCCTGCCCGACCCGCAACGACAGATACCGGCCGCCATTCACGCCGACGAAAAGCTCGGTGCTCCGATCCTTGTCGAAAATGATCGGCGTTGCGCCGGCGCGCATGAGGCCGGCCAGGGTGAAGTTCAACAGCACGGACTTGCCGGCGCCGGTGGCGCCCAGGATCAATGAATGGCCGACATCGCGGACATGGTAGTTGAAGGCGTAGCGCGCGAGCGCACTGGTGCGGAACTCGGCCACCGGCCGATCCCAATGCAGCCCTTCCCGCCGCCCGGCCGGGTAGGCATGCAAGGGTGACAGGAACGCGAAGTTTTTCGAGGTAATGCCCTCAGCCCGGCGAACACGAAAGCGGAAATTGCCGGGCAGCTGCGCGAAATAGGTATGGATCAGCGACAGGTCTTCGCGGCTGGCCACGATACCAGCATCCGACACCAACCGCCGCGCAACGGCGAGAGACGCCCCCAACGCCTTGGCATCATCTTCGATGACGGCCACCGACATGTGATGCTGACCGACACACCAGGCATTCGATTCCAGTTCGTCGGCCGCATCCTGCAGCAGCTCCGCTTGCGTCAACGCCTTGTCACCAGCGCTCGCCATTTGGTTCTGGCGACGACCGAACAGCTCACGCGCGGTGGCCTTGGCGATGAATCTGAAGCTCTGCGACACCACCAATTGGCATTGCGCTGACAGCATGCCGTCGCACATGCCGAGCCGTGTTTGAGCGGGATACTCGCCGACCGACAGCATGGCGATGAAACGCCGGTCGGTCGCTTCGCGGATTTCGATCGCCTCCGGTCCGAAGATCGGCCGAAAGTTCATGATGGCACGGCCAAGTTCGCCGCGGGTCAGCCCGACGCGCTCGTCGCTGCCACTCAGGATCCGGCGCAGAGCCTGGGCCGGCTGGGAATACAGCGCGCCACGACGACGCTTTATGCCGAGCACCCGCGGCCGATACTGCCGAAGCAGCACCTCCAGATTAAGCGCCCGATCGTCCAGCAGTTCGATATCGGCCGGATCGACGGCCGCGCCCTGCCCGCGCAGCCGGCGAAAGGCCGTCATTGGCCCGAGCCCCGACAGAGTCGGCGTAACGACCATGCTGATATAGAGGTGGTTGCGATAAAGCCGCTCGCCCCCGAGCCGGCTTTCGTAGGCATCCATCAGGTCCGACACGAACGGCAGGCCCTCGGCCTGCTCCGTTGGCTCGACCGACTGGCGCAGGCGCACGACGTGCGTCCAGAGCGCCAGGCGCTCATGCGCCAATGACCGGAGGCCGTTGTTCAACGTCTCGGCCATCCGGTTCAACACGACCTGGTCGACCGACTCCCACGGCAGACCCTCGAGACGCCACATGCGCAGCAGCGCGCCGGAGGCAAGGGCCACCGTGGTTTCATCGACATGACGGACGTACGGAACGTACGTCGAGACATCGATTTCCGTTGCGGCCACACGGTCGGCCCGCTGCTGCACCTGGCTAAACATGACGAGTGACCTCTGACCGCGTGTATTTGAGCGTCGGCCGGAGCGGACTAATCGAGTGCCCGCCCCACCACTTCTTCGCGTTCACCGGGCCGCCGATCGGCCCGCGCGGGCGCGACTCCAGCCACGCCAGCATGACGCGGAAAATCAGCGGATCGTATCGGCTGACCAGCCGCGCCACCGCGCCAAGCACGCCGGCGATCGGCAGGACCATGATCATGTCGCCCGTGAGCACCGGGCCGATGAGAACGCCGCCGAAGCAGCAGAACATCACGGCCTCGACCGGGATACCGGCGATGAGGGCCGGCCGGGTGATCGCCAAGAACAGCGTGCACCGGGCCGGCTCGACCTCCTGCATCAGGTGGTCCCCACGATCTTGCCGGCGAGGCTCGCCGCCGATCCGGCAATCACGATGCCCACGATGACCGACATTGCCGTGTGCAGCTGGATACGACCGAACGCCCAGGCGAGGCCCACGCCAATGATGGCGAGCGTCGCGATCGCCAGAATGAACGGCCCTTTGAGCAGCGCCAGCAGGTTGTTGATGCCGCTTGTAAGATCCTGTGCCGCTGCCGGCGTCATCGCCGAAGCCACCACAGCGATTGCGATCGCCCCCATGAGGCCGATGCGCTCGATAGTCCTTACCTTCATTTCACCACCTGTTAGTTGACCACCTAGAAGACCGACCCGCGATCGGAGCGCCCGAAGGGATTCCAATCGCTGCCCGGTGCCGGCGCGCTCACGGGTTGCGTGGGCTTTGCCGGTGACGCCGGTCGCACGCGCAGTGCTGGCGGCGTCGAGGGTGCCGCGCCGCTGAGTGACGGCACGGCATAAGCCGCGGCCTGGCCCTCGACCGCCGCGACATATCCATTGGAGAAGCCGGCATTGAAGTTGCCGGTGTTGTAGGCAGAGAGCGCCATGCGCAGCGCCAGTGCCCCGTCAGTCTGGCGCTGCCGTGCTTCGGTGAAGGCGTCACCCAGGACGCGCGCGCCGGCCTGCACGTTCGTGCAGGGCACGAACACATCGGCGACCTTCAGGCCGAGCCGCGGCAGGTTGAGCGAGTTGATTTGCATCAAGCCCATGTCGACGCTGTGGCCTGCGGCAATCCACACCGATGCGCGTTCGGTCGCTTCCGCGGCCGTCGTACCTTCCGCGCGCTCCTTCGTCGAATTGTTCGCGATGATGTACGGCCGAAGGGCCGACTCGTGACTGGCGATCGCGAGCAGCGTGTCAGGTGCAACGTGCGGCGCGCATTGAAGCGCCAGCGCCAGGAACATCGCGGCGTCCATCAGAACCAGACGCGCTTGGTCTGCCCGTTCACAGGCAGATCGATGTAATGGGACTTGTCCCGGTAGGTCATGACGCCGGGATCCGTGGTGAACTTGTAGTCCATCGTCACGCTGCCCATGCCGTCCGGCACCGGCTGACCGTATTCATCCAGCACCACATACTTTTCGTTCGTGCGGCAGCCGTAGGTTCCCTGGGCATCGGTCGCCATCGTGTAGCCCGATGCGCAGGTCACAGGTTCATAGCTGGGGTTGCCGCCAGACCAGCCGGCGGCCATGCACGCCGGCAGCGACATCATCGTTGCGGCCATGGCGAAGTAGTTGGACACCGCCGCCGCACAGAACGGCACGGCGTAGGGGCCGGCCGGATTCAACATGCACAACAAGACGGTGCAGCCGAGTTCTTCCTGTCCCTGCACAGGACCGGCGGCACCCACGCCAGAAGCCAGCGCGGCGAGCCCGACAAGGCCCGCCTTCAATGAGTTGTTCTTGAGCATCCCTCGCCTCCTCTCAGTGAAAACGGATCGAGCCGGAAAGGCCGCCGGCGAAGTAACCCGACGACGGATCGAAGGAGAGCTGGCCTCCCACGCTGATACGGTCGTTGATTTGCATGCGAATGCCGGCGGCCGTGGCAGCAGCGCCATCAAACATGCCGGCGGAGGCCGAGACGGAAATGTCGCCGGCCTGCACCGCGTTGTAGTGGAGCTGGGCCATGGCAACGCCCAGCGCGACGCCCGATCGTGCGTAGTTCTGAATCTGCTGCACGCGCTGGTCGGTGTACTGATTTGCCATCGTCAACGTCTGCATGCCCATGGCGTACAGCTGCCCGCCGTTCACTGCCTGCAGGCTGCCCGGCGCAACGAGACCCGGCGCAACGTTGTTGATGACGACAGGCCCGGAACCGCCCGGCGCCGGTATCATCGTGACGCTGTTGGGATTGCCCGGCGTGTAGCGAACCGGCCCAAGCTGGCCCGTCGCCGCCGCGCTCGCCACGGCAGCCGTGACCTGCAGGCCGCTCACGGCATCGGTGTACTGGCCGGTGATGCCGGGCAGCGTGTAGTTCGGCCCCGTCCACGCCTGAGTCGTCGTGTCGTACTTGGTCCCGCCGCCGATCGCCGCGGCCGTGCCCTGTGCAACGGTGTTCGTATTCGCCGTCAGCGTGTTGGCGACGGTGTAGACCTGGCTGCCGTTGACCGCATCGGTGCTCGTGGCGGTAATCTGTCCGGCCGCCACGTTGGTGATCTGCCGCTCGGTGCCGACAGCACCCACGCTCACGGTGCTGGTTGGCGCACCACCGGCAAAGCCGGTGAACGCCACGTTATTGACGGTCGCTGATGTGACCGAGGTAGCCGCCTTCGCGGAGCTGCCGTCACCCAGGACGACAGAGCCGTCTAGGCTCGAGGCGATCGTGATGTTGTTGCCGAGGGCAAACGACTTGTTGGCCGCAATCGTGTTGTTGTTGCCGATGGCATAGGAGTCATTGCCCGTGACGACGTTCGGATCACCGATCGCCCCGGAGTTGTTGCCCGACACCTTATTACCGGTGCCGATCGCAATCGAGTTCGTGCCAGTGGCCTCAGCGCCGTTGCCCATGGCGATGGCGTTCGTGCCGGTGGCCGTCGCGGCCGTGCCGATCGCAACGGCGTCGCTGCCGGTTGCCTGCGCTGCGGCACCCGTCGAATTGAACTGGATGCTCTTCAGCTCGGTATTGATGCTCGTGAGGTTGGCGTCGACGGCGCCGAGCGCGCCTCCGACAGTCTGATAGGCGCCGCCGTTGATGGTGAAGGTCGGCCCCGTCATCGTTCCAGTGGTCGCATCATACGACGCACCACCACCCAGCGCCGCGACGGTCTGGCTCACGCCACTGTTCGCCCGATCCGCCGTTTGCTGTGCCGTATCGGCCTTGACGACAGCGGTGTTGGCCGTGGTTTGCGCGGCGGCCGCTTCCACGCGGGCCGTGTTCGCCGTGCCCTGAGCAGTCGCGGCTTCCCCGCGTGCGGTGTCCGCCGTTTGTTGCGCGGCGGCCGCCTCCGTCCTGGCGGTGGTGGCCGTGCTTTGAGCTGCGGCCGCTTCCGTACGGGCGGTATCAGCGGTCGTTTGGGCCGCGTCGGCTTTCACGACAGCCAGTGTCGCGTTCGATTGTGCGAGCGTGGCACCTGCAACCGCAGAGTTCGCCGTAGCTTGTGCGCCCTCCGCCGTCACTTGTGCAGCATCAGCCTTCGTGACGGCCGTGTTGGCGGTGGACTGCGCCGTCGCGGCCTCGCCGCGCGCGGTATCGGCCGTCTGCTGGGCGGTGGCGGCATTGGCGACAGCCGTGTCAGCGGTGCCCTGTGCGACAGCCGCTTCGCCCCGAGCCGTGTCCGCCGTTTGTTGTGCCGTCGCCGCACTAGAAACCGCGGTGTCAGCGGTCGTTTGTGCAGCATCCGCTTTCGTGACGGCCGTGTTGGCGGTGGATTGCGCCGTCGCGGCCTCACCGCGTGCGGTATCCGCCGTCTGCTGGGCCGCGGCAGCATTCGACATCGCGGTATCAGCGGTCGCCTGTGCAGCATCGGCCTTTGTGATCGCCGTGTCGGCCGTGGACTGCGCGGCAGCGGCATTCGCGACAGCAGTGTTGGCCGTGCCCTGGGCCGCCGCCGCTTCGGTGCGGGCCGTCTCCGCCGTTTGCTGCGCCGTCGCAGCATTCGACATCGCGGTATTTGCCGTTCCCTGCGCTACGGCCGCGGCGGCGACGCCGGCATTCGCCGTCGTTTGTGCGGCGTCCGCTGCACCCTGCGCAGCATCGGCTTTGGTCACGGCGGTGTTGGCCGTGGTCTGTGCATTGCCGGCCGCGGTGTTCGCGGCATTCGCAGTCGATTGAGCCGTCGCCGCATCGGCCGTGGCCTGGTTCGCCGTACCTTGGGCGGCGGCCGCTTCGGTGCGCGCCGTATCCGCCGTGCTCTGCGCGGCATCGGCTTTGGTGACGGCAGTGTTGGCCGTCGTCTGTGCCGCATCGGCCTTGGTTACGGCGGTGTTGGCCGCGGTCTGCGCATTACCAGCCGCGGTGTTGGCGGCATTGGCGGTGGACTGAGCCGTCGCGGCATCGGCCGTGGCCTGGTTCGCCGTACCCTGCGCGGCGGCAGCTTCGGTGCGTGCCGTGTCCGCCGTGCTCTGCGCAGCATCGGCCTTGGTGACGGCCGTGTTGGCCGTGGTCTGTGCATTGCCAGCCGCCGTGTTGGCAGCATTCGCGGTGGATTGAGCCGTCGCGGCATCGGCCGTGGCCTGGTTCGCCGTACCTTGGGCAGCGGCAGCTTCGGTGCGTGCCGTGTCGGCCGTTCCCTGTGCCGTGTCGGCCTTGCCGACAGCCGTATTGGCAGTGGTTTGCGCGCCCGCCGCTTCGGTACGGGCCGTGTCGGCCGTGCTCTTCGCCGCGTTGGCGGTGGTCTGTGCGTTGCCGGCCGCCACGGTGGCGGCATCTGCGGTGGACTGAGCCGTTGATGCTGCCGCTACGGCGGCAGTAGCCGTTGACTGTGCAGCGTCGGCTTTGGTGACGCCCGTGTTGGCGGTGGTTTGTGCCGCCGCCGCTTCGGTCCGGGCTTGGTCGGCGGTTGATTGAGCGCCAATAGCGTGCCAGTCGGCCGTCTCCGCATATGCGAACGCTTGGTCGGCTCTTGTTTGCGCTGTATTCGCCGCCGTCTGGGCCGTCGCGGCATTCGTAATGCCAAGCGTCGCTCTGCTATCCAGTGACGATACTGCATCCCCTACGTTGGCCTTCGCCTGCCCGGCAACGTAGTACGTCGGGCCGCGGAACAAGCCGCTCGCCGAATTGTAGTCCGATCCACCCCCAAACGAATTGGCCACCGCAAGGAGGCCGTTGTTCGTATTGTCCATCGCCGTCGTCGCGTTCACATACGCCGCATCGGCCCGCGTAATGGCGTAGTTCAGCGAGGTGTTCACCGCATTGAACGCCGTGCCGACATTGTTGTAGGAGCCGCCATTGACGACGTAGGCTGGCTGATTGCCGTTGGGTTGGCCGGGCGTGGGCGGCGCGGCGCCCGACCCGAATGTCATGGCCACCCAATCTTCAAGAGTCATCTGCGCGCGAGCGTCTGATGCCGACGCCAGAGCAAACATCAAGACGGCCAGTGAAGGCCCGTAGAGTTTCAGACGCCCGCGACGCATGTTGGAGTTCTCCTCACTGCCCGTAGAGGGTTGCCATCTCGATCGTCACGCAGCCCGTCCCCGCCGCCATGAAGAGCGAGGCGCGGCCGTTGGCGTCACGATTGATCAGGGTGGCGTCGGCCATCGCCGTCGGCTGCGAGACGTTCGGCTTGCCCGCGATCGCCCCTATCACCACCTTGCAGGCGTTCGCCGAGTAGGAGATACGCACCGAAGAAGCGTCACACCGCCGATCGCCGACCGGCGTTGCGCTCACGAAGGCCGCTCGGTTCGTGCCCTTCTCCACCTGTGCGCTCCAGAAGGTGCGAGAGCCGGGCTGCGCGGCGTTCCACGACGAATACTCGGCGTGTTCGCCTTCGATCGTGCCCCGCAACGCGTCGTACAGGAGCCCGACACATGCGTGAGCGCCCTTCTCCAAGGCGACCTGGGGCGCCTGGAAAGATGTCACAACCGGCATCGCTGGCGGCGCGGCTGGTGCTGCCGGCGCCGCGGCTGCAGGCGCGGCAGCCTGCGCCGACTGTGCCACCTGCAGCGCCGCAGGCTTTGCCGGGACTTGAAGTGCCGGCGCTTGCGCGACCTGCACGGGTGCGGCGCCCGGCACCTGGCCGGACGCGTCGACCATCACAGGCGCTACCTGATCTTGCGCCTTACACTCTTCAGTACCGCTGCCGAAGATCGCCGCCGTCAGGCAGGCGAAGGACCACCAATTACTCATCTTTTCGCTCCTCGCTGTTGACTCGCTGACTCACACGCACGCCGAGAGCGGCCGGAGAAATCTGGCTCGCCGTCTTTCGTTGAATTGAAGGTTTCCGGGCAGTCGCTCGCGCGGTCGCTGCACCGCCAGAAGTCATATGCCCGCTTCGACTTCCCGCTGATGCCACGCAGCCGTATGAGCGGTGCGCCGCACCGGGCGCAGGTGGGTTCACCGGCGCAGAAGGTCGACAGCTCTTCCTCGAGCCGATCCCACAGCACACCCACAACGCTTCGGTAGGACTGAGAGCCGGCCGCGATGCCATCAAGCATCGCCTCTACGCCGCTCGTGAATGTGAGATCGGCGAACTGAAACGCGCCCGCCACCTGGTCCACCAGCCGCTCGCCGAGCGGCGTCGCATGCAGGCGCTTCTTTTTGACCTCGACGTAGCCGCGCGCCCGAATCGTTTCCATGATCGCGGCATAGGTCGACGGACGGCCAATGCCGTCTTTCTCGAGCCGACGAATCAAGGACGCATCGGAGTAGCGCGCGGGAGCCCTGGTCGCCTTCTCCTGCACCTCGCCACGAACCACCCGAAGCCAGTCCCCGGCTTGGCAGGCCGGCAACTCGTTCACCACGGCCGCCTCTTCAGACTCCTCGCGCTCTTCGTCGTGCTCGTCCCCGTCGATCAGCGCTCGCCACCCCGGTTCGGTTATGACGCGCCGCGAAGCAGCGAAGACGACGCCACGTTCGCCAAGGTCACTGGCCCCCGCTTCCACACGGCGCACCGCATAGACGGCAGGCATCAGCTGAGAGCCAACCGCGCGCTGCCAGATCAGCCGATAAAGCGCCTGCTGCAGCTGGTCCTCTCCAGCCGTGCGCGCCGACCAGTTGGTAGGCGTGATGGCCGGATGACCCGCTTGCGCGCCGGCAGGTGCTGGGAACCGCCGTAGCGTTGCCACGGTCTTGAGATTAAGAAGACCCGCCACCTCAGAGACCGACGCCAATGCGTCTTCGCCAAGGTTCGGATTGTCCGTCCGATGATAGGTGATGGCGCCCGCTTCATAGAGCTTCTGCGCGAGATCCATCGTCGCCTTGGCCGACAGGCCGAGCTTTACCGCCGCGAGCTGCTGCAGCGTCGAGGTGACGAGGGGTGCGCGAGGGTTTTCCTGCTCCGTCGAGTCTTCGCATCTGTGAACGGCGACACCCTCGAGCACCGCAAGCCGATCGGCGACGGCGCGATCGAGAAGCATCGCCTCGCGATCCTCACCGTCGCCTACAAGATCGAGCCACCAATCACCCGCGCCGCCTGTCCCGTGCAGACGAACGCTGAAATAGGGTTGCGACTCGAATGCGCGAATCTCGTGTTCACGCAGCACGACGAGCCGCACGGACGGTGTCTGCACCCGGCCGGCCGATAGCTTTTCGCCGGTACGACGCTGCAGCGCCGGCGACACCCTGAAACCGACAAGACGATCAAGAACCCGCCGCGCCTCCTGGGCGCCGACCAACCGCGTGTCCAATGCTGCTGGCGCAGCAATCGCGGCTTTAACCGCCTTCTCCGTAATCTCCCCGAATCGAACGCGCTTCGGCGATTTGACTTTGAGGCACTGCGCGAGGTGCCACGCGATCGCCTCGCCTTCACGATCGGGGTCGGTGCCCAGGTACACGTCCGCCGTGCCGGCCAACTTCTTCAGGCGGGCCACCACCTCCTTGCGATCGCTCTTCACCTGATAGTGGGGTTTGAACTCGGGCGCGTCGCCGACATGCAATCCGCCCTCCGCCGGCAGATCACGGACATGGCCGAGGCTCGCTTCCACGCGCCACTCCGGCCCCAGGATTGAGCGGAGCTTCTTCAGCTTCCCCGCCGACTCGATAATCAGGAGCTTCACCGTTCGGGCCTCCACACGCGGTTGTCGGGACGCGCCCAAAGGCGCTCGAAGGTGCGGGCGAACTGCTGGGCAACGCTGGCGTCACGGACAATCAGCAGGTCGTTGTCCTGGCGCTTGAGGCCCGAAGCCGAGAAGTTGCTTGAGCCGGTGCGCAGCACCTGGCCGTCCACGAGGTAGGCCTTGAGGTGCATGAGGCCCTTGGCCTGCTTCACGCGGACCTCTGCATGAGGCTCACGGGCCAGCCGATAGAGGGGATGCGTGGGGAGTGCCTGGCGCAGCGTGTTCGCCAGTTGTTCGCCGTCCAGATAGACCCGAACTCGGACACCCAGCTGGGCGAGCCGGCAAAGGGCCTGAATTACCGCATGATCGGAAAGGTCGTACGCCGCCAGCTCGACCGATTGCCGAGCCGTGCCCAGCAATCCGAGATCAATCCGCTCCAGATTCTCGGTCGGCGCGAAATGCAGCTCGACAGCGCCGCTCCGCACTGCGGCAGCCGTTTGCGCCTCCGCCGACGCATTCACGGCGGGTGCGGTCAACAGCACGAAGGTTAGGACCGCTATGGCCTTCCGTTTCGCCCCCATGGGGAGTAGGATGGCTAGATTATAGCCATTCAACAATCATGCAAGGGCGCATATGTGGCCACCCCCGAATGGCTCAAATTGGTCCTGCGTCCCATCTCTCCTATTGACGGGTCGTGCAGATTCCCGATTCAAAGGTATGCCGTCTGAATTCGATTTGCTGTTTTGTGCAGCCACCAAGCGAGCCCGCAAGAAGGCTGGCTACACTCAGCTCGAAATGGCGAAAAACCTAGGAATTACGCGCTCGACCTATCGGAACTACGAGGTCTCGACGCCTCTTTCCGGGGAGTACCTGCTCAAGTTCTGCATGCTCACGGAGGTGCGCGTCACCGACATGCTGAACATCGATCATCTAAAAATGGCCGATACTGAGACAAAGGACTGATCTGGCCGTGGCCGGAATATAGCCACGAGCGCGTTGACTCGTCCGGGCTTCAACATACACACTGTGGCAATCGCCGAGCGCCAGACCTGCCTCAAGGTCTAGTGGCAACCTTGCGTTCGACGGCCGGATATGGATTCCTGTACTGCTGCGCCAATGGCGCGGCGGCAACTTATGAATCGTACGCCGCTAAGGAGAGACAGAAACGAATCTAACCTGAAAAGCTAAAACCCCCGCCGGTGAGGGCGGGGGCATAGACCCACGAGGGGTAGCCAAATTGGCCTGGTGACACAGCCATCTTGGACAAACCTCAGCCGAACGCAAGTAGTTTTTGCGAGTGCGGTTCTGTGCCCTCATGCCCAATAGCCACATTGCTGTAGGGTTTTTGGAGGAGCAGAAAATGACAGAATTTCGCACTTTTCGCGCAATACCTGCTCATCCAGTGGGGCATCGACTCGACTCCGAGCACTGCATGTGGATTCCATTGCAGACTCGTTTTGTTCCGGCAGCCGAATCGGCAATTCCGGTTTCGTCATCAGCAATTCTGAAAGGAGGCCCCGCACCCAGCTAATCACAAAAGGAAAACCCCGCCACAAGGACGGGGCCTAAACCTTCCGGTGAACCGGGGAGCCGAGTTGGCGCTCGGCGAATGCAGCTAGTACGCATTCATTCTCCCTCAAACACCGTTGAACGCAAGCGTTTTTTGCGGGTGAGGTTGTGTGCCCTGAGAACAATAACCATCCCTTGTGACGGGTCTTTCAACAATCAGAAGGACCCCCTCTATGTCCATGTCATCAACAATCGCTTCCCCCCGCGGGCTAGTTTGGCCCGTGTGGAAGGGCAGCACGCAGAGCGCAAAGCCCTGCTCGCGAATCGACCGCAAAGCGGCGGCTCGGCTGTGGCATCGCGCGCGAGATCTAGACAAGCGCACACACGAACCTCGCCGACATGGCGGGATCATTGGGCATGCCGCCCTTCAGGTGCTCCACACCTTGATCTTTGATTTCTGGAACTATCGAACCGGCCGGCTCGACCCTGGCTACGAAGCCATCGCCAGGAAGTCTAACCTCGCCCGATCGACCATCGCCCTGGCCTTGGGAAAGCTCGCCAGCCTCGGCATTATCTCCTGGGAGCGGCGATGCTCCCCGTCCACTGATGAGTTAGGCCGCTTCCAGCTCCGGCAAGAAACCAACGCCTACACGATACACCCGGAGCATCTATGGCGTGGCGTGCGTTCGATGGACGAGCGGCAGGCTGGACCTCTGCCAGCGCCTGATAGCGCTGGCTTCCCCGACCCCCACCAGAGCCGGCTCGACCTGGATGCTGCCTGGCGGCCCGCATCCGATCGCCAGTCGGCTTCCGACCTCGAGAAGAGCGCGGCCACGCTGGAATTCGACCGCGCCGACATGCTGGCTCAGAGCAAGGCGCGCTTTCTGCGCCACCTTGCCGAGCAACGACGGCGCGATGAACGGAAGCCCGATGCGCTTACAGCGGCCGTCCATCGGCTTGGCCTCTTGTTCTCGAGGAGGCCGCAATGAGCGATGAACTCAATGCCGCCGCGCGCATCGTCGCGATAGTCGTCGATAGCCTTGTCGAGATCCGGCGCGCCCCGCCGGGCGGACGGGCTGCGAGCGATGCCCTCGACTACCTCGACAGCCAGCTCCAACGGCATCGTCAACGATGGGCGAGGTCTCCCCTCCTTCCCGCCACGGAAGCCTACATTCTTGCTCTGCTGGAGGCTGCCGCGCCGCCTGCAATTCCCCATGGTTTACTGGAGTCCGGCTCACGGAAAGAATCCGCCCTACTTCCTTAATCATAGAGCCTTTCTCACTACACAGGCCCCTCCCGTGCACTAAGTGAGCGGCCTAGTCGGCCGCCTGCGCGCGCCGCATAAAGGCGCGCGCGTCTGAGCCGCGCCATCGGCGCGGCATGCTCAGCAGGGCCATGAAGGCCGGGCGCGTTGCAGGTAACGTCATTGCAGCGATCGACAGGCTTAATGGTTGTGCTGCCTCCTGGGCGCAGCGCTATGCGCTGCAGATTGAGGCGTCGATGGACTGTGCAGCTTAGAGACTTGCGCGAGCGTCGGAACGTCGATTAAACAGGACGCATGCGACACCCGTCGCGGCCCGATCTTGAGCGGGCCTTTAACGCTAGATTCTGCGCCATCGTGCGCCAAGCCCGCGAAAAAGTCGGTCTCTCCCAGCAGTCAATGGCTGCCAAGCTCGGGCTCACGCGTGCACGTTACAAGCAGTTTGAAGCGAAGGCGCCGCTGCCGCCGGCCTATCTCATACCCTTCGCGGTGCTGACAGACACGAGCATCGGTCAGCTACTTCACACGGCAGTGTTCAAAGCCGGCAATCTGGAGGCGATCGGAAATCCGACGGCGCTTCCGCATCGCTCCTGACGCGATCACGGCAGCAGCGGCTGGTTGATTGCCAACTCCTGGCCGCATCATGACGGCTCGGAACATCTCGTCCGCGTTGACGCCAACGATCTTGCAGAACCGCGAAAGCAAGTGGAACGGCAAGTGTTTGCTCGCTTCGTATGTTTGATACTCGGTGAGTTCCACTCCTAGCTCGCGGGCTACCTGCAGCTGGCTCTTGCTGGCAACCTCTCGAAGGAACACCGTCAACGCGCAGAATCTCGCGGCAAACATCGGTGCCGACAACTCGCTGTATGACTGTGCATAGTGTTTCATCGCGTCCGGTTGGCTCTTCTTCATCGGAGCCTCACCGTATTGAAAGAACCACGCGCGTCGTCACGCGCTCGTTACTGTAGGCCCAAGCCGCCTTTCCGGTATTTCCTGGCTGAAATGGACGACATCTCAAGATCTACTCCTTCCACCACTATCCGGCGGACCGTGAGAATCTCTCCGGTCTGCCACCCACCCAAAGCATTCACGTCCTTACCGACCACCCAGTCTTTACGTGACGTGAACTTACGCCAGCCGGCCTCTACCAGATCGACACGCGATCCAATGAAGCGCTGCCGTTCATCAGCGGCGCTATAGGCTTCCACCTCGCGCATCGAATGCCGAGACGTCGTCATCTGTGAGGCAAGTGCCCTCTCCCAGATCAATGAATAAAGGACTTCGTCCACCGCCATAGAGCCGCCGACTGGCAGGCCCCAATCAATTGGGACAATGCCGCCCGGATTCGGTGACTCGAGGATGGCGGGGAAACGCCGCGGCGCTTCGGCCGGCCGCGAGCCCCAGGCAATGCCAATGGCGGAAATCCGGTTCCACACCGCATCAACGTTGTGAATGTTCGGGTTTGTCGTGAGCGGGCAGCTGATTAGCCCGTTGCGATACAGCCGGTCGGCGATCGCCATCACCTTGTCGACCGGTAGGCCAAGCTCGGCGAACCCTGTCTCGCAAAGAGTCTCGGTGACGAATGGCGGTGGTGGAGGCTCTTCTAGGAGCTCTGTCCGACACGATATTACGATAACGCTCTTCGGCAGGTAGGCTGCGTTGATTGCCGGCGATCGGCCGAAGTCCGTAAGCGGCGCTGCGGCCCTGCTTAGATCCAGCCACCATTCGCCGTCTTCACTTCGGCCGAACAGCCGCATGTCAGTATCGGCCAGCTTCGTCTGTTGCCTGGTCGCGAAAGTGAGAGGGGCTATCATCAAGGATTGGCTCATGTTCTGTTCGGCAAAGCCCGCCCACTTCACACGCGTAAGGAAGCGATGCCATGCCCCCGTACGCATATCCTCGTGTGCACATCTGTGTTCAGACGAGCAGAGAGAAGAGAACTGCAACTAGAGCGGGTGCGTTGTATGTCACCTCTTTCCACCGCCGGCGGCCCACCGGAAGGTGGCGCGGGGATAATCTTCGCCGGACGTCATCTCCGCTCGAGCATCAATCTCAATCGCGGCGACGGACCAGCCTTTGTAGCCCGAGAGCTTTTCGACTTCGTCGATCGGCGTTCGGCGATTTATCTTTTCGCCCCGCAACTTAGCTTGGCTGAAGAATGCGGCCGCTTCGACCTGCGCCTTTGCGCAAGCCTGGGAGAATGAGGATGCCTCTATGGTGAGGCCATTGGCGTCAGGAATGACGATGGTCGTCTTCTTCGCGACGCGGTCGATCCGATACAACACTGAGTACAACACGATACATAAACACTCACGCTACGCTCTACAGCTCCTGTGTACCCAAGTAGAACACACTCCCAGGTGGTGCACTGACTGAATTGCAGTGTGTGGTATGCATTTTGCAATCTCTCTAGAGACGGCAGATTTGTACTTAGGGAAATGCTTGTAAACACAGGTGATTCTGTGTGGGCGCGCGGCCTCCGCGCACGCACGGTGCCAGAAATGTGCAGGTGACTGCGCTGCGATGTGATCGATTTCTCCAATACGTAGTATCGAAATAATTCAACCCACGCTTGGGCGCCTTGTTGCTTATAGCGTGCAGGTGCGGCGCTATCGTCTCTAGAGCGCGCCGTTTCACAACGCCCCGACAACTTTAGAAGGACGCTGCTTAACAGCACCTGTGAAGTGCGATTCGCGCGGCGTCTCCATCACCAATCGACTTGGGACGAATGATCTCCGTAAGCTTCATCAGCTCACCGATTATTTCCCGTGCTCACGATCGCAGAACTCTTGGAATGGCTCAGCGGCAATTCAGCAACATTTGCTTCTGCCGTCTTGAAGTAGTGGCGACGGCATCGACAACTCTCCATTAGTCGCTGCATCGAACAGATTGATAATCGCCTCATCGACGCATGGCGACCGGTTCAACGCTGCCTTCCACGCAGGAACACGCAGCGTCGAGTCCGGCGGCGAAGCTCTGCCGGGCAGATTGCCTAGTCCGATTCAAACAACGCTGGCGCTAATGTCGCGGCATGGCGGTGCTTGCCGTTGAAGAGATACACTCTGATCGTGTTGCTTCGCTTGATTGGACGTACGCGATCCGCCGTTGGCAGCTCTATTGAGCCTGACCGAACAGACGCCGGTCCCAGTATACGGGCTGGTGTAAGCTCACCTGAATTTTTCTGAAGTCCGGATGGGCTGGATTGATAAGGATGTTGGAGTCCAGTCGGGCCACGACGCTTGGAACTAGCAGAATTGCGCTACGCTTCTCTCGGCACCAGTGTTCGCCGAACAACTTGCTGTCTATCGGCGGCATGCTGGCCCAGGTTGGCATAGTGGGCTGAGAGAAGACTTCGTAGGTCAGGCCATTCGGGATCGTGATTTCTACATAATGCTGGTTTGGCGGCAGGCTGCCGCTGCCGTGAACCAGCTTCTCAAGCAGTGCCGTCGAATAGTGTTCGCTGGAGTAGATGATTGGACTGCCGGGTGTGTTCCAGCGGCCAGGGAAGATGGTAGATCCAGTTGCATCGAATATCGGATAGGCGCCGGCAGGATCACCGATCCTGTAGCTTTTGAGCACTCGGTCGAGGACTTGCACGGTTAAGCAGCGCTGCCGTACTTGAGGCGGCCGAGGATCTCTAGCGCCAACTCCCCTCCGATTTCGTTCTGAAGGACTACGTCAATGGGGCGCTCATCCTGGAGCATGGGATGCGGCCTGAAGAGGAAGCTTCTCGCCTCCTCCTCGCTTCCCCAAACCTCAAGCGCCAAGCTCCAGACTCGCGCGACGCGGGCTAGCTTTGTCCCCTCTTCTTCCGTCAGCAAGTGTTGTGCTTTGCGCCGTTCGTAGGTCGCTTTGGGTACGAACTTATACTTGAAACGGGTGTCGGTCGGCGCCAGTAGCTGAGCCATGCGTTCGACGGAAGTGACCGGGAGTCCTCGCTTGATTCGGGTCATCAATCCAAACGGCGTTCGCGCGGCGTCTTCCTTTTTTGGAAGGCCGAGGACTTCAGCCACTGTCGCAACTGTCACCATGTTCACCTCCAACTCACTTGATACCGTACTTGGCCTCTATTGAGGCATTCCGCAAGGAGTCAGTCTGATCATTTTGAAGAGCCAAACAATGAGTCGGGTATAACAGGAGGCGGTTATAAAGGGAGCCGGTTGTGCTTGCTTCATCTCCCTAAGACGGCCTTTTCTGGAAGCTGGTATAACAGGATTACGGCTCGACAGGATGACGGTATACGCGAGTGCTGTTAGAACGGAGGGCGTGTATACAGGTAATACGTTCTAAGGGGATCTTGTTGTCATGGTGCAACAGATTCCAAGCGTGCCAGAATTGAGGTATGCTGTAGTACCGGTATACGGGGAAGGCCTTATACTAGAGTCATCGGAGCCCCTCATACAGGTTTAACAGTAGGCGCGTATCCTGTTATACAAGTAGGAAAAGGTGTTTAAAATGAAGGTGATAGCGTTAGTCACCCAGAAGGGTGGGAGTGGGAAAAGCACCCTCTGCGTGTCCCTTGCCGTCGCTGCCCAAGAGGCCGGTCACACCGTCTGCATCCTTGAAATGGACCGTCAGGCCACGGCCTCCCAATGGGCAATAGCTAGGAAAGGCGTTCCTCCGGAAGTCGCGCCAATTGCTCCCGATCGCATCGAAGTCTCGCTCCAGAGGATCAGCTCTGGCGAGTACGACTATGTTTTTATCGACACACCGGGCATCGATTCGCCTGGCACCAATGCAGCCATCCGGCACGCCGATCTGTGCCTTATCCCCTGCAGGCCAACCCCAGCCGACCTCCGTGGTGTAGCGCCAACGTTGGGCGCGGTGCACCGGCTCGAGAAGCCATTCGCCTTTGTACTGAACCAGGCGCCGCCAAAGGGCTACCGGGTTCGCGATACAGCCGAAGGCTTGAAGGTCATGGGCGTTCTTGCCGACGTCAACATTGTAATGCGTAATGACCATCAGGATGCCATGGCGACGGGGCAGGGGGTTACGGAGTTCAATCCCACAGGTGCAGCTGCGACTGAGATCCGCGGTCTGTGGGCGTGGGTGGACAATCGCACCAAGGAGCACCTGAATGTCGAGGCAGCCTAAAGTTTCCCTAAGTGCGCTGATCCACACCGAAGTAGCGCCCAAGGCAGCGGCAGCGCGCGACGAGCCGCCGATCGCTGTGGAACCCGTGCCACCGGCCTCAGAGCCCCCGCAAATGCCTCTCCCGTCCGCTGCTCCGCGGGCCTCGGCGGCGTCGCCGACGCCGCGTCAGGTGACGCGGACCACGCTCCGAGCCAGATCCAAGCAGTTGTCGCTATACCTGGAGCTGCCCGTCTACGATCAACTGCGCGAGATCGCGCACGTCGAGCGAACGAAAATGCACCAGCTGGTGGTGGAAGGAATCGACCTGCTCTTTCGCAAGCGGGGGCAGCCGCCGATCCGCGAACTAATGAAAAAGACCAATCAGGGGTAGAGCTAGCGAAGCCGGCGTCAAGTTAGCAACTGCCGGCTCAAATAACCCATACCTCGTTGATTTTAATAGATGTTTAGTCCGCAGCGAACCCAATAAGGCAGTTTGGTTTCTCTACTACTCGCTTTAGAGGCGCCATCCGCTGGACCTGCCGCGGCGTTGCAAGCCTGACGCAGCGCGGGCTCCAAAAGCCCTGAAATCAGGCCTCCGGATGGGCCTGTCTATATTCAGATACGTGTCTAACTGACCCTTTGGTGGTAACTTCTCAATCACAGTTTACGCGTCGAAAATGTACAATCGTCTACAAAACCGACTTCGTGGAGGCCTCTGTGTCCATCACGACCCTCACCAGTAGAGAATGCGATCAAGACACGAGCCAGGCAAAGAAAGCCGCGGATAGCGGGCCTGTGTTCATCACCGACCGAGGCCGCCCGGCCCACGTGTTGCTCTCGATTGAAGAATACCGCCGGCTGGCCGGCCAACGTCGGAGCATCATCGACGCGCTCGCCTCTGAGGACGAGGTGGACTTCGATCAGCCTCGGAGCAACATCGCTATCACGCCTCCCGATTTCAGCTGATGTTCATTCTGGACACCAATGTCGTATCTGAGCTGCGTAAAGCTCGAGCGGGGAGGGCAGATGCCAATGTCGTGGCCTGGGCATCCTCGGTCGAACTATCCACGCTCTATATTTTGACATGCTTGAGAAATGTCAGGTGAGTCAGAACGCCACCTTGGGTTGGAGCAGAATCTCCAGCAGAAGGTCAGCTGGGGGGATAACGATACTGGCTATGACAAAGTTGGGGACGACTGAGGCAGGCATTCGCTCTGCGCTACACGCCAAACGATTGCGACGGGCAAAATCTCATCCCGATACGCTCGTGATCGACGAACTTGGCCTCGCGCACGCTCGGAGTCGCATCGATGTGGCCGTCATCAACGGCCGCATCCACGGCTATGAGATCAAGAGCGCCAAGGACAACCTCGACCGGTTCGCGACGCAGATCGATACTTACCGCCAGACGCTACAAAAGCTCACATTCGTCGCTGCTCCGAAGCATGTCGCGGGCATCATGAAACATGCTCCCGAATGGTGCGGCGTGATAGCGGCCGAGCAGGGACCAAGAGGCGGCATCAACTTCCAAGTGTTACGAGACGCTGCCGCCAATCCCGAGATCGATCCGGTCATGATGGCGCATCTGCTCTGGCGTCGTGAAGTCATCGAACTCCTGGACCAGGCTGGATATGCGCCGAAAGATCTCCGCCGACCGAGACAGCAGCTTTACGAGATGCTGTGTGAAGCTATGACCCTTCGGGAGATCACCGCTTCCATCCGCGCCTTCATGGCCCAGCGCCAAACGTGGAGAGATCGTCCAGCACGTGCATCATGTGATGGTTGATTGTTACGTCCTTCCATCGCGTGAGATTGCTCGGCGGAGCTTTCTTGATGGCGCATTTGCCGATGTAGTCATCTCCGTAGCTGTAGTCATTCCCCTTGAAGACGCCTGATTCCACGAGGACCGCACAATGCTCGTGCATCTGCCCTTCATTGCCCCGAAACGCACCACCTTTGCGGACCCACCAAGACTTACCTGTAGTGTAAACAATCTTTCCCGCCGATTTGATTTTGCGCATGTCCTGCGGGGTGAAGTCCGGATGGACGATTGTATAGTCTCCGTAGTTCGGTCGTCTCATGCCCGACGGCAATTTTGAGAGAAGCGTCTGGAAGAATAGCCAGTCGTGACGTGGCAATTCATCGTGCCCTTTGGCGATGCCCTTGAATGTCTCCGGAATTGCGGTACCCACGAGCACGAAGTTGCGAAACCGGTTAAGGTCACCCAGCCGGCGCAAGGCGGCGATCAGCGCGATCGAAAATGTATCGTAGGGTTCAAAGTTCGGCTCACCGAGATCGATAAAGAGATCAACTTCGTCTTCATTGACCCCAAGCGATCCAAGCATTGTGAAAACACGGGCGAACGCATCCTTCTTCATCAGGTTTTCGAGCCGGACGGAGATGGCGACGCCTTGCCTGTCTTGTCCAATGATAGCCGCAACAGAGCTCTGAAAACGGCTCTCGGCATCAAGCCGGATCGAGGGCACGGCCCTGGCGTCAAACTTACGCAAGCCATCAAAAACGTAAGTAAGAATGTCACGCCCGTCATCCATCACGCCGTCGACAATGCTTGGATGGACCCCAATCCACGCCGGCCTGTTGCCCCATTTCTTCGCATAGCGGTCGACAAAAGGATGGACGTGCGCATGGATCGTCTTTTTCGGCTGCCAGGAATCAAAATCGAATTCGCGCTCCGGAATCGTGATGTTTGGGACAACTCGTTCTTTGGCTTTTGCAGTCAAGCGCATCAGAGCTTGATATTCAGCCATGCGCCACCGTAGTGCCGGAACATACATATCCTTAGTCAAGATCATCGTTCGCCTCCTCAAGCTGCGAACGCACCTGATTCCGGCCAACCAGATCGTTTAGAATGGTGTAGTTGCCGCGCTCCTTCCTGATGCGTCCTGCAATGATGCTCGGATCGATGCCGATTGTCTCCGCATCTAGCCGTACCGCCTCTTCCGATAGCGCAAAACGTGAGAGACACTGATCCCACAATGCTTCCGGTATCAGGGCATCGAGCGCAAATTTATCGGCCTCCGCCTCGATCGCATCACCGTCATTGCTGCCTTCCTCATCGAAGAAGTCAAAGCGCAGACCGTCGAAGAGATGGAGAAAGACGTGACCCAGTTCGTGCATCAACACAAACCAGAAATTATCCAGGCGGTCATAGCGCAGCGTAAGGCCTACGACCGGTGTCTCACCATCGGCGAGCATGGCCGCACCGTCGAGATACGACCCCGGAAGGTGCCTCTCAACAATGAGAACGATGCCTTTCTCGGCCAACAGTTCGCGAGCACGCTTGGGCCCGTCTTTGCGATTGGTAAGACGTACCAACTCCGGCAGCCACCGATCATCCAATTCGAAGATGCCAACCCCACCGGCTTCGACTTTGCCGTGCGCCCGCTCCAGAATGCGCGCCTGCCACGCGAGCAGGGCGTATTCGTTCGGCACGTTGCCACTGCGCATCTTCTTGCGATGAAGCGCCGTCGCAAATTGCGGTCCGGCCGCGTGGAGGAAATACTCCTTCACGCGCTCGATCGGGTTTGCGCCGCGCGGCAGTTCAAACCACTTGCGTTTGATCATCTCCTTGTAGGGAAGCTGACCCCAGACGATATCGTCGGCATCGCCCCAGGCGAACACCGATCCGTCGGCTTGCTTCGGTCCCTCAAAACTTCCTGATGCCTTAACACCGAGTGCCTTCGAAATCTCGATCAGTCGACCAAGACTTGCGCCCATGTAGTCGGTCGCCTCGTAGCGCTGCACCTGTTGCGGCTTCATGCCAAGTGTTTCGGCGAGGTCCGTCTGGCTCATGCCGGAGGCGATGCGCGCCTGCACCAGCACGCGCGGCAGTTCTTCTAGAGCGTAGGCTTTCGAAAACGAGACCTGGCCGGATTTCAGCAGAACGTATTCGGCAAGCTCGGCCTTGATATCGGCGATCTGGCTCTTGAGCCCATCGATCTCCGCCTGCTTGAGCCATGCCTTTTCCGATGCGCGCGCCTTCGCAGCAACAAGCGCATCTTGAAACTTTGCTAGTTGCGCGCTCGACACGCCATACTGTTTGTCGCTGTAAATCATGGCTGCACCTTCCCGGAGAGAAGCGGATCGGCCGAAAGCGGAATGGAGATGATCCCTTTTTGTTTTCCTGTGAAACGATCCAGTTGGAAAAATTTGACGAATGCCTCCCCGACATCCACGCACATCATCGAGGACGGAAAGAACTCGCCCTTAAATGCCGCTTTCTGCGCTGCCCGACCGTTCGCAAATTCCAGGAACACGGGATCAAGCTTGGCCGGATCGACTCCGGTAGGGTCCCAGCATGCATCGAAGTCGCCGGGCCGTGGCTTGCCGGTCACAAAGCTGCCGTCGAGATGGATCGCCGGACATCCAGCCAATCGCAGCTTGCCAGATGCGAGAACGAGGCCGTCGAAAAGCTCGCGCCGCCAGGCATTCGTTGCAAAAGCCGCCGCCACATCTTCCAAACTCGCCGCGTGCATCCCAGGGGGTAGAACGGCCCACGGAGAACCGGGCAATGGGACGAGAGCAGGGATCATTCTTACAACAATAGTGTTGTAATAAGTAAAAAGCAATCGCAGGAGGGCTTGAGTATCCGGTCGATGTTGGGTTGGGGGCTTGGCAGGCCCGAGGGGAACGCCGGAGGGGGCACTAGTGACCGGATCAACGACAAGCTCACCAGTCAGCAAGCACTCCTGGATCAGAAGGAGGCCGACGGTAAGCTGACGGCCGAAATTCTCGGTCAAAAGGCTAGGCGGATTTCCTTCTTGGCTACACGTCCCAGCAAGAGCACGGCGAACTGCGCACGTTTGATGTAACGGTATCCTGTTATAACAGCTGGGTGGTCCGCTGCGGATGTCGCTGATAGTACCCGCAGAAATTTGTCGCCCCGACGTTCTAGAGACGTATTGGACCAGCAATTTCCGGTAGCGCCCGCTTTGTCACGCCGATCAGATGTACATGATGGGTCAGGAAGATCACCTGGGTGCGCCGGGCGAGGTCGCCAAGGACCTCAAATCCCGCTGCTGCGCGTTCATCATCGAAATTCACGAACAGATCGTCGACGATGAACGGAAGCGGAGGCGAGGATGTCAGGTACTCCTCCAAGGCCGCGATCCGCAGCGCCAGGAATAGCTGATCGGCTGTGCCCGTACTCAACCCCTCCAGGGGCACTTCCTCATCATTGTGCCGTACGGCCAGCAACACCGGGTGGTCGGCCTGGCCATAGTCAATACGGAGTGCCTTGAAGGCCCGGAGCGTCAACTTGACGAATACATGCTCCGCAACCTTGAGGATTGGAGCCTGCTTGGCCTCACGATAGCGATCGATGGCCGCGCGCAGCAGCCCGACCCCAACGGTTATCCGGACCCAACGCTGGGCGGCGTCCCCCATGTCGGCCAATGCCTGTTGCCGGGCCTCGGCCGCCAGCGAAGCGGCATCGGTCCCCTGCATCTGGCGTAGGCGGGTCTCTGCCTCCTGAAGATCGCCGCCGATCCGCTGCCGCTCGTTGCCGAGATCGCGAAGGGCAGTCTCGATCTCCTGCAGTCGAGCGAGGAGTCTGTCCCGGTCCTGGCTGGCGGCCTCCGCTACGAGTTCAGTCAACGACAGACCGTCACCGTGCTCCAGAAGATCCCGTTCCGTCCGAGCGACGTCGGTCTTGAGGGACCGATACTGGACGGAGCGATCGATGGCTGCGGACAGTGCCTGCAGGTCGGTGACCTGGGCCTGCTCAAGCATCGGGCGCAGAGAATCGGACGCACTTGCCTGGCTGGTGGCGGCAGCCTGACGCCTGGCGCGATCCTGCTCGATTTCCTTGGAGAGGGTGGCGCGTCGGGCCGCGGCGCGCTGGGCTTGCTGCACGCGTGCCGAGAGTGCATCGATGACGTCAGACGGCGCCTGATCCATGAGATCCAGTGCGACCGACCGGGCGAGCGTTCCGACCTCCTCGGCAAAACCCTCGAGGTCGCGGGTCATGGCGCCGATACGGTTGAGGCGAATATCGGCGCTGGTGTTCAGTGCCTCCTCGAGCTCAC